>BFBZ01001838.1_pt1 | contig 13093 bp, 13 predicted proteins | sample 1888401 | NCBI WGS metagenome assembly BFBZ01 (sample SAMD00112614, study PRJDB3348) | symbiont metagenome | host: Chara braunii | reverse complement strand
TGGAGGGGGGCGAGGCCGGCGCCGGGTGCCACCGGCCGTGGCGCGTCACTCGTTCAGAGTGTAGCGGCCGAGCCGGCAGATGTTGATGCGGCGCTTCTCGACGACATCGCCGTCGGCGAACTTGAACTTGAAGTCGTAGATGCAGTCGGGCCGGCCGTCGGTCATGTTGATATTGATGGTGCGGCCGGCGGCGAGCGTGTTGTCGCCGAGAATGTCGTTCTCCCAGTTGGAGACGCTGGGCGGCGACGCCCAGAACGAGTGCAGCTCGACGCCGGTGTTGTTGACCAGCTGGAACGAACAGGCCTCTTCGCCACGATCACAGGCGCTTGCGGCGCCGGTGCCCGCCATCAGGGCGGCGGCAAGAGCAAGACCTGCGATGGTGGTGCTGCGAAAGCGATTGAACGACATGGCGATCTCCTCTTGGCTGGACAGCGTCGGGCGCTGTTGAGGAGATCCTTAGGTCAACGCCGCCGGACATGGCATTGCTGCGGCTTGCATCGGGTTGCGGCGGCTTTCCACGGCGGGGCAGGGATCCGTTCGGCCTCGCCCTTCGACACAGCCGAATGTCTCACAGCGGCCGGGCATGGTGACCGGAGGAGCCGTTGCCGCCGGCGTCCAGCTGCGGCAGGAGATCCCAGAGCGCTCGATTGAGATCGTTGAGCTCGGCGATCGCGCGGGCGAGTTGCCGGATCCGTGCTTCATCGAAGGGGTGCCGAACGCCGAAGCGCAGGCGACTGCGCGATTCCTCGATCTTCATGGTCTGGGTATCGGTGATCATGCCGTGCGCGTCGACCACGAAAATGCAGTGGGTCAGTTCGTTGCGCAGGCGGGTCAGTTTGGCGAAGGCCTCGACGATCCGGCCGATTTCGCGCCGCAGCCGGGGCTCGGTGACATGCACCTTGGTCAGCCGGGTCACCAGGTCGAGGCGAGCGCGGGTGGTGTTGAGCGTCGAGAAGACGATGGCGGCGGAGATGTCGTCGGTACCCAGCAGCAAGCGCAGGACATAGATGAACAGGCTCTCGTCATTGCTCCAGCTGAAGTTGAGATCGCCGATCAGCGCCATGATCGTTCTGCGCCGCTCCGCCGAGGTCACGGCGGCCGCCTCGATGGCCGCAAAGTCGGGGCGCGGCGGCAGCGATGACCGGGGCATCAACCTGACCCACCGTGACGAGACCAGAGGTTCGCCCGGGACGCCGCTACGATCGGCATCGGGCCGGCGTGGCATTCCTGGATGCGGCGTTTCGGGTTTCTGCTCCGGATCGGCGGGCAAGCCGCCCCGCGGCGGTTTCGGTCGTTGCCGAAACACGTCTCGCGACCGGTTTCATGCCCTAGGGGCCTGGCCGGGCTCGTCCTTCGCACTGCGGCCCCAGGCATGCCGCTGCCTATTTGTCGGCGCGCATGAACAGGTCGAACTGACCCTGCAGTTCCAGGCTGCCGCATGGGCCGTGATCCGTGCGCTCATTGTTCCGGGGACTGAAGGCCAGCAGCCGGACGATCGCGTTTTCGAAACGCTCGGCCAGGTCCGGGTCATCGAAAATTTCGGATGCGATGCGCAGGTTCTCGATACGCTGTTGCGCGACGGTGCGCTTGCGCGGGCCATCCGGGGCGTCGGGAACGGCTGGCCAGCGGATCGGCGGCCCGGCCGAGCCGTCCTTGGCGTCGCGTTCCGGGCAGATCAGGTCCCAGCCGACGGCGTGGACGATCTTGCGCTTCAGGCTCCAGGCCGACATCAGCGAGACGTGCAGCAGCCGCTCGAGATTGTGGGCGCCGAGCCGGCCACGCGAGGCGACGGTCAGATAGAGCGCCTGCAGCCAGATATGCAGCGGGATGTGACTGCCTTCGAAAATCGTGCCGGCGCGCAGCGAGAACGACTTGCGGCAGGAATAGCATTTGAAGGTGGATTTGCGGGTCGACTTGCCCTCGAGGCGTCCAATTCGCTTGGTCTCCCCGCAATGCGGGCAATTCAGGTTTTCCGCGCCGAGGCAGTTCTCCAGGAACCGGCACGCCGCGTCTTCGTCTTGCATGTCTTCGAGATTGGTCGGCATTACGATCCCCACCCCAATTGGAGACGATATTCAGGTCTGACCGCGATGCTCCCGAGGTGCTCGTCATCGACCACTTCAAAGCTGCAGCGCGGGGCATCACCGGTCACGGACGCGCTGTGGCGCTCGCCGAGGCAGGTGAAACCGGCAATGACCTGATCGCCGAGGCGATCACGTCAGCCGGCTTTGGGAGTTGCAGAAAGGTGCGCGGACAAAACAGATCACGCGGTGCCAAAGCGAGCCCTTGGCGCCGGACGGGTCTGGTCATGCTCCGAGGTCGATCGTGGCCAGCCTCGTGCCCGGCTGCTGCCTTCAATCACCTCGTGGCGTCGAGCCGTGCCCCCGGTTCGTCGCATGTTTGCTGGATTCTTCCGGCTTCGCGCCGCCTTTGGCCGGGCCGCAGAATCTTCTTGTCGCAGCCCCGCGCCTGCGATTCAGCGCAACGGGGTCAAGTCAGCCGAGGTAGGTATCATGGTGCCTCAATGACAGTTCTAATACATGAGGATGATCACGAGGTCCATGATTTTACCGAGGGGGTGGCGCTTATAGGACGCATTTACACAAGCTGGGTTGTGGTTCGGATATGCCCGGTGCGGTCCTTGGTGGCGATTATAGAACTTGACGAAAATAGCTTCGGCTACCCATCATTCGGTCCCTCGGCAGACAAGCAGTCTTCGCCGCTTCCGGTTCGAAATGTCGCGCTGGTCCGGAGTGTGGTTGGTGTGCCTAGGCGAAAGCCCAAATGCAACCAGCCGGCGGGACGTGCCGGGAAGTGTCGAGGCAGGGAGAGCATCATGTCCTGGGCTCGGTACATTGGGGCTGTAGGGTAGCGACGATCCCGTGCGGGCGGCGGCCTTGAGCCGCCGGGTGCCCTCCAACAATCCCGATCAGGCCGGATGTGAAACGCGGTCCTCCGGCATCCGAGGTGCCGTGCAGCGGCGCTCCGGTTGCGACATCGCCATTTGGTGCTCAGTTCAGAATTTTCGGCTCGGCCCCGTGCCATTGCGGGCCAGGGTGTCGTTTTGCAGCCAAGACTTTGCGGGCCAAGACTTTGCGGGCCAAGACTTTGCGGGCCAAGACTTTGCGGGCAATGCGTTCTCCGACGCCTTGTATCGGTTTGTCGTAGGGCCGCGGCGGTGACATCCGGCCGCGGCGACGGCGGAGATTTGCCCGTTCCGTCGAACCAGGGAGGATCACGATGTCCGGGTAGCCACGAACGACCAGATCAGCAAATCACCTTGTTCCAAAAGGCATTGCATGACGCAGCATGTCCACACGTCGAAAAGGGGCACGCAGGTCCGACGTTCTTGTGCCGCGACCCAGAAGAGACGCGGTCAGGTGCCGAGGACCTGGTGTCTCCACCTTCGACGAGGAGATTGGTATGTCGCTTCACGGTCGCGCCCGAGGCCGGCCCGAGGGCCAGACCCGACGCCATGCGCGGACGGATCGCGAAGCCCGCAAGCGCAGGGTTGAGCCGGCCCTTGGCCAGCAAACCCTTGGTCAGCAGGCCGCTGATGCCGCCGTCCGGAGCGACACCGGCCGTCTCGATGTTGCCGCTGATGTCGGCACGGTTCCGATCGAGCCCGGCGCAATCGATAACGATCGCGCGGCGGGCTCGGCCATGACCACGGCCGTCGGTGGCGGTCCGGCCATTGGCGGCAACGGCAATTTCTCCGAGGGTGATCCAGGGGGCGCGAGCCGCTTGCCGGCGCGGGATGCCGCGACGCAGTCCATCGCGATGGGCTCGAACGTCCAGTTCAGCCAGACCCATTCAAACCCTGCCGGTGACGACGACTAGGCGGCGGTTCCCAAGCATCCCTTGGCCGCCACGCGCGCGTCCTCGATTCCCGCACGACCGACGACACCTCCGCCAACTCCACCGTCGCCGGCCGCGTCGGGCGCCGCCTCCGCCGCGCCGCCCGACGGTGTGACGGGGGCGGCGACTTCATCCGCGGCATCAGGGGCAGGCCGGACGTGCCGCAAGATCCGGCACAGCGCCAAATCAGTGGGTGGAGGCGCCGCCGGCCGTCCGCCCGCGGAGTCGTTGTGACATTTTCGTGACAAGCTCGCGGAGCCATTCTAATCCTAGCGTCAAGGTCCGCCCAAAGGGGACCGCGGAGGCGACGCTATGACGGGAATGAAATGGGTTGCCTGCGCGGCGATCGCGCTCGCCGCGGCGCTGCCGACGCCGGCGCGGGCGCAAGGGGCGCTCAACCTCTATTGCTCGGTCCAGGTCGAGTGGTGCCAGGCCATCGCCACGAATTTCCAGCGCGACACCGGCATTCGCGTCAGCATGACCCAGCGCGGCTCGGGCGAGAACCTCGCGGCGATCCGCGCCGAGGCGCAGAACCCGCGCGCCGATGTCTGGTTCGGCGGCACCGGCGATCCGCACCTGGCCGCGGCCGAAGAAAACCTGACACAGGACTACGAGAGCCCGAACAATTCCCAGCTCCAGCCCTGGGCCCTGACCCAGTGGCGCCAGTCCAACCGGCGCGCCGTCGGCGTCTATGCCGGCGCGATCGGCTTCGGTTTCAATACCGAACTGCTCGCGCGCAAATCGGTTGCCAGCCCGCGCTGCTGGGCCGATCTGGTCGATCCGCGCTTCAAGGGCGAGGTGCAGCTGGCCAATCCGAATTCGTCCGGCACCTCCTATGTGATCATCGCGACGCTGGTGCAGTTGATGGGCGAGGATCAGGCCTTCGCTTATCTGCGCCAGCTGCATCCGAACGTGAACGCCTATGCCCGCACCGGAACCGGGCCGATCAAGGCGGTGGCGCGCGGCGAGACTGGCGTGTCGCTGTCCTTCGTCCACGACGCCGTGGTCGAACGCAATGCCGGCTTTCCCGTCGACTACGCCACGCCCTGCGAAGGGACCGGCTTCGAGATCGGCTCCATGTCGATCCTGCGTGGCGCCCGCAATCTGACCCAGGCCCGGCGGTTCTACGACTGGGCCTTGACGGCGGAAGCCCAGCGCCTCGGCTATGACGTCGGCCGGCAATTGCAGACGCCGTCGAACCGGGCGACGCCGCTGCCGCCGAATGCCCCGGACCTCGCCCGGATCAAGCTGATCGACTACGATTTCGCCAGATATGGCCGCTCCGCCGAACGGCGCCGGCTGATCGAGCGCTGGGATCGCGACGTCGGCAGCCTGCCGCGCTGAACCCTGTTTCGCTTTTCCGACAGAGGCTTTCCCATGCTGCTTCGATCGATCCTCGGCGTCGCGATGGCGCTGGTCTGGGGGCAAGCGATGCCCGCCCGCGCCCAGGGCCAGCTGAACATGCTCTGCGCACCGCAGGCCGACTGGTGCGAGGCGATCGCCACGGCGTTCCAGCGCGATACCGGCATCCGGGTCAACATGACGCGCAAGTCGACCGGCGAGATCCTGGCGCAGGTCAGGGCTGAGGCGCAGAACCCGCGCACGGACGTCTGGTTCGGCGGCTCGGCCGAACTGCATTTCGCGGCGGCGGAAGAAAACCTGCTGCAGGCCTATACCTCGCCCAACATGGCCGAGCTGCATCCCTGGGCGCAGCGCGTCCATGCGCAGTCCAACGGGCGCTGCGTCGGGGTGTCGTCGGGCGCCATCGGCATCGCCGCCAATACCGAGCTGCAGGCGCGCAAGAACCTGCCGGTGGCGCAGAGCTGGGCCGACCTGCTGAAGCCCGAATATCGCGGCGAGATCCAGCTGCCCAACCCGAATTCGTCGGGCACGGCCTATACGATCATCGCCGGCCTGGTCCAGCTCTGGGACGAGGATCGCGCCTTCGACTATCTGCGCCGGCTGCATGCCAATGTGAACGCCTATACCCGCTCGGGTGCAGCCCCGATCCAGGCGGTGGCGCGTGGCGAGACCGGACTTGCCGTCACCTTCAACATGGAGGCCCAGTCGGTGATCCAGGCCGGTTTCCCGGTCGCCGTCACCTATCCGAGCGAAGGCACCAGCTACGAGGTCGCCTGCCTGTCGATCATCCGGGGCGCGCGCAACGTCGCCGCCGCCCGTCGGTTCTACGACTGGTACCTGACGCCGGCCGCGATGGATATCGCGCCCAAGGCCAATCAGTGGCATGTGCCGGCCCATCGCGGCGCGACGCCGGACCCGCGCGTGCCGGACATGAGCAAGATCAAGCTGATCGACTATGACATCGCCACCTATGGCGCGAGCCAGATGCGGCGGCGGCTGATCGACCGCTGGGACCGCGAGATCGGCTCGCTGCCGCGGTGAGGGGCGGGCCGATGTTCGCGCCGACATCGCTGCCGGTCTGGCTGATCGCTGCGCTCGGGACGCTGGTGCTGCCCTGGCACATGCAGCAATCCGGGCTCGAACTCACCGGTCTCGTCGGGCTCGGCCAGTCCGATCCGGAAGCGGCGTCCGCCCTGTGGCAGGCCCTGGCGCACCGGCGCTTCTGGTTCTGGCCGGTCGTGGCGGCGCTGATGGTTGCCTTGCCCGGTTGCTGGCCGGCGCTGCCGCGCGATCGGCGCGCCATGCTGCTGATGGCCGGCGGGGGTCTTGGCCTGGTGGCCATCGGTCTGCAAGGCCTTGCCATCGGCATCCAGGGCTGGTCCTGGCCTTGGCTCGAAGCCCTGCTCGGCGCGCTCGGCGATCGCCAATTCGGCATCGGCCTCGGCGGCACCCTGGCGGTGGTGGCCTTCCTCGTGCTGTTTACCGATGGACTGGCGCTGAAGGGCCTGTTCCGGGGCGACCGCTTCATTGCCGGCACGGTCGGTTTGCTGGTCCTGTCGATCGCCATTTTCACCGCCTGGCCGGTCGGCAATATCCTTGGCCAGATGTTCGTGCCGCGCGGCGATCTCGGCATTGCCGCTTCGTTCGCCGAGCGTCTCATCGACGGCAAGATCTGGGGCCTCGGCTGCGTCACCCGTGGGGCCAATTGCGGGGTGTTCTGGAACACGCTGGCGCTCGCCGTCGCGACCGCCAGCGCGGCCACCGTGCTCGGCCTCTGCTTCGCGCTGATCGTCACGCGTTCGCGCTTTCCGGGACGGCGCGCCATGCGTCTCCTGACCGTCCTGCCGATCATCACGCCGCCTTTCGTCATCGGCCTCGGGCTGATCCTGATCTTCGGCCGCTCGGGCGTGCTCAATCAACTGGTCGAGGCGGTGAGCGGGTTGCAGCTCGGCCGCTGGATCTACGGCTTCAACGGTGTCTGGCTCGCCCAGGTCTTCTCGTTCACGCCGACCGCCTTCCTGGTGCTGATCGGGGTGGTCGAAGGCATTTCGCCGAGCATGGAAGAGGCCTCGCAGACATTGCGCGCCAGTCCGATGCGGACCTTCAGGACGGTGACCTTGCCCCTGATGCTGCCCGGTCTCGCCAATGCCTGGCTGGTGGTGTTCGTCGAAAGCCTCGCCGATTTCGGCAATCCGATCGTGCTCGGCGGCTCGTTCGGCGTGCTGTCGACCGAGATCTTCTTCGCGGTGGTCGGCGCCCAGCAGGATTTCGGCCGCGCCGCCGTGCTCGCCAGCATCATGCTGGTCATGGCGCTGGCGGCTTTCATGCTGCAGCGGTTCATCGTCGGCACCCGGTCCTATGTGTCGATGACCGGCAAGGGCGACACCGGCCTGCCGACGCCGCTGCCGGCGCCGGTCAGGCGCGTCGCTTTCGCCATCGCGGTACCCTGGGCGATGCTGACGCTGACGGTCTATGGCATGGCGCTCGCCGGTGCCTTCGTGAAGGTCTGGGGCCGCGACTGGACGCTGACGCTCGATCATTTCCGCCGCGCCTTCGCGGTCGAATGGGCACGCGACGGAACCATCCTGCTCGCCGGCGGCGCCTGGCATTCGCTCGGCACCACCATCGGGCTCGCGGCGATCGCGGCGCCGATCACCGCCGGTATCGGCCTGCTCGCCGCCTGGGTGCTGAGCCGGCAGCGTTTCGCCGGTCGCACCGCGCTCGAGTTCGCCCTGATGCTGACCTTCGCGGTGCCCGGCACGGTGATCGGCGTCGCCTATATCCTGACCTTCAATGTGCCGCCGCTCGAAATCACCGGCACCGCGACGATCCTGGTCGCCTGTTTCGTCTTCCGCAATCTGCCGGTCGGCGTGCGCTCGGGCGTCGCGGCGATGAGCCAGCTCGACAAGTCGCTGGATGAGGCTGCCGTCACGCTGCGCGCCTCGACTTTCCGGACATTGCACACCGTCGTGCTGCCGCTGATGAAGCCGGCCATCGTCACCGCGCTGGTCTATGCCTTCGTGCGCGCCATGACGACGGTCTCGGCGGTCATCTTCCTGGTCTCGGCGGAATATGAGATGGCGACGGTGTTCATCATCAACCGGGTGATCAATGGCGACTATGGCCTCGCCATCGCCTATTGCGCCGTGCTGATCGTGCTGATGATGGCGGCGGTCGGGATCATTCAACTGCTCGTGGGCAACAGAAAACTCGGACGGCGTGGCGCCGCGCCGGTGGCTGTCGGAGGTCGCGCGTGACGAACAAGACGGGCGCCGAAGTTCGCCTCCAGGGCATCGCCAAGCGTTATGGCCAGGTCACCGCGGTCAAGCCGCTCGACCTGGTCATCGAGGGGGGCACATTGGTGACCCTGCTCGGCCCCTCGGGCTGCGGCAAGACGACCTTGCTCCGGATGATCGCCGGGCTCGAACAGGCCTCGGAAGGCCAACTGTTCATCGGCGGCAAGGACGTGACGCTGCTCTCGGCCGGCGAGCGCAATGTCTCGATGGTGTTCCAGAGCTACGCGCTGTTTCCGCATATGAGCGTGCTCGACAATGTCGCCTATGGCCTGATTTCTTCAGGCCTGGCCAAGCGCGAGGCTCATGCGCGGGCCGAGCTGACCCTGGAAACGGTCGGCCTGAAGGGTTTCGGCGGGCGCCTGCCGTCGGAAATGTCGGGTGGCCAGCAGCAGCGCGTGGCGGTCGCCCGCGCCCTGGTGCTCGAACCCGACGTGCTGCTGTTCGACGAGCCCCTGTCCAATCTCGATGCGCGCCTGCGCCGGTCGATGCGCGAGGAGATCCGGGCGTTGCAGCAGCGCCTCGGCCTCACCGTCGTCTATGTCACCCATGACCAGTCGGAGGCGCTCGCCGTATCCGACGTGATCGTGGTCATGCGCAATGCCGAGATCGCCCAGACCGGCAGCCCGGCGCGGCTTTACGCGATGCCCGACAATGTCTTCGTCGCGACCTTCATGGGCGAGGCCAATGCCGTCAAAGGCCGGATCGAGGCGATCTCGGGTGATGTGGCGATTGTCGCCCTCGACGAGGTCAGGCTGACCTTGCCGCATCGCGGCCTGCCGCCGGGGCCGGTCGACGTGGTGATCCGGCCGGAGGCGATCAGCCTCGGCGAGCCCGGGCAGGCCGGCCTTGCCGGGACGGTGGCGCGCGCCACCTATATGGGCTCGCATATGGAATATCATCTGGCGACGCCGCTCGGCGACCTCTTCGCCACCTGTCACGATCACCAGGCGCCGCGCGACGTCGGCGCCAAAGTCGCGGTTCGCCTGGCGCCCGGTGGCGTGATCGCGGTCAGGCCCTGATTCAGGTCGCGTCGGCGACCATCGTCAATCGAAGCCGAACAGCCGTGCTGGGTTGGCGACCAGCAATTTGTGGCGCGCCGCCTCGTCCGGGACGATTTCGGCGATGCGATCGACCAGCTCGCCGTCGTCGGGCATCGGACCGTGAAGATTGGGATGCGGCCAGTCGGTGCCCCAGACGATCTGATCGGGGGCATGGGCGGCGAGAGCGCGCGCGAAGGGCAGGGCATCGTCATAGGGCGGGCTCTGGCGGGACAGGCGGTCGATGCCGCTGAGCTTGACCGACAGCCTGCCGCCGTCGAGCCATTTCAGGAGGGTGGTGAAGGCCTCGCCCGTCAGGCCGTCGCGCACATCGAAACGTGCCATGTGATCGATCACGACAGGCACGCGGATCGACCGGATGAGCGCCTCGCAGGCGATCAGATCGGCGCCGGTGACGTGAATGGCGAAATGCCAGCCGAGGGGTTCGACCAGCCTCTCGACATGGCGGATCAGGCTTTCCGGCGGATAGCCGCCGAGATGCGGCAGGAAGTTGAAGCGGGCGCCGCGCACGCCGGCTTCGTGCAGAAGGAGGGCATCGGCGGCGGTCGCCGTCGCGCCGAGCAGCGCTACCCCGCGATAGCGGCCGGCGCCGGTGCGAAGGGCATCGACCAGGGCTGCATGGTCGGTGCCGTGGCAAGCCGACTGGACGATCACCGCGCGATCGAAGCCGAGATGATCATGCAGCGTCCTCAACCGCCCTTCGGGCATGTCGTGGGGCGTGAAGCTGCGGCCGGCCGCATAGGGAAACCGTGCGTGCGGACCGAAGACGTGGCAATGGGAATCGCAGCTTCCCGGCGGCAGTCGCAGGCGAGGTCGCCGCGGCTCGGCCAAGGGCGGCGGGATGGTCGGCTCGGGAGATGTGATGGGTGCGTCGGTCATGCCGGGTGCTTTCATGCGGTCTAGTCGCAGCGGGCGGTCATGCCGCCGTCGACGACGATTTCGGTTCCGGTGACGAAGCGGGCTTCGTCGGAGGCCAGGAACAGCGTGGCGTTGGCGGTATCGCGGCCGTCGCCCATGAAGCCGAGCGGGATCCTGGAGACGCGCTGCTTGAGCAGGGCCTCGACGTTGCCGCCGGCGCGCTGGCCGGCGAGGCGCGCCTCGACCATGGGGGTGTGCAACTGGCCGGGCACGACCGTGTTCACGCGGATGCCGTGCTCGGCATATTGCACGGCGAGCACCCGGGAGAACTGGATCACGCCGGCCTTGGCGGCGGCATAGGCGACCTGGGCCGCGCCGGTCCAGCGCAGGCCCGAGGTCGAAGCCGTATTGACGATGGCGCCGCCATGCTGGGCGACCATCACGGGCAGCACGTGTTTGCAGGTGAGGAAGACGCTTTTCAGGTTGAGGTCGATCTGCGCGTCCCAAGCCGCTTCGGAGAGCTCGACCGGGCCACCGGCGGCCGAGCCGCCGATATTGTTGACCAGGATATCGATGCGGCCGAAGCGGGCGAGGCAGGTGGCGACCATGGCCGCGACATCGCCGGCCCTGGTCATGTCGCAGGCATGGGGCGTGATGCGGTCGGCGAGGTCGCCGGCCCGCGCGATGGTCTCGTCGAGCGCCATCCGGTCGCGATCGACGGCGAAGACATTGGCGCCTTGTTCGACGAAGCTGACGGCGGTCGCCCGGCCATTGCCCCAGCCCGGGCCGACACAGCCGGCGCCGGTGACGATCGCGACCTTGCCCTGCAGCCGGCCGCTCATTGCCCAAGCTCCGGCGTCTCGCCTTCGGGCAGGCCGATCTCGTGGGAGTTCAGGGTCATGGCGACGAGCGTATAATAACCGAGCACGCCGACCAGCTCGACCACGCCGCGCTGGCCGAGAACCCGCACCGCTTCGGCATGCAGGGCGTCGGGCACGACGGTGGTTTCGTGCAAGGAGCGGCCATAGTCGTAGACGATGCGCGCCGCCTCGTCCTTGAACGGCGGCGGGCGCCGCTCGGCGATCGCGGCGATGATTTCCGGTTCGAGGCCGGCCTTCAGCGCCTCGGACCTGTGAGCATACCATTCATAGTGCGAGGTCCAGTGGCGCGCCGTCACCAGGATCGCCAGTTCCGACAGCCGCGGCGGCAGCGTCGTATCGTAACGCAGGAAGGCACCGAGCCGCTGGCCGTGACGGGCCAGTTCCGGGCTCTGGATCCAGGCGCGCATCGGCGCGGGCATACGGCCGCGCTTGCCGGCGACCGCCTCGTCATAGACCGCACGCTGCTCAGGCGTCATCTGGTCGGGGGCCGGGGTTACCAGTCGCATCACATGTCCTCCATCACCTCTTGCGCCCGCGGCGCCAGTTGCCGCGGCCCGCGGCGCGACCTCAGCCTGAACCGGGCCGATTATCAGGGCCGATGCGATCGCCACGATGATCCGATGGCGCGTGGCCCGGTTTCCTTCTGGTGCTCGTATCCGTCTCATGCCGGTCAGCCGCGCCGGTAGGGGGCGTAGATATTGAGGATCTCCGCGCCCCGCCCGTCGATGCCGCCGATCGCACGACAGAGTTCGTCGGCACCGATGGGCTGATTGAAGGCCGAAACCAGCCAGAGGTCATCGTTTTTGTCCGCCACGGGGCGGAAGGCGCGGAGCTGGGCGGTCGCGGGGAGAGCTCGGAGACGCGCTCCGAGCGCGGCGATCAGGGCAGGTTCATCGGCCTTGCCGATGCCGGGATATTTCGCCAGCGCCAGCCGGGCGATCGGCGAGGTGGTGATGGTGGCGTTGCCGGAGGAGACCTGACCGGCGACGATCCTTTGCCGGCCGAGCATGCGCGGCAGGATGCGGCGGCTCCAAGGCGTCGCGTTGTCCCCGGAGACGGCGCGATAGTCCGGCGTCTGGAGCGTCGCTTCCGAGGCGAGGTCATAAAGCGCCAGCCAGCGCGGCCAGCCGTCCAGGCAGACGAAGCGCCGGCCGGTCTCGAAACCGGGCAGGGCGCAGCGCTGGGGGAAGTGCTCCATGTCGTACCAGTCGTTGAACTCCTCCTCGAGCATGGCTGGAGGTTCCATCATGACGAGCAGCAGCGCCTTGTCGCGGGGCAAAGCAGGCCTCAAAGCTGAAGAGCCGCGCGGGCGGCTTGTGGATGAGCGGTCATGAAGGCCTCGACATGTGCCGCCACGGTGTCGGGCGCCTGGACCGCCAGGAGATGGCCGCCGATCACGGTGGCGAAGCGGCCATTGCGAAATCGTGCCGCGAGCGCGCGGAGCTCGTCGACCGGCCGCAGCGGGTCCAGGGTGCCCGCCAGCACCAGGCAGGGGCTGTCGAGCCTGGGAATGATCGCATCGAGGTCGGCTGCGGCGAGCAGCCGGTTGGCCTCGGCGTAGCAGGCCGGGTCATTGCCGAGGAAGCGCTGGCGATAGCGGGCGAAACGCTCTCCGTCGCCGCGCAGCGCGACCGGGAACGAGCGCTCGAGCGCGGCATCGACTATAGCTGCCATGCCGCCGGCGAGACAGGCCTCGGCGCGTTCCTCAAGATAGGCGCGGCGGCGGCCATCGGCACCGACCGCAGGCGCGCAGAGCACCAGGCCGGCGACCTGGCGGGGG
>BFBZ01001837.1_pt1 | contig 13096 bp, 18 predicted proteins | sample 1888401 | NCBI WGS metagenome assembly BFBZ01 (sample SAMD00112614, study PRJDB3348) | symbiont metagenome | host: Chara braunii | reverse complement strand
AACTCTTTTACCGAGAACGGGATCCCCATTTCATCGTTTGAGCTGATAGATAAAAAAACGAAAAAATACCTCAAAAAAGAATTTTACGAGAACGGCCGCGTGAAAGAGGAAGGAAATATGTATTTCCACAAAGACCTGGAAGACTACCAGAAAGAGGGCGTGTGGACCTTCTACGATGAAAAAGGCAACGTGTCCAAAACCGAAAAATACCACAACGGCAAGGTAGAATAACCATCAACCCTACCCTTCTATTGCGCTTAAAATAATGGCGCAGGCTTTCCTGATCTCTTCTTCTGTAATGGTTAATGGCGGCGTCACACGCATGGCGTGATCGTTGAACAGGAACCAGTCTGCCACCAGCCCATGCTGGATACAACGGTTCACCACTGCCATATTCAATTCCGCGCTTTCAAACTCCAGGGCCAGCATCAAGCCTTTGCCCCGTACCTGTTTAATAGCGGGATGCACAAGGAGCTGCCGGATGAGCTGTTCTTTGGCATGAACGGATGGAATGATGTTCTCCGACTGAAGCACCTGCAGGCAGGCCAGCGATGCCGCACAGCACACCGGGTGCCCTCCGAATGTATTGATATGACCCAGCACAGGATCATGCGTAAAGGCGTTCATATTTTCGTGCGAGCTGATGAAACAACCAATGGGCATCCCACCGCCCATGCCTTTCGCAAGGCAGAGAATGTCGGGACTAATGCCATATTGCTCAAAGGCAAACAAGCTGCCGCTCCGACCAAAGCCACTCTGGATCTCGTCGAGGATCATCATGGCACCATGCCTGCTGCACTGCGCGTGGATAGCCTGCAGGAATCCGGAGGTGGCAGGCTCATAGCCTTTTTCGCTGGCAATGGGTTCCACGATCACCGCGGCTGTTTTGTCCGATACATGCTGCAGCACATCCTCTACCGAATTATATTCAAGAATCTTAACCCCCGGCAATAAAGGCCTGAAGGCCTGCTTGAACACCTCGTTGCCCATCACGCTCAGAGCACCGTGCGTAGAGCCATGGTACGCATCCCTGAAACAGATGATCTCCGTGCGGCCTGTTACGCGCTTGGCAAGCTTCAAAGCGCCCTCTACGGCTTCTGCGCCTGAATTGACATAGTACACAGAGTTCAGATGAGCTGGCAGCAGGTCGCACAGGTCTTTTGCCAGCAGAGTTTGCGGGCTCTGCACGTATTCGCCATACACCATCAGGAACATATATTGCTCCGCCTGCGCCTGCACAGCCTGCACCACCGCCGGGTGACAGTGCCCGATATTGCTCACAGAGTTCCCCGAAATAAAATCGATATACGCTCTCCCTCCGGCATCATACAGGTAAATGCCCCGTGCCTTCACGATCTCAAGGCCGATGGGCGCGGGCGATGTTTGCGCCACATGCTTTAAAAATAATTGCCTGTTTGTGAGGTGCATGGTTTCAATATCTTATTGCCTGTCGGGCTCACTACGCTCCTCGTCGGCTTTTTGCTGCAGTTCCAGACCGTTGGGATGTGCCCAATGATGAACAGGTACATCACAAGCGCCAGTACAAATACACTTATTTTTTATATGCTTTGATCAATTCTTTCAGCTTCGCTTTCACCTTATCATTCGGCTCCACAAGCGGCAGCCGCACATAAGGTTCGGCAATACCCAGCAGCGACAGTGCATATTTCACGCCCCCGGGGTTACCATCGGCAAACAACTGGTCGGTAATATCCGTGAGGCTGTAGTGCATAGGCCTGGCCGCCTTGAGATCTTGCTTCAGGGCAGCGCGTACCATGTTGCTGAATCTTTCAGGAAAAGCGTTCGCCACTACGGAGATCACGCCTTCTCCACCACAGGCGATCATGGGCAGTGTTAAATTATCATCGCCGCTGATCACCTTAAAGCCTTTCGGGCAATTCTTGATGATCTTCATACATTGCTCCAGGTTGCCGCTGGCTTCCTTGATCGCCACAATATTCTTAAAATCCTTGGCCAGCCGGATGGTGGTGTCCCAGGCAATGTTGGAAGCCGTTCTGCCCGGCACATTATACAAAATAACGGGCAACGGACTTGCTTTTGCAATAGCCTTGTAATGCTGGTAGATGCCCTCCTGCGAGGGTTTGTTGTAGTATGGCGATACCGACAGCACCGCAGAAAAGGCCGACAGGTCGGTATGGCCAAGGCCATGTACGATCTCTGCCGTATCGTTGCCTCCCAGGCCCAGTACAAGCGGCAGGCGTTTCCTGTTCACTTTCACCACATGATTTATCACTGCCTGCTTTTCTTCCTGGCTCAGTGTGGCGCTTTCGCCGGTAGTGCCCAGCACCACCAGGTATTCCACCTTCCCCTTCACCAGGTGCTCAATGAGCCGGGTGAGGGCTTCAAAATCAATTTTGTTCTTTTTGCTGAACGGTGTCACAATTGCCACACCTGTTCCTGCCAGGTCAAATGTTTTTGCCATAGGATCAGTTTTTAATCATGTTCAAATAGGTATATACCTGCTCTAAGAATGCTTTTGTATCGGGCTCCGTACCTGCCGAAATGCTCATATCGAATACTGCGTGCTCAAAGCCGGCGATCTTGAAGGGGGCGTTGGTAAGCTTGGCCATGGCCAGCAAAGCCATATCGTCCGGCCGTGCAAGGCTCACCAGTACATCAGCCTTCCCACTGTTGAGGCCCGAGATCACTTCTTCCTGCGGCAGTCCGAAAACCGTTAGCTTCTTCCCGGACACCGGCAGGCTGGGGTATTTAAAAGCGGGAGCCTCCCCTGGCTTGCCTTTGTATGTAAAGGCCGTGAGCACGGTTTTACCCTCGCTGGCTGCCCTATCTATAAACACCGGCAAATGCGGCAGGKGCTGCTCGTTGGCCAGCAGCAATACAGATTGAGCATGGCTCCAGTTCACAAACGCTTTTTGCGTGCGTTTCGCTGGCCTGTTGTTCAGGATCCAGGAGGCTATGCTGTTCATTAAACTCACGGTCTCTTAAATTATACGCGGTGTTATTTCAGCTCCTTTTTATATGCCGGGAGTATAGATACAAATGTGTTAATAGTGGATACCATACTGGTGAGGCTTTTGCCACCGGCCGCATTGATGTGACCGCCACCGGCGAAATACTTCCGGGCAAAGCTGTTCACGTCAAACCGGCCTTTGCTCCTGAAAGACGCCTTTATTTTGCCTTCTCCTTCGCTGAAAAACGCACAAAACTTAATGCCTTTGATGGCGAAAGGATAATTCACGATCCCTTCCGTATCGCCTTTCTGGAAATGAAAACGATCGAGCTCCTCCTGGGTGAGCGTGATGTAAGCCGTATGGTATTCGGGCAGTACCACCATTTTTTCGGTGAGGCAGTAACCCAATAGCTTCATGCGGTATACACTGTAGGTATCATAAATAGCCGAGTGGATATCACTTACCCTGAGACCTGTTTCGAGCAGATCGGCCACAATGCGGTGGGTCTGTGGCGTCACGCTGTCGTATTTAAATGAACCGGTATCTGTAAGTAAGCCTGTATACAGGCAGGTGGCAATCTGTTTGTCGATCAGTTTTTTGCCGCCCAGGCCGCAAATCAGCTCGTATACAAGCTCGCAGGTAGAACTGGCTTTTATGTCGTGGTATTGCAGTATGGCGTAATCGTCGGGCTGCTGATGGTGATCGATGAGCACCTTGGGCTGCGGCGATTTTTCGAGCAGCTCGCCCAGGCCTTCAAGGCGCTTGAAGGTATTGAAATCCAGTGTAAAGATCAGGTCGGCTTTTTTGATCAGCGTAGCGGCCTTCTTTCCCTGTTTCATAAAATCGGTGACCTTGCTATTGCCGGGCAGCCAATGTAAAAAATCGGGATAGTCGTTGGGTGTGATCACCGATGCTTTTTTTCCTGTTTTAACCAGGTAATTGTACAGGGCCAATGACGATCCCATGGCATCTCCGTCGGGGCTCCAGTGCGTGACAATCACAATGTGGTTCGATTTTTTGAGGAGTGACCTGAATTTACTGAAGCTGTCTTTTGCCATGCAGCAAAGGTATGATTTAATGCCGATTGAAGATTATAATTTGAATTAGATAAAAATTAGCTAAATTTGCGCCCTAATAAAATTGTAAAAACAAAATGGCAGGAAATATCACTTTTACCATGATCAAACCCGATGGTGTTGAAGCCAACAACATCGGTCCTATTTTAGCGAAGATAAATGAAGGCGGTTTCAGGATCACAGCCATGAAATACCTGAAGCTTACCAGGGAGCAGGTTGGCCAGTTCTATGCTGTGCACAAGGAGCGTCCTTTTTATGGTGAACTGGTGGATTACATGAGCAGCGGCCCTATTGTGGCGGCCATTTTAACCAAAGACAATGCTGTGAGTGACTACCGTAAGCTGATCGGCGCTACCGACCCTGCCAAGGCCGAAGAAGGCACCATCCGCCGGTTATTTGCCAAATCGATCGCCGCCAACGCGGTGCATGGCTCTGACAGCGACGAGAACGCTAATATTGAAGCTGATTTCTTTTTCTCCAGCCTCGAACGTTTCTAAATCTCTTTCTTATACCATTTTTAACAGGAATCCCTGGCTCCCGGCCGGGGATTTTTGTTGGTATTTTACCTCACTACCCAGGCTTTTTTAACGGCATACAGGGGTATTTATCAACTATTTTCCATCGTTTATGCCATGTATTAAACCTTTGGTCCATCCCTGTGTCAAACGGGTCAAAACCTCATAAAACCATATCCCATGCAATTACACAAACGCTCTATCACTATTTTCGGAATAGTGTTCATCTGTGCCGTGCTTGTTTCCTCCTGCAGGAAAAAAGACAAAGACACCGATACATCAGAAGCGGCAGACCATAGCCTGGCCGAGAACATCACCAGCGACGTGGTGAACATTGGCAGCCAGGCATCTGATAATACCAGCGGCAACCTCAATGCATACAAAACCGCGGAGACCACCGAAATACTGAATTTCTGCGCCACTGTGAAAAGAGATACGATTCACCACATTGATTCGGTGATCTTCAACAACTCTACCTGTCTCGACGGCCGTACCAGGAACGGGATCCTGATCTTCAATTACTCAGGCTCTACCAGCGGCGCCAAGCATTACCGCGACCCGGGCTTTAACTGCACAGTGTCTTCGGTAGGTTACACAGTAGATGGCAACGCGGTGAACATTATCAACAAAACCATTTCTAACACCACGCCTGCAGGCTTCAATCCTGCCAATACCAATCTTACATGGAACATCTCGTCGCATGTGCAGATCACCAAAGCATCAGGAGGCACCATCGATTTTAACTGGAACCGCACCAAAACCCTGCTCAACACAAGCAATTCAAGCGTATACCATGGCCCTGCCACGCCTATCAGCTGGAACCTGGCAAGAATTGGCCTCACAGGCAACGCCAGCGGCACTACTGCTCATGGCACCAGCTTTGTGGCCACTGTGATCAGTCAACTGGTACGCGATTTTGGCAATTGTAATATTGGCGGCAAACACCCATTCATCCAGGGTGAGCTGGACTTTACCCCTGGTACCAAAGCCACCCGCCACATCGATTTTGGCAATGGTACATGCGACCTCAATGCTACTGTAACAATCAACGGCGTGGTACATAACATCACCCTGCCATAACCCAACAATTCTTTCAAACAAAAATCCCCGGGATAACCCGGGGATTTTTTATTTTAGTTTGTCTTTAAAAACCTTTTTAAACTTATCAACCTTGGGCTGGATCACATACTGGCAATAAGGTTGCTCACCATTCTGGTTGAAATAACCCTGGTGGTAATCTTCTGCCGGGTAAAAGACTTTGAATGGTACAATCTCAGTCACAATAGGGTTATCGTACGCACCACTCCTGTTCACTTTTTCTTTGTATTCTTCTGCCAGCTTCCGCTGCTCTTCGGTGTGGTAAAAAATAGCTGAACGGTATTGCGTTCCCACATCATTGCCCTGCCTGTTGAGGGTGGTAGGATCGTGCGTTTTCCAGAAGACCTCCAGGATCTCGGGAAACGACAGTACTTTAGGATCGTAAACGATCTGGCACACTTCGGCATGGCCGGTAGTGCCTGTGCATACCTCTTTATACGACGGGTTTTTGACAGTGCCGCCGCTGTATCCGGAGGTGACCTTCTCCACGCCTTTCAGGTTCTGGAATACGGCTTCCACGCACCAGAAACAGCCGGCGCCGAGTGTAATTGTGTCTGATCTGTTGTCCATATGCATTGTATTAGCTGTTGCCGCCGCAACAGGTATTTTGTCTGCCTGCCTGGCCTGCTGCGCACAGGCGTTAAAAAAAATAGCTGTAACAAATGCTACAGCTACTCTATATTCCGTTTTCATGTTCATGTGCTATGTGGTTATACTGAACATATACGACACAAGGTGTATCCCGGATCACCCTTTTATTTCTTCTTTGGCTTCTCTTTGCCGCTGAACTCGAATTTCTTCTTCAGTTTATCTTTTTTTGTGATCTTAACAGTGCCTTCAATATCATAGTTCTCCACGCGACAGGTCATTTCCATGGTCTGGTCGGTGTCGTCGGTGGTAGATGCCGTTACTTCGATCCAGTGGCTCTCGTTGGCCTCATCATCAGTAAAGGTAGAATCTTTGGTGATCTCATATTTCACCCATTTATAGCTCATCTTATCGAACAGGAAGGTACTGAATACCTTGCCACCTTTGAATTCGATCTCATCAGGCACGCTTTTTTTATTAGGCTGTCCTTCTTTCACTTCTATCATAGCCGTATTGAATACGCGCTTATCCAACGCGTCTTTTTCCTTACCTTTACGGGTGGCATAAATGCTGGCAAAGCCCACAGCAACTACTGAAGCCGAAATGACAATGTGTTTTAAGTTCATGATAATCCTTGTTTTTTGATGCTGATAAATGTAACAAATTACTTTTATAAACTGTTTTAATTTATATTTAAATAACCCTATTCACAGCACATTTTCCGCATGCAACCACTCCCAGAGCGCATACGCCCCCAGACCCTCGACGATTATATCGGCCAGGAGCATATCATCGGCCCCGGTTCGGCCCTGAGAAAAGGCCTGGCGCAGGGGCTGCTGCCCTCCCTTATTTTATGGGGGCCGCCGGGCGTGGGCAAAACCACCCTGGCCCAGATCATTGCAGGGTATCTCAAGAGGCCTTTCTTTGCCCTCAGCGCCATCAACAGCGGCGTGAAGGATGTACGTGACGTGATTGACAGGGCCCAGAACCAGGCCGGCGGGCTGTTTGCCCAGGAAAAACCTGTTTTGTTCATCGACGAGATCCACCGCTTCAGCAAATCGCAGCAGGATTCGCTGCTCAACGCGGTTGAAAAAGGCATTGTGACACTTATAGGCGCTACCACTGAAAATCCTTCGTTCGAAGTGATCCCGGCGCTGCTCTCACGCTGCCAGGTGTATGTGCTGAAGCCCCTGAGCAAAGATAACCTCCTGCAATTGCTCGATACGGCCATTACGAGAGACGAGGTGCTCAGGCATAAACAGATCACCATCGAAGAGAGCGAAGCCCTACTCCGCATTTCGGGTGGTGATGGCCGCAAACTCCTGAACGCCCTCGAAATTGTGGTGAACTCCACCCAGGAAAAAGACATCAGGATCACCAATGCACTGGTGATGGAATACATCCAGCAGAACCTGGCGCTGTATGATAAATCTGGCGAACAGCACTACGACATCATCTCTGCCTTTATCAAATCCATCAGAGGCTCCGATCCCAATGCGGCTGTATACTGGTTGGCCCGGATGCTGGAAGGAGGCGAAGACCCACTTTTTATTGCCCGGCGACTGGTGATCTTGGCCTCTGAGGATGTAGGCCATGCCAACCCTACGGCCCTGGTGATCGCCACCAGTTGTTTCCAGGCGGTGAACGTGATAGGCATGCCCGAAGGGCGCATCATCCTCTCGCAGGCGGCTACCTACCTGGCTACCTCGCCAAAAAGCAACAGCGCCTATATGGCCATTAATGAGGCCATGGCCGAGGTGCGCAGGAGCGGCGACCTGCCGGTACCTTTGCATATCCGAAACGCGCCCACAAAGCTTATGAAAGAGCTTGGCTATGGCGACGATTACAAATATGCCCATGAATACGAGAACAATTTCGTTGTGCAGGATTTTTTACCTGAAAACATCAGGCAAACACAGTTCTACGAGCCGGGCGACAATGCACGGGAAAAAGAAACGAGGGAGTTTTTAAAAAGACGCTGGAAGGATTATTACCATTACTAAATAAAATAGCCGGCTTTTCTCCTCGTTACTCAATAACATAGCAGTTTAAGCTGAAGCTGGCACCGGCCGGAGGAGGCTGCCTGAAGCCGGCATAAATTGTAATGGATCCCTTATAATCGGCAGGCACAAACGACATCAACGCCGTGGTGTATACAGGCAACTCGGAAACTTCATCCTGTAAAGTAATTATTGGGCTGGGGCCTGGTTTATCGCAACGGAAGCCAACCATGGAACCCAGCGGGAGGTTGGTGCACTGCAGCTCAAACCGGATTTTTGAAGCTGAGTCTCCCTGGTCGTATGGCATGGTGCCTGTAGCGACTTTATCCGTTGTTTTAACATCAACGATCAGTTGTTTGATAGGGGTCAGTTTCCGGGAAGCTTTAGGGTTATCCATAGTCTTATCGTTTTTATGGGTTTATTGCCTGTTAAAACAAACCTAAGCTAAATAAATGATAATTCCATGGAACATGGCCATTTTTCGCGACCAGGTGTGTAAAAGGTAGACAGCGGGATTTTAAGGGAGCGCCGGAAAAGATATAACCAGCATCAATCGAGCTCCGGGCGGGGCTCAAAAATAAGGAACTGGCAAACGCATATGATGATGCCGCCGAAACACTGCTCTATCACCTGCCAGGCGCAGTCTGCCAACAGGTAGGTCAGCGTGATGTGTTTGGTAAAAGAGATTCCCAGAACGGTGACAACGGCAAACAACACAAAGCCAAGAACTGCCCCAACCAGGATACCTTTGAGAAAATAAGAAGAGATACGGGAGAGCAGCTTTGAGCTGTAGGCCCGGTACATGATATAAGAAATAACCAGGTACACCAGGGCTGCCAGGCCCATAAAAACAGCTTTCGGAAAATTGATGTTATCAAGGTCATTGAGAAATATCCCGTGCCAGGTGTAGAAAGCCGCGTACATCACGATTGCGGCCACTATCCAGCTGATAAAAAAGCGCAGGGAATATTGCATGTGAAGGCTAAATTACGCAAAAATATACCTTTATATAACAAAAACTTTGCCAGAGTAGAGCACTTATTTGCAAAGCGTATAAAACAGAACAGGCGACCTTTAGGGTCGCCTGTTCAATATAAACCACTGTAACAGCGGAATATTCCTTAAGCTTTGTCTTCTGCGCTTGTTTCTGCAGTGTCTGTACCTTCTGCTTTAGCAGTTGTTTTCTTAGCACTACCACGGCTCCTGCGGGTTGTTTTCGCTTTTTTGGTTTCGGTGGTTTTACCTGATGTGTACAGTTCGTTGAAATCAACCAGCTCGATCAGGGCCATTTCAGCAGCATCTCCCTGACGGTTACCGGTTTTGATGATACGTGTATAACCACCTTTCCTGTCGGCCACTTTCACAGCTACATCCTTAAACAGGGCTGATACGGCTGTTTTGTTCCTCAGGTAAGAGAAAGCGATACGACGGCTGTGCGTGGTATCTTCCTTGCTCTTGGTAATGAGTGGCTCTACATAAGTGCGCAGTGCTTTGGCTTTTGCAAGCGTGGTAAAAATGCGTTTGTTCTCGATCAACGAGCAAGCCATGTTGCTCATCAATGCCTGGCGGTGAGAGTGTGTCCTGCCCAGGTTATTTATTTTGTCTCCGTGTCTCATGTCCTTATAATTATTGAATTAGTTAAGTCTTCGAATCGGTGAATCTCGTTCTATTGGCTCACTAATTCTCTTCACTGATTATTTTTAGTCTTTATCCAATTTATATTTCATCACGTTCATACCAAACTGAAGGCCTTTGGCTGATACGAGGTCTTCCAGTTCAGTAAGTGATTTTTTACCGAAATTGCGGAATTTCAAAAGGTCGTTTTTGTTGAACGCTACCAGCTCGCCTAATGTTTCCACGTCTGCTGCCTTGAGGCAGTTGAGCGCGCGTACAGAAAGGTCCATATCCACCAGCTTGGTTTTAAGGAGCTGGCGCATGTGCAGGGATGTTTCATCAAATTCTTCTTCTGATTTTTTCTCCTCAGAATCCAGGGTGATCTTCTCATCAGAGAACAGCATGAAATGGAAAATAAGGATCTTAGCGGCTTCTTTCAGGGCGTCTTTCGGGTGGATAGAGCCATCAGATACGATGTCGAGGATCAGTTTTTCGTAGTCTGTTTTCTGCTCCACACGGTAGTTCTCTATCGTGTATTTCACATTTTTGATAGGTGTGTAAATAGAGTCGATAAAGATAGTGCCCTGAGGGGCTGAGTTTGTTTTGTTTTCCTCAGCCGGTACATAACCACGGCCTTTTTCGATAGACAGCTCGATCTTCAGCTTCACGTTGCTTTCGCAGTTAAAGATCACCAGCTCCGGGTTCAGCACCTGGAAACCGTTGGCAAATTTGCCTATTTCAGCGGCAGTGAATTTATCGCCACCGGCAAAATGGATCACGATCTTTTCGTTATCGTGGTTATCCAGCTGTTTTTTGAAACGTACTTGCTTTAAGTTCAGGATGATCTCAGTTACATCTTCTACAACACCCTTGATAGTAGAGAATTCGTGATCTACACCTTCAATTCTAACACTTGTAATGGCATACCCTTCTAATGAAGATAATAAAATACGACGCAATGAGTTACCGATAGTGATACCAAAACCGGGCTCCAAAGGACGGAATTCAAACTGTCCTTCAGTTTCGGTTGAGCTTACCATAATAACCTTATCTGGTTTCACGAAATTTAAAATAGCCATATCTTGATGTATTATATTAAAAACTAATTGATTGATTACTTAGAGTACAACTCGACGATGAGCTGCTCCTTGATGTTCTCAGGGATCTGTGTACGCTCAGGCATCGAGATGAACTTTCCTGACAGGGAAGACTTGTCGAAATCCAGCCAGGAGTATTTGTTAACCGCTCCGGCCACGGTGTTGGAGATGGCTTCAAGCGATTTTGATTTCTCGCGCACGGCTACTACGTCGCCGGCTTTGAGAGTATAAGATGAAATGTTTACGATGTCGCCGTTTACAGTGATGTGGGAGTGTGATACCAGCTGACGGGCGGCACGACGCGACGGGGCAATGCCCAGGCGGTAAACCACGTTGTCGAGACGCGACTCGATGAGCTGCAACAGGATCTCACCTGTAATACCATGCATACGAGATGCCCTGTCGAATATTTTAGCGAACTGGCGCTCTAAGATCCCGTAGGTATATTTGGCTTTCTGCTTTTCCTGTAACTGGATGGCGTATTCCGATTTTTTACCTTTCTTTTTGGTGTTACCATGCTGCCCCGGAGGGTAGTTCTTTTTTTCTAATGCTTTATCAGGGCCGAAAATAGGCTCTCTGAATTTTCTTGCAATCTTTGATTTAGGACCTGTGTACCTTGCCATTTTAAATAATTTTACTTTTTGTTTTTTATTATTTAAGCTGACACCCTGTAGATGCCAGCTCCAAACCATTCGGCGGGCGAATGGCCGGCTTTATTTGATTTTATATGAATTATACGCGACGACGTTTTGGAGGACGGCAGCCGTTGTGTGGAATTGGTGTGATATCCACGATCTCGGTTACCTCGATGCCATTGGCAGACAGTGTCCTGATAGCCGACTCGCGACCAGCGCCAGGGCCTTTTACATACACTTTTACTTTGCGTAAGCCCAGGTCGTGTGCGGTTTTAGCGCAGTCCTGGGATGCCATCTGGGCAGCGTACGGGGTATTCTTTTTAGAGCCCCTGAAACCCATTTTACCGGCACTTGACCAAGAGATCACCTGCCCGGCGTTATTGGTGAGGGAAATGATGATGTTATTGAAAGTAGCGTTCAGATGCGCCTGCCCAACTGCCTCTACCTTTACCACCCTTTTTTTAGCAGAAGTCTTGCTTGCTGCAACTTGCGATTGTTGTTTAGCCATTTTTGAAAATGCTTATTTATTATTTGGTAACTTTCTTCTTGTTTGCAATGGTCTTACGACGTCCTTTGCGGGTGCGTGCGTTGGTTTTGCTGCGCTGGCCACGAACAGGAAGACCGTTACGGTGACGGATACCCCTGTAGCAACCAATATCAGTTAAGCGCTTGATGCTCAGCTGAACTTCTGAACGGAGGGCACCTTCTACTTTAAAAGTATCGTTCACGATCTTACGGATCGCGTTTTGCTCCTCGTCATTCCACTCAGATACTTTTTTGTCGAAACTGATGCCGGCCTGGGCCAGGATAGTCTGGGCCCTGCTACGTCCAATGCCGAATATATAGGTTAATCCTATTTCTCCTCTTTTATTTTTTGGTAAATCTATACCTGCAATACGTGCCATTCTTTATATTTGATTTTTAAGAGTTTGCGAAGTTACAAAAATTCCTGGTTATTTTTGCCTTTGTTTGAACTTAGGGTTCTTTTTGTTGATGATATACAACTTTCCTTTTCTGCGTACAATTTTGCAGTCTACGCTTCTTTTCTTTATTGAGGCTCTTACTTTCATCTCTGTTCTTTTTAAAATATGTTGTTATTTATTTGTACCTGTACGAAATCCTTGCTTTGCTTAAGTCATACGGGCTCATTTCCAGCCTCACCTTATCGCCCACGAGGATCTTGATATAGTTCATCCTCATTTTACCCGATATATGCGCTGTCACAATGTGACCGTTTTCCAATTCCACGCGAAACATGGCGTTACTCAGCGATTCTATAATAGTTCCGTCTAACTCTATGTTCGACTGTTTTGCCATATTAAGCCTGTTGCATCATCATTTGGTTAGAACTGCGGCCCTTGATCCGGCCGTTTTTCATCAAGCCGTCGTAATGGCGGTTCAATAAATATGTTTCGATCTGCTGCAGGGTATCGAGCACCACACCTACCAGGATCAGCAGGGAAGTACCCCCGAAGAAATCGGCAAATGCGCTGTTGATGCCCAGCTTAATAGCGATGGATGGCAGGATGGCTACCAGGGC
>BFBZ01000642.1_pt3 | contig 13098 bp, 12 predicted proteins | sample 1888401 | NCBI WGS metagenome assembly BFBZ01 (sample SAMD00112614, study PRJDB3348) | symbiont metagenome | host: Chara braunii | reverse complement strand
ATTGAAGAAGAGCCACTTGAGATAGGGCCCGCGCCGCGGATCGCCGATGGGAACGCCCAGCCCCGCTTGCGGATAGGCATCGGCGAGATAGACCGCGATGGCGCCGGTCTCGGACACGGGCACGCCGTTGTGCACGACGAGCGGCACCTTGCCCATGGGATTGAGGGCCAGGAAGGCCGGCTTCTGGGCGTCGCCGTCCTTCAGGCTCACCAGCTCGAGATCGTAGGGGACGCCGAGTTCCTCGAGCAGCCAGAGAACGACGGCGGAGCGCGAGGGGGCTGCGTGGTAAAGCTTGATCTCTGCCATGTTTCGCCCGTGTCGCTCGTGCTGTGATGGTACGGCCGTCTCAGTGCACGCTGACGTGCACCTGCTGCGGGGCGCCCGATGTGGCGCCGGTGTGGTCGGCGACGGTCACCGAGAACCCCGCATCCCGGCCCGGAGATCCATCGTGCCGGAAGACGATGCGCCCGGCCTCGAGGTCGGCCTGCGTGAAATGCTGCAACGGCTGGGCAGGGCTCTCGGTTGCGGCGACGAACCCGCCCTTGGTGTTGCTCAGGGTGAAGACGAGCTGGCGGGCATCGTCGTCCGGGTCGATGGCCCGGATGTCCTCGACCGTGATGACGACGGCGCCGCCGCGCGCCACCGCGATCTCGAAGTCGCCGCCGAGCTCGGGCGGAACGTTGCGCACCTCCGCCGACAGCGAACCACCCATCTCCATCGACATGCGCCCGTAGCGGACCGTGCCCGACACGTCGCCGGTTTCGCGGATATGGATCAATTCTTTCACGCCGATGGTGCCCTGCAGGGTGCCGTGGACATCGGCGGTGCCGGCCTTCACGTTGCCGAAGCAGCGGCCGCCCTTGTGGACGATCAGCTTTTCGGTGGCGACCTGGCCATCGATGTAGCCGAAGACCTCGAGCTCGCTGCAGTTGCCGACGCGGCCTTGCAGGACCGTGCCGTCGGCGATGATCAAGACCCCTTTGCGTGCGTTCACGCTCGTCCTCCAGACTATTAGGCAGGCTTTCGGCCAGGCTTAAATCGGGCTTTCGGGCTTCAGGTTATCGACGCGGGCCCCGGACTTCACAGCATCGTTCAGGGCTGCGACAGAAATTTGGCTATATTTCCCGAAAGGCGCCAGGACTCGCGGACGCACGGGGCCATGGGGTAATTGCCGTCCGGCCTCGATCGGGATGCAGGGATAAGGCTTCATGTCTGATATGGATTCTGCCGCAGGGCGCAAGGCGCTTCCCGGCCATTGCAGCCAAGTYGGGCTCGTCCTGCAGGGGGGCGGSGCGCTCGGGGCCTACCAGGCGGGCGTCTTCGAGGCGCTGGCCGAGCACGGCTATGCGCCGCGCTGGATCGCGGGCGTATCGATCGGGGCGATCAACGGCGCCATCATCGCCGGCAATCCGCCGGAGAAGCGCGTCGAGCGGCTCAAGGCCTTCTGGGACCTCGTGACGGACGGCGTTTCGGTGATGCCGAGCCTCGACGGTGACATCGCCCGCGGCTTCTTCAACGAATGGAGCGCGCTCGCCAGCGTGACGGCCGGCGTGCGGGGCTTCTACCGCCCACGCGTGCCGCCGGCGCTGCTGCAACCCTGGGGCACGCCCGCAGCCCTCAGCGTCTACGACACGACGCCCCTGCGGGAGACACTGCTCCAACTCGTCGACTTCGACCTCCTCAACAACAACGGCATCCGACTCAGCGTCGGGGCGGCCAACATCCGCAAGGGCAACTCGGTCTATTTCGATACGACCGAGCGGCATATCAGCGTCGATCACGTGATGGCGAGTGCGGCGCTGCCGCCGGGCTTCCCGCCGGTCGAGATCAACGGCGARCACTACTGGGACGGCGGCGTCGTCTCGAACACGCCGCTGCAATACGTTCTCGATGCGGAGCGGCATACGAGCCTGCTGGTCTTCCAGGTCGATCTCTTCTCGGCGTCGGGCGAACTGCCGCGCAACCTGCTCGACGTGTACGAGCGGCACAAGGACATCCTCTACTCCTCGCGCACGCGGCTCAACACGGACGTCGCCAAGCGCGAACATCGCCTCCAGCAATCGATCGAGCGGCTSCTCGACAAGCTGCCGGCCGACTTCAAAGGTGACCCGGACGTGCAGTTCATCCTGCAGAATGCGCACCGGATCGCGCCGATGACGGTCGTGCATCTCATCTACCGGCAGAAGAACTACGAGACGCAGACGAAGGATTACGAGTTCTCGCGCGTTTCCATGCAGGAGCACTGGCAGGCGGGCTACAAGGACACGCGGCGCTCGCTGGAGCAYGAGCGCGAGTGGCTGAAGGCGCCGGAGGACCTCGTCGGCATCCGCGCGTTCGACATGATCCGCGATTTCGACTGAGGCGGCGGCCGGCACCGAAGATGCCGTTCACAACTGCGCCGCGGCTGCATTTCGCGCTTGCACATGTCGCGGGAGCACCGAATCACCCCGGTAAAGGTTGCCCGATCTCCACACTCCGACAGCCGGGCTGGGACCGACGTCAATCAGTACTCGCATCGAATCGTCGCCGCTGGTAGCGCGAATTAGGGATTTCGAAACCTGATTCGTCGTGGAGACAGCGATGCTCTCGATTTTGCCGATTGGAAGCGTGGGTCACTCGGGTTCCGCGCGGCGGCCGCGACGCGTCGTTCGCATGGCGGCGGTTATGACCGGCCTATCGCTTCTCGCGCCGGTGTCAGCCTTCGCGCAATGCACCGACACGTTCAACTACGYMGSCRWYRTSRGCGGYARCAWCGTYCCGGTGCAGAACCTGCTCCCKCTCGGCAGCGGGTCCTCGCTGGCCGTGCTGACGTCGACGATCAATACGGTCAATACAGCATTCCTGGCTTCGACGAGCGCATTCGTCAGCGCGCCCGGCGGCGCCAAGCCCGACGAGCGCGGCAACGGAATGTGGATGCGCGGTATCGCAGGTACCGTCGAAACCAAGACGACGAGCACCGGTACGCTCGACGCTTCGGCGATCGCCCTGAGTGCGACGGGATCGCAAAACTGCAAGACGACCATCAAGCAATCGTATGCCGGCTTCCAGCTCGGCTACGATATAGCTGTTCTCAACCGCGGCGGCTCCGGGGCCAACTGGCACTTCGGCGTGACGGGCGGACAGGTCGTCGCCAATTTGAAGGACGGGACACCCGGCGCCACCTATGACAACGCCTCGGGTCTCGGTCCCTTCACCGTTGGAGCCGGTCAGCTCGTCCAGGACACGCAAGTTCCCTACGTTGGCCTCTATACGACCTACACGCAGAAAGGCTTCTTCGCCGACGGCATGCTGCGCTGGGACTTCTATCGTAACCAGTTCACGGATCCCGGCAACGGCATCACTACCCCGAAGGGCTTCGACGGCCGCGGCTTCTCGGTGCTCGGCAACATGGGCTACACGTTTCCGCTGCGCGACGGCTGGTTCTTCGAACCGTCCGGCGGCATGATGTACTCGAAGGTGGGCATCGACCAGCTCAGCATCTCGGCATTCGGCGGCTCGTACGCGACGGGCACAGTGTCGATCAACGACATCGAAAGCCTAATGGGGCGGTTTACGCTGCGCTTCGGAAAGAACTTCACGATGGGCAACTACGCCTATCAGCCCTTCTTCTCCGCCGGCGTGTTCCACGAATTCCTCGGCAATGTGACGGCGACCTCGATCGAGAACAGCACGACGGGCGCCATCAACGGCCTCAAGTTGACGACAACGTCGAAGGACGGGCTCGGCACCTACGGACAGTTCAGCCTCGGCACGGCGGTGGTGCTGCCCAACAACATCACCACCTTCGTGCGCGGCGACTACCGGACGGGCGAACACATCGAAAGCTGGGGCATCAACGGCGGCGTCCGCTTCAACTTCTGACCCCGCTTCAGCTTATGCATAGGAAGGCGTCGTCCGAACGGGGCGGCGCCTTTTCCTTTTTTGGTCTGCCCCGGCAACTCGGATCGCCGACAATTCACCATCCTGTAACGCGCAGAACATCGTCCGGCCCGCCAGCTATTGTAGGAGACTGGCCGGACGCCTATAGTGCTGGGGTGCTCTGCGTGCAGGCCAAGTATTTGGTCTGTTGAGAGAAATCCGGGCTTTCTCCACCGTGCCGCCTCGCGACGATTGGGACAGCATGTGCTGAACCGCAACACACTGCCGCCCAACACCTTCCTCGACGGGAGCTACCGCATCGAGCGTGTGGTCGGCTCGGGTGGGTTCGGCATCACGTACGAAGCCTACGACGTCAATCTCGGCACGCTCGTCGCGATCAAGGAATACTTCCCCCACGACTTCGGCGACCGCGACGGCACGATGAGCGTGCGGCCGCGCTCGGAGCACAGCAAGCACCTGTTCGATTGGGGACGCACGAACTTCCTGCACGAAGCGCGCACGCTCGCGGGCTTCGACCATCCGAGCATCGTGCGCGTGCTGCGCGTGTTCGAGGCGCATTCGACCGCCTACATGGTCATGCGCTACGAGCGGGGAAAGAGTTTCGGCACCTGGCTCAAGGAACTGGGCCGCAAGCCGACGCAGGCCGAACTCGATGCCATCACCGCCCCGCTTCTCGACGCGCTCGAGGTGCTGCACCAGTCCAACTACCTGCATCGCGACATCGCGCCCGACAACATCATCGTGCGGCCGGACGGCACGCCGGTCCTGCTCGACTTCGGCTCCGCGCGGCGCGTGATCGCCGAAATGAGCCGCATGGTGACGGGCATCGTGAAGGCCGGCTACTCGCCGCACGAGCAGTATGCCGCCGATAACCGCTTGCAGGGGCCCTGGACGGACATCTACGCCCTGGGGGCGACGCTCTACCGGGCCGTCACGGGCCGCCAGCCCATCGAAGCCATGCTGCGCTTCGATACCGATACGATGGAGACGGCGGCGGCGCTCGGCGGGCCGGATTATCGCGCCGCCTTCCTGTCGGCCATCGACGCATGCCTGAAGGTGAGGCCGTCGGAGCGGCCGCAATCGGTCGCCGACCTGCGCCGGATGCTGCAGCCACCGGTCCCGGTGACGCCGACGGTGGTGATCTCGCGGCCCTCGCCGATCCTCACTGCCGTGAAGGATCAGATCAGCGTGGCGCGCGGCGTCACGCAGAGGGTGGTGGAGAAGACGCGGCTCGTCGCCGGCGACACCGTGCAGTCGCTGCGCTTCGAGAAGCTCGGCGCGTGGCTGCTCGGTTCGGCGCTGCTGGTGCTGCTGCTGGCCTGTCTCTTATACACATCTAGATGTGTATAAGAGACAGGGATCAGATCAGCGTGGCGCGCGGCGTCACGCAGAGGGTGGTGGAGAAGACGCGGCTCGTCGCCGGCGACACCGTGCAGTCGCTGCGCTTCGAGAAGCTCGGCGCGTGGCTGCTCGGTTCGGCGCTGCTGGTGCTGCTGCTGGCGGGGTCGTTCGCCATCTTCCAGAGCCTCAAGGGGCCCGAGATCGCGCGCTCGACTTCGGGCACGTCCACGGCCACCGTCGATACCGCCGGCACGACCATCGCGATGCCTTCCGGAGCGGACATCCTGCAGCAGCGGGACGACCCGGCGCGGGTTCTGGCCGAGCGCGAGGCGCAGCGTCGGCTCGCGGAGCAGGCCGAACGCGAGCGGCTCGCTGCCGAAGCCGAACGCAAGCGGGTTGCCGCGATCGAGGACGAGAAGCGCCGGGAGGCCGAGCGGCAACGCATCGCGCTCCTCGAGGAGCAGCGCCGGCAGAAGGAGGCGGCCGAAGCCGAACGCAAGCGCCAGGCCGAGATCGAAGAGGAACGCCGGCGCGACGCCGAGCAGAAGCGGCTTGCAGCTCTCGAGGAGCAGCGGCGGCAGAAGGAAGTCGCCGACGCCGAGCGGAAGCGCCTCGCCGATCTCGAGGCGCTGCGTCGCAAGGAAGACGAGGAGCGCAGGCAAAAAGCGCTTCAGGAAGAGCAGCAGCGGCGCCAGCAGGCGGAACTCGAGAAGCGGCAGCAGGTCGAGCGCGAAGAGCAGCGCCGCCGGGATGAAGCCGAGCGCAAACGGCTCGCCGATCTCGAGGAGAAGCGGCTGAAGGCCGAGGCCGAGCGCGAAAAGCAGGAGGCTGAGCGGCAGCGGCTTGCCTCGGTGCCGACGTCCGATCAGCTCGGCGTCTATGTCCTGCGCATCGAGGACCTGCTCAAGAAGGCTGCCTGCTTCGAGGGCCTGAAGGACGGTGATCCGGAGGCTGTCCAGACGGGGCTCATCCGCTACAGCGAGGGCCTGAAGAAGTACGGCGTGCCGAAGCCCGCGCTCATCGAGGTCGCTTCAGCAACGACAGGCGCGATCGAGACGTGGCTGAAGGAGGCCGCGGAGGTGCGCGTCAACGCATGCGTCGCGCCGGCGGCGCGCCCGCAGGTGCAGCAGCGTCCGCAGGCCCAGCCGCAGCGGCCCGCCTATCGTCCGTCGCCCAGTTATTCGGCCCCGCGCGGGCCCGGCACGATCACGGGCATCCAATAAGCGCCTAAGCGAGGCGGACGCGCGCGCGGGGAGGAATCGTCGAGGCCGCGCTGTTCAGTTTCTCGATGGCGAAGCCCGCCGCGGCCTTGTAGCCGGCCATGAAGTCGGCGCGCTCCTGAGCCGGGATGACATCGTCGATGTTGTCGAAGGTGCCGCCGCAGCGCGCGTCCACCATGTTGAGCAGGCCGAACGGCCCAGCACCACGGTTGCGCAGGATGAGCTGCGAGATGGGCCCGCAGAGCTGAGCATCGTAGGCGGCGAGCGCGGCCGGCGTGACGCCGTGCTCGAGCATGGCGGCGCCGAGCATGCGGGCGTCGACGATCGCCTGGCTCGCGCCGTTCGAGCCCGTCGGATACATGGCGTGCGCGGCGTCGCCCAGCAGCGCGACGGGCCCGTGCACCCACGTGGGGACCGGATCGCGATCGATCATGGGGTTCTCGAAGGCGATGTCGGCATTGCGGATGAGGGCGGGCACGTCGAGCCAGTCCCACGTCCAGTCGGCGAAGTGTTGGATGAAGTCGTCGATCTTCACCTGCCGGAACCAGCCCGTCTCCTTCCAGCCCTCGCTGTTGTCCGTCGAGCCAGTCCCACGTCCAGTCGGCGAAGTGTTGGATGAAGTCGTCGATCTTCACCTGCCGGAACCAGCCCGTCTCCTTCCAGCCCTCGCTGTTGTCCAGCGTCACCTCGGCGATCCAGTTGATCATGGCGAGGCCCGTGGCCGGGTCAGGGTGCGAGATCGGATAGATCACCATGCGGTGGCGATGGGTGCCGAGACCGATGAAGGACGACCCCGTGCGGATCGGCTTGGCCCAACTCGTGCCGCGCCACATGACGGCGCCGCCCCAATGGATCGGCGGCTGGCCGGGATGCATCTGGGCACGGACCGCGGAGTGGATGCCGTCGGCGCCGATGAGCAGCGCGCCGTGCATTTCGGAGCGCTTGCCCGACGCGTCCTCGATCAGCGCGATGACGCCGCCGGACGCCTTCCGCTCGTAGCCCACGACGCGTTTGCCGAGCGACAGCGCGCTGCTGCCGGCGCGGGCAATGAACGTGTCGTGCAGCAGCATGTGGAAGCGGCCGCGATGCACTGCGTACTGCGGCCACTTGTAGCCGGCGAGCAGGCCGCGCGGCTCGGCGTAGATGTCGTTGCCGTTGAGGCCGACGAGCGCCCATTCCTTGGCCGGTACGCCGACGCGGTCGAGATCGGCAGCGGAGATGCCGAGGTCGTAGAGTTCGCGCACGGCGTTCGGCTGCAGATTGATGCCGACGCCAAGGGGGCGCATCTCGCGCACGGCTTCGAGCACGTGGCAGCGTACGCCGATCTGTTCGAGGGTGAGGGCGGTCACGAGCCCGCCGATGCCGCCGCCGGCGATGAGTACGAGGTTGTCCGTCACGCGCTACCGATCCCTGGGTCTTTTATAAGTGGCGATGGCCCCTGCGCTCTATCTGCGGGGCGCATTGCGAGGCTTTCGACCCTCATATTTATCGCGCGCGGGGGCGCTAGGCGAGCCCCCGGCGCGCCGAGGGGCGTCGTCTGGCGGCTGTGGTCGCCGCACCGTCAACGAGGGCCGGGCGCCCCGGCCGTCTCGTTCATGGCGCTGCGCAGCTTCTGGACGAGGGCGCGATCTTCCAGCATGGCGTCCTCGAAGCGGCGCCGGTCCGCGGCCTTGATGGAGGCCGTCATGCTCTCCAGAGCCAGGATGTTGGCTTGCTGGCGGTCGCGATCCTTCTTCAGGCGTCGCAGGACTACGAGCAGCGCGATGCCCGTCAGCCCGAGCAGAACGGCCGCAACGATCAGGGTCGTCATGGTTGCCTCCTCACCCGCAATGGTTATGAGGACGCGGCATTGGGATGGAAATGTGGCTGATGGACCTTACGCGGCCGGTCCGCGCGACGGCTTCGGGGAGAGAATGTCCCAGGCGGCGTTGATCTGCTTCATGCGCAGTTCGCGCAGCGCGCGATCCTCCTCGTCCTGGGCGAGGTCGGGGTGCCAGGCCTGCCGCAGACCGTCGATGATCTTTTTCAAGGCGGCGCCCGTCGCGCCGGGCATCACGCCCATGCCGAGCACGCGCAGCGCGTCATCGCGGGACTCCGGCATGCGATCGCCGAGGCCGATGTCGGGGGGAAGCGGCGGTGGCGTTGCGCGCATGGGCGTGCGCCATTGCGATACGACGACGTCCCCGCGCCTCTCCGCGCCGAAGGAGATGTTGGAGATGTCCCGTTCGGGTTCGCCGTCCGGGCGACGGCGCAGGCGCCAGGCCGCGAAGCCCGCCAGGAGCGCAACCGAGCACAGGGCCGCAACCGCGATGGCGAGCGGCGCCTCGGGCCTTGCGAGAAACAGCGAGAGACCGCCTTCGGCTTTGGGCTGCGCAACACGTCCAGCCGGCGCAACCGACGTCGTCTCGACGGTGATGGGCGTGGATGGCGCAGCGGGCGCTTTCGGTGGCGGTGTCTCGGGCCGGGCGCGGGGCGCGTCGCCCTGGGACTCCCGGTTGATGATCTTCGGGATGACGACGGTGCCCGGTGCGCCGGGGGCGGGAGCGGCATTGGCTTGTGGCGGCCCTTGCTCCTGGGGCGGCACAGGATCGGGGGCGACGGGCGGCGGGGCCGGGGCAGGCTTGGGCGCCGGCTCTGCGGCCTTTGGCGTTTCTTTGACCGGCGGGGCGGCGGCGACGACGGCCTTCTTCGGGGGAGCCGGCGGTGCAGGCAGGGCCTCCGGGCCCGGCGCGGGTGCGCGGGCCATGGGCTCGGGGCCGGCATTCGCGTATGGCGCGGGGCGCAGGCCGGCGGTCCGGGCAGCGACAAAAACAGCGTTCATTCCCAGCAGGGGCGCGAAGCCCGCTGGCATCGTCACGTAGGGCGGCGGGGCCAGCGCCCGGCGGTCGGCGCAGTAGCGGTCGTAGCGGCCGGGACGCCAGCCGCCCTCGTAGGCATAGGCGCGGGCGCAGGGGTCGTCGGGCGCCATGGTCCAGCGCGGCGGCATGCGGATCTGGAGTTGGCCCGCCTCGGCGCGGACGCGATCGGGGTAGGCGGCGGCCAGCACCGAAGTCCAGGCCACGGGAACGCCGCCGCAGTCCATCTCGAAGCGGTGCAGCGACCATTGCCGGCACAGACCCGGATCGACTGGGGAGCAGGTGGTGATGGTGCGCTGCTCGCGGGTGCTGACAATACGATGGCCCTGGTCCTCGGCCGTCGGGGTCAGCACCGGGCGGCCATCATAGACCGCGCAGCGGTAGGGCATGACGATCAGTTCCTGCGCGCCGGCGGCGCCGCAGGCCAGCATGGCCAGGGTCGCCACCCAGACCGTCCGACCTATCGTCTGCAAACGTTGCATGTGCCCAGCCCGAGCCCAAGATTTGTTCGCCGGATCAGTCGTCTGGAAGCTTGGCGGCTTTGTGGCCTCGGCGCGATCCAGGCTTGGAAAACGTCCGGAAACGGCATTCTCGTCCCGTTTTCGCCGCGCGCGCTTGTGTTTGGCGCGCCGAACGGCTACAAGCCGCGCCATCTCACACGCGCTGCCATTGGCGCCGGCGGATTGAAAGCCCCGCACGGTGCTCCGGTGCGTCTTTCGTGCGTCCGGCCTCTGGGTCTTACGGCCCTTTCCCGACACACCGAGACGTTCTCAGGCGGCGCGGAGGTCTAACCGGGAAAAGGACAGCCGTTTCATGACTCTCCCTACGTTCACCATGCGCCAGCTGCTTGAAGCCGGCGTGCACTTCGGCCACCAAGCCCACCGCTGGAACCCCAAGATGGCACCGTTCATCTATGGGTCGCGCAACAAAATCCACATTCTCGATCTGACGCAGACGGTGCCGCTGTTGCATCAGGCGCTGCTCAAGGTCTCCGACACGGTCGCCGGCGGCGGCCGCGTCCTGTTCGTCGGCACCAAGCGGCAGGCCTCCGAGGCGATCGCCGACGCCGCCAAGCGCTCGGCGCAGTACTACATCAATCACCGCTGGCTCGGTGGCACGCTGACCAACTGGAAGACCATCTCGCAGTCGATCCGCCGCCTGAAGCAGCTCGACGAGATCCTCGCCGGTGAAGGCAAGGGCCGCACGAAGAAGGAACTCCTGCAGCTCACGCGCGACCGCGACACGCTCAACAAGTCGCTGGGCGGCATCAAGGAAATGGGCGGCCTGCCGGACCTGCTGTTCGTGATCGATACGAACAAGGAGCAGATCGCGATTGCGGAAGCGCGCAAGCTCAATATCCCGATCGTCGCCATCGTCGACACCAACTGCAATCCCGACGGCATCGACTTCATGGTGCCCGGCAACGACGACGCCGGCCGCGCGCTGACGCTCTACACGGATCTCATCGCGCGCGCCGCCATCGACGGCATCGAGCGCGGCCAGGTGGAGCGTGGCGTCGACATCGGCGCGATGGACAAGCCGCCGGCCGAGGATCTCGCCGGCAAGCCGCAGTTCAAGGGCATCGACGCGCCGCGCGGCGAGCCCGACGATCTGAAGCGCCTGCCGAGCATCAATCCGAAGCTCGAGCAGCGCCTCAACGACATTGGCGTCTACCATTTCTGGCAGATCGCCGATCTCGACGTGGAGATGGCGGAGGCGCTCGATCGCGCGCTCAACCTCAAGGGCCGCGTGGCCCGCGACGGCTGGGTCGCCGCGGCCAAGAAGCTCACCGAGGAAAGCGCGACGGCCTGAAGCCGGCGCGCCGCACGGCCTTTCAAACTGGAAAGGCCGTTGCCACATTGATGCAACCTGCCTCGGTCACTCTGGTCCGAGGCCCCTCTGACCGAGGATTGTTCCCATGACCACCATTACCGCGAGCCTCGTGAAGGAGCTGCGCGACAAGACCGGCGCCGGCATGATGGACTGCAAGAAGGCGCTGACCGAAACCAATGGCGACCTCGAAGCCTGTCTCTTATACACATCTAGATGTGTATAAGAGACAGGCGCCGGACGGCCGAGGTTTCGGTTTCCGACGGCGTGGTAGCGGGCTATGTGCACAACAAGGCTGCCGATGGCCTCGGCAAGATCGGCGTGCTCGTCGGCGTCGARAGCAAGGGCGACAAGGAAGCCGTCGGCCAGCTCGCGCGCCAGCTCGCGCTGCACATCGCGGCCGCTTCGCCCGCTGCCATCACGGCCGACGATCTCGATCCCGCGCTGATCGAGAAGGAGCGCGCCATCTACGTCGAGCAGGCCAAGGCCGAGCCGCGCAACGCCGGCAAGTCGGACGAGATCCTCGCCAAGGCCAGCGAAGGCCGCCTGCGCAAGGAGTTCTTCCAGCAGGTCGTGCTGATGCAGCAGGTGTTCCTGGGTGCCGGCGGCGACGGCAAGCAGACGGTCGAGCAGGTGGTGAAGGCGGCAGAGAAGGCCGCCGGCGCGCCGCTCAAGGTCGCCAAGTTCGTGCGCTATGCGCTCGGCGAAGGCGTCGAGAAGAAGGAAGGCGACTTCGCCGCGGAAGTGGCCGCCATGGCCGCCAAGCGCTGAGGCGCAGCGACCAGGTTTCAAGTTCCTGGCCGGCTCGTCGAGCCGGCCCTTTTGTTTTGTAAGAGCCCGATAGAAACTTCGGACCGGCCGCCGCGGTCGCATCGGGGCACCCGTCGGCCACGCAGCCTCGCCTTTACCGTCCCCCCCTTGCCTCCCGCCCGCGCCGGGCGTATCGCGATGCGCGACGGCAGCGGCGCATTTGCGGAGGACGGCATGGGCGGGCAATCGGGACTGGTCTACCGCAGGTTTCTCCTGAAGCTGTCCGGTGAGGCCCTAATGGGCTCGGGCGGCTACGGCATCGACATGAGCGTCGTGCAGCGCATGGCCGGCGAGATCCGGCAGGCGCTCGATGCCGGGGCCGAGATCGCCGTCGTGGTGGGCGGGGGCAACATCTTCCGCGGCCTGCAGGGCGCCGCCAGGGGCATGGAGCGTGCCACGGCCGACTATATGGGCATGCTGGCCACGGTGATGAACGCGCTCGCCTTCCAGAACGGCCTGGAGCAGGCCGGCGTCGAGGCCCGGGTGATGTCGGCGATCCCCATGCCGACGGTGTGTGAGCCGTTCGTGCACAGCAAGGCGCTGCACCACCTCGAGACGCGCCGCGTCGTGATCTTTGCCGCGGGGACCGGCAATCCCTTCTTCACCACCGATACGACGGCTGCGCTGCGGGCCGTCGAGATGCGCTGCGACGCCATGGGCAAGGCCACGCAGGTCGACGGCATCTATTCCGCCGATCCCAAGAAGGATCCCAATGCCGTCCGCTACGAGCGCCTGACCTATAGCGAAGTTCTCGCCCGCGATCTCAAGGTCATGGACGGGGCCGCCATTGCGCTTGCCCGGGACAACCGACTTCCGGTAATTGTCTTCTCCTTCGACGAGCCCGGCAATCTGTTGAAGGTGCTGCGCGGAACGGCCGTGGCAACCCTGGTCACGGGCGACGCTTGATCGGCGCGGCGCCGACTGCATGACACGCCGGCCGGCGTCGAGCGCCACCGCGCTTCATGAAATTTGCCCGAGGACTTCGCCATGGCCGTGCAGAAATTCGACATCAAGGAATTCGAGCGCCGCATGAAGGGCGCCATCGACACCTTCAAGAAGGAGCTGTCGGGCCTGCGCACCGGCCGCGCGAGCGCGGCCCTGCTCGATCCCCTCGTCGTCACGGTGTACGGCTCGCGCATGCCCATCAATCAGGTGGCCACCGT
>BFBZ01001836.1_pt1 | contig 13107 bp, 16 predicted proteins | sample 1888401 | NCBI WGS metagenome assembly BFBZ01 (sample SAMD00112614, study PRJDB3348) | symbiont metagenome | host: Chara braunii | reverse complement strand
CCCGTCATAATGCAGGGGTGCCTTGTTTCCTCCGACTTCTGCTGCTACTGAGCCCGCCGTGGCTTCGGGGAGCCATAAAATCCGGTCGCAGCCCACCCGGTCAAAACAAGGGATCCTGAATTATGAAGACTATCGTCGTCTGCTCCGGCGGACTAGACTCCGTTTCGCTCGCCCATAAGGTCGCAGCCGAACATCAGCTTATCGGCCTCGTCTCCTTCGACTATGGCCAGCGGCATCGCAAGGAAGTGGAATTCGCCGCAGCCTGCGCAAAACGCCTCGGCGTGCCGCATGAGATCATCGACATCACGGCCATCGGCAAGCACCTGACCGGATCGGCTCTCACCGACGACATTGATGTGCCGGACGGGCACTATGCCGAAGAGAGCATGAAGACGACCGTGGTCCCGAACCGCAATGCCATCATGCTCGCGATCGCCTTCGGGCTCGCGGCCGCGCAAAAGGCGGATGCGGTCGCCGTTGCCGTTCATGGTGGCGATCATTTCATCTATCCGGATTGTCGGCCCGGCTTCATCGAAGCGTTCCAGCAAATGCAGAACCATGCGCTCGACGGCTACGCCAGCGTCTCGCTCTATGCGCCTTTCGTGACCGTCTCGAAGGCCGATATCGTCACAGATGGCGCGCGACATCAGACGCCCTTTGCCGAAACCTGGTCCTGCTACAAAGGCGGCGAGCGTCATTGCGGGCGCTGCGGCACCTGCGTCGAACGGCGCGAGGCCTTTCATCTCGCGGGCATCGCGGATCCGACCGACTACGAAGATCCGGATTTCTGGGTGTCGGCGACATCAGGCTTTTCAGCTGAAGAGGTGAAGTGATGTTCCGTATTACCAAGGAATTTCACTTCTCTGCGTCGCATCAGCTCTCGCATTTGCCCGACGATCACCAGTGCGCGCGGCTGCATGGGCATAATTATATCGTCGTTGTAGAGCTTTCGGCCGGTGAACTGGATGCCAACGGCTTCGTGCGCGATTATCACGAGCTTCAGCCGCTGAAGCGCTATATCGACCATGAATTCGACCATCGCCATCTCAACGATGTCCTCGGCCATGATCGCATCACGTCGGAGTATCTGGCCAAGCATTTCTACGACTGGTGCAAGGTTCGACTGCCGGAGACCTCCGCAGTGCGTGTCAGCGAGACGCCAAAAACCTGGGCGGAATATCGGCCATGAGCGCGTCGCGCATTCGCGTCAGCGAGATATTCGGGCCGACGATCCAGGGCGAGGGCATCCTGATTGGCCTTCCGACGATTTTCGTGCGCACCGGCGGCTGCGACTATCGTTGCTCGTGGTGCGATACGCTGCATGCGGTCGATAGCGAATACCGCGACCAATGGCGGCCGATGTCGGTTGACGAAATCTGGCAAGAGGTGACGCGCCTTTCCGGTGGCAAGCCGCTGACGATATCGCTTTCGGGCGGCAATCCGGCAATCCAGCCGCTTGGCCCATTGATCGCGCATGGTCATGCCGAAGGCTATCGCTTCGCGTTGGAAACGCAGGGAAGTGTCGCCAAAGAGTGGTTTGCCGAGCTCGATACGCTGGTCTTGAGCCCGAAGCCGCCATCGAGCGGCATGGTGACGGATTGGGCCGCTTTCGACGACTGTCTGCGCATGGCTGAGAATGGACCGCAGATCGCGCTGAAGATCGTTGTGTTCGATGACGCGGACTATGCTTATGCACAGGAAGCCGCTTCCCGCTATCCGCATCTGCCGCTCTATCTGCAGCCCGGCAACCATACACCGCCGCCGCCGGATGAAGAGGATGCGGTTGTCGACATAGAGGGTGTCATGGACCGGATGCGCTGGCTGGTGGACAAGGTCTGTGATGACAGATGGTTCGAGGCGCGGGTTCTCCCGCAGCTGCATGTGCTCATCTGGGGTAACAGACGCGGCGTCTGAGCGTGAACCGAGCCTTATTGCCAGCTTGATGTCGCGACGGTCGCAACATAACTCAATATTTTCGAATACAGCTACATGAAGCGCCTGCTACTCCTCCCCGGAGCGGCATCGCAGGCGCGTGCGTGACAGATGCGCGGTCCGGTGAGATAGTTTTGCGCGCGATGGTTCGCGTATCCGGCATACCAGCGAAAGCAGCGAGCGCGACATGGCGACAACAGATCAATCTCATATTCTCATCGTCGAGGACGATGCCGATATAGCGGGGATGCTGGTTGAGCTCGTGCGCAGCAATGGCTTCAGGGCTGTTTCCGCGCCGAACGGTGCGGAAATGGATCGTATGCTGGTGAGGCAAAGCTTCGATCTCATCGTGCTCGATGCCATGCTGCCCGGAGAAGACGGCTTCAGCATCTGCCGGCGCCTGCGTGCGGACAGAACCATTCCGATCCTCATGCTGACAGCTCTACAAGAAGACATCGATCGGATTCTGGGCCTCGAACTCGGCGCGGACGACTATGTGACGAAGCCTTTCAATTCCAGGGAGTTAATGGCTCGTATTAAAAGCATTCTGCGAAGAGCTTCCTATGCTCAGCAACCGGATGACAGCCTTATGCCCATGTCCTTCTCCGGTTGGCGTATTGACCCCAAGAGCCGGCAGCTATTCGATTCCGACGGCGCGGAAGTTTCCATGACCACGGCGGAGTTCGATCTGCTTCTCGCTTTCTGCCGCAATCCCAACCGGATATTGACGCGCGAGCAGCTTCTGTCGATGACGCATGCCGGTTCGGCCGGGCCGGTGGAGCGCAGCATCGATGCCCATATCAGCCGCGTGCGCCAGAAGATCGAGCCAAATCTCAAGGAGCCGTCCTTCATCAAGACGGTGCGGCTCGGCGGCTATCTCTTTGCATCCAAGGTGGAGCGGCTGGCATGATCAACTTTCGTACAGCCTCCATACGCACGCAGATCCTCGTGCTTGCGACGCTGTTGACAGTCCTCGTTTCCGTCGTTGCCACGCTCTCCGAGCCGTATATCTACGGTCGCCATGACAAGGGCATCCAGATCGGCTTGCTCGCCGGCAGGATCGAGCTGGTCATGGATCAGTTCCGGCGCACCCACACGGCGCAGGAGGAAGCGGACGTTCTGAAGTCTGCGGCAACTCTGGGTATTCAGGCGGAAAAGGCATCCGCCGAACAAAAGACACTCGCAGATGATGCGGGCGCACCGGGCGATATCCTAATACGCGTGCGTGCTTTGCTTGAGGGTGGCTTTTTCCAAACTATCGAGTGGTTGCTTGCCGGCGCGTCGCAATCCCATGTACTCCTGCTGAAAGTGGACGCCACGCGCGCACTCGTCTTTCACATGCCGGTCTTTTCGCCTTATCTCTGGCTTTTGCCCGCCGTGGCGAGCGGGGTTTTGAAGATCGTCATCCCGCTTGCGCTTATGGCTTATTTCAGCAGCCGGCTGATCACCCACCCGGTTGCCCGCTTTGCTGCAGCTGCGGAAGAGGCGAGTATGGACGACAATCTAGAGAAACCCTTCGCCACGGAGGGGGCGGCGGAAATCAGGAGCCTTGCCACCTCGTTGAACATCATGCGCAGCCGCATTCTGGAGATGGTCGACAGCCGGACGCGAATGCTGAGCTCGATCAGCCATGATCTGAGGACGCCGTTGACCAGGCTGCGGATGCGGGCCGAGCACTGCGCACAGCCAGATCTGCAGCGTCAGATGCTCGCCGACATCACCACTCTTGGCAATATGATCGACGAAAGCCTGGCATTCCTGACGAATGCCTATCACAGCGTGCCATCCCGCAAGGTCGATATCTCAAGCCTGCTCCAGACGATCGCGACCGATTTTTCCGAGACTGGCATTGATGTGAGCTTCAGCGGGCCTCGGCGGCTCACCTGTATATGCAGGCCGGAATCCATCACACGCGCAGTAAACAACCTGGTCGAAAACGCATCGCGCTACGCAAATCACATTGAGATCGAATTGCAGAGCGCGGCTGAAGGTGGTGTGCTGATCAAGGTCAGTGACAACGGGCCGGGTTTGAGCGACGAACTCAAGGCGCGCGCGCTGGAGCCGTTTTTCAAGGTCGACAAGGCCCGCACGACGGGTACAGGCGGTGGTTTCGGCCTCGGCCTGCCGACCGCCGAAGGAATTGTTCGGAAAGGGCATGGCGGACGGATGACATTGAGCGATCGCAAGCCTCACGGCCTGATCGTCGAAATCAATCTTCCCTCCGGGCGGGAGCAAAGCGAGGTTAGGCTGGCCGGCGCATCACGCAGGTAGCCCAGCGCTTTGGGCCTATCATTCCCCATGCTTGCGGGCAGGCGGCTTGCTGGCGCGCGGATGCAAGACCCGCGAACATTTCCGCACATTAAAGAAAACACCGCAATCCGGCGAAGCAATAGAGCTGGCCCTGGCAAATTCCATTCACATTCCTCCAGGAGCCAAATCATTGCTCAGACCCTCTTTCGCCAGCGGCACGCTGATTGCCATCTGTTTGGCTGTTGCCGGCTGCACGACAGCCGACCCGACCGTCTATTCAGGCTTGGCCTCAGCGCCACAACTCCGACCCAACACCCAGGATCAGACAGGTCGCACACCCTATCGATATAAAGGGCCCGTCGACTGGCGATCCTATAGCAAGATCATCGTCGATCCAGTTTCCGTCTATGGCGGTCCGGACAGTCAGTTCGTCAAGATCGCGGATGCGGACAAGTCGCTGCTTGCAGCCTACATGCAGCAACAATTTGTCGAGAAGCTTAGAACCCGCTTTGCAATCGCGACTATTCCAGGTCCCGGCACACTTCGGCTTCATTTGACGCTGACCGGCGCCAAGACCACAACGCCGGTGCTCGGCCCATTCACGCATATCGACGTCGGGGGCGGGGTCTACAACACCGTACAGTCGGCTCGTGGCCGTGAAGGCTCCATGACGGGCTCCGTCAATTACGCAGTGGAACTCTACGATGCCTCGACTAACCGCCTACTGCTCGCTTACGTGACCAAGCAGTATCCGAACGCGCTCAATATCGGCGCGAGCTTCTCATCGCTGGAAGCCTCGAAGGTCGGCATTCGGAAAGGCGCCGAGGCTCTGCTCGCGGAGATCCAGTAATCGGCCACGGTCCATTACGTTGCCTCGCCGCCACGATTGCTATGGCGAGGCAACGGCCTACCGGTTCTTGGGTCGCTCGCGCAACGAGCGCTCAATCTCGTCAGGATTAGTCTTGCTCGGAACGATCCGAGGCCTCGCTCGTTGTGTGATTCACGTCGCCATCGAAGATTTCCGACAACGTTTTCAGGATCTGCTGCACGCCCGGATGGTCGCAAGTATAATATCTAAACTGCGCCTGACGGCGCACTTTGACAATTCCGGAATGATAAAGTCGCGTCAAATGTTGGCTCAGTGCAGACTGAGATATTCCTAGCTTTTTAGCCAGGCTGTTTACGTCTTCCTCGTGCCCGGACAAGTAGATGCAAACTTCCAGGCGTTTCGGATTGGCAAGCTGGCTGAGAAGATCTGCGTGATATGTGAGACGCTCGTCTTCTGTAGTTTGATCTGAGTACATGACGCGGTCCGTCGTTTATAGCGAAAGCTGTTGACCTTCGAAGGTCAGATGTCACGCGATAAAAAACGCAAAAGTTGCAAAATTATGTTCGGAATTATTTGCAATATGCTGCGCTCCTCGCGGGGCAACCAGTCCTCCCACTCAGGCAGATCGGCATTGATCAACCCTTCGTCAATCGACAAGTAGGGTCGTATTGTGATTTGTGAATATGTGAAGCAGCCGTTTTGCAATTATTCTGTAACAAAATCGAACGAACTGCCTTGTTTTTGTCCGGCTTTTGACATCGCACTGCAAATTAAACCGCTTATCTTCCTTAGTAACGAACAGGAGATAACGATGACCCATAGGGACCTGACGATCGCCCAAGTTCTTAAAGACCCCTTGATCCGGCAGGTCATGCGGGCGGATCGCATCTCTGTTGCCGGCATGGCAAATCTGTTGCAGGACGCTGCGCACAGGCAACAGCTCGCGCAAGGGCTCGCCTTGTCGGCTGGCCGCGCGTCGATCGCCAAGACATCGACGCGGACCAACACTCAGATCGATTTGCGCTAGTTTCGTTGCTGCCATCTCCCAGTGCACCTCCATAAAGGAGAAACCGGCCGACGGTTCATCGGCCGGTTCGTTGTCAAAGTGCGCCACTCCGGTTGAGCGAAATCGCGTATACACTGGTGGTTGCGGTCATGAAGAGCTTGTGTTTGCCACGACCTCCGAAGCAGAGGTTGGAAACCGTCTCCGGCACCAGGATCTTGCCCATCAAATGACCGTCAGGCGCGATACAATGAACACCATCGGCCGCCGATGACCAGAGATTGCCATCGCTATCGAGCCGCATGCCATCGGCACAGCCCGGCGAAATCACATGGAATACCTCTCCGCCAGACAGGCGCCAGTTCTCGCCGACATTGAAGACGCGAATGTGCTGGGGATCACTGATATGCATGCGGCCGGTATCGGCGACATAGAGTTTCTTTTCGTCCGGGCTGAATGCGAGCCCATTCGGGCAATTGAAGTCCGTCAGCACCGTCTGCATGGTGCCGGATGGGTCGACACGATAGACATTGCAGGGCAGCTCCTGCTCACTTCTGTGACCCTCATAATCGGTGGCGATGCCGTAGTGAGGGTCGCTGAACCAGATGGCGCCGTCGGAAGCGACGATGACGTCATTCGGCGAGTTCAGCCGTTTGCCCTGATAACTATCGGCAATCACGGTGATCGTTCCATCATATTCGGTACGCGTCACGCGCCTGCCGCCGTGCTCGCAGCTGACGAGGCGGCCCTGCCGGTCGCGCGTATGGCCGTTCGAGAAGTTCGATGGCTCGCGGAATATGCTGGTACCGATGCCAGGTATCCAACGCATGATACGATTGTTGGGAATGTCGGAGAAGAGCAGGCAGTTCAGATCTCCAAACCAGACCGGCCCTTCGACCCAGTCGAAACCGGTGGCAATCTGCTTGACGGGAGCGTTGCCGAGGACGAATTTCCCGAAAGCGGGATCCATGATCTCGAAGAACGACATTGTGACAATACCTCCCATAATGTTACATCGCATGATCGATGTGTTATCGATAACATATCCAAATGAGTCCGCAAGCTGGGAGAATAGTGCATGAGCCATATTCTGACGTCGAGTGTCTTGAGCGACGAGGGTGTGATGACGTTGCTGACATCGGCCATTTCGGCCGCCAACGCGATGGGGCAGCCGCAATGCATCGTCATCGTCGATCAGAGCGGCGTGACGCTCGGTTCTTTCCGCATGCGCGGCTCGCGCTTCCAGTCGCTGAAAAGCGCGCTTGCCAAGGCGCAGACGGCTGCCTCGATCGGTGCGCCGAGCAATTCCCTGCCGGAACATGCCAGGGTGCCACTGGCGATCGCCACGCATGGCGGGATGACGGGTTTGCGCGGCGGCTTGCCGATCCGTATTGCTGGTGTGCTCTTGGGCGGTATCGGGGTTGGATCAGGCTCCGGTGAACAGGACGAGCAGGTTGCACTTGCCGCCCTAAAGGCGATCGGCGCTGATCTCGAATAGTTAAATCCGTTATATGAGATCCGCCTTGCCCAGACGGATCTCATGCTATTCCTTGCAGATCAGGCAAAAACGATCTGCGCCTTCATGGCCTTGCTGCGGTCCGAGGCGATCTCGAACGCGCTGATCGCATCGGCGAGCGGTACCGAATGGGTGATGAGTGGGCGCACGTCGATGAGACGCTTGCGCATCAGGTCAACACCGACCGCAAACTCCTCATGGAAGCGGAAAGAGCCGCGCAGCTCCAGTTCCTTGGCGGTGATTGCAAGCATTGGCAGGCTCATGTCGCCGCCGATGCCGAGCTGCACGATGATGCCGCGCGGTCTGAGCGCCGCAATGCCGCCGACAAGAGCGGCGGCGGCACCCGAGCATTCGTAGAGCACGTCGAAAGTGCCCTTGTCCGCGGAATAGGCGGCAAGCGCCTCAGGATCGTCCTTCGTGTTGATGATCCTGTCGGCTCCCGCTTCCTTCGCGAGTGACAGGGTGAAATCCGAAAGGTCGGTGGCAACGATTTCAGCTGCGCCCGCACGGCGTGCGGCGAGGATCGACAGGACGCCGATCGGGCCGCAACCCGTGACCAGAACGCGCTTGCCGAGCATCTCGCCGGCGCGCCGCGTTGCATGTAGGGTCACGGCCAGCGGTTCGGCCATGGCGGCTTCGCCCGGCGTCAGGCCATCGGCCGGCACGCATTGAATGGCATCGGCCACGAGCGTCTCGCGAAATGCGCCTTGAATATGCGGGAAGGGCATGGCGCTACCGTAGAAGCGCATGTTGAGGCATTGGTTGGGCAATCCCTGCAGACAGTAGCGGCAGGCTCCGCATGGGCGTGAAGGGGAAACGGCGACGAGTTGGCCGACTTCGAGCTCCTGAACGCCAGGCCCGAGTGCAATCACGGTTGCACTGACCTCGTGGCCGAGGATCATCGGCTCCTTCAAGCGCACGGCGCCGAAGCCGCCATGATGGTAGTAATGCAGGTCGCTGCCGCAGACCCCACCGGTGGCAAGCCTCAGCTTGACTTCTCCCGTACCCGGCTCTTCCTCCGGATAATCCTCGATCCGCAGATCCTTGGCGGCGTGAGCGACGATGGCCTTCATGTCTTTCTCCTCAAAGAACGGGTGTCGGCAATGCCTGCCCGGCGAAATGGGCGGTGAGATTGTCGCGGACGAGCTGACCCATGGCCATGCGCGTCTCAATTGTGCCGGAGGCATGATGCGGCTGCAGCAGCACATTGTCGAGCGACAGAAAGCGCGGGTTGAGCTTCGGCTCACCTTCGAAGACGTCAAGCGCCGCGCTGCCCAGCTTGCCGGTTTCCAACGCCTCCAGCAGTGCTTCCTCATCGATATTGGAGGCACGGGAAATGTTGATCAACATGCCTTCCGGACCGAGCGCCTCAATCACCTGCCGCCCGACGATGTGGCGAGTCACAGCCGATGCTGCGAGTGTCACGAACAGGAAGTCCGATTGCTTTGCTAATTCAATTGGATCGGCCACGAAGGTCATGTCGGATGCAAAGGATTTTGCCTCGACATCGGAGTAAGCAATCTGCATATCGAAGCCCTTCAGGCGCTTGGCGACTTCGAAACCGATGCGGCCAAGGCCGAGCACGCCGGCACGCCGCCCCCAGACGCGGCGCTTGAGGGGGTAGAGACCTTTTTCAGCCCAGCTGCCGTCACGCACCCAGGTTTCGGCGCCGAGCATGCCGCGTGACTGGCAGAGCATCATCGCGATTCCAAGGTCGGCGACGTCATTGGTGAGCACGTCGGGGGTATTCGTCACCCGGATGCCGCGCTCGCGGCAAGCCTGCAGATCCACGGCATCGAAGCCGACGCCATAGACCGAAATGAGCTCCAGATTGGGGCAGGCCTCGATCATGGCGCGGTTTGCGCCGAGCTCGCCGCGCGTGGCGATTGCTTTGATCGACGGCCCGATTTCGGCTAGCAATTTGGCCTTGTCGGTGGCCTCGAAATAACGGTGGACCTGAAATGCTGCATCGAGCGGTTCCTGATCCCATTGCGGATAGGGCCCGACCTGCAGGACTGATGGCTTGCTCATCTTTCGCATCTTCCCTTGACATCGAATGTTATCGATAACATAAACAAGACCAACAGTGCTTGTCGAGATAAAAAACGGAGGAAACGGTGTCTCTTGGCCTCTTCGATCTGAAAGGGCGGCGCGCCCTTGTTACGGGTTCATCGCAAGGCATCGGGCTTGCGCTCGCAAGGGGACTGGCGGCCGCCGGTGCCGAACTGGTGCTCAATGGTCGCGACGAGGAGAAGCTTGCCAAGGCGGCTGAAGGTTTCGAAGGCAAGGCCCATATCCTGCCATTCGACGCCACGGATCATGAGGCCGTGCGCCGCGCCGTCGATGCTTTCGAGGCGGATACGGGCGCGATCGATATTCTGGTGAACAATGCCGGCATGCAGTTCCGTACGCCGCTGGAGGATTTTCCCGCCGATGCCTTCGAACGGCTGCTGCGCACGAACGTATCGAGCGTCTTCAATGTCGGGCAGGCGGTGGCCCGTCACATGATCAAGCGAAAGGCCGGCAAGATCATCAACATTGCCAGCGTGCAGACGGCGCTGGCGCGTCCCTCGATCGCTCCCTATACCGCGACCAAGGGTGCCGTCGGCAATCTCACCAAGGGCATGGCGACGGATTGGGCGAAGCATGGGCTGCAATGCAATGCCATCGCGCCCGGTTATTTCGATACGCCATTGAACGCGGCGCTTGTCGCTGAAGCCGATTTCTCGACGTGGCTGGAAAAGCGCACGCCGGCCGGCCGCTGGGGGCAGGTCGAAGAACTCGTCGGCGCCTGCATCTTTCTTGCATCCGATGCATCCTCCTTTGTCAACGGACATGTCCTTTATGTCGATGGTGGCATTACTGCCTCGCTCTGACGAACGGCCACCACACCGTTTCGTCGTCATGGGCGTCAGCGGCTGTGGCAAATCTTCAGTGGGCGCGGTACTGGCCGCCCATCTTGCCGGCATCTATGTCGACGGCGACGATTTGCACCCGGCCGCTAACGTCGCCAAGATGCGCCTCGGCATCCCATTGACCGATGGTGATCGCTGGCCCTGGCTCGATAAGGTTGGCGCGTGCCTGGCACTGGCAGACGATACCGCGCTGATCGGATGTTCGGCATTGAAGCGCGTCTATCGCGATCGGATCCGCGCAGCGGTCGGCGCGCCGGTTTTCTTCATTCATCTTGCCGGCACAAGAGAGATCATTTTGCGACGGATGGAGGCACGGCAGGATCATTTCATGCCACCGGCACTGCTGGATAGTCAGTTTACAACGCTTGAACCACCCGGTTCCGACGAGTGGGCAATTACCGTCGATATCGACCAGCCGCTGGATGCGATCGTGGCTGCGATCATTGCCGCATTGGAGGAGAAATAATCATGAGCAACAGAGTGGCGCTGATTGGTGCGGGCGCGATGGGCGGAGCCATCGGCACCCGTTTGGTGGAGACCGGCAACAGCTTGACGGTTTTCGATCTCGATAGGGAAAAGGTGGCAGCGCTCACCGGCAAAGGGGCGAGTGCTGCCGACACAGCCGCCGCGGCCGCCGCGGCATCGGATTTCGTCATCCTGAGCCTGAATTCACCCGGGATCGTCCGTGCCGCGGTTTTCGGCCCGCGCGGTGTTGCTGAGGGGGCAAAGCCGGGCACCTTGATCATCGACATGTCGTCGATCGATCCCGATGCGACCAAGGCACTAGCGGCGGACGCAGCGGAAAAGGGGTTGCGCTGGGTGGACAGCCCGCTTTCGGGCGGCGCGCCAAAGGCGCTCATCGGGCAGCTGACCCTGATGGCCGGCGGCAACGAGCGGGATGTCGCGGACGCGCATCAGGTGTTGCAGCATGTCGCTTCGAACTACACCCACATGGGGCCTGTCGGCGCAGGCCAGACGACAAAGCTCATCAACCAGGTTCTCTGCGCATTGAATTTCCTTGCGGTCGCCGAAGCGACGCAACTGGCGCTCGATGCCGGGGTCGATGCGGCAAAGATTCCACAGGCACTGAAGGGAGGTCGGGCCGATAGCGCCATCCTTCAGGAATATATGCCGCGTTATGTCACCAAGGATTATCGGCGTACCGGCCGGATCGACAACATGGTCAAGGATCTGAACGGCGCCCAGGATCTTGCCCGGCGCACCAATACGGCCATGCCGCTGACGGCTGCCTGCGCCGAGATCCATCGCATGCTGACGGCCGCCGGCCTCGGCGGCGAGGATCAGGCGGCATTGATGGAATTCTTCAAGGGTCCGAACAAGGAGATCGCCGGATGATTACCCGCTATGCACTATTCGAAGGCAAGGTCAGGGATGGGGAGGCCGAGGCCTTTCGCACCGCTGTCATGGAGACGATCCTGCCGAAATGGAAACAGTTTCCAGGCGCGCTCGATGTGCGTGTGACATTTGGCGAAGCGCGCGATGAAGGCGCCCCGGAATTTCCGATGATTCTGGCCGTCAATTATCCGGATATGGCGGCAGTTGAGACGGCTCTCGCCAGTCCCGTCCGCACCGAGGCCCGGGCGGCGACGGAAGCCGTACTCTCGCGCTTTTTCGAGGGGCGGATCCATCACCATGTCACTCTCGCTCATGAGTTCGAGCTCTGAGCGGTCTTCCTCCCATTTCTTCTCGACACGGAGCCGTGAGGCTCCGTGCTCGTATAGAGAGATGCATGGAGGGCAGCTCTTGCCATTCAGGGATGAGGCATACTACTCTTATGGTAACGATAACATAGGCCATTGATGAGTAACGATCGCAAAACACCCACTATGGCAGACATAGCCCGCGTTCTGGGCGTTTCGCCGATGACTGTGTCGCGCGCCTTCAAGGCCGACAGCCTTGTGAGCCCGGAGACCCGCGAAGCCATTTTGAAGGCGGCGGAAGAGCTGGGTTATGTCTTCGACAGCACGGCTGCCAATCTGCGTTCACAAAAATCCGGCTTTGTCGCTGTCACCATTCCCTCCATCAACAACGCCAATTTTGCCGATACGGTCGGCGGTCTCTCCGATACGCTCGCCAAGCGGGATATGCAGATCCTGCTCGGCTACACGAACTACGATATCGATGAGGAAGAGCGGCTGATCGAGCAGCTTTTGCGCCGCAAGCCGCAGGCGATCGTCGTAACCGGCGGAACCCATACCGAGCGCGCGCGCCGGCTTTTGCAGACGGTGGCGATCCCGGTCATCGAGACCTGGGACATCCCCGCTGATCCCATCGGCCATTATGTCGGGTTCTCCAACAGGGCTGTCATGCGCGACATGGTGGATCACTTCGTATCCCTGGGCTGTCGCCGCATTGCCTTTATCGGGGGTGATGTTGCAAGGGATTCACGCGGTAGCGAACGCCGGCTTGGTTTTGTCGCGGCGATGCAGGCGCATGGCCTGGATGCGACCAGGTTGATCGCTGCCGGCTCACCGCCGATTTCGATGCGCGAAGGCGCCAATGCCATGGCGAAGCTGATCGATCTCTATCCGGATACCGAAGCCGTCGTTTGCGTCTCGGATCTTGCCGCCTATGGCGCGCTCACGGAATGCCGCCGTCTCGGCGTTCCCGTGCCGGAGCGGTTTTTCATCGGCGGCTTCGG
>BFBZ01001835.1_pt1 | contig 13114 bp, 13 predicted proteins | sample 1888401 | NCBI WGS metagenome assembly BFBZ01 (sample SAMD00112614, study PRJDB3348) | symbiont metagenome | host: Chara braunii | reverse complement strand
CCGCCCGCCTCGAGCCCAGCGCCGCGCCTTCGCCTGGCGCGCCCCGAGGACATGCCGACGCTATCGGCCTTGATGGGCCGCGCCATCGCCGAGCTGCTGCCGGCCTTTCTGCCGCCCGGGGGCGTGCGGGCCTCGTTCGAGGTCATGGGGCTGGACACCCAGTTGATCGCCGACGGCACCTATTTCGTCGTCGAGGCGGGCGAGGCGATCGCCGGCTGCGGCGGCTGGAGCCGGCGCGCCACGCTGTTCGGCGGGGACCATTCGGCGGGGCGCGACGCGGCTCTGCTCGATCCCAAGGTCGACGCCGCGCGGGTGCGGGCGATGTACACCCACCCCGATCACACGCGAAAGGGCGTTGGGCGGATGATCCTCGACGCCTGCGAGGCGGCGGCGCGGGCCGAGGGTTTTAGCCGCGTGGAGATGGCCGCCACGATGGGCGGCGTTCCGCTGTACCGGGCGTGCGGCTACCACGAGATCGAGCCGTTCGAGGCCGATACCTCCACCGGCTACCGCGTGCCTCTGATCCGGATGGGCAAAGGGTTGTAGGGCCGGCGCGACCAAGCGCCCGGGCGGGAGGTCGTCAGAGCTTGACGACCTCGCCATCCTCCTTGGTGAAGCGCTCGGGCCTCCGCTCCAGGAGGTCGAGCACGACTTCCGACGGGCGACAGAGCTTCACGCCCTTTGGCGTGACGACGATAGGACGGTTCACGAGGATCGGATGCTCGACCATGGCGTCCAGGATGCGGTCCTCGCTGACATCGTCGGCCAGAAGGCCCAGCGCTTCGGCGGGCGTTCCCTTCTCGCGCATCAGCGCGCGGAGAGGCAGGCCGGCTTCGCGCGCCAGGTCTCGCAACTGGTCGTGGGTCCAACCGGCCCGCAGATACTCGACGATCTTGGGCTCATAGCCGGCCGCCTGGATCATGGCGACGGTGTTGCGCGACGTGCCGCAGGCCGGATTGTGGAACACGGTGATCGGAAAGTCGTCGTCGCTCATGAAGTCTTTTCCGCTTTGAGAAGCCAGCCCAGAGCGCTCGCCGCGAGCAGCGCGCCGACGACCTGGGCCGCGATGAACGCCGGCGCGCTGGACGGGTCTATGCCTGCGAAGGTGTTGGAAAAGCAGCGCGCGATCGTCACCGCGGGATTGGCGAACGCGGTCGAGGCGGTGAACCAATAGGCGGCGACGATGTAGAGGCCGACGGCCATCGCCGTATTCTCCGGCCGGAAACGCGCCGTTCCCAGGATCGTCACGATCAGACCGAAGGTCGCGACGACCTCCGACAAGGCGAGCGCGCCGCCGGCCCTTGAGTGGGTCGAGATCTGCAGGATCGGCGCGCCGAACATGGCGTGCGCGATCCAGACGCCGACAATGGCGCCGAGGATCTGGGCGATGGGATAAGCCAGGGCCAGTCGCCAGGGGATCTCGCGTCGCAGCGCCGCGATTAGGGTCACGACCGGGTTGAAGTGGGCGCCGGAGATCGGTCCGAACACTCCGATCAGCACGACCAGGGCCGCGCCGGTCGCCAGCGCGTTGGCGAGCAGGGCGATGGCGGTGTTTCCGCCCGCCAGACGCTCGCCCATGATTCCAGAGCCGATCACCACGGCCAGCAAAAGGGCCGCGCCCAGGCTTTCGGCCGTCAGGCGTCGGAGGGCGTCGAAGCGTCCCATGTCAGCAGGCCGAGCCGGGCGCGCAGGCCTTCGCGCGGGCGAGTATCGCGTCCAGGGGCGTGCAAATTTCCGGCGCGCCGCCGCAGCAGTCTTCCATCAGGAAGGCCAGCAATCGGCTCATCGCGCCATAGTCCGCCGAGTAGATGATCGACCGTCCTTCCCGTCGCGAAGCGATCAAGTCGGCGTGGGACAGAATGTTGAGATTGGCCGAGAGGCTGTTTGGCGGCACGGCGAGCCCGCGCGCGATCTCGCCCGCCGCGATCCCCTGCGGGCCGGCCTTCACCAGCAGACGAAAGACGGCCAGGCGGCCCTCGTGGCCGAGAGCGGAGAGCATGTTGATCGCTGGTTTTGATTCCATATTTCCAATATTATGGAAATGAACGCCTCTGGCAACGTCGTCCTCGAAGCAAAAGGGGCGGACCTCTCGGCCCGCCCCTTCGCGTTTCAGTCCGTCGCTCCGCCTCAGAAGGCGAAGGTCAGGCGCCCGTAGTAGTAGCCGCCGTTGATGCCGTAGGGCGAGAACGAGGGATACTGGGTGACGCAGCCCGAGCCGGAGGCGACGCAAGCGGCCTGGAAGGCGGCCGAGAACTTGTCCGGATACTTGTTGAACAGGTTGTTGGCCCCGATCGCGGCGGTGACGCCCATCGGGAACTTGTAGGAGAGCTCGGCGTCGGTGATCGCCGTGGCGCTGGCCACGGTGTTCAGCAGCGGGCCGGTGCCGGGGTCGGACAGGGCCTCGGCCTTGCCATAGAAGGTCTCGGTCACGGTCAGCGACACCTTGTGGAAGGTGTAGAGGCCGTTCAGCCCGACCTTGTACTTCGGCGCGGCCTTTTCCAGCAGGTCGGCGGCGTTGCCGGCGAACAGGATCTGGCCGGTCGGGAAGGCGGCGCTGGTCGTGCCCAGGGCGGTCGGCGCGGCCTTCACCTTGGTGATCTTGGTCTGGTTGTAGTTGCCGCTCAGCGTCCAGTCGATGTGACCATAGTCGCCAAGATCCGTCGGGTACGACATCACCACGTCGATGCCGCGAGTGCGGGTGTCCAGGCCGTTGGAGAAGATGTTGATGCCGGTGCTGGTCACGGTGCTGTCCAGCACGTTGCCGTTGGCGGCGATGGCGGCGTTGACGTTCGAGTTGACGATCACGCCGTTGCGCATCCCGTAGATCGAGCTGGAGCCGAAGATCCGGTTGGACAGCTTGATCTGGTAGGCGTCGACCGTCGCCGTCAGCTTGGGCAGCGGGTGCGCCACGAAGCCGATGCTGAAGTTCTTGGACTTCTCGGGCTTGAGCTTGTCGATGCCCAAGAGGCGCGCGGCGTTGGAGTTTGGCGCCAGCTGCACGAAGGCGCTGGTCGGCGAGACGTTGGTGGCCGAGTAGAACGACTCCGCCAGGGTTGGGGCGCGGAAGCCGGTCGACACCGTGCCGCGCAGGGCGAACTTGTCGCTGAAGTCATAGCGGCTGGTCAGCTTGGCGACGGTGGTGTCGCCAAAGTCGCTGAAGTGCTCGAAGCGCAGGGCCGCGTCGATCTTCCATTCGGTGATCGGATTGGCCGCGAGGTCGGTATAGGCCGCCCAGCTGGTGCGGGCGTGGCCGCCGGCGTCGGTCTTGGAGAAGCCCGGATAGGACTGCGAGCCTTCCTTGTAGGTCGAAGCGGTGTCGCCGGCGCCGATCTTGTAGGTGTCGCGACGCTGTTCGACGCCGAAGGCGACGTCCAGCGGCGCGGCCAGGCCGACGTCGAAGCCGCGGCGCAGGTCCAGGTTGTTGGTCCATTGGGTGGTCATCCACCGCCCGGCGTGGAACGACGTCGGGGTGAAGCCCTTGGTCGTCAGCGTCGAGGTGTCGGCGTAGAGGCTGGCGTTGGCCGAGTTCTCGACGCGCACCTCGATGTCGTCCTTGCCGTAGGTGGCCGACAGGTCCGCGTCCCAGCCCGCGACCTTGCCGGACAGGCCCCAGGTCATGGCGTAGTCGTCCTCGATGATCCGCTCGCGGGGGCTGAAGCCCAGCGGGAAGGGACGGTCGGCCGCGCCCTGCTTGCCCGAGATGCGGTTGAAGCGACGATAGTTTTCGTAGGCCGAGGCGTCCTTGTGGCCATAGGTGCCGAACGAATAGAGCTCGAAGTCGCCCGGCAGGTCGACGCCGCCGTTATAGGCGAAGTTGCTGAGGCGGTATTCGGCGTCGCCCGAGATGAGGTTCAGGTTCGGATAGCCCGGAATCTGGCTCTCGATGGCGTTGTTGGCCGCCGAATAGCTGGGACTGGCGGGGTTGGAAATCCGCTGGTCCGGCAGGCCGCGGTTCGAGAAGCCGTGGTACTTGGTCTCGACCGTGAGGTTCAGGTAGCTCTTCTCGGTCGGGGCCACGCCGATATTGACCGAGGCGCCGGCCGTCTTGCCGCCGCCATCGAAATATTCGCCGCCGGTGGCCGAGATGGTCCCGCCCGAGGCGTTCTTCTTCAGGATGATGTTGACGACGCCGGCGATGGCGTCGGTGCCGTATTGGGCGGCGGCGCCGTCGGTCAGCACTTCGATCCGACCGATGCCGGCCATCGGAATGAAGCCGAGGTCGGCGGCGGCGGCGCCTTGGTAGACGCCGGACAGAACGGCGAGGTTGCCCGTGGTGTGGCGGCGCTTGCCGTTGACCAGCACCAGGGCCTGGTTGGGCGAGAGGCCGCGCAGGCGAGCCGAAAGGGTCAGGTTGGCGGTGTCGCCGCCGAAGGCCTGGGCGTTGAAGGACGGCACCAGATTGGCGAGGCCCAGGCGCAGGTCCACCTGGCCGGTGCGTTCAAGCGTGCTGGTGTCGACCACCTGAACGGGGGCTGGGCTGTCGACGACGCGCAAGCCCGTCTGGCGCGTGCCGGTGACAATGACGGTGTCGACTTCGGTCCCCGGTGTCGGGGCCGCGGCTGGCGCGGCGGCGGCCAGAGCGCTCGCCGAGTATCCGAGAGTAATGGATAGAACGGAAATACCCGCCAACAGCGCGGGTTTAAAGCCTTGAGTCATTAATAGCCCCCTCATTGTGTTTATTGGCGCATGCCGGATTCCTTCTCCATGACGTTTTTCTCCCCGAGTTTATCGTTTTTAACGCGGGCACTAAAAATACATCGGGTACTGTCCGATCTATTCATGGGATCAGAGTTTCGGCGTTCGGCAATGGCGGGCTGTCAGAAAAGCGCCACAGCCGCGCGAGCGCCCAATGGGCGCCCCTTTGCGCGGCGATCGGTCTCGGATTTTAGGCAGAAGCGTGGCCTTGGCCGCGCGCTGAGGTGGCGAAGGCGGAGGCCGCGACGTCCGCGTCAGGCGACCAGGCGCATCGGTTCGGCCGCTTCGTCGGTCTCTTCGGTCTCGAACAGGTCGAAAGCCTCTTCCCAGGCCGTCAGGCGCGACTCGCGCAGTTCGGCGTCGTCGATGACGCGGACGATCTGATCCTCGCGGTCGTTCCAGACGAGACCGATATCGGTGACCCGTTCCACGTCGCGACCCAGCAGCAGGAACATGTCGGCCTTGGCGGCCCGCTCGTGGCTGATCCGGCGAAGGGTGCGGCCGCCACCGAGTTCGCGATGGATGTCGGCGAAGTCCATCACGGCCGAGATCAAGGCCTGGCTGACCGGCGCGACCGCCCAGGCGGGGCAGGCCCAAGAGGGGCTGGCGAAAGAGGAGCGGGCCAAAGCGGAGCGGATTTCGCGGGACATCGGGTTCTCCAGTGTCGAAGCCTGAAGAATGTGAGGGCCTTGCGACAGAAACGGTCGTATAGAGTGCCGCTCATGAGACACGAGAAAGCAACTCGCCTGCTGGACCTGGCCCGTATGCTGGCTGGCTCGGCCGAGGGCATGACCCTGGACGAGATGGCGCGCGCCCTGGATGTCGGCCGCCGCACCGCCGAGCGGATGCGCGACGCGGTCTGGGCGGCCTTCCCGCAGATGGAGGCGATCGAAGACCCGCCGACCAAGCGTTTCCGTATTCCCTCGGGCCTGGACGGCGTGTTCCAGACCCCGACGGCCGAGGAGCTGGCCGCCCTGCGCACCGCCGCCGACGGTTACAAGGCCTCCGGCGCCGAGGCCCGCGCCGCCTCGCTGTACGCCCTGGAGGGCAAGCTGCTGTCGGCCTTGCGCGGCGCGGCCCGGCGGCGCGTCGCCCCCGATGTCGAGGCCCTGGTCCAGGCCGAGACCATCGCCGTCCACGCGGGTCCGCGTCCGTTCGAGGACCAGCAGGTGCTCAGCGCCATCCGCGCGGCGATCAAGGGCCTGTCGGGGCTGTCGTTCCGCTACGAGGGCGGCAGCACGCCGGGACGCCGGCGCGAGGTGACGCCGCTGGGCGTCTTGTTCGGGCGCAGCAACTATCTGGTCGCGCTGGAGGGCGCGGGCGGCAAGCCGCGCTCGTGGCGCCTGGACCGGATGAGCGACTTGAAGGTGCTGGACACCCCCGCGCCGCCGCCCGAGGACTTCTCGCTGCAGGCCTTCGCCGACGAGAGCTTCGGCATCTATCACGACGAGATCCAGGACGTGGTCCTGCGCATCAAGCCCAGCCGGGCCGAGGACGCGCTGCGCTGGCGCTTCCACGCGACCCAGAAGGTGACCCAGGATCCGGACGGCTCGGTCACGGTGACCTTTCGGGCCGGCGGGATGCGGGAGCTGGCCTGGCACCTCTTCACCTGGGGCGGCGACATCGAGATCGTGGCGCCCCAGACCCTGAAGGACACGATGATCGCCGAACTGCGCGAGGCTGGCCGCGCGCACGGGGCGTGGTAGGGAGCGGGCCATGAACTACCGCCACGCCTTCCACGCCGGCAATTTCGCGGACCTGCACAAGCACGCGATCCTTCTGGCCCTGCTGTCGGCGCTGCAAGCCGAGAGCGAGGCGCTGGCGGTGATCGACACTCACGCCGGCGCGGGCGCCTACGACCTGGCCGGCGAAATGGCGCGGCGGTCGGGCGAGGCGCAAGCGGGGATATCTCGCCTGCGGCGGGCGACCGACGCGCCGGCGGTGTTCGCGCCGCTCCTGACGGCGGTCGCGGCGCTCAGCCGATCGGACGCCGACCTCTATCCCGGTTCGCCGTTGCTGCTCGGGGGGCATCTGCGCAAGAGCGATCGCTACACCGGCTGCGAGCTGCGTCCGGACGACGTCGCGCTGCTGCGGCGGACCTTGGCGACCCTGCCGACCTGCGCGGTCGCGCAAGCCGATGGCTTCGAGACCGCCGCGCGCCAAGCGGGCAAGGGCGGCCGAGCCTTCGTGGTCATCGACCCGCCGTTCGAGCGGCCAGACGACTATGACCGCATCGTCGCCACGACCCGCGAGGTTCTGAGGCGCGCCCCGGACGCGGCCCTGGCCATCTGGCTGCCGATCAAGGATCTGGAGACGTTCGACGCCTTCCTGCGGGACATGGAGACCGTTACCGGAGACCTGCTCGTCGCGGAACTGCGCCTTCGGCCCCTGATCGATCCCATGAAGATGAACGGCTGCGCGATGGTGATGATCGGCGCGCCGGCCGCTGTCGACCTGGCGGCGGGGGAGGCCGGAGACTGGATCGCCGCGCGCTTGGGCGAGCCCGGCGGCCGCTCGCGCGTCTGGCGGACGTAGGGCCGTGCGCGAGCGTTCGCCGCCCGCCTTCGGTGAAGCCCTGCGGGTCTGGCTGAAGATCGGCCTGCTCGGCTTTGGCGGGCCGGCGGGCCAGATCGCCCTGCTGCATCGCGAGACCGTCGAGACCCGCGCCTGGATCGACGAGGACGCCTTCGCCCGCGCCTTGAGCTTCTGCATGTTGCTGCCGGGTCCAGAGGCTCAGCAACTGGCCACGTGGATCGGCTGGCGGCTGCACGGGATCCGGGGCGGCGTCGCGGCGGGCCTGCTATTCGTGCTGCCGGGCCTTGGGGTGATGCTGGGCCTCTCGGCGCTATACGTCGTTCACGGCCGGTCGAGCTGGGTCGGGCCGGTGCTGCTGGGCCTGAAGGCGGCGGTGGTCGCCCTGGTGCTCCAGGCGCTGCTGCGCATGGGCAAGCGCGCGTTGAAGGACCGGATGGCCGTCCTCGTCTGCGCCGCCGCCTTCGTGTTGCTGGCCTTCAGCGGCGTTCCGTTTCCGCTGGTGGTGCTCGGCGCGGGCCTGCTGGGCTGGCTGACCGCGCGAGGCGGCGAGGGCGAGGCGCCCGCGTCCGATGGCGCGCCGGTCGCCGGACGTCCCCGCACGGCGCTGGTTTGCCTGGCGTTGTGGCTGGCGCCGATCGCCTTGGCCTGGGTCCTGGCGCCGGGCTCGCCGCTGGCCTGGATGGGCCTGACCTTCGGCGGACTGGCGGCGGTCAGCTTCGGCGGCGCCTATGCGGCGCTGGCCTATCTGGGGCAGGCGGCTTCGGTGTTCGGCTGGCTGACGGCGAGCCAGATGCTGGATGGCCTGGGCTTGGCCGAGACGACGCCGGGACCGCTGATCCTGGTCTTCGTCTTCGTCGGCTTCGTCGGCGCGTATCAGACCGCCGCGCCCGAATGGGGGTGGACGCTGGGCGTGTTGGGCGGGCTGATGGCGGCCTGGACGACCTTCGCGCCGTCGTTTCTGTGGATCTTCGGCGGCGGGCCGCTGTTCGAGCGCTGGGGCCGCCGGCCGCGACCTGCCCGGGCCTTGGCGCTGATCTCCGCCGCGTCCGTGGGGGTGATCGGCCAGCTGGCCTTCTGGTTCGCCGTCCACCTGCTGTTCCGCAGCGGTCGGACGGTGACGCTGGGACCGCTGCGCGCGCTGGCGCCGGACTTCTCCAGTCTGGACCCCGCGGCGGCGGGTCTGACGATCCTGGCCTTGATGCTGACCTTCGCCGCGCGGCTGCCGATGCTGGGTCTCGTCGCGGCGCTGGTGGCGGCGGGCGTCGCCCTGAAGGCCGTCGGACTGGCTTGAGGTCGCGAGTTGCCCTTACGGCAATATTTTTGCACTCGCGAACGTATTTTCCGTGTTATGCTGCACCGCAATAGATCGGGGTTTCACCTATCGCCTGCGGAGCGCGCCATGGTTTCGATCTTCAGCTTTCTTCCTGAGTATTCCAGCGACAAGGTCCAGCCCGAGACCGCGCCGCGCGTGGCGGTCGGGGCGATCTCGCCCCTGTGGGCGATGTTCGGCGGCGCGGCGGCGGCCGGCGCGGCCTATTGGTGGTGGGCGTCCCGCTGGCGCGAGGCGGTGAACCTCGAGGCGCTGATGGCCGTGGCCCCCGAACCCGTGGCGCCGCTGGTCGAGGCTACGCCGCTCGCCGAGCCCGAGCCGGTGATCGAGGCGGCCGCCGCGATCCCCGAAGCGGTTCACGAGACCGTCGAGCCGGTCGCGGAGCAGGCCGTGGAAGCCATCGCCGCCGCCAATGAAGATGTCGCCGAGGCGGTGGTCGAAGCCCCCGAGACGGTGGAAGCGGTCGCGGTCGAGCCGGTCGAACTGGCCGTGGAAGCCGCCGCCGAGGCGGTCCAGGCCGCCGTGACCCAGGTCGGCGACGACCTTACGCGCCTGGTCGGCGTCGGCCCCAAGCTGGCCGCCTCGCTGGGCGAGCTTGGCGTGACGACCTTCAGCCAGATCGCCGCCTGGACTCCCGACGAGTTGGCCTCGTTCGACCAGTTGCTGAACCTCAAGGGCCGCGCCGAGCGCGACGCCTGGATCGCCCAGGCTAAGCGCTTCGTCGAGGGCGTTGAAGCCTAGCCGTTAAAGGCCGGCCGGAACGCCGTTGCTGACCGGCGGCGGCTTGCAACGGCCGGCGCGGGCCTCGACCACATAGAGTAGGGCGCGGCCCTGGGCGAAGGCATTGTGCTCGGCCAGCGGGTTGGTCGGCTGGCCGGTGGTCAGGCTGAGAGCCTGCTCGGCCCCCGGCGCGGTCTGGCCCAGCGAGGCCTGGTTCCATTTACCGAGCGCCGGCGCGCACGCGGCGACCACGGCGTCGGCCACCACCTCGGCGCTGTCCTTCGAGCCGGCCAGGCTATAGGCCCAGCGGCGCGCGCATTCCTCGACCGGGGTCGAGGGATCGGCCGCCGCCGACGCGCCGGGATTGGTCTTGAAGTCGGCGCAGATCTTGGGATTGGCCATGGCTTCGTGGCGGTCCTCGCAGGCGGCGAGTCCCAGGGCGGCGATAGCCAGGGCGGCCATCACGGGCTTGCGGATCATCTGGGTTTTCCGTGGCGGTTGAAGGTCAGCGGGGGCAGATCTGGACGTCGCGATGGTCCAGGCGACCGCGATCGTCGTAATAGGAGATCGTCGCGTTGCGGCAGGCGCCGCCCGGCGGACTGGTCGAGACCGTCTGATAGGTCCCGCCGTCGGCGGCGACCGGATTACCCCGGGCGTCATAGTAGACTTGGCGCACGGGCCGAGGCTCGACGGACCTCGCGGCCGGGCGCGGCGCGGGCGCGTAGTAAGCCGTGCGAGTACGGCAGCCGCTCTTGCCGATCTCGCGACCGACCAGCGCGCCGCCGACGCCGCCGATGATCAGGCCGCCGCCGCCCTTGGAGACGGCGTTTCCGAGCAGAGCGCCGCCCAGGCCGCCCAGCACCGTGCCGGTGGCCTTGCGTTCTCGGCACGAGGCGGCGTCGGCCGCGGTGGGCGCCATGACGGCGGGCAAGGCCATGGCCGCGACGGTCAGGCCGACGATGATGAGACGGGGCATGTTGTCTTCACCGGTTAAGGTCCCTCGAGCGACACAACGCCGTTGTGTCGGGAAGGATGCTTAAGCGGCGACGGATGTGATCTGGAGCAAGCCGCGGGGCTTGCCCCAGGTCTTTGTTTTCGCATCGCTTTGGCTGAAAGCCGGCGGCCGCGCGTTTCCGCGCGTTGCTTCAGCCGCCCCGCTTCAGGCTTTCTTGCACCAGGGCGTGGATGTCGATGCCAAAGATCGTCAGGCCCTCGATATTGGCGTTGTCGATGGTCACGCCCGAGAGGTTGACGTTCTCCAGTCGCGCGCCGGCGAGATTGACGTCGGAAAAGCGCGCGCCGCCAAGATTGACGTCCTCGAACACGGTGTCCGCCAGTCCGACATTGCGGAAGGTCGAGCCCGGCGCCCGGCGGCGCTCGACATGGAGGGCGGCCTCGGCGACCGGAGCCATGGGCTGGCCGACGTCGATACGGTTGCCGTCGGGATCGGCGAAGACGAAGGCGCGCAGGCCGTAGTCCTTGTCGGCCAGCGACTTGATGATCCTCACGCCTGCGGCGACCAGCACATCGTGCAGGGCGTCGACGTCGTCGACGATCAGATGGGCGATGTTGGCGGTCGATGGCTTGTGGTCCCTGACCAGGCTGAGATGCAGCTCGGCCTGGTCCTTCACCAGGATCATGAAGCCGACGGGGTCGCCGTTCTGGAACACTGTCTGGAAGCCCAGCACGTCGCGATAGAAGGCGAAGGACGCCTGGATGTCGCGGGTAAAGGCGGACGCGGCCAGACGGCCGAACCGAATGGTCGAGGTCGATGAGGTCATCGCTCTGTCTCTCTTGCGGGATGGGGCGGTAGCGGCGGTGCGCGCGCCCGGTGCGGAGCGGTGTCCGCCATCACCGTGCCATGGCGGCGCTCGCGTTCCAAGACCGCGATGCGGCGCGAACAGCCGTCATTCACAATTAACGCGGATTCACCAAGCCTGGGGACATCGCCTTAACCAAGGAGCCCCATCCTGTGTGTCGAAACGGGATTTGCCCAGAAGCGGCATTTGGAGGGGGGCCATGGCCCAGCACGTTGAAACCCTGGTGATCGGCGCCGGTCCGGCCGGCCTGACCACCGCCTACACCCTGGCCAAGGCCGGGCGCGGCGTGACCGTGCTGGAAATGGATCCGGTCTATGTGGGCGGCATCAGCCGCACCGTGGACTACAAGGGCTTCAAGTTCGACATCGGCGGCCACCGCTTCTTCTCGAAGAGCAAGGAGATCGTCGACCTGTGGAACGAGATCCTGCCCGACGACTTCATCGACCGGCCGCGCCTGTCGCGCATCTATTATCGCGAGAAGTTCTACGCCTATCCGCTGAAGGCCTTCGAGGCCCTGGCCAATCTGGGCGTCTGGACGGCGACCAAGTGCATGGCCTCGTTCGGCTGGGCCAAGCTGAACCCGATCGAGAACCCGACCACCTTCCACCAGTGGGTCCGCAATCAGTTCGGCGAGAAGCTGTTCTCGATCTTCTTCAAGACCTACACCGAGAAGGTGTGGGGCATGAGCTGCGACGAGATCTCGGCCGACTGGGCCAGCCAGCGCATCAAGGGCCTGGACCTGGGCGCGGCGATCATCGACGGTCTGAAGCGCTCGCTGGGCGTCAAGGCCAAGGCGACCGGGGAGGGCTCGCCCAAGACCCTGATCGAGAGCTTCCGCTACCCCCGCAAGGGCCCCGGCATGATGTGGGAGGCCTGCGCCGAGAAGATCACCGCCCTGGGCGGCGAGGTCCGCATGGGGCGCAAGGTCGACGGCCTGCATTATGACAAGCTGGCCGGGATCTGGACGGTCTCTGTCACCAGCCACGACGGCAAGACGGAAATCTACACCGCCGACGACGTCGTCTCCTCGGCCCCGATCCGCGAGCTGATGAGCGCCATCAGCCCGACCCCGATCAGCCTGTTCCACGCCGGCGAGCTGATGTACCGCGACTTCCTGACGGTCGTGCTGATCGGCAAGCCGCAGAAGGAACTGCCGGACAACTGGATCTATATCCACGATCCGTCGGTGAAGGTCGGTCGCGTGCAGAACTTCCGTTCGTGGTCGCCGGAAATGATCCCGGACGGCGTCTCGACGTGCCTGGGCCTGGAATATTTCTGCTTCGAGGGCGACGGGCTGTGGACCGCGTCGGACGAGGAGCTTGTCGCCCAGGCCAAGCGCGAGATCGGCAAGATCGGCCTGATGGACCCGGCCGACGTCTACGACGCCTGCGTGGTGCGTCAGCACAAGGCCTATCCGGTCTATGACGACGCCTATGCCGAGCACATCAAGATGATCCGCCTGGATCTGAAGATGCACTTCCCGGGCCTGCACCTGGTCGGCCGCAACGGGATGCACAAGTACAACAATCAGGACCACGCCATGATGACCGGCGTCCTCACCGCCGAGAACATCATCGCCGGCGAGCTGATCCACGACGTCTGGGAGGTCAACGAGGACGCCGAGTACGGCGAAGCCGGCGTCTCGGGCGCGCGCGAGGCCCTGCGCAGCGAACGCGCCGTGCCCAAGAAGGTCGCCGCCTGATCATGGGCGAGCTGACGCGGCTCTGGAGGCGTCTGCCCGAAGGGCTGCGGGAGCTCGTTCTCTACGGCTTCGCCAGCGCCCTGGCGCTGGGGCTGGACTGGGGCCTGCTGCTGCTGCTGACCCGCCTCGGCGTGAACTACCTGGTCGCGTCGGCGACGGGTTTCCTGAGCGGGATGGCCATCACCTACGCCCTGTCGGTCTCCCTGGTCTTCCGTCACCGCGCGGTCGCCGACCGCCGGAGCGAGTTCGCCGGCTTTCTGGCCGTGGGCCTGGCGGGTCTGGTCCTGACCCAGGGGCTGATGGCGCTGTGGG
>BFBZ01001834.1_pt1 | contig 13116 bp, 11 predicted proteins | sample 1888401 | NCBI WGS metagenome assembly BFBZ01 (sample SAMD00112614, study PRJDB3348) | symbiont metagenome | host: Chara braunii | reverse complement strand
CCCGCCGAAGGAAGCCATCGTGTCCCAGTCAGGATAATTGAGATAAACGGATCCGGCGCGCAGGCGCGACGCCACTCGGCGAGCCCGATCGATATCCTGCGATTGAACATAAGCGGCAAGGCCGTACACGGTATCGTTGGCGATCCGGATAGCGTCTTCTTCGTCCTCGTAGGCGATGATAGAAAGAACCGGTCCAAAGATCTCCTCACGGGCGATCGTCATACCCGGCGTCACATTGCCAAAGACCGTGGGGCGAATATAGTAGCCGCGGCTGATGCCGTCCGGTCGGCCAGGACCACCTGTTACAACGGTGGCGCCTTCCTTGATTCCGGTTTCGATCAAGCCCTGGATCTTGTTGAACTGGACTTCGCTGACGACCGGGCCAAGGTCCGTGTCTTCGGCGTTCGGTTCCCCGGTGCGGAATGCCTCGGCTGCGGCCCTGGCAACGATAAGCGCCTCATCGTGACGATCCTTCGGGACCAGCATCCGTGTGGGAGCATCACATGACTGACCCGTATTGCTGAAGCAGCCTTGAACGCCCTTCGTCACCGCCGTTTCGAAATCAGCGTCGGGAAGAATAATGTTGGCAGACTTCCCTCCGAGCTCCTGCGCGACGCGTTTGACTGTATCGGCCGCCGCCTTGGCAACGATAATGCCGGCCCGGGTCGAACCAGTGAAGGACACCATGTCGACGTCGGGATGCGACGCCATGATCTGGCCGACGTCGGGGCCATTGCCGTTGACAAGGTTGAACACCCCCTTGGGCACACCTGCCGCATGCATCACCTCAGCAAAGACGATGCCGGAAATCGGGGCTATTTCGGATGGTTTGAGGACCACGGTGCAGCCCGCAGCAATCGCCGGGGCGACCTTGCAGACAATCTGGTTAAGCGGCCAGTTCCACGGCGTGATCAAAGCGCAGACCCCGACAGGTTCCTTGACGATCATCGTCGAGCCGCGTTTTTCTTCGAACGTGTAGTTCTCGAATGCCTTGATCGTGGATTCGAGATGCCCGCGTCCCGCCCAGGCCTGTGAATCGCGTGCGAAGGCAAGCGGCGCGCCCATTTCTGCCGAAACGGCCTGTGCGATGTCCTCGAAGCGCTCGAGATAGACCTCGTAAACGCGCTTCAAGAGCGCAAGCCGTTCTGCCGGCGCGGTTTGCGAGAAGGGTTCGAAGGCGGCCTTTGCCGCAGCGACGGCCTTGTCGACATCGGCGGCCGAACCGATGGAAATCCGGGTAAAAGCCTCTTCCGTCGCCGGGTTGATGACATCGAGCGTCTTGGGCGTTACGGGACAAACCCATTCTCCGTTGATGTAGAAATTCTCATGATTGTTCATCAGTGCTGTCCTCTCTGTCGGTAGATCAATGTTAGTATGGAGGTCTCAGGCAAGCACGATGCCGCCTTCGAGAATGGGGCCCGTCTTGTCGAAGCGATCGAGTGCGAATGGCTTCATGCGATGGTCGGTTCGGCCCTTGGCGATCGCCTCGGCAAGCAGTTTTCCGGCGGCCGGCGCGCCGGCAAAGCCGTAGGACCATCCGGCCGAGAACCAGAGATCTTTGAGATCCGGATGCTCGCCGAGCAATGGCGCGTAGTCAGTCGACGCGTGGAACTGCCCCGCCCAGTGGCGCAGGATCCGGACTTCCCCGAGTTGCGGAAACATCTCCAGATAGACCTTCGCCATGTTAGCCATCACCGGCAGGTCGACCTTCAGCGACATGCGGGGCGTCTCCGGCACTTCTGTCCCGCCTACCACCTCACCGCGCGACGTCTGATGGAAATAGGCAAGACTGTCGATCAAGGCGATAGCGGGCTTGATGAGCGGTCGTGTCGGCTCGAGGGCCATGGCCTCGATCCGCATGCCGAAGCCATCAAGGGGCACGGTCGCCATCGCCGCTATGTCGGGGTTATTCGGGCCAGCGCACGAGACAACACAATCCGCTTCGATCCGGTGGTCTCCGACCAGCACTGCACTTACGCGCGAGGCTGTGCGTTCCAATCCTGTGATCGCCGTCCGGTAACGGACGTCCACCCTGTTGCGCCGGCAGAAGGCCAGCAATCCCTTCATTGCCGCGTGATGAGGTGCCACCCCTCCTTCCGCCTGGTGCTGCACCGCCCGGACACGCGACTTGTTGATTGCCGGAAGGAGGCTGTCGATCTCGCGGCGCGACAACATCCAGCTATTGACCCCGAGACCGCTTTGAACCTTCAGTCCCTCAAGGAGCATCGCCTCGCTTTTTTCCGTCTCAGCCACCACCGAGTAGCCGCGCTGGGTGAACATCACGTTTTCGCCGAGACGTTTCGACCAGCTTTGCCATTCCTTGACCGTCAGCACAAAGAGTTCTGTCCACGCTTCGGAGGCAAAGCCCGGGCGGATCAAGGTACCGTTGCGCCCCGAAGCACCACCCTGCCAATAGCCGGCGTCGAGAACAAGGATATCGCGCTGACCCTGCTCGACAAGATTGAATGCAACGGACAGGCCCTGGATGCCACCACCGATGATGACGACGGACACGCGCTTGGGAAGGAGCTCGCTCATCGATCAGGCTCCACAAGCCCGGCAAGGCCAGCGGCCTGCGCCACGGTTATCGAGCGTCGGGGAGGTCTATGGGTAGGACGGGCAAACATATCGGGCTCAACTCCGGTCCGTGCGGCAAGCAGCGCCAGCATATGCTCCCAGCATGGAAAGCCCTGGCAAGTTCCCATGCCGCAGGCGGTTAGCCGCTTCAGTACTTCGGGATCAGTTTCACCATCGTCGATGTGGCAGTAAAGCTCACCAGCCGTTACATCCATGCACGGGCACACCAGGGTATCGGGATGAAGATGCCTGCGGACTGGAATCCGCTCGTCCCCCAATCCTGCCGCACCGGCAACCGACACCGAGCGCGGAAGCGGTTGCGCCAACATCTGGAACATTCCCTCGCTCGACGTTTGGAACCCGAGGCTCGGATCGACACGCCAGGGACCTGCATGAACGAGGGCCTCGCATCGGATCTCGGTGCCGGTACGAATGGCGGTAACGCGGCTCCGCCCTTTGATTTCCAGGAGGTCCTCGACTGCCCCGCAATGCACCACGTTCACGCCCAGGGAGCCGAGCCTTTCGGCAATTTTCGTCTCGACGCCCGTGCCGACGACTGCAACGCGCCGCCCCGGCATGACATGATGGACAGCCGCAAGCTGAAGAGCCGCATGGGCATCGAGCACGCCGGGCAATTGATTGCCTCTAACCAGCGGCGGCATCGACCGTCGTCCGGTCGCCAGCACAGTCATGCGGGGGGAAAACACGATGGCACCTTGCTTGTGTTCATTGGGTGCCGCCACCATGAACACACCCTCGCGATAGACGCCAAAAAGCTCCATTCCCAAAAACAGCCGAACCTTCTCGCTGAGCGGTACGATATCCACGCCCACCGATCCGGCGAAACGCGCAAGACGATCTCCTCGTGTTACAAGCGCGACGGTCTCGCCCAGCGCGGCCCGCCGGTTTGCTTCGAAGATGCCTGCGGGTCCTCCTCCAACGACCAGGCAATCCAAATCGATACGTTTGCCTGGGATCGCCTGGGATCGATCGATAATGTCGGAAGGCCGGGCGACCCCGGCAAGGTTTGCCATTGCCCTTTCGGCGATGCGATGCACGAGGCCGGCTTTTGGCATCCAGCTATTGTGTTCGAAACCTCCATAAACCGCCTTGGGTGGTATGGCCTGGGCAAGCTTTAGAACATCGAAACGCGCAGATGGCCAGGTGTTCTGCATTTCGACAGCAAGGCCTTCCTCGACACAGGCCTGATCGAGCCTGACGTTCGGACGCCCATTGACGCGAGCAAGCACACCGGTCGGATACGATCCGCTGTAGCCGAGAGGACGGTGAAGCTTGCGCGATCGGGCAAGCGTGGTAATCCCTGCGCGCCACAGTGCGGCCGCAACACTGTCGCCCTCTCGCGCCCTGATCAGGGAACCGTTCCAGAGAAACGTAACCTCACCCTGCTGATTGCCGTGGCCCATATTTCCTCCCCCTGCCGGCTCAGGCGCCGATGACGACAATATCGTCGACCGTCCATGCCATGCCGATCTTGTCACCGGATTTCATCGCCGCGATCGAGGCCACATCCCTGCTGCGCAGGTTGACCTTGCTGCCATCCTTCATCCGGACGACAAGCCTGTACTCGACCCCAAGGTAGATCTTGTCTTCAATCACACCTTCGCCGGCGTTCAACGGCGCAGMCCCCGCCGATGCCAGATGGATACGCTCCGGTCGAAGCACCACACAAGCCTTTTGCACTTTTGTCAGCGCCTCCGAGCGGGGATCATCCTTGGGGAGACTGGCCATCCAGCCATCGCCATCCACGCAAACGCCATCACGGGTCGAACGAACGTTGCCACGCAAAAGATTAGCCTCTCCGATGAAGTCGGCGACGAATTCGGATCGCGGCTGAAGATAGAGTTGGTGCGGCGTGCCCATCTGCTCAAGACGCCCCTCCTTGAAGATCGCGATACGGTCGCTCATGACCAGCGCCTCTTCCTGGTCATGCGTAACCGAAACCACGGTCGCACCGACCTGACGCGTAATGTGCATGATCTCGATCTGCATCTGCCCGCGCAGCTTCTTGTCAAGTGCCGCCATGGGTTCGTCCAAAAGGACGATATCCGGCTTGAACACGAGGGCCCGGGCGAGCGCGACGCGTTGCTGCTGACCGCCAGACATTTCCCTTGGATAGCGCTTCGCACAATGTGCCAGACCGACGATCTCGAGCATCTCCATGCTGCGCTTCTCACGCTCGGACCGCCTGACGGCGCGTGTTTCAAGCGGATAGCCGACGTTCTCGAGGACCGTCATGTGCGGGAAAAGGGCATAGTCCTGGAACATCATGCCGATATTGCGCTTCTGCGGCGGGACCGCAGTCATGTCACGGCCATCGATCAGCAGGCGACCGGAAGTCGGCTGTATGAAGCCTGCAATGGCACGAAGTGAGGTTGTCTTGCCCGACCCAGAAGGGCCCAGCATGGTCAGGAACTCTCCCTTGCGAAGTTCGAAGGACACATTGTCGAGCGCCCTTACGGATCCGTAGAATTTCGAAACTCCTTCGAGTTTCATGGCCGTACCGGTGGCGTTCTGGAGGACCGCGTTCATGATCTGGCTTCCTTAAGTCTATACGAGAGGAGAACGCCCAGCGCCGATATGACGATGAGAATCGCCGCAACCGCGGCAGTCGCGGGGTCGAGATTGGTCCGCACCTGGTTCCAGATCATGATAGGGACCGTACGGGTCTGGGCATCGGCAAGAAACAACGCGATGACGACCTCATCCCAGGATGTGATGAAGGCAAAGACGGCTCCCGACAGAACGCCGGGCATGATCAGCGGTAACGTGACCCGCCTGAAGGTAAACCAGCGGCTGGCGCCCAGGCCGAAACTTGCAGGCACCAGGGAAGAATTCATCATTTTGGAACTTGCCAGCACAGAAACGACGACGAAAGGCAGGGCAACGACCGTATGGGCAAGAACGAGCCCGAGCCGGGTCGCAACCAGCCCCCAGCTTGAGAAAACCATGTACATTCCCACGGCCAGCACGATGACAGGCGTGACCATGGGGCTGAGGAGCAGTCCCATGACCAGTGTCTTGCCCGCAAAGCGATATGCATGCAGCGCAAGCGCCGCTGCGGTACCGATGACGGTCGCAAGGATTGCCGTGGCGAATGCAACGATGAGGCTGTTAACCAAGGCCGCTTGCCAGTCCGTCGCGTTGATGACCTTGCCATACCATTCGAAGGTGAACCCGACCGGGGGAAACTCCAGGGTCGACGTTGTGGTAAACGACATCGGAACGATGATCAGCGTTGGTAGCAAGAGGAACAGTGCGGTCAGACCGACCACGCACCAGAAGAGTATCCGTCTCAGTTTGTCCATGTCATGCCCCCCTGCCCCGCTTGCGCCTCTGAAGGATGGCCCGCGCTGCCCCGAACAGGCCAAAGGCAACGGCGGTCAAGACCATGAGAACGACAGCGAGCGCAGCGCCCAGGCCAAAGTTGAGTTGCTCGTTGAATTGTCCGGCGATCATTTGAGCGATCATCATGTCGCGCGGGCTCCCAAGCAGCGCCGGCGTGATATAGAAGCCAAGGGCGAGCGTGAACGCAAGGATCGCCGAGGCCATCACACCAGGCAGAGAGAGCGGAAAATAGACCCGAGCAAACCCCTTTACCCAACTCGCGCCGCAAATGGATGACGCTTCCATAAGACGCAGATCGATCTTCTTCATGACCGTATAAAGCGGCAGGACCGCGTAAGGCAGCAGGATATGAACCATGCCGATCATCACCCCCAGCGGAGTGCGGATGAGGCGAATCGGCTTGTCGATCAAACCCGTGGCGATCAGAAAATCATTGATCAAACCCGTGTTCTGAAGCAGAACGATCCAGGAGAAACTGCGCAGCAGCAGACTCACCCAAAACGGGATGAGCAATGCGACCGTTAGGACGAGGAGCGTCGTCCTGCCACCATGCGCCATGGCGTAGGCGTACGGATAGGCGATTGCGACCGTTACGATGGTGACGATGGTGACGATGAGCGACACCCGGAACGTCTCGCCAATCACCCGCAGGAAGATCGGGGTCGAAACAATTTGTTGGTAGTATTCCATGCTGCCACCTGGCAGCGAGATCGCGACAAGCTTCAGCAGTGGCAACACGAAGAAGAGGGCGAGGAACAGGATCGAGGGAACGATCAGCCAGAACGCCGGCGTTATCCGGACGCTCTGCAACAGCCTCGCCGCTGCCGACAAGCTGCGATCTTGAGTTGATACGGTCATCGTATTTCCGAACATCAAGTTGAGGAAGGACCCGCTCGATCACGAAAGGCGGGCCCTTCGCCGAAAGCGCTTACTGGAGAAGCCATTCCTGGAAGCGGAGGTCGACTTTCGCGCCGTTTTTAGCCCACCAGTCAGCATTCATCAGAACGCGCGTGTCGAGATGATCGGTCGGCAGGCTTCCCTTGAACCTTCCGTCAACGGAACCGACGGCACTCTTGTTCGACGGACCATAGGGCATGTACTTGGTGAACTCGATCTGCTGGGCAGGTTCGGTGAAGAAACTGATCGCCTTCATCGCCGCCTCCTTGTTCTTCGTACCCTTCGGAACCACCCAATAGCCTGTCTGCGAGGTCCAGTTGGTCCAATCGATCTTGACGCCCTTTTCGGCAACACTCACCGCACGACCGACCCAAACGAGAGCCATGCTCGCTTCGCCGCTCGAAAGCAGCTGCTCGGACTGGGCGCCACTATCCCACCATACGATATCATTCTTGATGGTATCGAGCTTCTTGAGCGCTCGTTCCACGTCGATGGGATAAAGGTTTTCCGGCTTCACGCCGTCGGCAATCAGGGCCGCTTCGAAAATGCCTGATGCCGCGTATTTCCAGACCGCGCGCGATCCGGGAAACTTCTTCGTATCGAAGAAATCGGCAAAGCCCTTCGGCGCATTCCCGCCAAACTCCTTTGAATTGTAGGCGATAACCGTGCCTTCGACGTCGGCAGCCACCCGGTACGTTCCCGCAGCACCTTCGATGAATTTGGACTTGTCGACGATGGAGTAATCGATCGGCTCAAGCCACTGCGCGTCAGCGTCCAGACCGAAGCTGTCGTCCGTCAACAACAGGTCGATCGTGACATTGCCCGTCTCGACCATCGCCTTGAGCTTGGCATTGCTCGACGAACTGTCTTCCACGATCTTGACGTTGGGGTTTTGCGCCATGAAAGGCTGGAAATACGACTTCGATTGGGCCTCTTGATAGACGCCACCATAGCTCGAAATCGTCAGTGTCGTGTCGGCAGCACTGGCAGCCGTTCCGGCCAGAAACGCTGCGCTGGCCGCAATTGCAAAGATCTTACGCATTTCAGTTCCCATCTTTTGTTTTGGATTTGGTTGGCAATCTGTCTTGGAATACTCAGGCGTCGACGGCCGCCTGGACCGCGATTTCAACGAGGATGTTTTCGGCAGCGAGGTTCGCCTACACAGTGGCTCGCGCGGGCAGCGCATCCTCGCAAACCCAATCCTCCCAGGCCGCGTTCATCGCTGCGAAATCCGTAACGACATGTTTCAACCAGACCTGCGCAAAGAGGATCTTGGACTTGTCCGTTCCAGCCTTTGCCAGAAGCTCGTCGATCCGCGACAGGACCTGCGCGGTTTGGCCGCCGACATCCTGGGTGCGATCTGCGGGAACCTGTCCCGTGACATAGGCAATTCCGTTGTGAACCAGGACGTGGCTCAGGCGCTTGCCATTCGGTTCAAAGCGTTGGATGGACATTCCTTCTCCTTGCTAACGGTTTTCATGTCTGAAAGTTCTTCAGCCCCTTGGCCGCACTCGAAATCGCCCGTGCCGTATTGACAAGCTGCGGCGCGAGTTCCGAGAGAACCTGTTCAGGTCGCCAACGGCTGAAGGGCACGGAAAGATTGATTGCCGCCAACGGCTGTCCGTCGGCATTGACGATGCTGGCGCCGACGGCGATATCCCCGACGTAGATTTCCTCGGTGGCGATCGAGAATCCGTCTGTTTTCGCGCGTCGCAGCAATTCCAGTATTTTCGCGGGGTCCGTCACGGTGTGTGCGGTGAAGGCAACCCGATTGGATCGCTCGACATAGGACGTGGCAGCCTCGGTAGGCAGCAGGGAAAGATAGGCACGTCCGGCAGCTGTGCAATACATGGGAAGGCGCAGGCCGATCGGCACATGGATCGGCATTTCCTTGTGACTTGTGAAGCGGGCCACGTAGACCATATCTGTGCCCGAGGGCTCAAGCAGATTGCAACCCTCACCAGTCTGGCGATTGAGCTGCTGCAAGAAGGGATTAGCCCTCTCGATCAACTCCGCTGTCTGGAGATATCCCGTGCCAATTGCCAGCGACTGAACCGTCAGACGATATCGCTTCGAGCGGCCATCACGGGCGAGATAACCCATAGCTTCGAGCGTGAACACGGAACGCTGGATCGTGCTCTTGTTCAAGCCGGTGGCGTCCGCCAGCTCAAGAAGGTTCATGGCGGGTCTTGACGGACCGAACGCCGTCAAGACGGAAAGACCCTTGGCAAGGGCGGTAACGTAAAGGGGTGAGTCTTCAATTTCTGTCATGAGACCTGATCGCAAGGGGTTGGAGGGACGCACAGTCATAACATCCCCTCTCCCTCTGTCACTCCGGCAACGGTTCGCGACAGCGCCTGCAGCGCGTCGCCCGGCATCGATCTTGAGCGTTTCGGCAGAATGAAAGGTTCCCGCATCGCAGCTCACCCGGCCCTGCGTGCTTCGCGCGCATCCTTGGCATGCAGCCATCGATACGCCATCCATTGCCCAAGCCGGATGAAGGAAGAAAACGGATAGCGCTCGGGCTCGCGCTTGAGGAAGGAGGCACCTGTCTCGAACGGAAGCCCCGCCGCCATGAGAGCAAGCTTGGTGCCGAGGTGTATCGAGCAGGAAACGCCGCTGCCGGCGTAGCCACCAGCCGAAAAAACATCGCGCATTCCCGGGACCTGGTAGCAGAACGGGAGGGAGCTCCGCGTCACCGCGACCCAACCGCCCCACCAGTTTTCCACACCTATCCCGGAAATCGCGGGAAACTTGCGCGTCAGAGCGTCATAAAGGTATTGGCGATGACGGATTGCCGCTGCATCCTTGCCGGAAATCGCACTTCGTCCGCCGAACAACATCCGATTATCCGGCAGACGGCGATAGTAGAAAAGCAATTCGCGGGTATCGAACATGCACTTGCCCGACGGCAGGCTTGCCTCCACCTGCGCATTGCTCATCGGAGCGGTCACGATGATCTGCGAGTGAACGGGCAGCACCCGTGCGGTGAGACGCGCATGCAGCTGCGACGACGTGTACCCATTCGTTGCCACGATAACGCGCTTGGCGCGAATAACACCTGTCGGCGTCACGAGACGGTGCGTATCCCTTTCGGTGATCCAGTCCGTCACGGGCGAATTCGTGTGGATGCGAGCACCATGGTCGCGCGCCAGGCGGTGGAGGCCGCGCGCAAGCTCCAGTGGATTGAGAGAGAAACCGTCGGGCAGATAAAGCGCGCCGTGGCTTTCCGGTCCTTCATGCACGCCACGCAGGCCGCCTGCATCGACGTATCGGGCAGCATAGCCGAGAACCTTGTTGTAAAGTTCCTCTTCGCGCCGGAGCCTCGCAGCATGAATGCCGAAGGTTGCCACCTTGTACACACCATCAGGCTGCTTGTCGCATTCGATATGGCCGCTTGCGATCAGATCGCGGACCGTGTCCAGCCCCTGTCTCAGCTCTTCGAAATACGCCTTGGCGACTTCCGGCCCATATTGCTTGACCAGAGTTGACCACGGAACGCGGCCACCCGAGATACGGGCAAAGCTTCCGTTGCGACCACTGCAACCCCATGCGGAAGACCGGGCCTCCAACACCGTCGCCTTGATTCCATGGTTCCGCGCAAGCGCCAATGCGGCAGAAAGCCCGGTGTATCCTCCACCAATGATCGCAACGTCGACGCTTGCATCTCCAGCAACCTGCCCGTCATCGAGAGGCGCATCGGTACTGATCTTGCGCCAGTAAGAATCCGGATCGGACTGATCACGATCAGGAAAAGGATGAACAAGGGGATCGTACATTCGGCACCATCTATCGCTATGCGATATCTATATATCGATATAAGCAATACATACTTTGATAATCGATTTGTCAATATCGCTATTGATGCGATCAAGCGATTTAGCGGTCGTTGATGTACCAGAAGACCATAGCGACGTAGCCACCAGGAAATGTCGACGCGCGCCTGAACTGACGATGCTCTCGTCGCGTCGCCTGCAGAGAAATGGTGAAGATTTCAATTTGCGCCGTGAGCACCGGTCCACGATCTTGTTCGTTCGCGACAACCTTCGAGACGGACGAGAGGCACAAAGCAAAGGCTAACCAATGTTGACGGCCTAGAAGCGAATAACGAAACGGCCTTTTGCTTCGCCTCGTGAAAGCGCCATCAGTGCGTCTGACACATCATGCAAGGCAATCGGATCAATGGCCGTCTGCAGAGGCCTATCGGCGTGCATCGCCACGACCTCAGCCATTTCTTCACGAGTGCCAACGCTTGTTCCGCTGATCGTGACGCCGGTTCCCGTCAACCATTCTTGATTCAACGGTACGGGTTGGCTGACCAGAGCCGCCGCAATGATGCGGCCGCGTGGACGTATCGCTGTCACGATCGGCTCCCAGGTCGCCGTCGTCGGCGCGAAATTGATACAGACGTGAGGTCTTTCAATCTCGGAGAGATTCGAGGACAACGATGCGTCTGCCAACAGCACTTCCGCAGCACCATACTGCCGCGCAAGCGACAACTTTTCCGGGTCTCTGTCAACCGCTATCACCTTCGCTCCCAATCGCGTTGCGATCTGAACCGCATAGAGGCCCAGCCCTCCACAGCCGAAAATCGCGCACACCTCCCCTCGCTTTAATCTGGCGCGCCTCAAAGCGCCGAAGGCTGTTMCCCCGGCGCACATGACCGGCGCAGTCAGCATCGGGTCCATCGCCGCCGTTAGCCGAACGGCAAAACGTTCATCCACGATTACATATTCAGCAAATCCGCCAGGGACATTTAGGCCATGCGCCAGTTGATGCTGGCAGAAAGACTCTTGACCATCCAGGCACTCGTCGCATTGCATGCAGGTGCTGTGCAGCCAGGGAACGCCGACGGGATCACCAATCGACCAGCCATCTACACCAGGCCCAGTCGACATCACCGTCCCCACACCCTCATGCCCCATAACAAACGGATGAGGTACATTTGGCGGAACCACCTCGCCCTTCCATATGTGGACATCGGAGTGGCACACGCCACATGCAGCCAACCGAACGAGCATTTCTCCGTATCGGGGCTGCGGGATCCTCACCTGCGACATTAACAGAGGCTTGCCCGCTTCGCCGAGAACGGCGGCCGTCATCATCTCTTTGCCGCCCATTATTGAGCGCTCCCAAGCGATGCGTTGACGGCATCAAGGGCAGGACGGCCATCCAAAGTTGTCACACCTTGAAGCCAGGCGGAGAGTTTCGCAGGGTTTTTCAACATCATCTTTTTGGCAGCGGCATCTGGCTCAAGGCCACCATTCATGATCATGGCCATGCCCTCATTTTCGTAATCGATATCGAAGGCTAGGTTCGCGAAGAATTTCGTCACGTTCGGACAGGTTTCCGGATATCCCTTTCGCTCGATGGTGCGCACTGTTGCACCACCAAAATTTGGACCAAACTCCTGATCTCCACCCGATAGATACTCCATCTCCATCGTCGTGTTCATTGGATGCGGTTGCCAGCCGAGAAAAACGATCCACCCCTGCCGCAGCGTCTCGCGTTTCACCTGCGCCAGCATCGCAGCCTCGCTGGATTCGACGAGATTCCATGTGCCAAGTCCGTGCGAGTTTGCCGCGATCATATCGACCAGCGGCTTGTTCGTCCCGGGCTCGATGCCGTAAATCTTGCTGTCGAATTTCGCGGCATGCGAAGCGAGATCGTCGAATGAGCGCACTCCAGCGTCATAGACATATTTCGGGACGGCAAGAGTATATTTGGCGCCGGTCAGATTGACCCCGACGGGGACGACTGATCCTTCATCGAAGTAATTCTTGAATTCTTCGTCCTGGGCCGGCCTCCAGTTTCCGAGAAAGACATCGATATCGCCGTGCTTCATCGCGTCGTAGGCGACGTTAAGGCCCAGCAGCGTCTGCTTCGGCCGGTATCCCATCGACCTCAAGATGACTTCGGACGTGGCGTTTGTGAGAGCAATGTCTGTCCAACCCAAATCAGCCATTCGCACATCAGTGCAAGCCGCCGGGTCAAGGGCGAATGATGCCGATGGATGTGCGAATGCAGCCGCAGCCGCCAGGGCGGTAAGCACAGATCTCTTCATATTCGGTTCCCCTTATTTGTTGGGGACACGATATAGTGCGGCATTTTTTCGTCAATCCAAAAAATTGTTAGTGCGTACAAAATCCTTTATCGATATGCGAAATCTATGGAACAGAATTCGAAACGGCCGAAAACACGAATTGAAGACATCCGGCGAAAGGAGCTCATCGAGGCTGCCTACCGAATATTCATGCTGCACGGGCTGAAGGGCCT
>BFBZ01001833.1_pt1 | contig 13124 bp, 9 predicted proteins | sample 1888401 | NCBI WGS metagenome assembly BFBZ01 (sample SAMD00112614, study PRJDB3348) | symbiont metagenome | host: Chara braunii | reverse complement strand
ACTCGTCGGCCTAGCCAACACCCTCATCGCCGAGGACCGGATTTGGGACCTGCAAGCTCCAAAAAGGGCTTGACCCGAAACACAGATGCTCTCCCGGCGCCAAAGCGCCGACCTCCCCCCGCCGGGGGGAGGTAAGGACTGCTTCCAGTGCCAGATCTGCAAGGGCGGCGAATTCAGCAGGAAAGTCGGCGCACCGCCTCAGTCGGACGACCGTCCCTTGCCGGTGAGCCAGGGCGAGACGGCGCCCCAGGGGCGGTCGAGCGGTGTGCCATGGGGCGGCCGTTCGTCGCGCGGCAGGGTCAGCTGGTGGATCTCCAGGATCGGCAGCGGCGGGCCCGAATAGTTCTCGCTGACCAGCAAGCCGGACTTGGCGCCGCGCACCAGCACCGCGTCCGACGGAGCGGCCGAGAACACCGCTTCGCCTGGCATCCGCTCACGGCCGATCAGCTTGGTTTCCTCGAACGCGACCGCGCCGCCGTTATCGGCATGCAGCACGTAGAGCAGCGGCAGCTTTTCCGCTTCCTGATAGCCGATCGCCTCGACGAAACGCCAGCTTTCCTCGACCACTTCGTCGGAGGCGATGTCGGCGGCGAGCGCCCGCTTGGCCGCGGTCATGCGGGCGCGCTTGGCGATCACCCGCACCATGCCGGCGCCCCCCCAGGCGGCGAGCCACAGGCAGGCGGCGATGGTCCAGGTGCGGTCGGTGCCGAACGACAGTCCGGTGGCGAATTGCAGGCCCCAGGCAGCGAGCAGCACGAGGGGGCCGATGAAGATCAGCGACAGCACGCCGAGGCCGATGCCGGATCCGACCTCGGCGAGATCGGCCTGCGGCTGCAGGCGCAGCTCGTCCAGCGCGCCTTCCAGCACCGCGCGCTCGCTCGTGTCGGCGGGCCGTCGGTAGGAAAGCGACAAGGGCCTTTCGCGTGCCTCGACCATGGGTCTCATTCCGCCGCCTCTTGGGGCGTCTTGCTGGTGGGTTCGCTCAGCAGTTCACTGAGTGATTCCTGCGATTGTGAGGCGGGCTCCTGCGCCCGCGCCGGCGTGCCGCGATCGAGGCCGGCGATCTTCTCTTGTGCCTCAGCGGCCTCGCGCTGGCGATTCCACAATCCGGCATAGAGGCCGTGACGTGCAAGCAGTTCGCCATGGGTTCCGCGCTCGGCGACCCGGCCGCCTTCCAGCACGATGATCTCGTCGGCGCTGACGATCGTCGACAGCCTATGGGCGATGACGATGGCGGTGCGGTTCTCGGCGACCTTGTCGAGCGCGCCCTGGATCTCGCGCTCGGTATGGCTGTCGAGCGCCGACGTCGCTTCGTCCAGCACCAGGATCGGCGGTGACTTCAGGATGGTGCGGGCGATCGCCACGCGCTGCTTTTCGCCACCCGACAGTTTCAGGCCGCGTTCGCCGACCTCGGTCTCGTAGCCTTCGGGGTTGTGACGGATGAAGTCGTGGATCTGGGCAAGCTTCGCCGCCGCCTCCACCTCGGCGTCATCGGCGTCCCAGCGGCCGTAGCGGATATTGTAGCGGATGGTGTCGTTGAACAGCACGGTATCCTGAGGCACCATGCCGATGGCCTGGCGCAGCGAGCCCTGGGTGACGTCGCGGATGTCCTGGCCGTCAATGGTGATGCGCCCGCCCGAGATCTCGTAGAAACGGAACAGCAGGCGCGAAATGGTCGATTTGCCGGCGCCCGACGGGCCGACGATCGCCACCGTCTTGCCGGCCGGCACGTCGAAGCTGACGCCCTTCAGGATCGGCCGGGCCGGATCATAGGCGAAGGTGACGTCCTCGAAGCGGATCGCGCCGCCGCTGACCGCCAGCGGCGGGGCGCCCGGCTTGTCCTGGATCTCCGGATTGCGGTCGAGGATCTGGAACATCGCCTCGATGTCGGTCACCGCCTGCTTGATCTCGCGATAGACCATGCCCATGAAATTGAGCGGCTGGTAGAGCTGGATCATCATGGCGTTGACCATGACGAAATCGCCGACCGTATTGCGTCCCTGCGCGATGTCGATGGCGCACATCACCATGCAGGCGGTCATGCCGAGGGTGAAGATCACCGCCTGGCCGGAGTTCAGCACGGCGAGCGAGGTATAGGCCTTGGTGGAGGCCGCCTCGTATTTCGCCATGGAAACGTCGTAACGGGCCTTTTCGCGCGCCTCGGCGCCGAAATATTTCACCGTTTCGTAGTTCAGCAACGAGTCGATCGCCTTCACATTGGCGTTGTTGTCGCTGTCGTTCATGTCGCGGCGGATGCTGATGCGCCACTCGGTCGCCGAATAGGTGAACCAGAGATAGAGCGCCACCGTCGCCAGGATCACCAGCACGTAGCGCCAGTCGAACATCCACAGGAGCACGCCGACAATCATCACCAGCTCGATGATGGTCGGGGCGAGCTGCAGCATCAGCATGCGGACGATGGTCTCGATGCCGTTGCGGCCGCGCTCCAGCACGCGGGTGAGCCCGCCGGTCTTGCGCTCCAGGTGGAAGCGCAGCGACAGCTTGTGCATGTGCTCGAAAGTGATCAGCGCCAGCCGCCTGACCGCGTGCATCGACACCTTGGCGAACAAGCCGTCGCGCATCTGGGTGATCAGCGCCATGACGATGCGGGCGAGACCGTAGCTGAGCGTCAACGCCACCGGCGGCGCCATCAGCCAGAGCCACCAGGACATGTCGGCGACCCTGGGCGCGGCCAGCGCATCGGTCGCCCATTTGAAGGTGAACGGCACCACCATGGTCACCAGCTTGGCGACCATCAACATGACCATGGCCCAGACGACGCGCAGCTTCAGGTCGGCCCGGTCGCCCGGCCAGATGAACGGCCAGAGATGCAGAATGGTGCGCGACAACGCGCCGCCTTCCGCGGAAACGCGCGGGCGTCCGGCTGGCGAACTGGCCGTGTCTGGGTCTGATATCGACAAAATCGTCTCGAGGTTGAATTCGTATCGGGGGCTGGTGCGTCTCGGGCTTTGGGCCGCGCGCGCCGCAGCATTCTTGTCTGGAACCGATATAAGCACAGTCACCTGCCTTTGCAGGGGGCGCGGCGCATGCCAGCCGCGATGCGGATCCCTCGCAATAGCTGCCGCAGTGCAAGAGTGCGTTGATAAGACTGGCTGACCCGGCGCCTGAGGCCCGCTATCATGGCGGTCGAGATTCACGGGGACCCGTCATGGCCACCATTCGTTCCATTTGCGTCTATTGCGGCTCGGGCAACGGCCATGCGGCGATCCATCTGCAGGCAGCCAAGGAATTCGGCGCCGCCATGGCCGCGGCCGGCATCCGGCTGGTCTATGGCGGCGGCGGCACCGGTCTGATGGGGGCGCTGGCCGGCGCGGTCATCGAGAATGGCGGCCAGGTCACCGGCATCATTCCGGAATTCCTCAAGCGTAAGGAAATGGCGCTCGACGGCGTGCAGGAGCTGATCACGGTTCCCGACATGCATGTCCGCAAGATGACGATGTTCCACAAGGCCGACAGCTTCGTCGCGCTTCCCGGCGGCATCGGCACGCTGGAGGAACTGGTCGAGCAATTGACCTGGGCGCAGCTCGGCCGTCACCGCAAGCCGGTGGTCATCGCCAATATCGGCGGTTTCTGGGACCCCCTGAAGGTGCTGCTCGCCCATATGCGCGAAGAGGGCTTCATCCGGCCGGAACTGGCGGTGAAATACACCCTCGTCGAGCATGCCGCCGAAATCATCCCGACGCTGCAGGCGGCCGTCGCCGACCTGCCCGACGAGGCCTTGTCGGAGGAGCACGAACCGGTGCTGATCGGCAAGATGTGAGGCGATGGGGAGTGGCGAATAGCGAATAGCGAATGGGGCATGTCGCGAAACGCTGCGCGATCAACCTTCTCCCCATGGGAGCGGGTTCTCGATTTCTTTTCGGAGAGGGGGGCACGCGGCTCTTCGCGTCATGCTCCACTCACCATTCGCTACTCGCAATTCGCCCTTTTCACACTCCGGCGCCGTCCTTCACCAACTTGTAGGTGATCGAATCCGTCAGCGCCTGGAAGCTGGCGTCGATCAGGTTGGGGGACACACCGACCGTCGTCCAGGTGTCGCCCTGGCCGTCCTTGCTCTCGATCAGCACGCGCGTCACCGCGCCGGTGCCGCCGTTCAGGATCCGCACGCGGAAATCGACCAGTTCCAGGTCCTGGATGAAGCGCTGGTATTTGCCCAGATCCTTGCGCAGGGCGGCGTCCAGGGCATTGACCGGGCCGTTGCCTTCGGCCGCCGAGATCAGCTCCTCGCCGCCGACCTTCACCTTGACGATCGCCTCGGAGAACGAGACGAGCTCGCCGAGCGCGTTCCAGCGCCGCTCGACATTGACCTGGAAGCGCTCGATCTCGAAAAAGACCGGCACTTCGCCCATGATCCGCTTGGCCAGCAGGAAAAACGAGGCATCCGCGCCCTCATAGGCGTAACCCAGGCTCTCGCGTTCCTTGACCTCGTCCAGGATGCGCGCGACGCGCGGGTCGTCCTTGGCGACGGTGAGGCCGACACGTTCCAGTTCCGCCAGTATGTTCGACTTGCCGGCCTGTTCGGAGACCAGCACATGGCGCCGGTTGCCGACCAGGTCCGGCGGCACATGCTCATAGGTCTCCGGCTCCTTCATCACGGCGGAGGCATGGATGCCGGCCTTGGTGGCGAAGGCCGAGGCGCCGACATAGGCCGCGTGGCGGTTGGGCGAGCGATTGAGCAATTCGTCGAGCTTGCGCGAGGCGCTGGTGAGATGGCCGAGCTTCTCGGTGCTGACGCCGATGCTGAAGCGGTCGGCATAAGCCTTCTTCAACAGCAAGGTCGGGATGATGGAGGCGAGATTGGCATTGCCGCAGCGCTCGCCGAGCCCGTTCATCGTGCCCTGGATCTGCCGGCAGCCGGCCCGAACGGCGGCCAGCGAATTGGCCACCGCCTGCTCGGTGTCGTTATGAGCGTGGATGCCGAGATGGTCGCCCGGCACGTGCCCGACGACCTGGCCGACGATCTCCGAGACCTCTTCGGGCAACGTGCCGCCATTGGTGTCGCACAGCACCACCCAGCGCGCGCCGGCCTCATAGGCGGTGCGGGCGCAGCTCAGCGCGTAGCGGGGATTGGCCTTGTAGCCGTCGAAGAAGTGCTCGCAGTCGAGCATGACCTCGAAGCCGCGCGCCTTGGCCGCCTCGACCGAATCGCGGATGCCTTCGAGGTTTTCCTCCAGCGTCGCACCAAGCGCGACATGGACATGGTAGTCCCAGGCCTTGGCGACGAAGCAGATGGCATCGGCCTTGGCCTCCAGCAGCGCCGCCACGCCGGGATCATTGGCGGCCGAGCGCCCGGCGCGCTTGGTCATGCCGAAGGCGGTGAAGCCGGCGCGCAAGCGCCGTGTCTCGGCGAACAGGGCGGTGTCGGTCGGGTTGGCGCCGGGATAGCCGCCCTCGATATAGTCGAGGCCGAGATCATCGAGCAGGGCCGCGATCTTCAGCTTGTCGTCGAGGGTGAAGTCGACCCCGGTGGTCTGCGCGCCGTCACGCAAGGTGGTGTCGAAGAGATAGAGTCGTTCGGTCGTCGGGCGTTCGGTCATGACGCGGCCTTGGAGAGGCGTTCGACCCGCCTAGGGCGTTGACGGCCGAACGCTGAAACGGAAGGGAGGGGAGCTGTGCCCTGTGGGCGACGCTGAGACGCGACCACCGGCGGGAGGGGCGCTCAACGCGCCACCTCCCAGGTGGTAATCGGCTCGCCCGTGAGCTTGTCCTTGCCGTCCTTCAACTGGATGCCCATGGCGGCCAGATCGTCGCGGATCCGGTCGGATTCGGCGAAATCCTTGGCCTTGCGGGCGGCAAGCCGGGCCGCGACCATGTCTTCGATCCGCGCCACGTCCTTCTCGTCCTCGGCCTCGGCCGTGGTGAGCTCGACCGCGCGGCCGCTGTCGAAACCCATCAGCCCGAGCGCCGCGGCGAGGCCGGCGACATCGCCGCGCTTTTCCAGCGCATGCAGCTCGGCGATGGTCTTGGCGGTGTTGAGGTCATCGGCGAGCGCCTCGATCACCGGGGCGGGCACCGCGCCGGGCGTGACGCCCGCTGTCACCCGGTACCAGTTCTCCAGGGTCTTCCAGCTCTCCTCCATGGCGCGCACCGTCCAGTCGATCGGCTGGCGGTAATGGCCCTTCATCATGGTCAGGCGCAACACTTCGCCGGGCCAGGCCTTGCCCTCCCAGCCGTCGAGCAATTCCTGAATGGTGACGAAATTGCCGAGGCTCTTCGACATCTTGTCGCCTTCCACCTGCAGGAAGCCGTTATGCATCCAGACATTGGCCATGACGGCATGGCCGAAGGCGCAGGTGGTCTGCGCCACCTCGTTTTCGTGGTGGGGGAAGACCAGGTCGATGCCGCCGCCATGGATGTCGAAGACCTCGCCGAGGTGCTTCCAGCTCATCGCGGAGCATTCGATGTGCCAGCCGGGGCGGCCCGGCTGGGCGATGCCGCAAGGGCTCGGCCAGCCCGGTTCGTGGGGCTCGCGCGACGGCTTCCACAGCACGAAATCCATCTCGGACTTCTTGTAAGGGGCAACATCGACGCGTGCGCCGGCGATCATGTCGTCGAGCGGCCGCTTCGACAGCTTGCCGTAGTCGGGCATCGAGGGCACCGAGAACAGCACATGGTCCTCGGCGACATAGGCATGGCCTGCCGCGACCAGCCGCTCGCAGAGCACCTTCATCTCCTCGATATGGTCGGTGGCGCGCGGCTCCACCGTCGGCCGGAGCGCGCCGAGCGCGTCGATCGCCGCGTGGAAGCGCGCGGTGGTGCCCTCGGTCAGCGCACGGATGGTGACGCCGCGCTCATAGGCGCGCTTGTTGATCTTGTCGTCCAGGTCCGTGATGTTGCGGGCATAGGTGACGTGATCGGCGCCATAGGCGTGGCGCAGCAGCCGGAACAGCAGATCGAAGATGATCACCGGGCGCGCATTGCCGATATGGGCGTCGTCATAGACGGTCGGCCCGCAGACATACATGCGCACGTTCGTCTCATCGATCGGACGGAAGACGTCCTTCGAGCGTGTCAGCGTGTTGTAGAGCCTGATCGTCATTGCTCTGATCGTCATGGCCGTCCCCGCAAAGCCCGAGCGCTCCGCTGGCCGGGGAGGGATCTTTTGCTTCCAGAGTAGAGGCAAAGAACGTCTGCCGGCCAGCGCTATCGCTCAGCCGCAAATAATCCCGGAAATGGTCGAGAAACCGTTCATGGCGGTGAGATAGCGCAGATTGCCGGGGCTCCGTCAAGCCGGACGACGCGCGAGGGGGCGAGCAAATATCGTCCGCACGTTGTGCGCGGGAGGGCGAGTGGCGAATAGCGAGCAGCGAAGCGTGCATGGACCTTCGCCCGAAGGCTCTCTTCGTCTTGGCCGGGACCAGCCCGGCCAAGACGAAGTGTGAGGCTTGCGAGGGCAGGCCCGAACACTTGGTCGGATCGACCTGTGATCGCAGCAATGTCCGAGAGGCGCGTGGCGAGGGCCCGTCAACTCTCGCCAGGCTGCAAAGAGCCTACTGGATCCATTCGCTGCAGCGCTGGACGGCGCCATTGGCGCCCCAGGGCATGATCGGTACGCTGGAGGTCGAGTTCTGCGGCGAGCCGTCGATCAGCTTGTCGGAATAGATCATATAGACCAGCACGTTGCGGGCGGCATCGCAGCCGCGCACGATCTGCACGCGCTTGAAGAAGAACGAGCGGCCTTCGGAGAACACCACGTCGCCCTGGCCGGATCGGGTCCGGAAGCGGATCGGCGCGATCTGGTGACAGGACAGCGACACGTCGGACAATTGCTCGGCAAAGCCGAACGTGCCGGCCCAGCCGCCTTTTTCCGGTACGGTGAAATGGCAGGCGACGCCCTCGACGTTGGGATCATCGATGCCGTAGGTGGCGAGTTTGTCGTTCGGCGACAGCAGGCGGAACACGGTGGACCGGCGGAAGATCAGGTCCGGCCGGTCGCCGGCGGCCCTGGCCTCCAGGGCGGGCAGCGTCAGCGCGAGCGCGAGAATGGCGGGGGCGAGCAGGGCGGCGACAAGGCGGTGGATCATGGCTGGGCTCTCATCGGGTCGTCGGTGTCTCCGGAGGCTATAACTTAGCCCCCCGGTGCGACGTTCCGATAGCCGCCTTCGCCGGCGACCGCCTGAAGCCCCGCAAGATCATGGCCGGCCGCGCGGACCGTGGATCACCGCGGCGTCCCGCCATGGCTCGCGCCGGCCGCCTCGGCGGCCTCCCGCGCTTCGTAATATTCGGCGGTGAATTTGACCGACCAATGATCGAAGAACGACTTGGTGCGTGCGCTGATGGTGGCCGGTTGCGCCGTGCGGGTGCTCTCGTAATGCGCCGCGTAGCGTGTCACGATCGGACCCACGAGCGGCAACTGGGCCAGGACGCCGACCATTCGCGCGGCCACCTTGCGCAATGCTTCGCCGGTGGCCGTGGCGAAGGTCCGCAAAAGCCTCGAGGCCGACCTCCGGAAACCGGTGAAGCCGATGGCCCCGGCCGTCCGCCGCACCGCCCGAAACGCCCGGGTCATGGTGGCGTCGGTCTGCCGATATCGCAGCCCGAGCTTCCGCATCATCGGCAGGCCGGCGATGCCTGAGCAGAGGCGCGAAAGCGCTCCGACGAATGGGTGCCGTTTGGCCTGGGGCCAGGCCGCCGGATAGACCGGCAGGACGAGCAGCTTGCTCTTGGCCAGAATGGTGGCGACACCGTGCAGGAGCTGCATCCATGACGGCAGCGTGGCCGCCTTGGCGATGAGCGTGGCATGGACCGCGGTCGCGGCACCGAAGGAAATCGGGATCCACAGCACCGCCGCGATGATCACCAGCAGGGCCGTGCGCGGCGACAGGGTCTTGCAGCTCTTGAACACCCAGGCCATTCCGGCTTCGAAGGCATGGTGCACGGCTTCTTCGAAGGCGTGATAGCTGATCTTCTGCCTCAGCCAGGCCCAGCCTTGTTGCAGCGCCTCGCGCCAGATCCGGCTCCGGTCCCCGGGCAAGGGCAGCAATCCGACGATCGCCTGCGCCAGCCGCGCCAATCCGTCGCCGACGATCCGCAGGGTGAACAGGGGAAAGCGCATGAACTGGAGCAGGATCGGGAACAGGTAGTCGAGAAGATGCACCAGCAGCGACAGCGCGGCCCTGGCCAGCCGCCTGGCGACGACTGCCGTGAGCACCACCGGCAACAGGATGATGTCGTCCAGGGCCGGTCCGGACGCTGCGGAAGCGGTCGATCTGGTGTTGCCGTTGTTCAAGGATTGACCTCTTTCACTGTCGGTTCGACTGTGCCCTGCCATGAACAATGAGGTTGCGGCGAAACGGTGAAAAGAGGCCGGCAGGGGGAGGTGTCATCTTGTCGCGGTAGCGCCGGGTCCACGGCGGTCTTTGGACCGGGATCGGAATTGCCGCGTAATCCACCGGCCAATTGCGACGGCCGGAGGTTCATCGCTTGTTCCCCTTGCCTTGGCCGCCTATTCAGTGGATCTGACCATCCCCCGATTCGCGAGGCACGAACATGGGCGAACGTATCCTGCCGCCCGGTGGCGGCGAAGACGGCGTCGAGAACATCAATCTGCGCGATGCGCTGGAGGATCGCTATCTCTCCTATGCGCTTTCGACCATCATGGGCCGGGCGTTGCCGGACGCCCGCGACGGCCTGAAGCCGGTCCACCGCCGCATCCTGCATGCGATGCGGCTGTTGAAGCTCGACCCGGGCACGGCATTCAAGAAATGCGCCCGCATCGTCGGCGACGTCATCGGTAAATACCATCCGCACGGCGACCAGTCGGTCTATGATGCGCTGGTGCGGCTCGCCCAGGATTTCGCCCAGCGCTATCCGCTGGTCGACGGCCAGGGCAATTTCGGCAATATCGACGGCGATAACGCGGCGGCCTACCGCTACACCGAAGCGCGCATGACCGAGGTCGCGGCGCTGCTGCTCGAGGGCATCGGCGAGGACGCGGTCGATTTCCGCAAGACCTATAACGAGGAGGACGACGAGCCGGTCGTCCTGCCGGGCGCCTTCCCGAACCTGCTCGCCAACGGCTCCCAGGGCATCGCGGTCGGCATGGCCACCTCGATCCCGCCGCACAACGCCGCCGAGATCTGCGACGCGGCGCTGCACCTGATCGCCAACCCGGACTGCACCACGCGCGACCTGGTCGCCCATGTGCCGGGCCCGGATTTCCCCACAGGCGGCATCATCATCGAGGGGCGTGCCTCGATCGAGGAGGCCTATGCCACCGGCCGCGGCGGCTTCCGTACGCGCGCCCGCTGGCACCAGGAAGATACCGGCCGCGGCACCTATCTGATCATCGTCACCCAGATCCCCTATGGCGTGACCAAGGGCCGGCTGATCGAGAAGATCGCCGAGCTGATCATCGACAAGAAGCTGCCGCTGATCGCCGATTTCCGCGACGAGAGTGCCGAGGACATCCGCCTCGTCTTCGAGCCGAAATCGCGCAATGTCGACGGCGGGCTGATGATGGAAAGCCTGTTCCGGCTGACCGAGCTCGAAAGCCGCATCCCCCTCAACATGAACGTGTTGATGCAGGGCAAGGTGCCCAGGGTCGTCGGCCTGAAAGAGGTGCTGCGCGAATGGGTCGACCATCGCCGCGACGTGCTGCTGCGCCGCTCGCGCCATCGCCTGGCCGAGATCGAGCGCCGCCTGGAAGTGCTGACCGGCCTGATCATCGCCTATCTCAATATCGACGAGGTGATCCATATCATCCGGACCGCGGATGAGCCGAAAAAGGCGCTGGTCGCCCGGTTCGAGCTGACCGAAGTGCAGGTCGAGGCCATCCTCAACATGCGCTTGAGGTCCCTGGCCAAGCTCGAGGAGATCGAGCTGCGCAAGGAGCATGACGAACTGTCCAAGGAGAAGGACGGCATCGTCAAGCTGATCGGCTCGGAAGCGCTGCAGTGGAAGACCATCACCTGGGAAATCAGCAAGGTCAAAAAGCAGTTCAGCAAGGACACGCCGCTCGGCAAGCGCCGCACCACCTTCGGCGAAGCCACCGAACATGACGAAGGCGCCATCGCCGAGGCCCTGGTCGAGCGCGAGCCGATCACCGTCGTGGTCTCCGAGAAGGGCTGGATCCGCGCGCTGAAGGGCCATGTCCAGGACCTCTCGACGCTGACCTTCAAGACCGACGACCGGCTGAAGATCTCGTTCTTCGCCGAGACCACCTCCAAGCTTCTCGTCTTCGCCACCAACGGCAAGGTGTTCACGCTCGAGGGCGCGAAACTGCCGGGCGGACGCGGCGCCGGCGAGCCGATCCGCCTGATGATCGATCTCGAGCAGGAGCACGACATCGTCGAGGTCGTCCAGTTCAAGGGTGGCCGCAAGGTGCTGCTCGCCTCCAAGGACGGTCGCGGCTTCGTCGTGGCCGAGGACGATCTCGTCGCCAATACCCGCAAGGGCAAGGGCGTCATGGGCGTCGATACACCCGACGAACTCACAGCCATTCGCTTCGTCGAGGGCGAGCATGTCGCCATTATCGGCGAGAACCGCAAGCTCCTGGTGTTCCCGCTGAACCAGGTGCCGGAAATGGCCCGGGGCAAGGGCGTGCGCCTGCAGAAATATAAGGGCGGCGGCCTCGCCGACCTCAAGACCTTCGCGCTGGCCGAGGGCCTTACCTGGAAGGATTCCTCCGACCGGACCTGGACCGTCGGCGAGAAGGATCTCGGCGAATGGGTGGGCAACCGGGCCGATGCCGGCCGGCTGCCGCCGAAGGGCTTCCCCAAGAACAACAAGTTCGGTTGAATGGTGGGCGACGCGGCAGCTTAAGCCGCGCGACCAGCGGGAACCGAAGCCAGATGAAGATCCTGAAGACCTTGATGGCGGCCTCCGCCGCCGTCGCGTTCGGCCTCGTGCCGGCGCTCGCGCAGAATTCCACCCAGGGCAATACGCTGCAGAAGATCCGCGAGCGCGGCTTCATTCTCTGCGGGGCGAGCCAGGGCGTTCCAGGCTTCTCGCAACCCGACGACAAGGGCGTCTGGCGCGGCTTCGATACCGATTTCTGCCGGGCGCTGGCGGCCACCATCTTCGACGATCCAGACAAGGCGCGCTACCTGCCGCTGGCCTCGAAAGACCGGCTGATCTCGCTGCAGGGCGGCAATATCGACGTGCTCGCGCGCACCACCACCTGGTCGATCGGCCGCGAGATCGGCCAAGGCCTCGCCTTCACTGCCATCAGCTATTACGACGGCCAGGGTTTCCTGGTGCGCAAGTCGGCCGGCCTCAAGACCGTGCGCGACCTGAACGGCGCCACCATCTGCGTGTCGCAGGGCACCACCAACGAGCTCAACCTCGCCGACTATTTCCGCGCCAACAACCTGACCTACAAGGTGGTCACCTTCGGCAGCCTCGACGAGGTGTCCAAGGCCTATGAGAACGGCCGCTGCGATGCCTACACCACTGACATGTCGCAGCTCGCCACCAACCGCTTCCTGATGCAGAACCCCGACGACCACATGGTCCTGCCGGAGATCATCTCCAAGGAGCCGCTCGGGCCCTGGGTGCGCAAGGGCGACCCGCAATGGTTCGACATCGTCCGCTGGAGCCTGTTCGTCATGCTGGCGGCCGAAGAGCTCGGCATCACCAAGGCCAATCTGCCGGAGCATATGACCAGCACCAATCCGGAGGTGCGCCGCCTGCTCGGCCTCGACGGCAATTTCGGCGAGACGCTCGGCCTGTCACGCGACTGGGCGGCCCGGATCATCCGCCATGTCGGCAATTACGGCGAGAGCTTCGACCGACACCTCGGCGCCGGCAGCCGCATCGGCCTGCCGCGCGGCGCCAACCAGCTGTGGAACCACGGTGGCCTGCAATATTCGCCGCCGTTCCGGTGAGTGGGCGAATGGCTGATGGAGAATAGCTGATAGGGAAGGGGCCGCACGTAAACCCTCGCCCACGTCTTCGTGGGAGAGGGTGGCGCCGGAGGCGCCGGGCGAGGGTGGTTGCGTCAAAGCGTGACGTACATTCCGCCCGGAAATGATGGGTCGGCCCTCTTCAGGCCCTCACCCGCCCGCTGACGCGGGCACCCCGCGAAGGCGCGGGCGAGGGTTTACGTGCGCGACGGATTTCGCTTCATCCCCACTCGCCACTCGCCACTCGCCACTCGCCAC
>BFBZ01001831.1_pt1 | contig 13131 bp, 9 predicted proteins | sample 1888401 | NCBI WGS metagenome assembly BFBZ01 (sample SAMD00112614, study PRJDB3348) | symbiont metagenome | host: Chara braunii | reverse complement strand
CCCTTCGGCAAGCGTACCGAACCGCCTCTCGAACAGGCCCCGGTCGAGCCCGCTGCAGAGAATGTCGATATCGCCCCGCAGGCAAATGCAGCCGATGAGCTCCTTTCCGAGACGCCTGAAACGGCGATCGGAAACGACAATGACAATGTCGAGTCCAGCCATGAAAGCACGGCGCCGCGGGCCGAGGCTTCCTTAACGGAAGATACGGTCGAGCCTATCGAGACGGCAGTGACGGTCGACCCCGCTCCTCAGCCTGACACATCAGTCAAATCCAGCGAGCCGGAAGAAGATTTCGATCCACTCGATGCGCTCGCCACCGCCATCCCGCCGCGCGTGAAGATGCGCACCGGTCTGTCGGTCGATATCGTCGACCAGCTGCCGCTTGCCGTTCTCGTTCATGCCGGCGACCGGTTGATCCACGGCAACCCAGAATTCCTGCGGCTGACCGGCTACGAGAATCTGACGGATCTCGAACAGGTTGGTGGGCTCGATGCGCTGCTGCAGCGCAACGATCTTGAAGGCAAGACCGAACAGCCGGGCACGATGATGGTCGTGCGCGCTGATGACGCGCTGGTTCCGGTGACCGCGCGGCTGCAATCGATCCGCTGGGAAGACGGCACCGCCTTGATGCTGGCACTGATGCCCGTGGAAAAGGCCGCGCAACCCGCACCGCCGGAGCCGGTATCGGAGGAGGCCCGTCCCGAACGTATTCTCGAGAAGGTCGCCAAGCTGCAGGTGGAGATCGAGGAACTGCGCTCGACGCTGGAGACCGCGACCGATGGCGTCATCATCGTCGGCCAGGACGGCGAGATCCGTTCGATGAACCGCTCGGCAAGCGCGCTTTTCAACTACGACGACCAGGAAATCCGCGGCAAGCCCTTCGTCATGCTGTTTGCCCATGAAAGCCAGAAGGCGGTGCTGGATTATCTCGGCGGCCTTTCCGGCCACGGCGTTGCCAGCGTGCTCAACGACGGACGCGAAGTGATCGGCCGAGAGGCATCCGGCGGCTTCCTGCCGCTGTTCATGACCATGGGCCAGCTCAACTCGTCCAACGGCTATTGCGCTGTCATCCGCGACATCACGCAGTGGAAGCGGACGGAAGAAGAGCTGCGCAACGCCAAGCGCGCCGCCGAAACCGCCAATGCCCACAAGACGGATTTCCTTGCCCGCGTCAGCCACGAGATCCGCACGCCGCTCAACGCGATCATCGGCTTTTCCGACATGATGGCTGGCGAGCGTTTCGGCCCCATCGGCCATTCGCGCTATATCGAATACGCGACCGATATCGGCCGCTCGGGCCGGCATGTGCTCGACATCGTCAACGACCTGCTGGATATCTCCAAGATCGAAGCCGGCGAGATGGATCTGGAGTTCGCATCGGTCGGCCTCAACGAGGCGATCACCGAGGCGGTATCGCTGGTGCAGCCGCAGGCCAACAGCCAGCGCGTGATCATCCGCACCGCGCTTTCGCAGGCTGTGCCGAATGTCGTGGCCGATCTGCGTTCGATCAAGCAGATCGCGCTGAACATACTTTCGAATGCCATCCGCTTCACGCCGTCTGGCGGCCAGATCGTCGTGTCGACGTCCTATGAGGGCAATGGCAGCGTGGTTCTGCGCATCCGAGACACCGGCGTCGGCATGACCCGCTCGGAACTGGAACAGGCGATGAAGCCCTTCCGGCAGGTGGCGACGAACGCCCGCAAACGCGGTGACGGCACCGGCCTTGGCCTGCCGCTGACCAAAGCCATGGTCGACGCCAACCGCGCTACCTTCTCGATCAACTCCTCGCCCAACGAGGGTACGTTGGTGGAAGTCACCTTCCCGTCGCCGAGGGTGCTGGCGAACTGAGAGAGATCTCAGCCAGCTATCAAAACCAGAGATCGCGCACGCACCGCCCCTTGGACGGGAGATCTTCGAATGTGTGCAGCCCATCGAAATGATCGATCGGCAGGTCATCAACGAGATCCGGCGGCGCTAAACGAAGATTGACGGCCATGCGCCGTCGGCCATCTTTCTCAAGCCGCAGGCCGCGCCAGCTCAATACATTGGCGCAGGATGGGCAGAACAATATTTCGAGGGACGGTTGTTTCCCCTCGGCGCGGCTATAGGAGGCCGTCTCCCCGGTGACCGCGACACGCTCTCCCTCGAAATCATAGGCCCATAGCGCACCGTAGCGCCGGCAGAGCGTGCAGTTGCAGGCCGTAATCGAACCCGGATCGCCTTCAAGCGTCCAGCCTGTCTTGCCGCAATGACATGAACCGATCAGCATGAGTTGCGCGCTCCCTTCACCGTCTGGCGGAAGGTGACATTCTGCCTCAGTCGCTGAGTGTCTGCAAATGGCGCGCTCCTACAGGCTTATTCCGGCCCGCCATCTATCAGCTCAGCCCGCCAGAGCCAGACCACCGTAACGGCTAATTTCGCTCTCAATCTCGGCAATGAGCGTATCCAGCGCGGGGTTTCTCACCTTGCGGCCGCGGCGCACCACATAGGCCAGGGCGGGCGGCGCCGGCAGGCCATGGCTGATGACCTCCATGTCGGGCAGCAGGTGGCGGCCGCTCAGAAGCGCCACGCCCAGGCCAGCGCTGACCGCCGCGATAATTCCGGCCGAACTGGTGCATTCGAACACGGTTTCGAGGACAACGCCGCCATCCTGTCCGATATCGAGCGCCCAGCGGCGATAGAAGCATTCATCGTCGAAGGACAGGAACGGTATCGGGCCGTCCGGAGCTAAGGTCAGCTCAGGGTGCCTGACCCAGTGAAGCTGCTCGCGAAAGAGAACGACATCCGTCGGGCGGACCTCATGGGCGAAAACCTGGATGATGGCGGCGTCGAGTTCTCCCTTGTCCAGCATCCCTCGCAGAACCAGGCTCATGCGAACCTTGGTGCGCACGGAGACATTCGGATGGAGGCGGCGGAAGCGCCCCAAGATGCGGGCAAGATCGGTGCAGGTCGTATCCTCGGTCAGACCGAGTGCAACGCGGCCAGCAAGCGACGTCTTCGACAGGCTCAACAGCGCCTCGTCATGCAGTCCGAGGATGCGCCCGGCATAATCGAGCAGATCCTCCCCTGCTGCGGTGAACATCGATGCCCCAGGCTTGCGGCTCAAGAGATCGCAGTCGAGACTCGTCTCAAGCCGCTTGATCTTGTGGCTGACGGCCGATTGCGACAGGCCTAAAGCTTCAGCGGCGCGGGTGATGCCGCCATGATGACGGATCGCCCACAAAGCGCGCAGAGCGTCGATTTCCAAACGGCGGCTCGTCAATTCGGTCATGGCAAACTTAGCCTCGATGATGGTTTAACAACTAGAATGCATGTTGTGGCTGCATCTGGCAAATATTCATGATCTATGAGACTGAGCTGTCATGACATGATCGATATTTGTCATATGTCATCGAGCCGGCGCTCCCCTATGGCTTAATGGTGCCGCATATTCGATCGGGAGCGCAATGACAGACCAATACCTATCCCGGCCAGCGCCAGGTGAACGCCGTTTCCTTTGGCCCTTGCTGGCCGGGCTTCTGATTATCAGCTGGAGCTCCGGCTTCATTGGCATTCGCTATGCGAGCCAAGAGGCAAGCGTCATGCTGGTCCTGTTCTGGCGCACGCTTCTATCGGGTTTGATCCTGCTGCCTTTCGCCTTGGCGATCGGGCCACGGATGCGAATGCGGGCGATAGGGCAGCAGATGCTGTTCGGCGTGATGTCGGTCTTCCTCTATCTCGGCGGCTTCGCACTGGCGATCGAACAGCGCGTGCCGACGGGACTGGTGGCGCTGATCTCCGATCTGCTTCCGCTCGCGATCGCCGCCCTTTCCCAACCTGTCCTTGGGGAGCGATTGAGCCGACGCCAGTGGCTGGGAACGGCAATTGCTGTCGCGGGCGTGTTGATCGTCTCGGTGGACAGCCTCAGCTTTGGCGCGGCTCCCATCTGGGCCTATGGCGTGACGGTCGGCTCCATGCTCGTCTTTGCTTTTGCCTCGGTCCTGCACAAGCGACAGCGCACCGGGCACATGCCCGTTCATCAGAGCCTGTGCATCCATACCCTTACGGCTTCGGTGCTGTTCGGCGCCTGCGCCATGATGCAGGGCAGTCTTGCCCCGCCGCTAACGCCCGGCTTCGCCATCGGCATTGTCTGGCTGGTTCTGATCGCAACCTTTGTCGCCTATTCGGTCTATTATGCCAGCCTTCGTCTTTTCCCGGTAGCGCAGGTGAGCGCCGCCATCTATCTGAGCCCGCCGGTGACCATGCTCTGGGCCTGGGCCCTGTTTTCAGAACCGCTGACGATGGCGATGTTCGCGGGGCTGGCGGTGACGCTGGTCGGGGTATGGCTGACTTCGCGCAGCTAGAGCATTTCCAGGAAAAGTGCGCAGCGGTTTTCCGTCCGGAATGCGTAACAACAAAGAGACAGAGCGTTTTCGCGATTCGAAGAAAAGCGAAAATGCTCTAAGGCGAAGTTCCCTGCGGCTTCCTTCGCGAACGGCCTAAAGCGGACGCAATCGTGTGGCATTGGCCGGCCGAAACATCGACGCAGGAGACACACGTGATGAACGAGAGCTGCCCCGTTCTCTCTCCCAACGAGAGACAATATGTCGACATCCAAGAGCGAGCCGAACAGGCGATGTTGGCGACGATTTATGCAGCGATCGACAACGCACGCCAACAGGCGGCTGACGAGCTGAGTTCCGTTGGATCAGAGTTGACGCCGCCGGCATACGAGTATTTTTCCGCCGTCGCCCACCAGAAGCTTTTCCTTCTGTTGTGCGGCGCCGATCCGGAAACGTTCATGGGTGGAAACCCCGATATCGCCGCCCGCATCATCGAAAATGGCCGGAACATATCCGAGCATTATTGGGTCGGCAGGGCTGCAAAATCAGACCCTGACGACCCTTCGAACTGATCGCGGAAGCGACCCGGTTATTCGCCGCGCACCTTTGCAGCCTTGCGTGCGGCTCTGGAATTCGGCTTGCCGCTCTTGGGAGGACCGTCGCCCCTGGGAGCACCTTCGCCCCGGGGAGCGCCGTCGTTCTTGGCGAAATTAGGCTTGCCGGCCTTCTTCACCCAAGGCTTCTTGTCCGAACGCTCGGAAACGCCACCTTCGCCGGCCTGTGCCCGTTCCGGCTTGCGATCGGACTTCCACTTCGGCTTGCCGCCCTCCTGCGGGCGGGGGCCTCGGTCGGCGAAGGGCTTCTTTTTCTCGAAAGCCCCTTCCCGCCTGCCCTGCGAAAAATCCGGCACGCCGTCGAGCGGCTTCACGCGGATGCCGCGTTCCAGCGTCTTGTCGGGGCCAATGGCGACCAGGAAGCGCTCAGCGCCTTCCTGCGAGAACTCAACGAAGGTTTCTTCCGGCTGCATCTTGATGGCGCCGATGTCACGCTTGGTCAGGTTGCCGTTGCGGCAGAGCATCGGGATCAGCCAGCGCGGCTCGGCATTCTGCTTGCGCCCCACTGAGAGCGACACCCACACACCGTCGGTAAAATCATTGCGTCCCGCACCCGGGCCGTCGTCGCGGGGAGTAACCGGGAAATCGTCACGGCGAGGCTTCTTGCGCTCGCCTTCGGCCGGCACGTCCTGCAGCTCTTCCGGCGCGGAGTGACGCGCCCGATAGTGACGCAGGAATGCGGCCGCGATCTGCTCGGCGCCGTGGCTTTCCAGCAGCTGCTTTACCAGCGACTGCTCTTCTTCCCGCAGAGGTTCGGCGAAAATCGGATCGGCGAGCAGACGCTCGTCGTCGCGCTCGTTGACCTCATCCGCAGACGGCGGCTTTGCCCAGGTGGCGCGGAGGCGAGCGGCCTCCAGCAGGCGTTCGGTGCGGCGGCGTGCGCTGAGCGGCACGATCAGGGCGCTGACGCCCTTGCGGCCGGCACGGCCGGTGCGGCCGCTACGATGCAGCAGCGTTTCCGGATTGGTCGGTATGTCGGCATGAACCACCAGATCGAGGCCCGGCAAGTCGATACCACGAGCGGCGACGTCGGTGGCAATGCAGACGCGGGCGCGGCCATCGCGCATGGCCTGCAGCGCATGCGTACGCTCACTCTGGCTAAGCTCACCCGAGAGAGCTACGACGGAGAAGCCGCGATTGTTGAAGCGTGCCGTCAGATGGTTGACCGCTGCACGGGTCGAGCAGAAGACTATGGCATTCTGCGCTTCGTAGTAGCGCAGGACGTTGATGATGGCATTCTCCCTGTCGCTCGGCGTAACGGTCAGGGCGCGATAGTCGATATCGACGTGCTGCTTGGTTTCCGAAGCCGTGGCGATACGGACCGCATCGCGCTGGTAATTTTCGGCAAGCTTGGCAATGGTGCGCGGCACGGTCGCTGAGAACATCAGCGTCCGCCGGTCGGCCGGCGAAGTCTCGAGGATGTATTCGAGATCCTCGCGGAAGCCGAGATCGAGCATTTCGTCGGCCTCATCGAGCACGACGGCCTTCAGCTCGGAAATATCCAGCGAGTTGCGGCGAATATGGTCGCAGAGGCGGCCCGGCGTGCCGACGACAATGTGCGCGCCACGCTCCAGCGCCCGCTTCTCGGTGCGCATGTCCATGCCACCGACGCAGGAGACGATTGTCGCGCCCGTCAGTTCATAGAGCCATTCCAGCTCGCGCTGAACCTGTAGCGCCAGTTCGCGGGTGGGGGCGATCGCCAAAGCCAATGGCGTGCCGGCGCGGCCAAAGCGTTCCGCACCTTCAAGCAGGGTCGGCGCCAGCGCCAGACCGAAGGCAACCGTCTTGCCCGAGCCTGTCTGGGCTGAAACGAGAGCATCCTTGCCGGCCAGGCCGGGATCGAGCATGGCCTTTTGCACCGGCGTCAGCGTTTCATAACCACGCTTTGCCAAAGCCTGGGCAATCGCAGGAACGATGCCTTCGAATTCGGTCATAATTTGTCTTTCGGAATTCTTCGTGCCAAACGGCACGGATCATCGTGGCCCGCACGTCGCAGGCCTCTTCTTCAGGCCTGCACATACTTGCTCGGCAAGCTAATGTACAGAGCACATGCGTATTTGTGCGCGACAGAACGAAAAAAAGGCAGCGAACGACGCTGCCTTTGAGAATGATGCTGCCTAAAGAAAGCTCGAGTCGGTGAACTTCATGTCTCCGGAGCCAGAAGCCGGCTCCAATCCGCTCTAGCTCATGCGAACGGTCTCAAGTTGGCTTTTACCTTTGACCAATCTTTCTTAACGCGCCGTTACCAAACGGGGGTCATCGTTTGCCCATCAGTTTTTGGGGAGGCCTCAGCTCCTGAGCTCTTCCAGCCCGACGAAGAGATCGAGCGCCTCGGGGTTGGCGAGCGCTTCCTTGTTCTTGACCTGGCGACCATGCACCACATCGCGCACCGCAAGCTCGACGATCTTGCCGGACTTGGTCCGCGGAATATCGGCAACCGCGATGATCTTGGCCGGCACATGGCGCGGCGAGGCTCCGGTTCGAATGCGGGTCTTCATCTGCTTGACCAGATCTTCCGTCAGCGAGGCGCCAGCCGCCAGGCGGACGAAGAGCACAACGCGGACGTCGTCGTCCCAATCCTGGCCGATGCAGAGCGCTTCCAGGACTTCGGGGATCTGCTCGACCTGATTGTAGATTTCGGCGGTACCAATACGCACGCCACCGGGGTTTAGCGTCGCGTCCGAGCGACCGTGGATGATAAGGCCGCCATGCTCGGTCCAGGCGGCGAAATCGCCGTGACACCAGACATTGTCGAAACGCTCGAAATAGGCGGCGTGGTACTTTGCACGCTCCGGATCGTTCCAGAACATGACAGGCATCGAGGGGAAGGCCTTGGTGCAGACCAGCTCACCCTTCTCACCGCGCACCGGCTTTCCTTCATCGTTCCAGACATCGACGGCAAGGCCGAGGCCAGGCCCCTGGATTTCACCACGCCAGACAGGCTCCAGCGGATTGCCGAGCACGAAGCAGGAAACGATATCGGTGCCGCCGGAGATGGAGGCCAGCTGGATATCATCCTTGATGCCTTCATAGACGAAAGTGAAGCCTTCCGGCGACAGCGGCGAACCGGTCGAGGTCATCACCCGCAAGCTTGAAAGGTCATGCGAGGTCTTCGGCGTCAGGCCGCTCTTGTGCACGGCGTCGATATATTTGGCCGAAGTGCCGAACAGCGCGAATTTCTCTTCCTGGGCGTAGTCGAACAGGATGTTGCCGTCGGGAGCGAAGGGCGAGCCATCGTAGAGGCAGAGCGTCGCGCCGGCGGCAAGGCCAGTCACCAGCCAGTTCCACATCATCCAGCCGCAAGTGGTGAAATAGAAGACCTTTTCGCCGGGAACGACGCCGCAATGCAGGCGATGCTCCTTGATGAGCTGCAATAGCGCGCCGCCTGTCGAATGCACGATGCATTTCGGCACCCCGGTCGTGCCGGAAGAAAACAGGATGAACAGCGGATGTGAGAAGGATACGGGGACAAACTCGACCGGCTTTGCCTCAAAGGGTGCGACAAAAGCATCCAGCGTCCGTGCGCCGGGCGTTGCCGCGACCACCGCATCGGCACTGCCTGCATAGGGTACGACCAAGGTCGGTACGTTCAGGCGCTGCGCGATGGCGCTGACCTTGGTCGTGACGTCCTGAAGCTTGCCGCCATACCAATAGCCGCTGCAGGCGATGAAAAGCTTCGGTTCGATCTGGCCAAACCGATCCATGACGCCCTGTTCGCCGAAATCCGGGGAGCAGGAGGACCAGATCGCTCCGATCGACGTGGCTGCCAGCATGCAGGCAATGGTCTCGGGCATGTTCGGCATCATTGCCGCGACCCGATCTCCCTTGCCGATGCCGAGCGCACGGTAGGCCTGCTGCAGGCGTGATACGGTCTCAGCCAGCCGATCCCAGGTCCAGCGATCGCGCACCTTATCCTCGCCCCAGAACACCAGCGCATCGCCCTTGCCGCTTCTCGACAACAGGTTCTCGGCGAAATTCAGTTCCGCATCGGGAAAGAAACGGGCTTCCAGCATGAGGTCGCCATTAACAAGCGCTCGCTCGCCGCGATGTCCCTTGATGCCACAGAAATCCCAAACGGCGGTCCAGAAATTCTCGCGATCGGCGATGGACCAGGCATGCAGGCCGGTGAAATCGGAGATTGACAGGCCGAAACGCCGGTTGCATTCCTGCATGAAGGAAAACATCGGACTCTGACGACGAAATTCTTCCGATGGCGTCCAGAGCAGGTCTTGATCGTGCATGTTTCTCTCCCCCACTTTTCGATCTATATAGCAATGCTGCAGCGCATTATAAAGTCACGGAGTCGTGGGCATTTCCAGTGTGCAATGTTTGCATCCGCCAAACATTTCCTATATCCGGCAACACAGGCAGATCGTCCCTATCAGTTTGAGAGTTTCCACGGGATATGAGAGCGTCGAGAAACAACAAGTGGCGGTTGACGATCCGATCGGCCTCGCGCTGGCTACCTGCCGTCGCCCGTACAACCGGCATCATTCTTCTAACAGTCCTCATTCTCTTTGCTGTCTTCAGAGCGACAGCACCTTTCCTGATCTCCAGCGGTCTGGTTCGCTCCGGCATCGAAAAGGCGCTTTCTGAATGGACGGGATACAGGGCGCAGATCGAGGGCGACCCGACACTCGAATTCTGGCCGACACCACGCGTGACGCTCAATCAGGTCACCATTCGCGAAACGGCAAGAAACGGCAAGGTTCTTGGACATGTCGACAGTCTCTCGGCGGATTTCTCGCTGCTATCGGCCATCCGCGGACACGCGCATTTTCATGAATTTCATTTCCTGCGCCCTACCCTCTACATCCGTCGCGACGAGAACGGCCTGATCGACTGGACGAACGAGGGTCGCCTTTCCAAGGCGATCGAGCAGGTGGACGCCTCCTCCACCCAGGGCGTGTCCATACCCAAGGAACAGGATGCCGCCATCGGCACGCTGACCATCGAGGATGGCAGCGTCGAGATGACCGACGAGCGCAGCGGCAACCTCTACAAGATGAATGGTGTCAACGCGGACATATCATGGCCGCGGCTGTCCCAACCGATGACGGCTGTCATCCTTGCCCGCTTCAACGATCAAGACATCAAGCTCAACTTCGACTCGACGCAGCCACTGCTGTTCTTTGCCGGCAAGAGCGTGGATGCCAAGACCAGCTTCTCCTCGCCCTTGATCAGCTGGGCTTACACGGGAACGACAAGCATATCGGACTTTTCGACGCTATCGGGCAATCTCCAACTGAGCGTGCCGAACGTTCCGTCCTTCCTGGCGTGGAGCGGCCAACGCCTGCCCGCCGCAGATGCGCTCAAGAACGTGTCGCTCAATGCCGATGTCGCCGCGATCCAGAACGGCTTGCGCTTCGACAATCTCAATTTCAAGGTCAATGATTCCGCGGCTTCCGGCGTCATGGACCTGAATTACACGCCGGCCGGAAAGCCGAAAATTTCCGGCACGCTCGCCTTCGACCAGATGAACCTCAATCCGTTCCTGGCCGCCTTCTCCATGCGTCTCGCCGCCGAGACTGCCATCAATGCCATTCTGAACGGCAATCCCCTGCAACGCCTCGATCTCGACTTGCGCCTCTCGTCCAACAAGGCGGGGCTTGGCCCATTCCAGTTCGACAATATCGGCGCCAGCCTGCTGGTTGCAGGCGGCAAGGCAAAATTCGATATCGCCGACAGCGGCTTTGAAGGTGGCTCGCTGACCGCGCATCTCGAGGTCGCTCCGGGCGACTTCGACGGCGGTGGCAAGCTGCAGATATCGATCCGCAATGCGGATTTCGGCGGGCTCTTCACCCGACTCAAGCTGGAAGGCCCGCTGCCGCTGACAACATCGGGATCTCTGGATCTGGCCTTGAGCACGACCCGGCCAATCTGGGTTGCCACGCTGAGCGACGTTGCAGGCCAGATGCATTTCAAGTCGTCAGCGGGGTCTTTCCGTCAATTCGACATCTCGTCCTTTCGGTCCCTGGCCACCGAGAAGGCCTTCTTCCGGATGAGCGACATCGCCGATGCGACCTTCGATTTCGACAGCATCAATATCGATGCGAGCTTTGCCAAGGGTTCGGCAGAGGTGCAGAACGCAGCAATCACCGGCCGCAACGAGACGATCACACTGAACGGCGTGGTTCCCTTCCGCACCAATGGTCTGGCGTTATCGGGAGCGATCGAGGCGACCTCGCCTTCCGATGCCGACGAACTGCCGATGCTGCCGTTCTTCCTTGGCGGCAGCTGGCCGAACCCGGTCGTCTCGCCGGTGACGACATTGCTGCAGAAGCCTGTGCAGCCGCAGGAGCCTTAGGCTTCTCCCGACACAAGTGACGGCCGCGCCTCAGCCTGCGGCTGCAGCCTGCTCGTCCCTTTGGCGCTGTACCTCGCGGCGCTTGGTCACGATGGAGGCGCAAATAACGCCGATGGCGACGACCCCGATCAGGATGGTGCAGATGGCGTTGATCTCCGGCGTCACGCCGAGCTTGACCTGACTGTAGATCAGCATCGGCAGCGTCTTGGCGCCGGCGCCGGACGCGAAAGTTGCAATCACCAGATCGTCGAGCGACAGGGTCAGAGCGAGCACCCAGCCGGAGAATACCGCCGGCGCAATGATCGGCAGAGTAATCTCGAAGAAGGTGCGCACCGGCGGGGCGCCCAGATCCAGCGCCGCTTCCTCGATCGAGCGATCGAAGGTCAAGAGGCGGGATTGCACGACGACGGCAACGAAGCACATGGTCAGCGTCGTGTGGGCCATGACGATCGTCCAGAAGCCGCGGTCGACGCCTGACGTCACGAAGAGCAGTAGCAGCGACAGGCCAGTAATGACGTCGGGCATGACCAGCGGCGCATAGATCATGCCCGAAAACAGGATGCGTCCGCGGAAGCGCGTGTAGCGCACCAGGGTCAGCGCCGCCATGGTGCCGAGCACGGTGGCGATGGTTGCCGACAGCAGCGCGATGCGCACCGTCAGCCACGCAGCGCTCAGCATGGTGTCGTTGCTCAACAGATGCACGTACCATTGCGTCGAGAAGCCGCCCCAGACGGTGACGAGCCGGGACCGGTTGAAGGAATAAACGACCAGCAGCAGGATCGGCAGATAGAGGAAGGCCAGACCGAGCGTGACCGAGACGATGTTGAAGCGAGACCAGCGGATCATCTGTTATCTCCCTTTCTCGTCGGCCTTGGCCTGGAAATGCTGGAAGAAGACGATGGGCACCACCAGCACCAGAAGGAGGATGGTCGCCACCGCCGAAGCCAGCGGCCAGTCGGTGTTGCTGTAGAATTCGGTCCAGAGCACCTTGCCGATCATCAGGGTTTCCGAGCCGCCCAACAAATCTGGGATGACGAATTCGCCGACGGCCGGAATGAAGACCAGCATGCAGCCGGCGATAACGCCTGGAAGCGACAGCGGAAAGGTGACGCGCCAGAAGGCGCCGATCGGCGTGCAGCCGAGATCCTGCGCCGCCTCGATCAGCGTGCCGTCCATTTTCTCCAGCGCAGCATAGAGCGGCAGGATCATGAAGGGCAGATAGGAATAGACCATGCCGATATAGACGGCCGTATTGGTGTTGAGGATGACCAGCGGCTCATGGATGATGCCGAGCGTCATCAGCAGCTGGTTCAAGAGGCCCGTGGTGCTGAGGATCGACATCCAGGAATAGACGCGGATCAGGAAGCTCGTCCAGAATGGCAGGATGACGAGCATGAGCAGCGTGGGGCGGATCGTGCGCGGCGCCTGCGCCATGCCGTATGCGATGGGATAGGCGATGATGAGCGTCAGCAAGGTCGAGATGCCGGCAATCTGCAGGCTCTGTATATAGGCGTTCATATAGAGCGGATCGCCCGTCAACCACAAGTAGTTGTCGAACGACATGGTCTGCAGCTTGTCCCACCAGTCGCCGAAGCTGTCCGTCCAGGTGAAAGAGGGATCGTAGGGCGGGACGGAAAGCACCTTCGTCGATAGCGAGATGCGGAAGACGATGAGGAAGGGTGCGAGGAAGAAAATCAGCAGCCAGGCATAGGGAATGACGATGACAAGGCGCTGATAGATGGAGGAACCGAGCGCTCTCATGATCAGTCCTTCAACAATATGCCGGCATTTTCATCGAAAGACACCCAGACATTCTGGTCATAGGCGAAGGGTTCTTCCACGGCGCGGACCGCGTTCAGCGACGAGGCCTTGAGCACCTGCCCGTTCT
>BFBZ01001830.1_pt1 | contig 13132 bp, 14 predicted proteins | sample 1888401 | NCBI WGS metagenome assembly BFBZ01 (sample SAMD00112614, study PRJDB3348) | symbiont metagenome | host: Chara braunii | reverse complement strand
CCGATGAAACGATCTAAAATTTCGCAGCGGGCGATTGTTTTGTAACATTGAACCGCAGAAACGTCAATATGGCTGACATAAATTTCTCGTCTCCGACGTTGAGCCCCGAGCTGCGCGCGGCTGAGCCCTCCGCGACGGCCGGCGAGCCGCTGCGCTGGGACATCATCGAGCTCTTGTTCTTCGCCTATCGCGACTTCGTGGGCGATGCCGACCACGAGCTGGAGGCGTTCGGATTCGGCCGCGCGCATCACCGCGTGATGCATTTCGTCACACGCTATCCCGGCCTGAAGGTCGCCGATCTGCTCGACGTTCTGCGCATCACCAAGCAGTCGCTCGGCCGCGTGCTCAAGCAGCTGCTGGACGAGGGCTACATCGTGCAGAAGACGGGCAACAACGACCGCCGCCAGCGCCTTCTTTTCGCCACGCCGAAGGGCGAGGCGCTGGTCGCCAAGCTGGCCGGGCTGCAGACGCGGCGCATCGATCATGCGCTGGAGCAGATCGGGCCGGCCGGCGCCGAAAAGGTCCGGCAGTTCCTGCGCGCGATGATCGATCGCGACGATCCGGACAAAGTGCTGGAAGCCATCTTCAAGACGCCTGTCGCCGCCGCCGCCAAGGAGTGACCGTGACGATCGCCGCCATCGCACCGCATCCGCCGCAGACGCCGGCCGACGACGCACCGCATCTCCTGCTCGTCGACGACGACCGCCGCATCCGCGATCTGTTGTCGCGCTTCCTGCGCGGCGAAGGCTATCGCGTCACCACGGCAGCGAGCGCAAGCGATGCCCGCGCCAAGCTCACCGGGCTGCATTTCGATCTCCTGATCCTCGACGTGATGATGCCCGGCGAAAGCGGCTTCGACCTCGCCCGCTTCATCCGCACGCAATCGTCGGTGCCGATCGTGATGCTGACCGCGCGCGCTGAGCCCGACAGCCGTATCGAGGGCCTGCAGCTCGGCGCCGACGACTACGTCGCAAAGCCTTTCGAACCGCGAGAGCTCGCGCTGCGCATCGGCAACATCCTCAAGCGCGCCGCGCCGCCGCCGGCGGAGGAAGTCGTCGAGCAGATCGCGTTCGGCCCGTTCGTCTATCATCTGGCGCGCGGCGAGCTGAAGCAGGGCGAGGAGATCGTCCACCTCACCGACCGCGAGCGCGAGATGCTGCGCATCCTCGCCAATGCCCGCGGCGAGACCGTGCCGCGCGGCGCGCTGACCGGCAACGGCACCGTCAACGAGCGCGCGGTCGACGTCCAGATCAACCGCCTGCGCCGCAAGCTCGAAAGCGATCCGGCCAACCCGCTGTTCCTGCAGGCCGTGCGCGGCATCGGCTATCGGTTGATGGTGACGGGCTGAGGCGGTGCAGGTGAAGGTCTCGACGTCATTACGAGCACAGCGAAGCAATCCAGAGGCCCGCGATGACTCTGGATTGCTTCGTCGCTTCGCTCCTCGCAATGACGGCGTCGACGAGATTGCGAGTGAACCGGCATGAGCACGCTCGACACCGGCCTCACCCTCATCCGCACCGCATCCCGCCGCGTCTCCCGCGCCAACAGCATCGTCGGCAATGCGTTCAAGGGCTGGATGCCGACCGGCCTCTATGCGCGCGCGCTGCTGATCATGATCGTGCCGATGGTGATCCTGCAGACGGTGGTCGCGGGCGTGTTCATGGAGCGGCACTGGAACACGGTGACGCGACGCCTCTCCGCCGCCGTGGTGCAGGACGTCGCCGCGCTGATCGACATCTACAAGGGCTATCCGCAGGACAAGGACCGCACCATGCTGCGCCGGATCGCGCAGCAGCGGCTCAATTTGGTGGTCGACTTCCTGCCGGCCGGCGACATGCCGCCGCCGGGGCCAAAACCGTTCTTCAACCTGCTCGACCAGTCGCTGTCGAGCCAGATCGGCCGCCAGATCAGTCGTCCGTTCTGGATCGACACCGTCGGCCGCTCCAACCTGGTCGAGATCCGCATCGCGCTCGATGACGCCGTGATGCGCGTGTTCGCGCAGCGTGGCGCGGCCTATGCGTCGAACACCGACATCTTCCTGTTCTGGATGGTCGGCACGTCCTCGATCCTTTTGATCGTCTCGGTGCTGTTCCTGCGCAACCAGATCAAGCCGATCCTGCGCCTTGCCGACGCCGCCGAGAGTTTCGGCAAGGGCCGCGAGGTGCCGAACTTCCGGCCGCGCGGCGCGCGCGAGGTGCGGCGTGCGGCTCATGCCTTCCTGGAGATGAAGGCGCGCATCGAGCGCACGCTCGAGCAGCGCACGGCGATGCTGGCCGGCGTCAGCCACGATCTGCGCACCATCCTGACGCGCTTCAAGCTGGAGCTGGCGCTGCTCGGCGACAGTCCCGAGATCGACGCCATGCGCAAGGACGTCGACGAGATGTCGCACATGCTGGAGGATTATCTCGCCTTCGCACGCGGCGACAATGGCGAGATCGCGCAGCCGACAGACATCTCCAACGCGCTCGAGGAGCTGCGCGGCGACGCCGAGCGCAACGGCCATTCCGCCACGGTGTCGTTCCACGGCCTGCCGGTGGTGACAGTGAAGCCGCAGGCGCTGAAGCGCTGCCTCGGCAACCTCGTCTCGAATGCCGCCCGCCATGCCGACGCGATCGCCATCACCGGCCATCGCGACCACCGCTACCTCACCATCACCGTCGACGATGACGGCCCGGGCATCCCGGCCGACATGCGCGAGGAGGTGTTCAAGCCATTCCTGCGCCTCGACGACGCGCGCAACCAGGACGAGGGCGGCACCGGCCTCGGCCTCGCCATCGCCCGCGACATCGCCCGCTCCCATGGCGGCGACATCACGCTGGGTGACAGCCCTATGGGCGGTTTGCGGGCGAGCGTGCGCATTCCGGTGTAGCGCGCCGCACAGCTCATTCCTGCGCGATCACCGCGTCGAGCCAGGCGCAGTTCAGCGGCGGAACGCGTGGGTCCGGCACACGGACACCGCGTGCGGCGGCGGACAGCCGCATGTCACGCATGCGCTTGCGCTGCTCGTCCGGCAGGTACAATCGCTCGTGCCCCCACAGCGACGGGCCGTCGAAGGTCTCATGCGGCTGCCACGTCGCGGGATCGATCACCCGGCCGCCCCAGCCATATTCGATGAAGAAGCCGGAGGGCGTGTTGACGTAGAACGAGGTCATGTGGTCGTTGGTGTGACGGCCCAGCGTGTAGGCCACGCGCCCGTCGTCGAGCTGTGCCAGGTCGTAGCCCTGGCCGACGTCGTCGAGACTACCTAGTTCCACCATGAAGTGATGCAGTGTGCGGCGACCGGAGCCGACCATCGCGAAGCTGTGGTGACGGCCGTTGACGTGGAAGAAATAGAGCTTGTACGGCGTCAGGCCGAAGTCGGACACCTTGAAGCCGAGCAGGTCGCGATAGAACCGCAGCAGCGGCTCGACGTTCTCGACGTTGAGCACGACGTGCCCCATGCCGAGCGGCCCGGTGCGAAAGCCGGAGATCGGACGTCCCGGCCTGAAGGGATCCGAGGCGACGGCTGCCCCCCAGAACACCTCGATCGTGTTGCCAGCGGGATCCTGAAAGCAGATCAGCTCGCTGACATGACGCTCGTCGGCCAGTGCCTGCGAACCGCGGGCCACCTTCACGCCGTTGTCGTCGAGACGGCTCGCGAGCCGCGCGAGCGCGGCAGCGTCGCCGACCTCCCAGCCCATGACGGCGAGCCCGCCATCGCCGCTGCCATCGACGATCAGCCGCTGCTTGCGATCATCCATCCGATAGGCCTGCACGCTGGCCGCGCGATCCACGCGCTGCATCCCGAGGAGCTCGGTCGCCATGCGTCCCCACTGCTCCGCTTGAGACGACTTGATGCCGATGTAACCGAGCGCCGTTATTTCCATCTTGTTTTCTCCCGAAAGGCGCGGGCGGAATTTCGTATCAGCCCCGCGCGGTCCTGCAGTAGACTGCCGCCCCTGCATCCGGCTCGCGTTCTCAAGACGGTATCGGCGGACGGAAACGAAGAACAGGGAGGATTTTCCAAGTGTCCAAGCAACGGACGCGATCTCCGCAGGCCCGTCCTGCGGAGGGTGTCCGCGCCTTCAAGCGGGGGCTCGACGTGCTGCGCGCGGTCAATCGGTCCGGGGGCATCCGCGCCGGCGACGTGGCGCGCCAGCTCGATCTGCCGCGGCCCACGGTCTATCGGTTGCTCGAAACACTCGAGGAACTCGGCTACGTCGCGCGCAGCGCCAGCGACGACCGCTTCCGGGTCACGCGCCACGCGTTGAGCCTCGGCGACGGCTATGATCCCGGCATCTTCATCTGCCAGGTCGCCGCGCCCTATCTCGCCGAGCTCAGCCGCAGCCTGATTTGGCCGGTCGATCTGTCGACTTATGAGAACGGCGCGATGGTCATCCAGGAGACCACGCATGCGCGCAGCCCGCTCTCGATCGATCGCAGCATGATCGGCAAGCGGCTGCCGATGCTGCGCACCTCGGCCGGCCGGGCCTATCTGGCCGCCTGCCCGCCCGCAGAGCGGGACCTCATCATCAACCATCTGCGACGCATCGAGGATGCCGAGGACCTCTTCTTCCTGGCGCCCGAGCGGCTGCAGCGCATGATAACGGAAACGTCCCAGCGCGGCTATGCGATCCGCAACGAGGGCGAATTCAATCCGAAGACGTCGTCGATCGCGGTGCCGATCGTGCGGGGCGACGTCGTGTTCGGCTGCATTTCGATCATCTGGATCCGCTCCGCCATGACCCTCGAGGAGGCTGTCGCACAGTACGCGGCCCCATTGCGCGACGCCGCGGCCGCGATCCCCGTCCAGGCCTGAGCGTCCGCTGCGCGGACAGTTCGTGACCGCGCCTTGAAGGTGCGAGGCGGTTGCGGAACAGATGCGGCCATGAGCAACATGGCCGCACATTCCGGAAGCTTCGACGTCGTCATCGTCGGTCGCGGGCCCGTGGGCTCGACGCTCGCCAACCTGCTCGGCCTGTGCGGCATCCGCACGCTGATCCTGGAGCGCGAAGCCAAGGCCTATCATTTGCCGCGCGCGGTGCATTTCGACGACGAATGCATGCGCGTGTTCCAGACCATCGGCCTTGCCGACGCCATCCTGCCCCACCTTACATTGAGTCCCGGCATGCGCTTCGTCGATGCGGGGGGACGATTGCTGCTCGACTGGCCGCGCCCCAGCGAGCCGACCGCGATGGGCTGGAATCTGAGCTACCGATTCCACCAGCCCGATCTCGAAAACGTGCTCAACAAGGGACTCGAGCGCTGGCCTCATGTCGAGCTGCGCACGCGCTGTGATGTGTTCGCGCTCGAGCAGGACCGCGAGGGGGCGCGCGTTCGCTATGAGGACCTCGGCACCGGCCGGCTCGTCGACATCTCCTGCGCCTATGTCATCGGCTGCGACGGTGCACGTTCGCTGGTGCGCCGCTTCATCGGCTCGGCGCTGGACGATCTCGGCTTTCACGAGCGCTGGCTCGTCTGCGACGTGCTGCTGAGGGAGGAGCGGCCCGATCTCGGCGATTTCAGCGTCCAGCACTGCAACCCGCAGCGTCCCGCAACCTATATTCGCGGCACCGGCAACCGGCGCCGGTGGGAGATCACGGTTCGTCCTGACGAGGACGGGGTCGAGATCACCCAACCGGCTCGCGTGTGGGAGCTGCTCTCGCCCTGGCTCCGGCCCGCAGAGGCCGAGATCGAACGCGCCGCCGTCTACACATTCCACTCCGCGGTCGCCCAGCAATGGCGTGCCGGACGGTTCCTGCTCGCAGGCGATTCCGCGCATCAGACCCCGCCTTTCCTCGGTCAGGGCATGTGTGCCGGCATTCGCGACGCAGCCAACCTCGCATGGAAGCTGGCGCTTGTGATTGCCGGGAAGGCGACGCCTGATCTTCTCGACACTTATCAGAGCGAGCGCGCGCCGCATGTGCGCGAATTCATCGAGCTCGCGATCCGGCTGGGTGGGCTGATCAACACCAAGGCGGTCGAGGCGGCGCTTGCGACCGGCACGGCACAGGGCGACGGCCAGCTCAAGCTCGACGTGCAGAAGCCAGTGCTCGGCCCGGGCCTTGCCTGCGGCGAACGCAGCATGACGGGAAAGCTGGCGCCGCAATTCCGCAGCCGTGATCACGGCCGCAGCGACGACCGCGTCGGCTATCGCTTCGCGCTGCTATGCCGGTCCGGTCTCGGGACCGCAATGATCGAGCAGCATCATGCCCGCCTGACGGCCGCCGACGTCGCCGTCATTTGCGGCGAGGAAGCTGGCGGCCTCGACGGCTGGCTCGATCAGCACGGCTTCGACGCCGTGCTGATGCGCCCCGACCGCTACATCCTGGGTGCTGTCCGCATGGGCGAAGATCCCGCGGCGCTGTTGTCAGGCCTCGCCTTCCTCGCACCGCTGCCGAGCGCGGCCTGAGCGTTTCCGTTCTTTTTGAGAGGGTTCACGTATGAAGCTGGTTTCCTTTGTGATCGACGGGCGTGCCGGTTACGGCGCGGTGAAGGGAGACGGTGTCGTCGACCTCGGCCGGCGGCTCCCGGCGAAGAGCCTGCGCGCGCTGCTCGAGGCGGATGCGCTTCGCGACGCCGCCGCGCTGCTCACCTCCGAACCGCCCGACTATCCGCTCGATGCGATCACCTTCGCGCCCGTCATCCCCGATCCCGGCAAAATCATCTGCGTCGGCCTGAACTATCGCGACCACGTCGCAGAGACCGGACGAACGGTCACCGAGAAGCCCGCGCTGTTCGCGCGCTTTCCGACCAGCCAGGTGGGACATCTGCAACCGGTCATTCGCCCTGGTGTCTCCGATCATTTCGACTATGAGGGCGAACTCGCGCTCGTGATCGGGAAAGCCGGCCGGCATGTCCGGCGCGAGGACGCGCTCACGCACATCGCCGGCTATTCCTGCTACAATGAAGGCAGCATCCGCGACTGGCAACGCCACACGTCGCAATTCCTGTCGGGCAAGACCTTCGATCAGTCCGGCGCATTTGGCCCCTGGCTGGTCACCGCCGACGAAATTCCCGACCCGTCCAAGCTGACGCTGCAGACCCGCCTCAATGGCGAGACCGTGCAGCGGACCACCACGGATCTCCTCATCACCGACGTGCCCGATCTGATCGTCTATTGCTCGACGATCATGACCTTGCTGCCCGGGGACGTGATCGTCACCGGCACGCCGGGAGGCGTCGGCTTCAAGCGCACCCCGCCTCTGTTCATGAAGCCCGGCGATACGGTCGAGGTCGAAATCTCGGGCATCGGCGCGCTGCGCAATCCCGTGACTGCCGAACTGGAAGCCTGACGTTTCCGCCTCGCGGAGAACCGCGAGGCGCACCAATCAAACACGACAAAAAACCAAATCTTCAAATCCGGGGAGGATCATCATGTCGCGCTGTCTCAGATCCAGCATCGCTGGCCTGCTGCTGCTTGCAGGCTCATCCGCGCAGGCCGAAATCAAGGCGGGTGCCATCCGTATCGGTGTGCTCACCGACATGACCGGCATCTTCGCGACCGCGATGGGGCCCGGCTCCGTGGAAGCGGCCCGGATGGCCGCTGATGAGTTCGGTGGCAAGATCAACGGCAGGCCGATCGAAATCCTTCAGGCCGATCATCAGAACAAGCCGGATATCGCGGTCGCGATCGCCCGGCGCTGGTTCGAGCAGGACGGTGTGCAGGCGATCGCCGACGGCGGCAGCTCCGGCGCGGCCCTTGGCGTCCAGGAGCTGGTGCGCAGCAACGGCAAGATCTTTCTCATCTCCGGGGCCGGCGCCAATCAGCTCACCGACGAGGCCTGCGCCCCGACCTCGGTGCAATGGACGCACGACGCCTATTCGACCGCGACAGCCGTCGTGTCGGGCATCATGCAGACCAGCAAGGAGCCGTGGTTCTTCATCACCGGCGACTACGCATTCGGCCATTCGGTCGAGGCAACCGCGCGCGCCCGCATCGCCGAGCTCGGCGGCACGGTCGCCGGCAGCGTCAAGGCGCAGCTCGGCACGCCGGATTACGGCTCGTTCCTGCTGCAGGCCCAGGCCTCCGGCGCCAAGATCCTGGCGCTCAACGTCGCCGGCGACAATGCCACGGCCATCAAGCAGGCCGAGGAATTCGGGCTTGCGGCCCAGGGCATGAAGATCGTGCCGATGTCGTTCCAGAACGTCGACATCGAGGCCATCGGCCTCAAGGCGACGCAGGGCGATCTCATCGTCACCAGCTTCTTCGAGGATGCCTCTCCCGCCGCGCGCCGCTTCTCCGACGCGTTCTACGCGCGCCGGAAGGCGATGCCGTCACAGATCCAGGCCGGGGTCTATTCGGCCGTGCGGCACTATCTGCAGGCGGTGAAGGATGCCGACAGCGACGACGGCGCAACTGTGATGGCCCGAATGAAAGCCACGCCGGTCTCGGACGCCTATGCCGACCACGGCCAGATCCGCGACGACCAGCGCATGGTGCACGACCTGTATCTGGTCCAGGTCAAGACCCCCGCCGAATCGAAGCGCCCCTGGGACTTCGTCAAGCTGGTGACGAAGATCGCCCCCGATCAGGCGTTTCGCCCGCTCGACCGCAGCAAGTGCAGCCTGGTCGGCAAGTGAGCACATGAGCGACCAAGCATGATTCCGGACGATCAGCGCGCCGTCATCATCACCGCCGCGGGCGGCCCGGAGGTCCTGTCGGAGCGACAGGACTGGCCGGTGCCGCGCCTCGGACCAGACGATGTGCTGATCGAGGTCGCAGCCGCCGGCATCAACCGTCATGACTGCAACCAGCGCGCTGCCGGGCCGTTGCGGGAGCCCAATCCCATACCGGGATTGGAAGCCTCGGGGCGCATCGTGGCCTGCGGCGCCAACGTTTCCCCGGAACGGCTGGGTAGAGCGGTGATCGCACTGACCGACGGCGGTTCATACGCGCAATACGTCGCCACCGACCAGCATCTTGCACTGGACTTGCCGAGCGGCCTCGACTTGATCCAAGGCGCCGGCCTGCCCGAGGCGCTGTTCACGACCTGGTTCAACTTCTTCGAGCTGATGCGCATGGCGCCCGGCGAGACGGCCCTGATTCATGGCGGAAGCAGCGGCGTCGGCACGATCGCGATCCAGCTCCTGCGCGCGCTGGGTCATCCCGTCATTGCCACCGCCGGCACCGCAGAGAAGCGCGCCCTGGCACTCGGGCTCGGCTGCAGCGCCGTGTTCGACTATGCCGATCCCGATCTCGCCGAGCAGATCCGCGCGGCGACGGGGAAGCGCGGCGTCGACTGCATCCTCGACACCTCCGCCGGCGCTCACATCGCGCAGGACCTTGCGGCGCTCGCGATGGGCGGACGGATCGCCCTGCTCTCGGCCGGAGGCGGGAAGGACCTCGGAGTACCGCTGCGCAGCCTGATGGCGCGCCGGGCCAGCATCACCGGCGCGTTCCTGCGGTCGACGTCGCTCGATCTCAAGCGGCGGATCGCAGCCGACCTGCGGCAACGCATCTCGCCCCTGCTCGGAACGGCCATTCGGCCGCACATCGACAGCACCTATCGCCTGTCCGACGCAGCCGATGCGCACGAACGCATGGAGACGGGCCGGCACATCGGGAAGATCATGCTCAACGTCCGCGAATGAGCGACGATCCACGTCGCTGCGCCCACCACGCGCAACGAGCGCCCGCCTACTGCTTCACGCCCGGGATCAGGGCCTTCAGCTTGGCCATGTCCTTGACGTTCATCTTCATGCCGCCGGGCATCACGATGTCGCCGGGCTTCTGGTCGGGCTTGCAGGCGCCGAGCCATCTGGCCTCGATCGTCATCGCGGTGTCCTTCGCCCCGGTGCCGGCGGCGCCGCCCGTGACGCGCGACATCGTCTTCACCGTATAGGCCGAGTTGAAGTCGCCGGTGATGTCGGCATGCGACGTCGTATTGATGCCGCCGAAATTGCAGACCGAATCGGAGACGTAGCCGGTCGCGGTCTTCTGGATGTCCTGCTTGGAGCAGACCTGCTGCGCCATCGGCGAGGCGAAGTTGTTCATCTCCTTGTCGGTGGCCGCGTCGGTGCAGTGCTGCATCGTCGCCTCCGGCAGCTGACCGCCGGATCTGATCATCTTCAGCTCCCACAGGCCGGCCTTGCGCACCGGCAGGTCGACGGCCCGTGCCTCATGGCTCGCGGTCACGCCCAGGAGGCAGCAGGCCAACAGCCCAATTGCGATGCGTGTGCAGGTCATATGCCCCGTTCCGGCTCGTTGATCGATGCCGGAGCGAATGCCGCAGAAAAGTGGCAATTGGGAGAACGGCAGTTGATGGAAGGTCAGTACAGCGTCCGCAGCGGCCGCTGCGCCGAGCCATAGGGCACCCAGCGGCAGGCGAACGAAACGTAGCCACCGTAACGCGCATCGACGGCGCGGAACTTCGCGACCTTGCCGTAGGAGGCGCAATGATCGACCGCGAGCTGGCGCGCATCCGTGGTCTGGGCCAGCTGGAAGGCGATGATGCCGCCGGTGTCGTTGCCCTTGAAGGGCGGCACCACGTCGGCCTGGGCGGATGCCGCAACCAGCACCATCCCAGCGGCCACGAGGCCTGCAGTCTTCACGAATCCGGCCATCAGCGTCCGCATTGCATTCTCCTCGATCTGGCCCGCCATTCTAAAGGTCCTGTCCGGTCAAGAAAAGAACACCGGCCTCGCGTTAACAGGACTAATCGTGGAGTGTTGCCGCGTTGCACTTGACCTCCTGTGGCCGCCGCGGCACGGTCCACGCTCCCGGATCAGCCTTGCGGACGGCCCATGCGCGACTTCAGCTCACCTTTCAAGATGTTCGGCGCCGCCTGTGGCGCGCTGCTCGCCGCCATCGTCGCCACCGCCCCGGCTCAGGCCGCCAACCCGCTTGAGATGAACTTCTGGCTGTCCGGTCCGAAATATGAAGGCCGGGTCGCGCCTTGCGAGGCGGCCATTCCGACCATCGTCTCGCGATTCCAGGACAAGGAGAGCACCTTCTGGAATTCCTCGCTGACGATCACCGGCGTCGCCAATGTCCATGAGATCGCCTTCCGGCCCTGGCAGTCCGACAACATTCCGCGTCGCTTCTGCACCGGCAGCGTGATGATCAGCGACGGCAAGGCGCGCACCGTCAACTTCTCGATCATCGAGGATGGCGGCTTCGCCGGCTATGACCAGGGCGTCGAGTTCTGCGTCGTCGGCCTCGATCGCAACTGGGCCTTCAATCCGGCCTGCCGCGCCGCCAAGCCCTGATTTGCCTTTCCCGGCGTATCGGCCGCTCGCGCGAGCGGCCGGCTGACGAATGGCTGCCTCGGGGCAGCCATTTTTGTTCTTGAAATGTTCCCGCGTGCTGGTAGGCTCCTGGCATTGTCCGGGGAGTACGTCATGTTCGATTGCCTGTGCCGACCTGCCGTCCTGTTGTCCAGAACGATCGCCTGCTTTGCCCTCTTGCTCGGTGTGCTCACGGCTGGCGCCGCCGAGGCGCAGGACCGCCGCCAGAATGCGCCGGGCGCGTTCGACTTCTACGTTCTCTCGTTGTCGTGGTCGCCCTCGTACTGCGCCGAAGCCGAGGAGCGCGGCGGTCGCGGCAGCCGGTCCCAGCAATGCAGCGGCCGACCGTACTCGTTCGTCGTGCACGGGCTGTGGCCGCAATACGAGAACGGCTACCCCGAATATTGCGAGCAGCCGGCGCCGCGCCTGCCGCGCAACATCATGACCTCGATGCTCGACCTGATGCCGGCGCCGGGCCTGATCTACAACGAGTGGGACAAGCACGGCACCTGCGCCGGCGTGTCGGCGAAGGCCTATTTCGAAGCCATCCGCAAGGCCCGCGCCGCCATCAAGATCCCCCCGGAATTCCTCGATCTCGCGGAGGCCAAGACGGTGGCGCCGGCGGCGATCGAGGAGGCCTTCATCAAGGCCAACCCCAAGCTCACGACATCGGGCATTGCCGTCACCTGCAATCGCACCAGGCTGAGCGAGGTCCGGATCTGTCTGTCGAAGGATCTGGAGTTTCGCAACTGCGACGAGATCGACCGGCAGGCCTGCCGGCGCGACGAGGTCAACATGCCGCCGGTCCGCGGCGGCTAGCGGCTGCGAATCGGGGCGACGCAGCGCGTCGGCCTGCGGCGCCTCCTGCGGCGGCGCTCATCCGCGGCTCTCCGGAGGGCATCCGGCGCATCGACAGGGTACCCTTTTGACGCGGAACGGCGTAACCCGGATGGCATGAACTACCGACACGCCTTCCACGCCGGCGGCTTCGCCGACGTCATCAAGCACATCGTGCTGACGCGCATCCTGGTCTACCTCCAGGAGAAGCCCGCCGCGTTCCGGGTGATCGACACCCATGCCGGCGCCGGCCTGTATGACCTCACCGGCGACGAGGCGACGCGCAGCGGCGAGTACCTCACCGGCATCGCCCGCGTGCTGCAGGCGCGGCTGTCCGATCAGGCCTATGCGCTGGTCCAGCCCTATCTGGATATCGTCCGATCGTTCAATCCCAAGGCCGAACTGGTCGCCTATCCCGGCTCGCCGCTGATCGCGCGCGCGCTGCTGCGGCCGCAGGACCGCATGACCCTGTGCGAGCTCGCGCCGATCCCCCGCAAGCAGTTGATCGATCAGTTGCGCCGCGACACCCAGGCCCGTGTCGTCGATCTCGACGGCTGGGTCGCCCTGCCCGCCTTCGTGCCGCCGAACGAGCGCCGGGGCGTGGTGCTGATCGATCCGGCGTTCGAGGCGAAGGATGAGTTCGAGCGGCTCGCCGATCGCTTCGCCGCGGCCTTCGCGAAGTGGACCACCGGTATCTACGTGCTGTGGTATCCCGCCAAGAGCCGGCGTGCGACGGAAGAGCTGAGCGATCGTGTCGCGGCGCTCGCAGCCGCGGCCAAGCCGCCGGGCAAGGTGCTGCGGATCGAGTTCAGTGTTGCGCCGCAGATCGAAGGCGAGGCGCTCACCTCGACCGGGCTGCTGATCGTCAACCCGCCCTGGACATTGCATGACGAGCTGAAGCTCATCCTGCAGGAACTGCAGAAGCCCCTCGGCCAAGGCGGCGCGGCGCGCTTCCGACTCGAATTCCCCAAAGCTTGAAACGGCGACTGGTCGAAAAGCCGTAGTCAATCGGCGCGGAACCGTATTATTGTGTCCGATTGTAAGACTGGCTTTACGTTCCGCTTCCGCGAATGGTTGCGGCGGGGTG
>BFBZ01000025.1_pt95 | contig 13134 bp, 14 predicted proteins | sample 1888401 | NCBI WGS metagenome assembly BFBZ01 (sample SAMD00112614, study PRJDB3348) | symbiont metagenome | host: Chara braunii | reverse complement strand
TGCCAGAATGGACGGTAGCGCGCGGGCGAGCGCTGCGATGCCCTCCTCCGCCATCAACGACGTCAACGGATTGGCGTCCGGCGCGTAAAGTGCCTCGACCGCATGTGCAATCGCATTCAATCCGCTGGCGGCCGAGATTCGTGTCGGCAAACCAAGCGTCAGGTCAACGTCGTAGATCACGGTATCGGGGATGAGATCCGGCGACCGCCGCGTGGTCTTGATGCCTTGCGCGGTCTCACCGAGGATCGGCGTCATTTCCGAACCGGCGTAAGTGGTGGGCATCGCGATATGCGGCAGCCCCGTGCGCAGCGACAGGGCTTTTCCCAGACCCACCGTCGAGCCGCCGCCGATCGCGACCAGGCCGTCGATGTCCTGCGCCTCGACGATCGCCAGCGCCGCCTCGGTAACCTCCACCGGGGCGTGCATGCGCACGCCGGAAAACAGGCCGGCCAGGCGGTTGCCGAGATAGGCGCCAAGGCGTTCGCCCTGGTGTTGCTGTTCGCGGGTGGTCAGCACCAGCGCCCGCCTGATGCCCAGGCGCTCGACCTCCTCACCAAGCCGCGCCGACGTGCCTGCGCCGAACACCACACGATACTGTTGCGAGCAATAGGCAAAGGTATCCGGAACAGCACCAGCGCCGGCTCGCAAATCCGGCGCACGCGCAGGTGCAGCATCGATGTGCGCGATGCTCATGGCGTGTCTCCCAAGCCGGCGGTCCGGCAATCTTGTTCGTTGGGAGGACGCTAGCCGCGGCAGGCCAATGCCGGCCTGCACGAAACCGAAGGATTTTTGCACAAAACCGGAAAAATGATTGGGGGCGGCCCTGTCCGGGCGCTACGCCGCCATTAGTGACTACGCCGGTAACGCCCCGGTGTCACACCAGTGAAGCGGCGGAACATGCGGGTCAGATGCTCCTGGTGTGAGAAGCCGCACTGCAGGGCGACATCGGCGATGCTGTGCGCCTCGTTGCCGAGCAGGGCCTTGGCGCGCTCGATCCGCAGGTTCAACACATACTGGTAGGGTGAAACTCCGGTCGTCGCCTTGAACAGACGCACGAAATATTCGGTGCTGCGACCGCAAATGGTCGCCATCATATCGAGCCGGATATCGGTTTCCAGATTGGCTTCGACGAACTCACGAATTCGCTGCATCTGGCGATGGCTCAGGCGCTGCGGATGCTTCTCGGCGTCGGCTGCCGGCCCGTGATAGTTGATCGCGATGAAGCGATTGGCGATCGCCTGCGCGATCGGGTCGACGAACAGCGACGAGGCCGACAGTCCGCCGGTGATGGTGTCCCCGATGGCGGCGGCAAGATGCTCAAGCACAGCATCCTTTTCCCCCAGCATCGGCGCGAGTCCGCCGACCAGATCGGGGCCAGCCTGCTCCCGGTCGGCGAACAGGTCGGAGCGCAAATAGATATGAGTGGAATCCAGCGCCGCATGCAGCACCACGTCGCACTCATGCCCGGCAGGCAGGAAGAACACGCCACCACGGGGAATGTGGCGCGCGATGGACTTGCCGTCCACCGTATAGGTGATGTCGACCGGACCGCCGCGATGCAGCACCATCAGGCTGTCCGACAGCGCGTGGAGTTTACCGTCATAGGGACGCTCGCGCTGCACCGAGGCAAACGCCGACGACCAACCCAGCCCTTCACTGGAGCCACGAATCTCCGCCTGATACTGATGCAGGATACGATGAGTATCCTCTATCCCAAAAACCGGTTTCGCTTGCATCGGGCGGGCCAACGGGTTCGAGGCATCAGACGCCGGAGTGAAACCCAACGGCTGGGGAATATCAACACGAGACCTCCGGCCGGCGGCCGCTTTCCAGGCGCGCCATTTCTGTTGCGACGCAATATCGCTTCCGGCCACAGCCCCGGGCGAGCTAGGGTTCGGCGGCCAACGACAACCTGCAACACGGAACGACACCATTCATGAAACGACGTGCCTTGGTGACCCCTGCATCCGCGACAGCGGAATGCCTGTGCGGCGCGGTTCACCTCGCCATCGAAACGCCCGCGCGCTGGGCCTGGCACGACCACACCGCCGCCAGCCGCACCGCCCACGGCGCCGCCTACGCCACCTATGTCGGCAGCTGGCGCAAGCGGTTTCGCGTGGTCGAGGGCGAGCAGCATATCAATCGCTACGACGACAAGGCCACCGGCACGACCCGCAGCTTCTGCGCACGCTGCGGCACGCCGCTGTTCTACGAGCGCGGACGTTCGCCGCACATGGTCAACATCCCGCGCGCGCTGTTTCGCAGCCGTACCGGACGCCAGCCGCTGTACCACATCGGCATCTCCGAATTGCAGGAATGGGCCTATACGGGTCAACCACTCGTGCCGTTGAAAGGCTTTCCGGGCGTGGTCTGGGAGCGGCCGCGCAAGACCAAGCGACCGCCGAACGGAATGTTCTGAGTCGAGGCGCCTCCACGGGCAGAACCCGGTCACGGCAGCGCAACCGACAACTACAACCGGATACCGCCCTATGGATTCGCCGGCGGCGGAATCGGCGGTCGACCGGTAACAATGGCCTGCTCAAGCAGATCAAGGCGGTCCTGTCCCCAAAACGGCTCGCCGCGGTAGAAATAGAACGGCGCACCGAACAAGTGCCGATCGATCGCCTCACGCGTGAGTTCGGCTTCGCGAGTAGCAAGGTCATCAGCCGAGGCCTGCGCCAGTAACCGCGCGCCGTCGAGGCCACTCGCATCCGCAAGCGACACCAGTGTCGCGGGATCCTCAACATTCAATTCGTCGGCCCACACCGCCTTCAGTCCCGCGTGCGCGAACCCGGCCACGTTTTGACCGTCCCTGCGCGCGGCCAGCAGCATGCGATGACCGAGTGTCGGATCGGCCGGATAGAACTTCGGCCACGTCACCAGCGGAATGTTGCGGATCGCTTTCCAGCGCTCCATCTCCACCAGCCGATAGGCCTGCCGGCCCAGCGGCCGTTCGCGCACCGGCTTGCCGCCGCCGGCCGAAAACAACGCGTATAGATCGATCGGCTTGAACTCGACCTCGACATCGTGTCGCGCAACGATGTCCTGGAACACCAGGCTCCCGATATAGGACCAGAGCGAGATGAAGCTGAAGTAGTATTCGACTTTCGGGCGTGACGCAGTCATTCGATAAAACTCGCGATCATCGAGGGAGAGGGCAAGAGAAAATTTCAGGTTCCGAGATAGGCCGCGCGAACCGCCGGGTCCAGCGCGACCGCCTGGGCGGTACCGCCGATGACGGTGCGCCCCTGGTCGACGACATAGGCATAATCGGCGAATTCCAGCGCGGTTGCCACATCCTGTTCGACAATCAGAAGGCTTGTCCCCGCCGCGTTCACCTGACGCAGCGCCGCAATCAGTTCGTCGACCACTTTCGGCGCGAGCCCCAAGGACAGTTCGTCGATCAGCAGCAGCCGCGGCGATGCCATCAGACCGCGACCGATGGCGCACATCTGCTGTTCACCGCCGGACAGCGTGACGGCATCCTGCCGCCGCCGCTCGCGCAGCCGCGGAAACAGCGTGAACACCCGTTCGATGTCACGTGCGATCGCGTCGTGATCATGGCGCAGGTAGGCGCCCAGCATCAGATTGTCGAGCACCGAAAGCCCGGCGAACAACCGACGGCCCTCGGGCACATGGATCAGGCCGCGCCTCACAACGTCCAGCGGCGACGCCGCGCTGACAGTTTGCCCCACAAAGGCGATCCGTCCGCCGGACGGTTGCAGAAGACCGGACAGCGCGCGCAGGATCGTCGTTTTGCCCGCGCCGTTGGAGCCGATCAGGGCAACGATCGCCCCCTCGCCGACCGAGATATCGACATCCCAGACCACCTGCACGTCACCGTAACCGACGGCAAGATTCGTGACTTCGAGCAAGTGCGTCGTCATATGCCTGCCCCCTTCTGGGTCTCGGCGTAGCGACGGCCGAGATAGGCCTCGATCACGCGCTCGTCGCGCATCACGGCTTCGGTCGCTCCATCAGCCACCAGCCGTCCCTGATGCAACACAAGAAGACGACCGCAGGCGCGCGAAACCACCTTCATCAGATGCTCGATCAGCAGCACGGTGATGCCCTGAGCTGCAATCGCAGCGACCAGTCGCAATGCATCATCGATCTCGGCGGTGTTGAGCCCGGCATTGACCTCATCGAGCAGCAGCAGCTTGGGCCTGGCCGCGAGGCTCTTGGCCAGTTCCAGTCGCTTGCGGCCGGCAAGCGTGAGCGATCCCGCAAGCTTATCGGCTTCACGCGCGAGGCCGCAGAAGGCGAGATGAGTTTCGGCCGCGCGGCCTGCGTCCGCGCGCGTCGGCGCACCGCCTGCGAACAGCGCGGCCGCGGCGACATTCTCGCGCACGGTCAGGCGCGGAAATGGTTGCACCACCTGGAAGGTCCGGGCAACACCGGCGCGCGCCACCAGATCCGGGCGTAATCCATCGATGCGTCGCCCCGCGAACAGGACTGAACCCTGTGTCGGCTTCAGCACGCCAGTGACGACATTGACGAAGGTGGTCTTGCCGGCCCCGTTCGGCCCGATGAGCCCAACGGCCTCGCCTTCGTTCAACGACAATGAGACGTCGTCCAGCGCCAGCAGGCCACCGAACCGTCGGGAGACACGTTCGAGCGTGAGCAGGGACATCATGGCCTGCCCTTTCCGCTTGAGCCACCTCTAATCCATAACCACAGGCCACGACCACGCAGATCGCGCAGCCCACCGGGAAGGAACAGCACCAGCGCGACCACCAGCAACCCGAGAATGCCGGCATGAAATTCAAGGCTGTTGCGCCAGATCAGTTCCTCCAGCGCCAGAAACACGAACGCGCCGATCACCGGACCGGCGACCGTGCCGACACCGCCCAACAACGCCATGATGATGGGTTTGACCGACAGCGAGACATCATAGACATCGGTCGGATCGATGTAGGTCACCCAGGAGGCGTAGATCGCCCCGGCACAACCGATGAAAAGGCTCGACAACGCGAACACCGCCACCTTGGCGCGACGGGTATCGATTCCGATCACTTGTGCCGCATCTTCGTTCTGCTCGATGCATCGCAGCGCCACCCCGAGTCGCGCGCGGTCGATCCAGACGGCGGCAAGCACCGCGAAAACGGCGACCGCGAACATCGCGACAAGGAAAAGCTGCGCCTGCTCCGCGGCGCTGCCGCCAACCAGTGGAACATTGAGGCCCATGCCACCACCGGTCAGTGACGTCCAGGAATTGGTCACCTCGCGCAGCACGTCGGCAACGACCAGGCTGCCGATGGCAAAATAGTGTCCGCGCAGGTGCAGGATGGCGAGGCCGAGCATGAGTGCGAACGCCGCGGTGACAATTCCCGCCCCGGTCCATGCCACCAGCAGCGGCACACCGTGCAACAGTGCGATGCCGCCGACATAAGCACCGAGTCCGAAGAACGCTGCGGTTGCGAACGACGGATAGCCGGTCATGCCACCGATCATGTTCCAGGCCGTCGCGAGCGCCACATACATCGCGACCGTGGTGGCTAGGCGCAAGACATAATTGTCGCCGAACAGGATCAATCCGGCGATAACCACCGGAATGAACAGACATGCAAGCACCCGTTGCTTCTTCATCAGTTGAAGCCCCGTCGTCCCAGCAGCCCAGTCGGTCGTACGATCAACAGTACAATCAGCAACAGGAACGAGATCGTGAGCGCATTCTCCGGCCCCAGCGCGAGGGCGCCGAAGCTTTCGATGACACCAAGCGCAAAGCCGCCGGCCACCACACCCGGGATGCTGCCGAGCCCTCCGAGCACGCAGATCACAAAGGCCTTGCCGAGGTAGCCGCTCGAGGACACCGGCGATATTGGGAAGATTGCCGCAAGCAGCGCACCGGCGGCGCCGGCCATGAACGTGCCCAGCGCAAACGCGATGGCATAGGTCCACCGGACATCGATGCCCATCAGCGCCGCGGCATCGCGATCCATGCGGACAGCGATAATGGCGCGGCCGAGCTGGGTGAATCGCAGCAGCAGCCACAGGCCGCCTACTAGCAACAGACCGACGGCTGTCGCGTACACCCGATCGACCGGTATAATGATGCCGCTGAATTCGAAGATGCCCAGCGGCGGCTGCAGGTTGACCTTGCGGTAATCCGCCTTGAACCCGGCCAGCATCGCGTTGTCGAGAAACAGATTGAGACCGAAGGTCAGCACCAGCGTGATCAGCACCGGGCGTCCCATCACCGGATTGATCATGATGCGCTGGATGGCGAAGCCGAGCAGGAAGGTGATCATCCCTGCCACCGGCGCAAACAGAAACGGGCTCACGCCGAAAGACTGATGCGCGAAGAACGCCAGATAGCCGCCGAGCACGATCAACGATCCATGCAGGATGTTGATGATGTTCAGCACACCCCATACCAGCGAAAAGCCCGCCGCAATGCAGGCATAGAGTCCGCCCAGCGCCAGTCCGTTCACCAGCACTTGAATCCAAAGCATCGATCGGCTTTCAAATCAAAAATTCTGTCGGATGCGACCGCATCATCGCGGTCGCATCAGGTCTCGATCCGGCGCGGAGTCCGGTTTCATTTGCCCGAAATGACAGGGGAAACATATGTCATTTCAACAGGGTCTGAAACGCCGCCGGAGATTTCGATCGCGGCTTTCAGGCTCCGGTGACGGATCAGTCAGGGAGCCGCGCGGAACTCACCGGTCGCAATCTCGGCAGGGAATACGACCTGCGCTTTGCCCTGCTGGATCTGGAACACCGGAGGGATGTAGGACGCGGCCATGCCGGACGGACCGAATGAAACCGGCGCGAAGAAGGTCTTGAAGCCGCCCTTCACCAGTTGTTCGCGCACGGCGCCGCGCTCCCTGGAGCCGGCGCGCTCGATGGCGAGTTGCAGGATGACTCCGACCGCAGCGCCCGAGGCCTGGGTGAAATCCGGTTCGCTGCCGTATTTTTCCTTGAACTGGGCGACGAAAGCCTGGGTCGATCCAAACACGTCCTCGCTCTTGTAGGTGAGCACCGGATGGAACCAGCTCGCGGTCGTGACACCCTCGGCGAGCGGACCGACCGCATCGATCCACTCCTTGTAGGCCGGTCCGTTGATCAGCGTATAAACTTGGCCGCCGACCTTCAGTTCACCAGCCTGCTTGCGCACCAGAATCAGGTCGTTGATGTAGCCGGTCACGACCACCCAATCCGGCTTGGCAGCGCGCAGCTGGGTCAATGCCGAGGAATGATCGAGCGTCCCGATCGGATATTTTTCGTAATAGACGACGTCGAACCCGCGTTTCTTTGCACTTTTCTCGAACTCGTTGCCCAGCGAAAGCGGGTAGAGATCGTTGCGCGCGAGAATCGCCACGCGCTTCACCGCCGGCAGCTTGGCCTTGATGAGATCGGCGATCGGTTCGCTCAGTGTCGAATTGTCGGTATAAAGCCCGAACAGGTTCTTGTAGCCCTGGTCAAAAACTTCCGCGGACGAAGCACTCGAGGCCAGGAGCGGCACGCCGTACTTCTCAGCCACCGCACTCACCGCCTTGGCGGCTCCGGAGCCGAACGGCGAAAACAGAAAATCCACCTTGTCGTCGCTGACCAGCTTTTCTGCGAGTTGCACCGCTTTCGGCGTGCTGGACTGGTAGTCGTAATAGACCAGCTCGATCCTGAGCTTTTTATCTCCAGCCTTGACGCCCCCGGCAGCGTTGACCTTCTCCTGCCAGAGTTCATAGCCCTGCTTCAGCTTGGCGCCCTCGGGCGCGAGCGCGCCGGTCAGCGGCAGTGGCGCACCAATGCGCAGTGCGTCCTGCGCATGTGCTGCCGAAGCCGTCAGCACCGACGCGGCGAGCGCTATTGCGACCCATGGGCGAAACACGTTCATCATCAGCTCCTTGCCATCAAGGTTCCGATCTCCGCGACGGCCAAGTCGAAGTCAATCGGCTGCCGCAAGAAAGCAACGGCATGTTGCGGCAATCAAGAAATGCGAACAATCCAAGCTGTGACGACGCTCATTAGGAGAATGGCTTTTCTGCAAGCAAGGGTTGAATGACGCGGTTGTGTGTTCGCTTCTTTATCCAGCCGACCAAATCCCGCGGATGTGCGGATATCATGAGGCTTTGCGCCGCGTCTTTGGCTTTGTCTGCGCCATCGAGCGTGGCTTCTGGCTCTCCTCGTTCCAGGACAGCGCCTTGGCGCGCGCCATCTGGCTGAGGTTGGCGATGCGCGAGTTGGCCTCGCCGGCGCGATAGACCATCAAAAGCTCGGTCATTGCATCCGCGTCCGCCAATGGCACGTAGACAATATTGGGAATGCCGATATAGCGCAGGCTGGACGGCACGACCGCAATGCCGAGCCCGGTGGCGACCAGGCCGATGATGGTGGACGCCTCCCTCGCCTCCTGCACGATCGCCGGCACGAACGAGCGCTTGCCGCAAAGCTGGATGAAATAGTCGTAGATCCCGACGCCGTAGGAGCGCGGATAGAAGACGAACCGCTCATTGCGCAGCTCCGACAGATGGAGATCGCGCCGGCCGCTCAGCGGATGGGTCGGATCGACCGCCACCACCAGGGGGTCGTTCAAGAGGCGCGTCGCCGTGACATCTGCCGGCGGCTTGAAGCGCGGCGGCGTGCGGATGATGCCCGCATCGAGCTCGCGCGCCTGCAGCGCGGTGATCTGCGAGGTCGACGGCATGTCCTCCAGCACGATACGCACCTCCGGATATTTGGTGCGGAAGGCATGCACGAGACTCGGAAAGAACGACAACAGCGACGATGCCGCGGTGAATCCAACGCGGAGCTCACCTGCCTCGCCTGCCTGGATCCGGCGGATGTCGTCAACCGTACGATCAATCCTGGCCAGGATCGAGCGCGCGTTGTCCTGCAGCAACAGCCCGATCTCGGTCAACGCCACCTTGCGGCGCGTGCGATGAAACAACTGGCCACCCAGTTCGCGCTCGAGCTCCTGGATCGCCAGCGACAGCGGCGCTTGCGTAATGCCAAGCCGCTCCGCCGCTTTGCGAAAATGCAGATCCTCGGCGAGAACGACGAAATAACGCAATTGATTGAGCTTCATGATGCACCCATCGCGTTGGCCCGACGAACATCATTCCGATGGCGAGCCGCATGCAGCAAAAAGAAGACTGACCGTTCGAGCGTTGCAAGTGCGGCCGCAGGTCGTCGAACCGTGACTGATTTGTTTTATATATCTTTCGCGCGCTCAGTGGCAATTGACGCAATCACATTCCCGGCGCCCAATCGCGGAAAGAAACATAATGCGAGCGAGGGAGCAGCAATGACCGACATCCAGCCCCCCTAGATCATTCGTCATCGCGTCGCCGCGGCCGACTGCATGTGTCGCCACCGACATGACGACCAGTGTTTCCTGATCATGGTGTGACACCGCTCGCATCGCTCGCGAACGCGCGCTCGCGTCTGCGCGACATGCGGTCCACGACGCAGCCAACAACAAATTGTGCATCGGCACACCAAGCAACACCTTTGGGGGAGAACATGAAGACCTGTCAGTATCTTGCCGGATGCACCGTCACGGCGCTCAGTATGACGGCGATTGGCGTCACAGCCGCCAGTGCCTATGAAACGGGCTCTCCCGGCTGGGCACAGCAGCCGGGCATCATTCTCGGTGCGTCCGTCGGCACGCCGGGCCCCGGCATCTACATGTTCAACCAGGTATTCACCGCCCAGCAGACCATCGTCGGCCCCGGTGCACCGAATTTCGGCGGCAAGCCGACGCAGGTTCATCTGTCATCGGAGGCCACCGGGTTTCTCTTCGTTCCGGGATGGACATTCCTCGGGGCCACCTATGACGCCGTCGTCGTGCAGCCGGTCTCGATGCTCGATATTGGCGCGCCCGCAAACCAGCAGAAGAGTGGCTTTCACAACACCTATGTCGTTCCGGCTGAATTGAGTTGGAAGCTCGGCGACAGCGGATTCGTGGTCAAGACCGGCCTCGGCATGTACGTGCCCGACGGCTCGACCACCGGCACCAACGGGCTCGGCAGCATCGGCAACCCCTGGTGGACCTTTCAACCCGAGCTGCTGGTGTCCTATTTGAAGGATGGCTGGAATCTGACCGCTTTCCTGTCGGAAGAGTTCAACACCAAGAATACCATCACCGGCTACAAGTCCGGCAACGTGGTCCACGCGGAATTCACCGCGACCAAGACCATCGGCAAGTGGACGTTCGGCCCGGTCGGTTATTATGTCGGACAGGTGAGCGACGACACCTCCAGTGCGTTCTATCGCGGCGCCATCAACGTCAACCGCTATAACATCTGGGCGGCCGGTGGACTGGTCGGCTACAATTTCGGGCCGGCAACCCTGAACGTCTGGGCGGTCGATGAATTTTCCGCCAATGCCTCGGGCGGAAGTCCCTCGCTCGCCGGCGCCGATGGCGCCACAGTCGTTAAGGGCTACAAGGTGTTCGCCAACCTCAGTTTCCGGATCTGGGCACCGGACGAGCCCGTGGCGCCGAGCAAGATATCGTACCACAAATAGAAGCGACGAGGGGCGTCTGTCTGGGCGCCCCTCATCGTCACGATGATCGATCAATGCAGGGGCTCATCCTGCGCACCCGCCGGCAGTATCCAGCACGTGAACAGCGCGGCGCACATCATCAACGCACCGCATGAGAAGCTCGCGGAAATGGCGAGCCGCAAAGCCTGCGACATCTGCGGATGATCGCTGGCCACGAGCAACCGATCCAGGCTCTGCAAATTCACCGCAGACCCGAGCGCGACACGCATCACGCAACCGGACAAAGCGACGCCCACCGCGCCGCCAAGCGAGCGCATGAACGACATCGCGCCGGTGGCGGCGCCGAGCAGGTCACGTGGCACCGCATTCTGCACGATGACGACGGCATTCGGCATGCCAAGCCCGGTGCCAAGGCCGAGAATGGCAAGCGCGACAAGAAAGAACGCTGGTCCGGCATTCAAGAGCGCGCACAGCACCAGCAACATCAGCGCCACAGCTTCGCAGGCAACGCCGACGATAAAGTATCGCTTGAATGCGCCGGTGCGGGCCGAGCGATGCCCGCCGGCCGTTGCACTGACGATCATTCCCGCCACCTGCGGCAGCAGCATCAGGCCCGACACAGCCGGCGACTGGCCAAGAACCGCCTGGAAGTACAGCGGCAGGAACACCATCGCCGCCTGCATGGCAAACGTCATCATCGCGGCGGCCGCAATCGCAATGGAAAAACTCGGGATGCGAAACAATTGCAGGCTGAGGATCGGCTCCGGCGCATGGCGCTCGCGCAGCAGGAACAGCCCGATGAAGACCACGGCGACGGCGGCAATCCCGAGCAGGCCGGCGAGAGAGGTTGCTGCTTTCGACCCGACGGAGCTGATGGCCAACAGCGCGGATGAAGCGCCGATCACCCAGAAGATCACGCCCGCGACATCGATGCGATGGCGCCTGACCTGATGCGTGTCCGGTAGCGCCGCCAGGATCAGAACCAGCGCAAGAACGCCGAGCGGCAGGCTTGCGAGGAAGATCCAGCGCCAGGACAGCGTCGCGAGCAGCAACCCGCCGAGCAGCGGCCCCACCACGGTGCTCACCGACATCGCGCCGCTGAACAGGCCCTGATAGCGCCCGCGTTGTCGCGGCCCTACGAGATCGCCGATCGCGCTCTGCGACAAGGTGACCAGCCCGCCGGCGCCGGCGCCCTGCGCAGCGCGAAACACCACGAGCTGCATCATATCGCCGGCAAGACCGCACAGCGCGGATGCCGCCAGGAAGATCGCAATGCTGCCAATGAACAGGCGACGGCGCCCGTACATGTGGAGAGCTTGCCGTAGATCGGCGTCGTGATTGTCGCACTGAGCATGAACGCCGTGACGATCCACGGAATCTGCGACACGTCGCCGAGTTCGCCGGCAATGCGCGGCAAAGCCGTCGCGACAATGTTGAGATCGAGCGACGACAGCACAGTGGCAAGGATCAGCCCACTCAGCGCGACCCGAAACCGGCCATCCGGCAACGCCGTGGCCGGTGACGGCCTATCGGCCATGGCGGTGTCGGCTTGGAGGCTACTCCGCGGCAAAGCCGAACAGCTTCGCCGGATTGTCGACCAGAATTTGGTGCTGCGTTGGCTCATCCGGCGCCCAGTCGAGCAGCAGGTTGATCAATTCGCCGGTGTCGCGGCTGCCGTCGGTGAGATGCGGCCAATCGGTGCCCCAGATCGCCCGGTCGGGCCGCGTCTCGATGATCGCCTTGGCCAGATGCGCCACCGCGCCGTAGCCGCGCTTCTTCGCGATCCGATACGGCGCCGACAGCTTCAGCCACGCAGCCCCCTTGGTCAGCACATCCAGCAGTTGCTGGAAATCCTTGTCGGTCAGGCCGTCCTCCTCCAGCATGTAGCCCATGTGGTCGATGACAAAGGCATCGGTCAGTGTCGCGAGAAACGGAATCAGATCGCGCACCACATAGCCGGGCGTATAGAACTGGATGTGCCAGCCGCGCGGCCGGGTCCGCTCCAGCATCTTGTGGACATAATTGTGGATCTGCTCGCGCGGCCAGTCCGCCCTGGCGAACAGATCAAGCCGAATGCCCCGCACCCCGGCTTCGTGAAAAGAATCGAGCTCAGCGTCCGACACACCTTCCTCGACCATGACGATGCCGCGAGCGCGCGCGCCGAGCATCCGCAGCGTTTTGATGGTGAGGCGGTTGTCGGTGCCATAATAGCTCGGCTGCACCAGCACCATGCGATCGATGCCGGCATAGTCGCAGAGCTCGATATACTGCCGCAGCGAGCCGTCCGGAAACGTATAGTGCGGCTTGGCAACCGACGGATAGCCAGGCTCGAACACGTGAAAATGCACGTCGCATGTGTTCCGCGGCAGGACGAAACCGGGCCTGGTATTGGTCGAGGCCTTGCGCATCGGCGTCGGGACGAGAACTTCCTGATCCATATCGAATTCCTTGATTCATGCTTTCGATTGACTGACGTGCGGCGTCGCATCGGAGAGGCCCGCGTGCCAGCGGCCGAGCGCTTCGATCCGCGAGCCGGCAGCGGAGAACAGCAGATCGACGTCCGATCCGGACATCATCATCGGTGCAACACCGAGCGGCATCAGTCCGGCGACGATGCCGAGGTCGGACACCCCGCCGAGGATGCAAAGCTTGCCATGGCGCCGGCAGGCGGACGCAACCTGTGCC
>BFBZ01001828.1_pt1 | contig 13135 bp, 10 predicted proteins | sample 1888401 | NCBI WGS metagenome assembly BFBZ01 (sample SAMD00112614, study PRJDB3348) | symbiont metagenome | host: Chara braunii | reverse complement strand
CGACGGGGTCTTCTCGAGGATCTGCGCCCAGTTTTCCTTCATCTGGATCTCGACGTTGAGACCGGCCGCACGCCACATCTCGACCAGCACCTGCGAGGTCGCCGCCTGGTTGGTGTAGTAGTTGTTGAGCAGGCGATAGGGGATCGGATCGCCCTTGTAGCCAGCCTGCTTGACCAGATCGCGCGCCAGCTTGACGTCGAAATCCGGCACTTTCCAGTCGGCGATGAACATGTCGGCGTAGTAGTCCCACTGCAGGCCGCGCGGCACCACGGTGCGGCCCGACCACAAGGCCGCGACGATCGCCTCGCGATCGATGGCATGGGTCATGGCGCGGCGGATCAGCGGATTGGCCAGTTGCGGGTGGTTCTTGTCGAACACGGTCAGGCGGTGATTGAGAATGGTGCCGCCCTGAACCTCGAAGGCGCGGTTCTTTTCGATCTGCTCGATCTGATCCGGCGGAATGTCGCAGGCGAACTGAAACTCGCCCGAGAGCAGGCCGTTGATGCGCGAGGCGACCTCCGGAATTTCGAGGAAACGGATGCGCTTGATCGGCGGGCGGCCGCCCCMGTACTCGTCATGAGCCTCGAGCACGAGCATGTTGTCGGCCTTGAACTCCACCACCTTGTAAGGCCCGGTGGTGACCGGCTTGCGCGCCCATTCCAGATAGGACTGCGCCTCGGCCCAGGCCCGGCGGCTGGTGATCTGGCTGCCGTAGCGGGAAATGCGCCCTTCGAGCGTGATGTCGGGCGTGCCGTTGATGAAGCGGACGGTATATTTGTCGACGACCTGCACGCCGAGCAATGCCGGCCAGCCGCGCCGCGCGACCGCCGGAATTTCCGGCGGCAGTTCCTTGCCCGAGCGGCTGTTCGGTGCCTGCTCGGTGATCGAGATGGTGGTGCCGGCCGACGGCTGGCTGTCGCCGAACATGCGCTCCTTGCCGAAGCTGAAGGCAACGTCCTCGGCGGTCATCTCGTCGCCATTGTGGAACTTGACGCCGCGGCGCAGGTTCAGCTCGATGGTCTTGTCGTCGAGGCGCTTCCAGTCGGTCGCCAGGCCCGGAATGGCTTCCAGCTTGGCGGTCCAGTTGCGGTCGATCAGGCCTTCCCAGAGCGACGAAAAGAAGATCCGCTCGCCGACATTGGACTGTTCGCGCAGCACGTCCAGCGTGTTGGAATTGGACACCTTCTGCACCGCGATGGTGATGGAGGGCCGGTTGTCGGCCTGGCCGATGGCGAAGCGCGGCAGGACAAGGGCTCCGGCGCCGCCAGCGGCATAACCGAGAGCGGTTCGGCGGGTCATGATGGGCATGATCGTCTCCTGGGTCGAATGAGGCAGGGTCGAAAAAGAGATCTCACCGGCCCGGGCCGGTTTCGCAGGCTCGAAAGCGTCAGGTGATCGTCCTGAGCCTGGCGGCAATGCCGGTCTCGGGATCGCGGCGCTCGAGGCCATGCGGCGTCGCGCGGTAATGCGTCAGCGTCTTGTCGGCATGGATCATCCGCCAGGACAGCATCTTCTGGGCAAAGCCGAGCATGAGGCCGGCATAGGCCGGATCGTCGGCGAGATTGTTGAACTCGTGCGGATCGGCCTTGAGGTCGAAGAACAGCGGCGGCAGCGCCGCGAAGTGCACGTATTTGTAATGGGCGTCCTGCACGACGCAGAGGCTCGCTTCGTCCATGTGCAGTTCGGTGCACGTCTGCGCTGCCGAATAATGCACGTCGCGAAAGTCGTATTCGTAGTGCAGTTCGGTGCGCCAGTCGGCCGGGCGTTCGCCGTGGACCAGCGGCAATACCGAGCGCCCGTCCGAGGCGCGCGGCGGCTCGCCACCCAGCCAGTCGATGATCGTCGGCATGACGTCGACGCTTTCGGTGAAGCCGCTTTCGACCCGCCCGCCCTCGGCCGCCATCCCGGGGTCCTTGACCACGAAGGGAATGCGGAAGCTCTCGTCATAATAGCCGAGCTTGCCGAGCAGATGATGGTCGCCGAGCTGTTCGCCGTGGTCGCTGGTGAAGATGACCAGCGTGTCGTCCCATTGTCCGGTCTCGTCGAGATAGGCGAAAACCCGGCCGAGGCAGTCGTCGATCTCTGTCATCAGGCCGCAATAGGTCGCGCGCATCTGGCGCAGTTCGGCTTCGCTGAGCGTATGGCCCTGGCCCTCGGCGCCTTCGAAGAACGAACCCTTGCCGATCGACTCGATGTAGAATTTCAACAACGGATGCTGGGCCGCGTCCTCCGCCCAGGTCCTGGCGCGCACCGGCGCCGGCATGTCTTCCGGCCGGTACATGGCGTGATAGGGCGCCGGCGCGACGAAAGGCGGATGCGGCCGGTAGTAGCCGAGATGCAGGAAGAACGGCTTGCCGTTCCGCCCTTTCAGATAGGTCAGCGCGCGCTCGGTGAAGAACGAGGAATCCGAATATTCCTTTGGCAGCCGCGACGGCCGCTCGGTCGCGCCGGGCACGGCGTCCTCGCCCTCCGGCAGCCAGATCTCTTCGCGCCGCGCCGGCAGTTCGAAGCCCTGCTGCTCGACCCAGCCGAAATAGCCGTCCATGTTCGGTTCGAAGGCACCGACCGAGCGGAAACCGTCCATCAGATCGCCGAGCACCAGGAAGCGCGGATCGTTCGGCGATGTCGTGCGCGGATCGGGCGCCGTCGTGGTGTAGCCGATCAGGGCCGGATCGTAGCCGAGTTCGCGCAGCGCCTTGCCGAGGTTGAAATGCCTGTTGTCCAGGGGAACGGTGTTCTGCACCGCCCGGTGGTTCATCAGATAGAGGCCGGTCAACAGGCTTGCCCGCGCCGGGCCGCAGGGCACCGCGGTGGTGACGTGGTTCTCGAAGGTCACGCCTTCCCGGCACAAGCGATCGAGGTTCGGCGTCCGCAGAAACGGCTCCTTGCCCTTGCTGCGCATCAGCTCGGGCACGAAATCCGCCCGCCATTGATCGACCACGATCAGTAATACGTTCCGTCGCCCCAAGATGCCCTCCAAGCTGAAGCGGTTCAGCTAGGAGGACTTCGCAACGGGCGGATGACAGAGGCCTCGGCGCGCCGGCGATGCCCGGGAACGTCCGCGACGGTCCGAGTCTCAGACCGACCGGCGCCGGTGACCGCGGCGCGGATCGCGTCGACGACAGGCAATCGACGGCGTCCAGCGCCTTCCCTGGCGCGTAAACTTGCCCGATCGTAAGCAATTCTCCGAATGCTCAATATTAACAAGAGCTTAAAGGATAGAATTTGCCCCCCGGTGTGTCATTATTGATACGGAGAAGCGGCCAATCGCGTGTTACGCAAAGCACAATAATCCCTTGGAGATTCCGATGCGCCGCACGACTCTTGCCACCGTTTCCCTTCTTGCGCTTTCGGTTGCCTCCCAGGCCGCTGATCTCGGCGCGCCGCGCATGCCGGTCGCCGTCATGGCACAATCCTACAACTGGACCGGCGCCTATGCGGGTGCGCTGGCCGGTGTCGGCATCGGCTTCAACCGCTGGACCGATGTGAACGCCTGGGCATTTCCGGCTGGCCCGACCTTCAATTCGAGCCCGGTCGGCATCGCGCTGGGCCTCTATGCCGGTTACAACTGGCAGGTCTCGCCGAACTTCCTGGTCGGTGTCGAAGCCGACATCACCTATAATACGGCCAGCGGCCGCGCCGATGCCAATATCGGCCAATCGAGCTTCGTGACGGCGCGCTCGAATTTCGCCGGCAGCCTGCGCGCCCGCGCCGGTTTCGTGGTGGAGCGCGCGTTGTTCTATGTGACCGGTGGTCTGGCTCTCGGCAACCCGTCGCAGCGCTGGAATCAGCCCTCGGGCGCGGCCTGGAAGGCGGACGGTTTCCGCGCAGGCTACGTGATCGGCGTCGGTACCGAATACATGGTCAGCGCGCAGTGGACCGCGCGCCTCGAAGCTCTCTATTACGACTTCGGCAACCGCACCGCGACCGACGTGACGCAGGCGGGCACGGCCGATTTTGGCAACACGACCGGTTATGTGATGCGCGCCCGCTCGTCGCAGCTGCAGATCCGCGCAGGCGCCGCCTACCGCTTCTGATCGGCCAGCGTCATTGCGACGCCAGCCCGAACCGCGTCAAGAGGGCCTGCATTCGCGGGCTCTCTTCGTTTATGCGCCCAGCGAATGCGGCGGAATCGGCATGAATGGGCTCGACGCCCATCCGCCGCGCCGTCACCTGGAAGTCCGGCGCATCGAAACCGCGCCGGCAGGCGAGCTCCAGCTCCTGCCGGTGCGCGTCGGGGAGCCCGGCCCGGGCGAAGAACCCGCCAAACACCTTCACGAAAGAGGGATAGCCGAGCGACTGCAGCGTCGGCAGGCCGGAATAGACGGCGGAAGGCGAGGAGGTCACCAGGGCCAGCGGCCGGATGACGGCCGTGTCGAACGAGGCAACCGAGGTGATCGCGCCGTCCAGCGCTCCGCTCGCGACATCGGCGACGAGCTGGCCATGTGCGCGGTAGGGCACGGCGATCACCTCGATGCCGGCGTCCTGGGCGAAACCGAGAAGCTGAAGATGGGTCGAGGACGCGAGACCGTAATGGCCGAACTTCAATTCGCCCGGCCGCGCCTTGCCCTGCGCGACGAGCGCCGGGACATCGGCCATGCCGGCGGCCCGCGACGCGACAAGCACGAAGGGCTGCTCGAAGATCTGGCAGATCGGAATAAAGTCGGCGACCCTGAGCTGTGGCTCGCGCTTGAGATAGGGATGAATGGTCAATTGGCTGGCGGCCGAAAAGATGACGCTGGTCGCGTCGGCCTCCCGGCGCGCGAGTTCGTCAAAGGCGAGCGTGCCTGCGGCGCCCTCGCGATTGATCACGACGGGCAGCGCCCCGAGCGGGGCCTGCATCGATTCGGCCAGGCGCCGCGCCATGACGTCTATGATGGTGCCTGCCGAATAGGGTACGACGATCCGCAGCGAGGCACCGCTCAGGGCAGCCGCAGGCCTGCCGGCGATACCCGATGCCAGGAGGCTGCTGCCGGCCAGCAGCCGCCGCCGGCTGATACCTTGCACGTCCGGCCGCGTCGTCATCCAGCAGGCTCCGCCGATGCTGGCGACATCGCGCAGCCGCAGCCTTCTAGCCCGAGGATCAAGGCCACATCATGATTTTCGTCGACGCTATTTTCATGCATGGGCGGCTGTTCCCCAACCGCCCCGCGATCATGCTGGCGGACCGGCTCGTCACATTCGGCATGCTGGCGGAAGCGATCCATTGGGTCTCGGCCCGGATCCTGGCGGCCGGCCTTGCCCCCGGCGACACCGTGATCGTCGCCATCGACAATCCGATCCGCTTCATCGCCGTCACATCGGCTCTGATGCGGCTCGGCATCGTGGTGGTGCCGGTCCATTCCAGCGACGCTCCGAAGGTGCCGCTGGCACGCGCCGTCGCCATCGTCACGGATACCGCGCTCGCCGCCCCCGTCGGGCTTCGTCTGGTCATGGTGGACGACGTATGGTTTCAGCCCAACCGGGTTCCATACCCGCTCGATCCGCGCGCGAGCGACCCCGGCCGGCTGACCTTGCTGGCGCTCACCTCCGGCACCACCGGCCAGCCCAAGTTCATTCCGTTCACGGTCGAGGATCTCGACCGGCGCATTCGCGACCTCTATCGCTATCAGCCGGCGCCAGGCACCGAGCGCGACCTGCTTCTGCTCGGCCTGAGTTCGCAATGGGCGCTCGCCCAGGCGGCGCGCGTTCTGGTGGCTGCCCGCACACTGTGCTTTGCCGCTTCCGCCGAGGAGGCGGCCCGCATGATCGACCTCTATCAGGTCGGCACCGTCATCGGCTCGCCGCAGCAATTGTCGGCCCTCCTCGAAGCGCTTGACGAGATCCCGGCCTCCTGCGCCTCGCTGCGGCTGGTCAAGACCGGCGGCGGCCGCCTGAGCCCGCAGCTGCTGGAGCGCATCAAGCACCGCCTGAGCACGCAAATCGTCTCCATCTACGGTTCCACCGAAGCCGGGCGCACCGCCATGGCGTCGCTGGACATGCTCGAATCCGAACCGGGTTGCGTCGGCCTGCCGGTCCCCGACAAGCAGGTGGACATTGTCGATGACGCGGACCGGCCCCTGCCGGCCGGGGCCACCGGCCGTATCCGCATCCTCGTTGCGGGCGGCGGACAGGCCTTCGTCCCCGATGCGCTTTATCCCGACCGCACGCCCGGCTGGTTCTATCCCGGCGACACCGGCTATTTCCGCGAGGACGGCCTGTTGGTCGTGGTCGGCCGGACCGACGAGCTGATCAATGCCGGCGGGCTGAAGGTGGCGCCGGAACGTGTCGAGCTCATCGTCGCCGATCGCAGGGACATCGCCGATTGCGCGGCTTTCGGTCTGCCGGGCCCCGGGGGCATCGACCAGATCTGGCTTGCCATCGTGCCACGGGGTCCCGTTCGGACCGACGAACTCCTGGCCTGGTGCGCCGAGCGTTCGGAACATCTCGCGCCGAAGCGCATCCTGGTCGTCGACGCCATTCCGCGCAATGCCATGGGCAAACCCGAGCGCGCCAGGCTGAAGGCGCGCGCGGCCGGCGGCTGAGGCGGCTTTAAGAATTTGTCGCAGGCGCGCTCCCCTTCCGGCAGCCCCGCGGCGGCACCAGTTCGAATGCCCGATCCCTGGATTCGCCAAGAACCCCGGCCGAAGCCAGGGTTCCAGGCATATCAGGAGAGGATGGAGGCGGGTTTGGGTCAGTCGCAGACGCGGACCGTGCGGCGCACCGGGCCGTAGGGCGTGTCGACCCACTGGCGGGTCATGTAGCAATCACCATAGGCCGGCGCGGCGTAAGCGTGGGAATTGGCGATGGCGAGCGCCGCACCGCCGACAACCACGCCTGCGGCAAGCGCACCGAGGCCGAAGCCGATGCCGCGGCCACGGGCTTCGGCCTGGGGGGCGCTGGCGAAGGTGAGCGCGGAGACGGCGAGAGCGGCCAGAGCGAGGGTCTTGAAGCGGGTCATGATGATCTGCCATCGGGTTCTTGAAGGGCTTCAGCGCCCCGGTCCTCCATGGGTCGCCGCGGGTCGCGAAAAGGTTCAAGGGCCCAGGTGGATTTTTGCGGCGCATCGCCAACCATCGCCCGACATGGTTCGGGGCCGCATCGGCGGCCGATCTTGCTGGTGGATCCGAAGGTCCTTCGGCTTGCCCAAAGGCAGCGCAGGTTGGCGAGCTTCGTGGAAAACTCCAGACCGTCCCGACGAATGACGCGCGTGCCTTCAGTCCGAGAAGGCGCCATGCGCGACCTGGCGATACTCGCGCGGGGTAAAGCCGATCTTGCTCTTGAAGAAACGGGAAAAATGGCCCGGCGCGGAGAAGCCGAGGTCCAGCGCGATGTCGCGCGCCGGCCGGTCGCTGCCGATCAGTTGCTCGATGGCATATTCGACACGAAGGGTATCGTTGTAGACGCTTGGCGTCATGCCCGTGCTCGCGCTGAACTGTTCGAAGAAGCGAGATCGTGAAAGGCCGACCGATTGGGCAAGGCTATCGAGGCTTTGAGGCTTGCTGGGCTCCGCGCGCATCAGATTGATCGCCTTTCTGATGCGGTGATCGACCGGACGAACCGCGATGGGCGCGAGGTCGGCTGAGGAGTTTGCCGTGAGAACCTGTTGCAGCAGACCGAGGATGTCGGCTTCCAGCGCCGGCTCCGCCGTCGGCGTGATAGCGTCGGTGATCGCCGCGGCGATCCGGGCGACGAAGGCCCGCGTGCGTGGATCGACCATGGCCGACTGACGATTGAACGGCCGCCGCGCGATGCTGCCGCTGCCGCCGCGGACGAGCCAGCCGGCTTCGAGATAAAGCGCGAGGATCGTGATCGGCGGATCATTCACATCCCGCCAATTGGCGTGCGGAACCCAGGGGTTGATCAGAACCATCTGGTCGTCGGTGATCGGACAGAGCGCCCCGTCGACCTCATAGGCACCGTCCTTCCCCTCGACCTTGATCAGGGCATGGACGTGCGGATGGGCATGGACATGGACGGGCTGATTGGTCCGGAACAGGGTGACGCGACCGAAAAGCCCCTGATGGACGCCGAGAACGCCAGTCATCGTTTTTCCCCTGCCCGCTGTCTTCGCGCAAGCTTTGCCGCATCCTCCACTAAATCGGACGGAAAGGTAAGTCGCCGGACATGGCGGTAAGCCAAGGCGGCGACAGGCCGGTAGGATCACCGGCCAAGCGCGACGCTGCGCATGGCGCGCGGTCATCCCGACCCGCATGGCCGGAATTCACCCCGAAGCTGATCAAGAGACCGCATGACCGCTCCTGCAATGGAACTGAGACTTGTCGAGGATGTCATCGCCGCGGGCGGGCAACTATCGCTGCCGAACGACGGTGTCCACCGCATCTGCTACGTGGTTCATGGTGAGATTTCCACTGATGATGCCAGGTTCCGCGACGATCATGCCGTCGCTCTCGGCCACGCCGCGGAACTGACCGCGGCGGCATGCGGGGCGACGGTCTGGCGCTACGAACTCGCGCCGGAGGCGGTTCCAACCGTAGCGCTGGCGCCGCGTGACGGCATCACGCGGGAGAAGCTGCACCAACGGATCGCCTGGCCGATCGCCGATGGCGTTCTGGTCCGCGCCGACAGCGTGTCCTTCCCGCCCGGAGGCTGCGCCTATCTCCACACCCATCAGGGCCCCGGCATCCGCTGCCTGATCGACGGTGGGATCAGGATCGACACGATGGGTCACTCGGCAAGCTACGGGCCGGGCGCCGCCTGGTTCGAGAGCGGCCCCGACCCCGTCTTCGCCCAGGCGGCAGGAGACCGCGCCAGCCGGTTCATCAGGGTGATGGTGCTGCCGGCGACCCTGCTCGGCCGCAGCTCGATCGCCTACGTCAATGACGAGGACCGCGAGAAGCCGAAATCACAGGTCTACAAGAGCTTCGTCGACCAACTGATCGACGCCTGACAGGTCCCGACGCGGCACCGAAACATCGCGTGTTGCCCATCGGCCATGCGGCAGCGCGAACGCCGCCGCGCGATCGTCCTGCGCGGCAGGCCCGGGCGCCAAACAAAAAAGAGCGACACAGGAGGAAATGTGATGCGCATGCAAACGAAGGCCGCTCTTGTCGGCATCGCGATGATCGCCGCCAGCCTATCCGTCACGGCGGCAATGGCTGAGGGCACCTATCCGGAACGCCCCATCCGCGTCATCGTGCCGTTCGCGGCGGGCAGCGCATCGGACATTGTCGGCCGCATCGTCCTGGAAAGGATGGCCGACGATCTCGGCCACCGTTTCGTGGTCGAGAACCAGGCCGGCGCCAGCGGCAATCTGGGCACGGCCGCCGTCGCCCGCGCCGAGCCGGACGGCTACACCATCCTCGTCTCGGCCTCCGGCCCGCTGGCGGTCAACCAGTCGCTGTTCCCCAATATCGGCTACGACCCCCTGGCCGACTTCGAGCCGATCTCGCTGATCGCCACGCTCCCCAATGTCATCGTGGTCAATGCCAACCAGCAGGTGCGATCGGTCTCCGACTTGATCGCGGCCGCGAAGCGGGCGCCGGGGACGCTGAACTATGGCAGCATCGGCAACGGCAGCTCGCAACACCTGGCCGCGGCCTATTTCGAGCAGGTCACGGGCACCCGGATGACCCATGTGCCCTACCGCGTGACGGGCCAGCTCGTGAGCGATCTCGTCGGCGGCCAGTTGCAGGTGAGCTTTCAGCTCATTCCCAATGTGCTCGGCCAGATCCAGGGCGGTCAGCTCAGGCCGCTCGCCATCACCGCGAACAAGCGATCCGAGGTTCTGCCCGGGGTCCCCACCGTCGCCGAGGTCGGCATGAGCGGCTACGAGGCCTATGGCTGGTTCGCCATGCTCGCGCCGAAGCACACGCCGGCACCAATGATCGCGCGCCTGCACGCCGCCTATATGAAGGCCATGTCGGATCCCACGACCCGCCGGCGCATCGTCGAGGTCGGCGCGGAACCCGCGACGTCGACGCCGGCGGAACTGCGCACATTCATGAACGCCGAGGCGAAGAAGTGGGGCGACATCATCCGCGCCAACAACATCAAGCCCGAATGACCGCCGGGCGGGAGTAGCGGCACGGAGGAGGAAAATGGTGGGCCCGGCAGGAAACCCGATGCAGCCCACAAAACTTAGTAGTTTCAGTGTACTACAGTGTCACACGTGTAGTGATGTGTAGTAACCTGGTGTAGGTCAAGTTTGGGCCAACACCTGGTTGTTGCACAGCCATGAACCAGCAAGAGCAGCTCGGTGCGGATGGCACCGCACGCGTTCCCAGGGGGAACGAGGCGCGATAGCTTGCCAAGATCCTCATCGGGACGGCGACATGTGCCGCACCGAGGTGCCGGCGATCTCTTCACCGCTCAGTGGGTGATCACGGTGCAGCCACCCGGCCAGTTCGGGCCACGACTAACGCTCCTCCCGCCGGGACTGAGCGCGGCTGGGAGGAGCGGCTCTCAAGGCCTGACGATCCTTCGTCACACTACCAAAGGGATCTGGGACATTTTGCACCCGGGTTCAAATTTGGGCGGTCCATCAGGCCGCCTCCGCAAGCGGTTTCCATAGCCTTCATCAACAGCTCCCTCACGATGTCCGACCGTGTCATGCGTGCGCCGCGCGCGCCCCGCCGGCGCTCCAAGACCATCTGGTCCAAACCGTCCAGGAGCGTCACCGGCACACGGACTGTCAGGTGTTCAGTTTCAGGATTTGTCATGTTTACCTCTTCCCTGATTTTAGAATGCGTCGCACCTTACGAGACCACTTCTCCATATTCAGCATAAAAAATAGGTCACTCTAAGAAAGTATACTTTCTTTGCCAAACAACTATTCTGTAATTCTTTATTGACACGGTGACACAATCGGCCCCATATCGGCGCCATGACAATCAGAAACGCGATCTCTGTTGAGGAACACAATACTGCGGGAGAGATCCGCACGCTTTGCGTTCGCCGGCGCTTCCGCMCCCCGCCCCTGGAAGACGCCAGCAGTGTCGACGGGACCGTGGCGAGCCGTATTCGTCCACTCTTCGCTAGACCTTTGTTCCACGACAGCTTGGTGCGGGAGGACGGGGACGCCGACCTCGCTGTGATCGGCAACGCGAACTCGACTTGGGAAGAGAGCCAGAAGGCATACAAGAGGCTGCTCAGCCGCCATCGAGCACAGGCCGACAGGCTCCGGGCCCAAATGTGGGCGGCTCGGACAGAGCGGCACAGCTTCCTCAAACTTCAGGGGCGCTACCAGCGTTCCTTCAGCGTTCGTCTTGTGCATGCGGCCGAGCAGAATGCCCGGGTGGCTCCGCGCTTTCGTCGGGCTCCCCATCAGGTTGTAATTCTCGCGGCGTCCATGAACATTTCTACCCCCTCCTCCGAGCCTGTCCGCATCAAGGAGAAGCGGAAGCCCAACGGCGCCGTGCGCTACATTCATCAGTTCGGGGTCGAGGGCCGGGCAAGGCAGTCGATTGCTAGGTCGTCTGCAGAACCCCTGGCTGAGTTCCACCCCGCCCAGTTCGATGTCGCTGGTCGAGGCGGGCTGCACGGTCTCATGCGTGCAGCCAAAGCGGACATCGACATGTTTGGGTTCACATGGGCCATCGAGCTGGATGTCCGTACGGCATTCCAGTCCGTGGCTGAAGCAGCCTGCCTAGAACCACACGTTCGCCAAGTGGCCCCGGAAATCCTTAGACACACAATCCTGACAGAGACCGAAACCTACGAGCACACGAGCAAGATCACAGACATCATCACACGCCTCACCACCGGGGCCGCACAAATCCGGTCGGGTCTACCCACGGGAGCTCTTTCGTCCTCACTGTTTTTCGCCATCATCGTTGGAAGGGTGCTTCGGCAAGTCGAGCAGCGGGCAAACGTCCGCGTCTACTCGATCGCCGACAACCTCCTGGTGCTGGCAACGAACAGGCGGGCAGCGGAAGAGACAGCTATGACCATTGGGGCCGCGTTCCAACGCGAACCGACCGGGCGCTTCGGCCTGCACGTCAAGCCGACGCGACGCCTAGACTGGGGATTTGAGTTCCTCGGTCATCATCTCAAACGCCAACATGGTCAGGTCCACATTCGACCTGGCAAAAAGGGGATGAGCCAGTTCGCTCGCAGGATCCAGATCGCGGCACTCTTGGGGATCGCTGATCCTTCATGTGTGCAAGCCGCTGTGCAGGAACAGGTCGCGTTCTTCAAGGCTGCGTTCCGAGAGTGCACGGACATCGACTGGCTAGCAGCGGGACACGCTGACTGGATTGTTGCCGGCATTCTGAATGCCTTGTCACCCAACGTCTGCATTCCCTATAGATCGCTGCTTCTCGACCTTCTCGATCAGCGCCTTTCTCGCGGCCCCTCTAGCGGAAGGCGACCGAGCACCTCTTAGCGTCGCAGTTGCCCTAATGGCCATCTGGCAGGTCACCTGGGTAGCTCACCCAGAATGGTCGGGTCTCCGTCTCCGGATCACAGCGCAGCAACGTGAACCAAGCCCCCTCACGGCCACAGCGATCAACGACGCCACGCCACCGCTCCAGGTCGAAGAACCGAGCATGGAGGGCCGCGTGGCACGACCTACACGCAGGGTGAATACGAAGCGGTCGCGCATAGTCCTCCAGATGCAGAAAGATGTAGCCTCGCCCGCGTGGATCGTCCGGGTCAGCGAAACCGCAGATCGAACACTTGGTCGGCTGGACGAGGCGACCATCTCGTATAGCGGCCTTCTGTATCCGGATCGACGCCACCCGAGCGTCGTGATCAAAGCCGTTATAGGGGCGCAGACGGTAGTTCGAACGAATTACCACAACCGCTTAGCCCATTGAGCGAGGGCTGGAAAACGCCAACTGCGCGAGCGCGATCCGGATCATTTCAGACGAAACCCAAGCTCCATAGTGCACCGCGCAATCTCTACGTACTGTCGCTCAGTCAGCCTAACCCGGTTTCCCCACGACAGCTCGATCTGCTGGATCTCGTCTTTCGCGATCAGTTCCATGGCCTGGTAGATGCAGTACTCGGCTGCCGAATACGGACTCATGCGCGCTTGCGAGCCATCTGCAACCTCAAGCACGCGAGCTAGCCAGCTCTTCCAGCCATCACGCGTTTCCTCGTGAGGCTTCGCGTGCACCGGGTTGCAAACCGAGAAAGACGTGACCGCCACAATGGCGGCGGCGCGTAACCACATGAGCATTTCATATTCCCG
>BFBZ01001826.1_pt1 | contig 13151 bp, 9 predicted proteins | sample 1888401 | NCBI WGS metagenome assembly BFBZ01 (sample SAMD00112614, study PRJDB3348) | symbiont metagenome | host: Chara braunii | reverse complement strand
ACACCGGGACGCATCGGTCATCCGACGACTCAGAGCAAAACTGAGCGGCTTCGACTTCGAGCCGAAGCTCGCCGACGCGCATCCAGACACGGTCGTGCTGGTGATCGGAGAGTCCTCGCGCTCCGATCGATGGCAGCTTTTTGGCTATGGGCGCAAGACCACGCCAAGGCTGTCTGCGATGAGCGACCTAATTCTTTTCCCCGACGTGGCTACGCAGTCGGTCGCTACGCGATATGCCGTGCCCAACCTTATCTCCCGGCGACCGGTACTGACGAGCGATGGCAAAGTTGCTCTTAGTGCGGAACCGTCTATCCTGGCGGCGCTGAAACAGGTGGGCTATCGGACCTCTTGGTTATCGAATCAAGGGGTAGGAGGCTTCTACGAGAGCCCCATCGCGATGTACGCGGACGATGCGGACGAGGCGGTCTATTTCAACCCGACAAGTTACGACGCACGTGGAACCTACGACGAGGCGTTGCTTGCGCCATTACGCCGAAGGTTGGATATCAAAGGAAGAAAATTCGTCGTGCTGCACACGCTTGGCAGCCATTTCGATTTTTCGCATCGCTACCCGCCGTCCTTCGACATTTACCGCCCTTCGTTGACGACCGTTCCGGCGCAGGATGGCATTAAGCAAAATGCCTCGCTTGCGGTGCAGGTCAGCAACGCCTATGACAACAGCATCCAGTACACGGATTCGCTTCTGTCACAAGTCATCGAAGCCGTCGACGGCAAAGGGGATGCGGCAGTGGTGATGTACATCTCGGATCACGGGCAGGATGTGTTCGACGAACAATGCCAAGCGAAGGGCATCACACGAGCATCGAGTCATTCGTTTACTGTGCCAACGCTGATCTGGGCGAGTGCAAAAGCCAAGATGCAGATCGGCGACCGACTTGATGCAATTTCGAGCTTTCGAACCCAGCCCAAGGTTGCCAATGCCGTGCCCCAGACTTTGCTTGATCTCATTGGTGTGATAACCCCGTCTGCCATGAGAACGCCCAGTTGGTTTGATCGTGAGCATGGACCTCGGCGGGTCTTCTCCGCACAGGGATGGACAGACTTCGACAAGTCTGCTGCACGCGATGCATGTGAGATCAAGCCTTAGTCCGAACTGCATGTAGCGCTCATGCATACGCTGAAAGGGTGTGGGGAGCACGGCTTTGCGCGCTCGGCCTGCGGCAGCCCCACCTCGGTGTATCAGCTATCCGCCCCTATCACGTCCAGCGCGTACTGCTTTGCCCCGATCTGAATCTCAGATGTGCCCGGTGGATAGACCTTGCCTGAGTTCATGCCGTGTAGATCGGCGATTCAACGTATTCCTTGAGTTGCGTCAGCGCAAAGACTGAGCAGCAGCGATTCTCTTGCGGGATTTCGGCCATCTACATATTTACGGCTTTGCAAACTATTTCAAGCAGGCTCTCGATTGGAGAGCCCGAATCTCAATCAATCGTCGGCACTTCCCGCCAATTCAACAGCCGCAACCCTGTCCCCTTGCCGAAGTCGATCGGCGGCTGATTCACTTCACCCTTCACATTGCCAACGATACCCTGCATCCTGCCGTTGTTGTTGATGATCTGCATGTCGGTGATCGCACTGGTGTAGCCGACGTACGCTGCTCCCGTGGTCAGCGCAGTCGTGCCGGATCCATAGTTCACTGCATAGATGCGGCTCTGACCCGAGGGGCTGCAGGCATCGCCGGTGGTCAGCAGGCTGGAAAACACCACGACCCCGTTGAACGATGTCGCACCCAGGGTCACGCGCCAGGTAATTCCCGAAGTCGCATCCTTGCCCAGATCAAGGTACCAGCCCAGTCGCGTTCCGAGGTTGAACGCGGTAGTACCTGTCAGGTTTGCTTCTGTGAGTGCACCCAGATTGCTGCGTGTGATTGGGTAGGTGCCTCCGGTACCGAAGCCCGACGCAGTACCGTCGATGATCGCGTAGAAGGATTGACCCGCCGTCGAATTGATGTCCACGGTGTCGAGCAACTGACCCGTGCCGAACAGCACATAACGTTTCTTGCTCTTTGGATCGATTTCCACCGCTGGTTGTGTCGTGATCGGCTGAGCCGTGCTGCTGGCATCCGCCAGGGTCGCCAGCTTCAGCGGTGCAGGGTAGGAGCCGCTGCTGCCCTTTGCGGCCGTCACATCGAAGCGCCAGAGCTGTCCGTTCAGGTCGCCTGCATAGAGTGCGTCCGCGGTGCCGTCCGTGAAGTCGGTGATATAGGCGGTCAGCTGTGTCAGGCCGGCTGATGAATTACCCGTCTGAACCTTTTCGAGCAATGCACCGGTCTTCGGATTCACGAAGTACACATAGCCGAAACCGTCGCCGTTGTTGTAGCCCGAAGTGAAGACCACGACCCAGCCGTACTTCTTGGTCTTCAACACTACGGGCGTGCCGAAGCTGTAGCCCAGAGTGCTGCCAACACCAGTAGTTGCGCTGGAGAACTCCCAGAGCACCTTGGTCTTGATGTTGTCTTCGCTGGTCATGCTCGCCGGATCGGTGACGTCAATGGCATAGAAACCTTTGCCGCCCTTGCCAAGCCCGCCGATCAGCACGGTTCGCCAGTCCGAATTGCTGCCCGTTGCCGTGGTCGTGAAAACGCCGCCTGCAGTATTGAAGTCGATGTCGAAGGCCTTGGGCGATGCGTCGACGTAGTAGTGGTGTTGGTAATCCGGATTGCCGAGCTGTCCCAGACCGTCGAGTGCCGGGGTCGCCGGGCTGCTGGGGCCCGAGAACAGCATGCTCGGCACGTATGCGAACAGTTCCCGGCCTGCGGTCGTTCCTGTCAAGGCGCCGTTGAACGCGTGCATCATGCCGTCGTTGGCGCCCGCGTAGACGATCGTCGGTCGGGAGGCGTAGTCCGTCTTGAACTTTGCGTAGCCGGGGTTGACGGTGTTCGAGAACTGGCCCGAGGGCGGCCCCACCGGCGTAACCTTCGCGTTCACGATGTCGCCGAGCAGCAAGGCGCGGCGGCGGTAGGGCTTGGTGTCGTCGGTGGTTGTCTTTTCCTTGCTGCGGTCGCCGCGCAGGTAGTTGAGGAAGTCGCCGCTGTCGTCGCCTGTTGCCCAAGGCGTATCGAGCGCGGTGGACTGGGCTGTGGTCAGGTTGGCCTTGCGAAAGGGCACGCCCGCTGTTCCGTTCCAGGTGAGCACCCGACGCGCGGTGTCCCAGCCGGCGCCAGCCAGCTGGTTTTCCAGCGTGGTGGAGGTGTTCCACATCTCCGTGAGAGTTGGCACGCCAGCTGGAAACGTGAGCTGGCTGCCGGAGAGCACACCGGTCCATCCGTTCGAGTCGTACTGCGATGCATAGGACGCCGCGCCGGTAGACGACACCTGCGGGCTCGACAGCGAAAACGATGTGGTGAACGACTTGATTGCGTTGGCGATGCTCGCGAAAGCTTTCGTCAGGCCATCCACCATCGAGTCGGGGCGACCTGCGGTGAAGTAGTTGTCGGGCCGAGGTTGAGTAGTGCCGGCGCCACGCGTGTCAGTGAGCATGTCGCCGCTTGTCGCCCACCAGGTTTGCGGAATGGCGTCGTTGAACGTGTATGGATCGAACGTGCTCTGCATGCTGGTGGGTATCTTGAGACCACCGAACTTCGCGGCCAGGTAGAACTGGTTGTTCGCCTGGAAAGCCTGTTCGAGCACGTCGACCCAGTAGGTTTGAACTGTCTGCTTGCCGATGGTGTTCGATTTGTTTGGATCGTCGGGCCGGATGTCCTTGGTGTTCGCGTCGTACGCAAGCCCAGCCATGAGAGCCGAGTTGTTGCTGCAGCAGTTGTTCGAGATGTTGGTGCGCGTGCCGAGGTCGTCTCCCATGCCTTGCAATTGGCCGACCTTGTTGGTTGCCGTCACTGCGTTGACGGTCGTATCGGCCGTGACCTTTGCAGGCATCGCCGGTTCGTTCGCGTTGTTCGTGTTGCCGGGCACGTTCTTGTCGGCGTGGGTGTAGATGTCGCCGATGCCCAGGACGAAGTTGCGCTGGCACGAGTACTGGATCGGGTCGTCCCAGTTGGTAATGACCGGGAAGCCGTCGAGTCGTTTCGCCGTGGTGTTGGTATCGGTGGTATTGAGGTTGCTCCACTCCGGCACGTTGCCCAGATTGCGGTAGTAGCGCAATGCCGCGTAGTAGAGCTCGCTGACCGGGTCGTTCGACTTGTAGTTGCCGGGAATGATCTGGCCGAACTTGTTGAGGTAGTTGATCACGCCGCTGTCGGCAATGGTCACGCCGTTGGCCGAGGTGGCGGTGGCGTCGGCCGGGTTGGGGTTGCGAACAAACACGCCGGTGTTCTCGTCCCATTCCTTCTGCGCATTGCTGGTGTCGGGCAGTCCGGGCACCGGTTGCAGCGGCCCCACGAACTTCTGGCGTGCGCGCATCACGCCGCCATCGCGGCCGTTGCCATCCTCGTTCAGATAACCGAAGGCGCTGAAGCGCATGCGTCGTGCGTATTGCTGGATCAGGCCCTCGGGCTTCCAGTTGTTTCCATACTGCTTGCAGTTGCTTTCCACGCCGCCGGGGGCGTTGGGGTTGCATACCCTGTTGCGCATGGTGTAGTCGTTGGTGACCGCGGCGCCGATGTCGCTGGTGAAGGTGTTGAAGCCGTTGTCGCCTGGCTTCTTCCACAGGAATTGCATCACCGCGCCGCCGCCGTTCTCGTAGTACTCGATCTTCACGTCGAAGCTCTGCCCCGCAACCAACGCAACTGTGGCGTCATAGCTGGTCGGGCCCTGGTCGATCCACTTGTCGATCAACAGTACCCCGGACACCCACAGGCGCACGCCATCGTCCGCCCGCGCACGGAATGTGTAGGTGCCGGTGGCAGGCGCCACGAAGGTTCCCGTGAAACGGGCGGCGAAGTTGTCCGCGCCAATGCCTGTCACGGGGGCACCGTTGCCCCAATCGTGGTCCACGGTGTCCTGACTCACTGTGACGGTGGGGGAGCCCGTGAGCGTCTTGTTGGCGGCGTTGTAGTACTCGCCCTTCATCGACGCGCCGGACGCGGTGATACGCATCGCGTACTTGCGGCCGTTGACCGAAATGCCGAGGCTGGTTGCGTTGCTGAATGGCGTAGCGCCCGAGATCTCGCTTGTGGGAAGCGTGCGATCAGCGAACAGACCTTGCCCAGCGTGATAGCCCTTCTCCAGGATGGTGTCTGTCGCTGTATCGACCACACGCCTGCCACCCGTCATTGCCCAGCGGAACGGATCGATGGTCGCTGTCGCTGCCCAGTTCAGGAAGTTGCCACTCCACATCGTGCCAAGCGTGCCACCGCACTTGCGGTCGGTGGCCACGCCGGTCGGGTTGAAGAAGCTCTTGTCGCCGGTGTTGGTTTCGTTGGCCGTGGTGTCGGACACATAGGTGTAGCACTTGTTCGGATCGAAGTACCCCAGGAATGTGCTGGCGCTGGAATAGGCCGCGGTATGCGCCGTGCGAGAGGCGGTCGGCCATTCCACAGACAGCGTCAGAGCAAGATTGCCGGGCACGTTGGAGGTGGCGAAGACGGGTTGGTCTGCCAGACTGGCGGCGTTGATCGGCAAGGGCGTGCCGACGAGTGCGCTCGCCAGCGCGGTTGTGCCGGCGAGGCGCGCGGCAAGGATCGAAATCTTGTTCATGGTTCTTCCGCGATGCGTTATTCGGGCTTCGTGAAGGAGGACTGCAGGAAAACCTGCGTGTCGCGAGGACCATCCACGCGCACGCTCAATCGATAGACCAGCGCCTTGGGCGGAGGCGGGCGCCCTGATTCCTGGACGCTGCCGCCGCGCACGTCGGTGGTTGCGGGGGCGTAGACGCAGGTGCTCTTGCTCGAGGCGCCGGAGGTGTTGCACAGGCGATCGATGAGGTAGCGGATCTTCACGAAATCTGCGGGCCGTTCGATGGTGTCTGATGCCTTCGCGTTGTAGAGATCGTCCTTCAGAAGCGCGAGCGGGATGCCACGGTCGTTGGAGTCGAGCCGGACCGCGCTGTAGTTCGATGCCTGCGCGTCGTTGTAGTCGGCGCCCACGGCAGACAGGGCGCCAGTGCTGAACAGCGCCAAAGCCTTGACCGCCGCTTGTTCGCCCTGGTTGACGAGGTCGCGCTTGAAGGCCAGGTTGCCGGCACCGGAAAGTGATGTGTTCATCGACCGCATTACCGCTACGCCGCCCGCGAGCAGGATGACAAGAACGATCAGGCAAATGAGCAGCACGACGCCGCGCTCCCGGCGTGGCCGGTGCAGGGGAGTAATCATGATTTGGGCAGCAACAGGACGTTGCGCAGCGGGATGGTGAATTCGACGACGCGGTAGCGATAGCGGCGGTCGTCGTTCGTCAGGGTGACAGCGGCGCGGGTGAGGCCGGTGTCGGCGAACATGGCGGGAATGGTTTCGGAAACCACGCCGCGCTCAAGTGTCGCGCTGCGCAGAACCAGCCCCACACGTACGGCTACCACCTGTCTGCTCAGCGCTCCGGAGGTCATCATGGTCTTGATGTCGAAGCCCGTGGCGTCAGGTGCTTTCCACGTGTCGATGATGCCGTCCGTGTTGGTGTCGAGGCCATAGAGTGCATGCATTTCCATGACGCCGTCGGCCAGGGTCTGCGGGGCGTCAGTGCCGTCGCTGCGCAGAAGGTCGTAGCTGACCAGTGTGTTGTTCGTTCCGATGCCGAAGAGCTGGAACTGCACGTTGTTGGCTGCGCCATTGCCCAGCGGCGTGAAATAAGCGCTGCCGGTGGCCGCCAGTGAGGCCAGCGTTGTGCCGACGCCTGCCGTGTAGTAGGTGCCGTTAAGCGTCACAAGCTCGTTGTTCGCGCTGTCTGCAAAGGAAGAGTCGACCTGCTCAAGCAGGCAGTCCGTGGTGCCGACCTGGCTGACCAAAGCGATGTCGTTCTTCCGCAGTTGCACTGTGTTGTCAAGTCGAATGATGTTGGCGCTGGCCCCCGCCGAGATGATCGGGCGTGGCACGTCACCGGTCGCGGCGTTGCCGCCCATCACCATCAGCACGTCGGATTTGCCGTCCGACGACTGTCCTTTGCCAATCAACAGCGGTGCGATCCGCAAATCGGCGACACCGGTGGCGTCGCCGAGGAATTTCTCGAACGGCACCGGAAAAACCGTAGTTCGCGGCAGGATCGCCGCGTTGCTGCGCTTGGCCTGCAGCTTGCACCCGAATACGCCCAGGTCCCACGATTGGGTAAAACCGGAGCCTGCGCTGCGCACCGCACGGTCCAGCAGGTAGGCGGCGTAGGACCCCGATTGATTGATGTCGTTGACCGACGTGGTCGTGCGCTTGGTCGATTCGCCGAAGATCACCGCACTTGTGACCGCCAGCGTCACCACCAGTGCGATGACCATGGCAACCAGTAGCTCGATCAGGGTAAGGCCGCGTTCGCGCACTGCGCGCCGGGCTTGCTGAATGCTCATCAGGGCAACTCCACATGGGTAGTGAGCTGGCTACCCGTGCTGCGCGACGGGGCTTGCCAGGTGATGGTCACGTCGGCCGCCTTGCCGGTTCCGGCGACATCCACTTTTCCAACCCCATTCGGCAAGCCGCCGGTCTGCGGCGCGGCGACACGCAGCTTCCAGGCATCCAGCGCTGCAGCTGGGACCGTGGTCGACTGGTTGAGCCACATCAGAGCCACCACTTCGTTTGCGAGCAGTGCTGCGCGATTACGGTCTTCGGCATCCACCGAGAAGCTGACGGCTCGTGCCTGCAGGCCGATCAGGCCCAGCAGGCCCAGGGAAAAGAGCAGCACCGAGACCAGGACTTCAAGCAGTGCGATGCCGGCCTGGCTGCCGCTGTGGCGACTTGTTTTGCTTGGGTGTTTCATCGCTAGGGGCAGCCGTCTGGCTGGGTGGCTGAAAGGGTTCGCGCCGGGTCGCACATGCGGACTTGGCCGCCCAGCGCGACGAGGACGCGCAGCGGTCGGTCGCCCGTCTTGCTATCGCTCATCGTGATGTCGTACTGGACGGCTGCGGCGGTGCACTTGGCGCTGGTGGGGCCGGGCGTGTCGTTTGCCACGAGACGGCCGATAGAGCTGAAGCAGACGGAAAGGGGGCCGGAGATAGCCACGTTGGAGCCGACGTCGCGCAGGATGCCCGCCTCGACAAACGCTGCTGTCGCATCGGAGTCGGTCGGGACCACCGTACTGGTAGCCCAATTGCTGCCGTTGACCTTGGCGGTGTAGCTGGTGGAGGTGGGTTTGTCGTCCGTGAGCGAGAACACCACTTGCCGGCTGCGGCGGGTGGCCTCCGTCTGCGCCTGCCGCAAGCCGTTCTGCAGCGAATCACTGACAGTACGGATCTTGTTGTTGCGCACCCAGCCGAGCATGGATGGTGTGGCAAGCGCAGCGAGCAGCGCCATGATTGCCACCACGACGATCATTTCGACCAGCGTGAACCCCCTGCGGTAACGCTGGGAGAGGCTGGTTTTCAGCATGCCTGGCCCTTCTTGACGATCCAGGCAGTGGTGCAGGGCGTTGTCCAACCCGACCACGCGGTGGGCATGCCTGTCGTGGCGCGAATGTTCTGCTCGCTGATGGTGTAGACGACACCGTTGGCTGGTCCGCTTCCTGTTGCCGTGAGCGTGAACGTCGTATCGGTCGGCACAACGGTTGCACAACTGATCACGAAGTTGCCGAAGGTGCGTTGGCTGGCGGCAATGCCAGCGTCGCAAGGCGGCAGGATGGTGGCGCTGACCTTCTTGTATGTGCGGTTGTCCTGAAAATACCGTTCCATGTCCGCGCGCATGGTGGCCAGCCCATTCGTGCCGTCCACCACGTACCCGCGCCGCACATAGTCCTGATAGCTCGGAATGGCGATCGCGGCGAGCACGCCGATGATCACCACGGTGATCATGATTTCGATCAGGGTGAAGCCGCGAGACTGGTCACCACGGGCGATCCGGCTTCGAGCAGGTTGTTGTTTCATCAAAGGACACCTTTCAGTCCCGACCGGCAGAGCCGGAAACGGGCGGGAAACAATTACACAGAGTTGTTAAAGGATGTCTCTGAATGTTTGTTTTTGCAAAACCTTCCATCTCCCGGCAATGACCATTCGTCGGCAGTTCGGCCCGGCACAATGGGCCGGATGACGTCCTGCGTAGCGCCCGCCAGCTCCGTTCTGCCCGCCTCCAGGGCGCTCGACGTCACTCGCACGGCTCTTGTCGCGCTGCCTTTTCTCTGTCCCTTGGTTGCCGGCCCCTCTGTCAACGTATGGCAGCTGCTGGTTTCCTGGGTTTGCCTCGCGGCGCTGTTGCTGACGGGACCCGTCGGCTCACCAGCCCTCGGTGTTTGGGGCTGGCTGGGCCTGGGGGGCCTTCTTGTCGCACTCTCCGCGTGGGGCGCGCTGTCCGTATGGGGGCCGGCCTGCCTCGCAATCGCAGGAATCGCGGCGGCGACGAGCCTGGGCAGCGGATTGGTGCGCGATGGTCAGGCAGCCGCCTCGTTGTTGGCCAAAGGTGTACTTGTCGCCGGTCTTGTCAGCGCTGTTCTGGGCTTGCTGCAGTACTACGGCCTGGCTGAACCGCTCGTGCCATGGACCACGTCGCCGGCGCTGGGGCAGGCCTACGGCAATCTGCGCCAGCGCAACCAGTTCGCGACGCTGATCAGCCTGGCTTGGTGCGCAGTCCTGTGGCTTTACGCGACGAGTGATGCACAGCGCACACGCCGTGGTCTCGCGGCGGCGGGGGTGCTCTTGTTGATCGCCGCAGCCGCATCGACCTCGCGCACAGGCCTTCTGCAACTGCTGTCGATCACTGGGGTGGCAGCTTTCATCGCAAGGTGCGAGCGACAAGGCTCGACGGCCCTGTATCGCCTCCCGGCCCCAAAATGGCTGCTCACGACGATCCCGTTGTACTTCGCGATCGCCTGGGTGCTTCCGCGGCTGGCTGGAGGTGGCAGTGGTGCAGTCGAAAGCATGATCGAGCGCCTGAAGTCCGGCGCGCCCGACGACCACAGTCGCTTGCTGCTCTGGCGCAACGTGCTGGCTCTGATTTCAGAGCACCCGTGGACTGGATGGGGGTGGGGTGAACTGGCCTTTGCGCATTACAGCGCTTCGTACAGCGGGGGGCGCTTCGTCGAGATCCTCGACAACGCGCACAACCTGCCTATGCATCTAGCGGTCGAACTCGGAATCCCTGCCGCAGTGCTGATTTGTGGCGGCTTTCTCTGGCTGGTTCTTTCCGCCCGACCATGGCGTGAGCGCGACCCGGTTCGGCTCATGGGCTGGGGCATGCTGTGGGCGATCGTCCTGCACAGCCTGCTCGAATACCCACTCTGGTACGGACCATTCCAACTGGTCTTCGGTCTTTGCATCGGACTGCTGTGGCCAGGTCGGAGTGCCCGACCCATGGCAAAGGCGGCTCCGTTCGCCGCCGTGGCGCTGTTGGGTATTGCAGGTTATGCAGGCTGGGACTACATCCGCATCAGCCAGATCTACCTGCCTCGCGAAGAACGGCTCGCGCAATACGAGGACAACACGCTGGCGAAAATCCGCTATTCCCGGATCTTCGTCAATCAAGTGCAATACGCGGAACTGACGCTGACGATGGTCACGCAAGCCAATGCTGGCGCAGTGCATGAACTGGCGCGGCGCATCATGCATTTCTCGCCCGAGCCGCGCGTCATCGTCAAGCTCATCGAGAGCGCCGAATTGCTGGGGCGCAAGGAGGAGGCGCGGGAAGAGGCGGAACGCTTCAGGAACGCGTTCCCATCGGACTTCGCCCGCTGGATGAGAGAGGATGCCGGCGAAGGCATCGCTCCCTAGCAGCGCGATTACGGCGCCATCCAACTCCCCGACTTCCCCCCATGCTTCTCCAACACATGCACATCGGTAATCCGCATCCCCCGATCCACCGCCTTGCACATGTCATAGATTGTCAATAGCGCCACCTGCACCGCAGTCAGCGCCTCCATCTCCACCCCCGTCGGCCCCACGGTCTCGACAGTCGCCGTGCAAACCACCTGCGGTGCGCTTCCCGCATCGGCCAGCGCGAACGCCACAGCCACCCGGGTCAAGGCCAACGGATGGCACAGCGGGATCAGGTCGCTCGTCTTCTTCGCCGCCTGGATGCCCGCGATCCGCGCGATGCCCAGCACATCGCCCTTCTTCGCCGTGCCGGATTCGATCAGCGCCAGCGTTGCCGCCTGCATCTCGATGCGGCCCGTGGCCACGGCCACGCGGTGGGTTGCCGGCTTGGCGGCCACGTCGACCATGTGGGCCTGGCCCTGGGCGTCAAAATGGGTGAGGGTGCTCATGGATGAACGATCGGGTTGACGGTGCATCATACGAGCCCGAGCCACAGACGAGGAATGCCGCGCTTGACTCCCCCACGCCACTCCAGAAGCAAGCTGACGCCCGCCCTGCGATCGTTGTGCGCTAGCGTTTTGATAGCTTCGCAGGCCCTGCTGCCGGTGCCCGCGCTGGCGCAGATCCAGCAGGTGCTTCCCGGCATGGGCGACGGCGGCGAGATGACCGCCAGCGCCGAGCGCCACCTCGGCGACCAGATCGCCCGCGAGCTGTATCGCGACACCGACTACATCGACGACCCGGTGATCGCCGCCTATGTGCAGGAGATCTGGCAGCGCCTGCTGGCCGCCGCCCGTGCGCGCGGCGAACTCACGCCCGAACTCGACGAGCGCTTCGCCTGGACGATCCTTCTGGGCCGCGACCGCAACATCAATGCCTTCGCGCTGCCCGGTGGCTACCTCGGGCTCAACCTCGGCCTGGTGGCCGCGGTCGGCAGCCGCGACGAGCTGGCGACGGTGCTCGGGCACGAGCTCTCGCACGTCACGCAGCGCCACATCTCGCGCATCATGACGAAGCAGGGCAAGCAGATGCCGCTGATGATCGCTGGGCTGATCCTGGGGATGATCGCCGCCAGCAAGAGCCGCAACGGCGATGCGGGCCAGGCCATGATCATGGGCAGCCAGGCGATGTTCGCGCAGAACCAGCTGAACTTCTCGCGCGACATGGAACGCGAGGCCGATCGCGTCGGCTTCGGCGTGATGACGCAGGCCGGCTTCGCGCCGCAGGGCGCTGCCGCGATGTTCGAGAAGCTGCAGTACGCCTCGCGCCTCAACGACAACGGCTCGTACCCCTACCTGCGCAGCCACCCGCTGACGACCGAGCGGATCTCCGACATGCAGGGCCGTTTCCAGTTCCGCATGGACGCCGTGCCGCCGCTGCCGCTGGCCATGGACCACGCGATGATCGCCTCGCGCGCCCGTGTGCTGACGCGCCCGGGTGTCGACGTGCTGCGGCTGTGGATCGACTCGGCCGCCAGCGGCGAGTTCGCGAAGAGCCCCCCGGCCCAGCAGGCCGGCACGCTGTACGCGGCGGCGCTGTCGGCGAAGGAGATGCGCGACTACAAGGCTGCGCGCGCGCTGGTCGAGCGTCTGGTCGCGCGCACGGCGGACGACCCCGCCGCGGCGAAGCAGGCGCGCTGGCTGAACGCGGAGATCGAACTCGCAGCAGGCGCGGCGCCCAAGGCGGCCGCACTGCTCGACGCCAGGTCGAAGGAGCGGCCCGAGATGCTGCTCGCCGCCGAAGCCGCCACCGCGATGCGCCAGCCCGCGCCGATGATCCCGGTGCTGCGCGACTGGGTGGCCGCGAATCCGCGCGACGCGACCGTGTGGCGCGCGCTCGGCAACCTCTACGGCGCGCAGAACGACACGCTGCGTGCGGTGCGTGCCGACGCAGAGGCGAACGTGGCGATCCTCGACTACCCCGCGGCGCGCGACCGCTTCAAGGCGGCGCAGGAACTCGTCCGCCAGTCCAAGGCGGTCGACCACTACGAGGCGTCGATCATCGACACCCGTGCGCGGGCGGTGGACGTATTGGTGAAGGAACAGGCGGCGGAGCCGCCGTTGAAGTAGGCCGCAGCAGTTGCTGCTGATCAGCGCTTCGGGGAAAGCAGCCCGCCCAGCGCGGACTCGATCAGCAGCCCCAGCAGCGAGTACAGCAGCGAGCCGATCAGCGCGGCCAGGAAGCCGTTGACGTGGAAGCCGCCCAGTAGCCCCGACGCGGCCCAGAACAGCAGCGCGTTGATGACGAACAGGAAGAGCCCGAGCGTGACGATGGTGACGGGCAGCGTCAGCACCACCAGCACCGGCCGCACGATCATGTTGAGCAGTCCGATCACCGCGGCCGCGATGAGCGCGGAACCGAAGCTGTTG
>BFBZ01001825.1_pt1 | contig 13157 bp, 13 predicted proteins | sample 1888401 | NCBI WGS metagenome assembly BFBZ01 (sample SAMD00112614, study PRJDB3348) | symbiont metagenome | host: Chara braunii | reverse complement strand
GCATCGAGTTCGGGAAATTCCGCGTCGATGAACTGGCAGCCCGGATATTCCGCGAAGATCCGGGCGATGAGGCCTGCGAGGTTTGCGCCGTCGGCATCGGTCGCGGGGCGGATGATCATAGCGTGATGGTCCTTGTCGCCTGAATGAGAGCGAGTGCGTCCTTGGGGGCGAGCGGCGCCGGCGTCCAGGCCGCCTGGGCCGCGACGGCTTCATCGAGCCGCTTCTGATATTGCCGTCGCGGCAGCTCCACCGCGCCGAGCGAGCGCAGGTGGTCGGTGACGAACTGGGTGTCGAGCAGCACGAAGCCGCCGGCGATCAGCCGCGCCACCAGGTGGACCAGCGCCACCTTGGAAGCGTCGCGTTCGGTATGGAACATGCTCTCGCCGAAAAAGGCGGCGCCGAGCCTGACGCCATAGAGGCCGCCGACCAGCCTTCCGTCCTGGTAGGCCTCGACCGTGTGGCAATGGCCCATGCCGAACAGCGCGCCGTAAAGGGCCCGGATACGGCCATTGATCCAGGTGGTCGTGCGCCCCTCCGCGGGCGCGGCGCAGGCGTCGATGACGGCCTCGAAATCGTGATCCATGCGGATTTCGAAGCGCCCGCCCTTGACCGTGCGGGCAAGCCGCGAGGGCACCTCGAAACCGTCGAGCGGGATGACGCCGCGCCGGTCCGGCTCGACCCAGTAGAGGCCGGGATCGTCGGCGCCTTCCGACATCGGGAAAATGCCGCAGGCATAAGCCCTGAGCAGCACCTCCGGAGTGATCGCATTGGCGAGGTCGTCGGTATGGCGGGTCATGACATCGCGATTCTACCGCAGTTCACCGAAGACGGGGAGACCGCTGTCAGGGGCGCTTTTCGATGGCCGGGATCGGCTCGAGACCGGTGCGCGTCACTGTCTCGCGGGCTGCCGGTGAGGCGAGGAAGCCGATCAGCTGGCGCGCAGCCTCGGGCTCGCGGGCATCGACCAGGATGCCGGCCGAAAACACCGTGACCCGCTGCAGCTCGGCCGGCAGCGGGCCGACAAAGTCGATGCCCTGGATCGGCAGCAGCTCGCTGATCTGCTGGAAACCGATTTCCGCGTCGCCGCGCGCGACGACGCTGCCGACGCGTTCGCTCAGGATCCGCCGGCTCTTCGGGCCGACCTGGTCGACGACGCCCAGCCGCTGATAAAGTTCGGTCGAGATATAGACGCCGCTGGCGCTTGCCGAATAGGCGATCGATCTTGCCTCGAGCAGCGCTTTCCTGAGCGCCTCGACCGAGCTGATATCCGGCCGCGGCGCGCCGGCCCGGACCACCATGCCGATGCTCGACCGGGCAAGGTCGACCCGGCTGGCGGGATCGACCTTGCCCTGCCGGATCAGGTTTTCCAGCCCGCTCGCCGCCAGGATCACGATGTCCGCGGCCTCGCCGCGCGCCAGCCGCACGGGAATGGCGTCTGGCGCCGTGCCCATCGAGGCGCCCCATGAGGTGACGACGCTGTGTCCGCTCGCCCGCTCGAAGGCCGGCAGCAATTCACGATAGGCGGCGGTGAAGCCGCCGGAGTTCATCACCTTGATTTCGGCTGCCTGCACCGGGCTCGCAAGCGACAGCAGGGCCAGCATTGCCAAGGCCAGGCAGCGCATGGCGATCGTGGCGAACTTCATGGTCGATCCTCCGTCAATTCGGCGGCGGCGCGGCGGGGCGCCCGGCCGGTCAATCGGCGAGACGCAGTTCGAAAACAATCTGGCCATTGTCGGTCAGGCCGGTCTCGGTCCAGCCGTTGCGGCGATAGAAGCGTTCGGCGCGCGTGCCGTGGCCGGTGGTCAGCCAGGCCTTGGCATGACCGGCGGTCTTCAGCGCGGCGCAGGCCTCGGCGAGCAGGGCCTGGCCGATGCCTTGTCCCTCACGATCCGGATCGACGAACAAGGCGAAGATCGAGCCGTCGCGTGGATCGGCCGACGAGAAGCCCTGGATGGCGCGGTCCTGGTCCCAGACCCAGAAGCCGTCGCGGTCGATCAGCCAGCCGACCTGATCGACGATCTTGTCCGGATTGCTCAGGCGGTTCTCGCGGACAGCCATGCGGATCTCGCCGATGCGCGCGAGATCCGCCCGGGTGGCAACGCGGATCATTGCTTCTCGATGCCGGCGACGGTGGCCGCTTCCATCCATTTGACCGCCTCCACGCGCACCCGCTCGGCGAGCTCCTCGGGCGTCGACGGTGCGATCTGCATGCCGAGCGAGGCGGTGAGCGCATTCTGCAGTTCGGGCGAGGTCGCCGCCGCGCGCACGGCCGCGTTGAGCTTGGCGACGACGTCGGGCGAGACGCCCGCGGGGGTGAACAGGGCGAACCAGGCGATCAACTCGTAACCCTTGACACCGGCCGCCTCGTCGACCGTCGGCAGGTCGGGAAATTGCGGCGAGCGGGTCGCCGAGGTGACGGCCAGCGCCCGCACCGTATTGGCGCGCACCTGCGGCAGCATCACGCCGAGATCGGCGGTGAACAGCGTCACGCGGTTGGCGATCAGGTCCTGCATGGCGGCCGGGCCCTGGCGATAGGGCACGTGGGTCATCTTGATGCCGGTCATGGCCAGCAGCATCTCGGTGGAGACGCGCTGCGAGGCGGAAGCCGAGGCGAAGGTCAGGTCGGTGCGGGTCTTGGCGAGCGCGATCAGCTCCGCCAACGTCTTGACGGGCACCTCGTTGGACACCGCGACGATCAGCGGCACCGAGCACAGGAAGGAGACCGGCTGGAAATCCCGGTGCATGTCGAACGGCACGTTGTTGAACAGCGCGGGGGCCGCCGCATTGGTCGAATTGGTGCCGATCAGGATCGTGTAGCCATCGGCGTCGGCCTTGGCGACCGCGCTGGCCCCGATCATGCCATTGGCGCCGGGGCGGTTCTCGATCACCAGGGACTGGCCGAGCGTCTGGCTCATCCGGTCACCGAAGGCGCGCGCCACGATGTCGGTGGCGCTGCCGGCGGCGAACGGCACGATCGCGCGGATCGGCCGGTTCGGATAATTTTGCGCGGCCGCCGGCCCGCTCTGCGCCAGCGCGCCGAGCGCCATGATGCCGGCGATCGCCAGCGATTTGACCAATGCCGGGCCGTTGAACAGCCGCGCCTTGCCTGTTGATGTCATGAAGGCCTCCCGTGATCCTGCTATCGGGTGACTGGCGCACCCGTTCCCCTTTGAGGTCGGACCCTAGTGGCTTTGCCGGCGAAGGCAACTGCCGACGCCACCATGGCAAGGTGACGTTGTTTCCCGGCCACGGTCGGCTGCGATATGCGGCGTGCGACGCGCCGACGCTTGGCCGGATCCTGCTCCTCGCCTAATTCTCGACCATCGACTGTCTCGCCCGGAACCAACCATGCGCCGCACACTCCTTGCCCTTGTCGCCGTTTTTTCCGCTGCTCCGGCATTCGCTCAGGGCGCCGAGCAATTCGTCGGCCGCTGGGGCTTCGTGTCCTATTGGAACGAGGCCGACCGGCCGAAATCGATCGCGGGCGCGCGCGGTTCCTGCGGCCACCCTTACGTGATCGCGCGCGGGCCGCATGGCGGCGCGATGATGCACGCCGCCGACGCCGCGGCGCCGAGCGAATTGCAGCTCGTCACGGCCAACGGCAAGACCTATCTGGTGCCGCCGGGCAATCCGGAGCCGGGCAATCGCGCCAATCGCGAACTCGTCATTGTCGACGCCAACACCTTCATCACCCGCTACACCAACGACGAAGCCCATGGGCGCTATGGCATGATGGTCTATGCCCGCTGCGGCGGCTCGGCCGCGAGCCGGCGCTGACCGCTGGCCCATCCGCCTGGGGAGGCGGTCGGCCCTGTCAACCTCCGGCGGCGGTCAGGCTCTCGCCCCGGGACTTTTAACGGAGACGCGCCGTGATCCTGATCGGCCAATATGATTCGCCTTTCGTCCGGCGTGTCGCCATCGCGCTCCATCTCTACGGTCTCGCGTATGAACATCGGCCATGGTCGGTCTTTGCCGATGCCGACAAGGTGGCCCGCTACAATCCGGTCATCCGGGTGCCGACGCTGGTTCTCGACGATGGCGAAGCGCTGATCGAGAGCACGGCCATCCTCGATCATCTCGACGAACGCGTCGGCCCATCGAGGGCATTGATCGCCGGCAATGGCCGGCACCGTCGCCACGCCCTGAAGGTCTGCGCGCTCGCCACCGGCCTCGGCGACAAGGTTGTCAGCCTGATCTACGAGCGCATCCTGCATTCCGAGACGTCGCGGCCCTGGGTCGATCGCCTGCACGCCCAGATCCATGGCGTCCTCGACGTCCTCGAGGCCGAACGGGCGGCCCTGACGACGCCGTTCTGGTTCGGCGAGGCGATCGGCCATGCCGACATCGCGGTCGCCTGCGTCCTGAGGATCACCGGCGAGGCCAATCCGGGCCTGTTCGACGCGCGGCGCTGGCCGGCGCTCGCGGCGCATGCCGCGCGGTGCGAGGCACTGGAGCCGTTCCGGACGATCGTGCAGCCTTTCGTGCCGCCGTCCTGAGTGTCGCTGCCGGCATGGCCGCGCCGAGCGCGCGGCGCAGCCGGCCTCTGCCGAAACGGCAATGTCTAAGCTGAGCCGGCTCGGCTAGGTTCGCGGCGTCAGCCATGTTTGCATCCCCCGCCTTCATCATCGTCGCGCTCGGCATCACCCAGATCATTTCCTGGGGAACCATCGTTTATGCCATTTCGGTGCTGTCGAAGCCGATGGCGGCTGAGCTCGGCTGGAGCCAGACCTTTATCTTTCTTGGCTTCTCCGCATCCCTGCTGGTCGGCGGCCTCGTCGCCAAGCCGGCGGCGCGTTTCCTGGAGAAGCGTGGCGGCCGCGTGACCATGACCATGGGGTCGGTGGTGGCGGCTCTTGGCCTCGCCATGCTGTCGCAGGTGACCGAGGCGACCGCCTATATCGCCGCCTGGGTCGTGCTCGGCCTCGCGTCGCGCCTGACCCTCTACGACACCGCCTTCGCCACCCTGGTCGAGATCCATGGCACGGCCGCCCGCCGGCCGATCACATTGCTGGCGCTGTTCGGCGGCCTTGCCTCGACGGTGTTCTGGCCGATCTGCCACTATGTCAACGAAGCCCATGGCTGGCGCGCCGCCTGGCTGGTCTGTGCCCTCGCGGTGCTGGTCCTGTGCACGCCGCTGCATCTCGCCTTGCCGAAAAAGGCAACGGCTTCGGCCGCGGCCAACGGCCTGAACGGCGACGGCAACGATCCGGAGCCGCTGGTGCCGGCCTCGCGGCGATCGTCGGCGATCCTGCTGCTGGCCATTGCCCTTGCCTGCAATTCCTTCATCACGGTCGCGCTCAACGCCCATTTCATTCCCGCCGTGGTGATGCTCGGCGCCTCCGCCGCCACCGCCGTCTGGATCGCTTCGATCCGCGGCGTGTTTCAGACGCTCGGCCGCCTCGCCGAAATGATCTTCGGGCGAAATCTCGATCCCTTTGCTTTCGCCATGTTGTCGACCGGCATCCTGGTGCTGGCTTTCGTGCCGCTGGCCGGTGGCGGCGCGTCCACGCCGGCGCTGCTGGCCTTCTCGATCCTGTTCGGCATCTCCATCGGGCTGGTCACCATCGTGCGCGGCGCGGTGCCCCTGGTGCTGTTCGGCAAGCATGGCTATGCGAGCGTGCTCGCGACCATCGCCACGCCCGGCCTAGTGGTCACCGCCGTGGCGCCGACCGCCTATGCCTTCATTCTCGACAGCCTCGGGCCTCGCTGGGGTTTCGTCATCCTGTTCGTTATCGCGCTGGCGTCATTTGTCGCGACATCGGCGCTCGCCTGGCGGTTCCGCTCCGGCTCCCGTCCGCCACCATAGCGCGATGACCGTAGCGGCTTGCGCGAAATTCGGGCTAGCTGAGTTGCGACTGGCGGATTGGCGACGAGAGACCGAATGATCCTGGAGATATGGCAAGGCTCGGGTGACCTCTGGAACGGTCTTGCCGTGATCCTGCGCGCCGCCGGCTATATCGGCACGCTGGGCGGTGCCGGCGTCGCCCTGTTCCTGCTGTTCATGAGCGGCGAGCTGACAGCGGAGGAGGCCACCGCGGCGCGCCGCTGGCTGGCGGTTCTGGTGCTGATCGGCCTGCTCGCGACGCTCGCCGCCTGGCCGATGCGGGCGCTGACGCTTGCCCGCATGCCGGAGGCGGCATTCCGCTTCGAGATCTATTCCGGCATTGCCCGCTCGCGTTTCGGCGATGCCGCCTTGCTGCGCATGGGGGGGCTCGTCCTGGTGCTCTTCGCCCTGGTGCGAAGGACCTGGGGCACCGGCATCGCCGCCATCGGCGCGGTGGCGATCGCCGCCAGCTATGTCGCCATCGGCCACACCACGCAATATCGCCCGCGTCAGGAGCTGGCGGCCTTGACCGTGCTGCATCTGATGGCCGTCGCCTTCTGGTTCGGCAGCCTGTTCCCCTTGCGCAATGTTACGCTGCGACGCGATCCGCATTCGGCCGCCGAGGCGGTCGCGGTCTGGTCGCGTTATGCCACCGTCTTCGTCATCCTGGTTCTGGCGAGCGGCATGCTGATCAGCTGGTATCTCGTCGGTCCGGTCAGGAACCTGACCGGCTCATGGTTCGGCTGGGCGCTGATCGCCAAGTTCGGCCTCGTCGCGCTGATGCTGGTCACGGCCTTCGGCGCACGCTTCCACCATGCCAGGCTGATGATGCGCGGCGACGTCCTGGCGGCCTCCGGGCTGCGCCGTTCGCTCGGCCGACAGATCCTGCTCGGTATTCTGATCTTTTATGCGACCGCCGAACTCGTCTCGGTCAATCCGGCCGATTACGGTCATCGCCTCGCCGGCTGAGGGCGGATCAGGCGACCAGCATGTCGAGCCCGCGGGCCGACACCGCCTGGCTCAGATGGCGGGCCGGTGCCGCATCGACGATAATGCCGGTGGCCAGGTCGTGCCCGTCGATGCGTACCGGCATCTGCCGTTCGAATTTCGACGAGTCGACAATGAAATAGGCGCGTTTCGCGGCGCCGATCATCTGCTTGCGCTGCTCGGCCCAGACCCGGCAGGAATCCGTCGGCTGGCCGTCGGCGGTCAGCCCGCCGGCCGTCACGAAGGCGATGTCGACATGATAGTTCTTCAGCATGTCCATGGTGTCGATGCCGACCGAGCCCTGATCGGCGGTGTCGATCTCGCCGCCCAGCACCACGACGCGAAAGCCGGGCACGCGCGACAGAAGCAGCGCATTGGCCAATCCGTTGGTGACCACGGTCAACTGGCTCTTGGTGGCCAGCGCCTCGGCGACCAGCAGGGCGGTCGCGCCGGAATCGAGCAGCACCACCATGCCGTCCTCGACCAGCGCCGCGGCGGCGCGGGCGATCGCGGCATTGCCCGCCGTGTTGTCGGCCTGGCGATGAAGCGCGACCGGCTCGGTCGCCAGCCTGCGGGTCGCGCCGCCATGGACGACATCCAGCTCGCCGCGGTCGGCGAGCATCTTCAGGTCGCGACGGATGGTTTCGCGCGAGACGCCAAGCGCGTCGGCAAGCTCGCCCACCGTTGCCGATCCGGAGAGCTCGACCCGCTCTCTGATACGGTCGTGACGGTTCACGGCAAGCGGTCTGGCCATAGGAAGCGCAACCCAGTTATGCAAAACAAGGGAATGCGAAGACGATCACGGGAGCGTGATAGCCGCATCCGGAGTTTTACGCATGTGCGCAGCTGACGCAACCTACCGACCGAATGTCGGCATCGCGCTTTTCAATAGACGCGGGCAGGTCCTGATCGCGCGGCGCAGCGGCGATGACGGGCCCGAAATCATCGCGCCGGGCTTCGAATGGCAGATGCCGCAAGGCGGGATCGACCCCGGCGAGGACATCGAAGCAGCCGCTCGCCGGGAATTGACCGAGGAGACCGGCGTCATCGGTGCGGAGTTGCTGGACATTCTGCCGCAGGCGCTCTGCTATGACTGGCCGCCCTATGACGGCCCGCCTCACCGGCTCGACCGCTGGCGCGGCCAGCGGCAGACCTGGCTGGCCTTCCGCTTCACCGGATCCGACGACCAGATCGATCTCTCGCGTGCCGCGCCGGGCGAGCCGCCGGAATTCGATCGCTGGCGTTGGGAAAGGCTCGGGCGCCTGCCGGATCTGGTCGTTGCCTATAAGCGCGCCATCTATGTCGAGGTCACGGCCGCCTTCGCCATCTTCGCGTCGGAGGGCGCGGCCGCCGGGGCCGCGGGATCATGCCGCAATTCATCATCTTAAGGTCATGATGCGCCACGATGGTCCCCGCGCGAATCGCATCCAAGATCGGAATCTCGTTTCCATGACCGACGCCGTTGCCGCCGCCTTCGCCGCTCTCGACAATCATAAGCACGCGCTCGAGGCGACATCGCTCCGCGCCCTGTTCGAGGCCGAGCCGAAGCGCTTCGAGCGCCTGTCGATGAAGCTCGGGCCCATCCTGATGGACTATTCCAAGACCCGGGTGACGGCCAAGACCATGCGGCTGTTGACCGAGCTTGCCCGCGCCGGCGAGGTCGAGGCCAAGCGTGACGCGATGTTTGCCGGCGAACGGATCAATGTCAGCGAGAACCGCGCGGTGCTTCATGTGGCGCTGCGCAATCTCTCCGGGGCGCCCATGTCGGTCGACGGCCGCGACGTCATGCCGGCGGTCGCCGCCGAACGCGAGCGTTGCGCCGCCTTCGCCGACGCGGTGCGCTCGGGCGCGCTGCGCGGCGCCACCGGCAAGCGCTTCTCGACCGTCGTCAATATCGGCATCGGCGGCTCGGACCTCGGCCCCGCCATGGCGACGCAGGCGCTCTCGCCCTATGCCAAGCGTGGGCTCGGCGTGCGCTTCGTCTCCAATGTCGACGGCGCCCACATGGCCGATACCCTGAAAGGCCTCGACCCGGCACGCACCCTGTTCATCATCTCGTCGAAGACCTTCACCACGGTCGAGACCATGACCAATGCCACCACGGCGCGGGCCTTCGTCGCCCAGGCGCTGGGCGAGCCGGCGGTCGGCCATCATTTCGCGGCGGTGTCGACCAATCTTGCCGCGGTCAACGCCTTCGGCATTCCCGAACAGAGCATGTTCCGGTTCTGGGACTGGGTCGGCGGCCGTTATTCGGTCTGGTCGGCCATCGGCCTGTCGCTGATGATCGCCATCGGTCCGCGCAACTTCCAGGGTTTCCTGGCCGGCGCCGAACGGGTCGACCAGCATTTCCGCTCGGCGCCGCTGACCCGCAACATGCCGGTCATCATGGCCCTCCTCGGGCTCTGGCATCGCAATGTCTGGGGTTACGCCAGCCACGCGGTGCTGCCCTATGACCAGCGCCTCGCGCGCTTTCCCGCGCATTTGCAGCAGCTCGACATGGAGAGCCTTGGCAAGTCCGTGACGCTCGCCGGCGCCCGGGTAGCGCGTGCCACCGGGCCGGTCATCTGGGGCGAGCCCGGCACCAATGGCCAGCACGCCTTTTTCCAACTGCTCCACCAGGGCACCGATGTCGTGCCTTGCGACTTCCTGATCGCCGCCAGCCCGCACGAGCGTGGCCGCAAGCATCATGACCTCTTGATCGCCAATTGCCTGGCCCAGAGCCAGGCCCTGATGCGCGGCCGCACGCTCGAGGAGGCCACAGCCCAGGCGCTCGACAAGGGGCTGAACGCCAGGGAGGCCGCGGCTCTCGCGCCGCACCGGGTCTTTGCCGGCGATCGTCCCTCGACCACCTTCCTCTACCGCAAGCTCGATCCGGCGACGCTCGGCATGCTGATCGCGCTCTATGAGCACAAGGTCTTCGTCATGGCGGCCATTCTGGGCATCAACGCCTTCGACCAATGGGGCGTCGAGCTCGGCAAGGAACTGGCGACCGGGCTGGAGCCGGTGGTGGCCGGGCGCGTTCACGCGATCGACGGGCTCGACGGCTCGACCGCCGGACTGGTGGCTGCGCTCAGGCGTCTGCGCCTTTAGGGCTCGTCAGGCCGCCGGGCCGACCACCACCGGCGTATAGTCCTGGAACCAGTTGCGGGCCTGCACGAAGCCCTTCACCCGTGGACTCAGGCCGCGCGGATTCAGGTCATGCACGACGAACAGCGCGGCCGCGTCGTCGACCAGCAATTCGTGCAGCCTCGCCATGGCGGCGTCCTGCGCGGCTTGGTCGACCGCCTCGCGCATCACCTTGATCTGCTGGTCCACCGCCGGATTGTTGTACCAGCCCCAATTGTTGCCGCGCGGCGCGGTCAATGCACTGTCATAGATCGTCCAGCCGGCAGTCGGCTCGATCGAGGGGATCGCTATATTGAGGGCGTGGAAGCCGCGTTGCTGGTCGCTGCGCGTGCCGCCGCGCAGCATGTTGATGATGGTGGTGAAATCGACCACCTCGAAGCTGACGTCGATGAAGATGTCCTTGAGGTTCTCCTGCATCATCTCGTTCATCGGCATGGGCACCATCTGGCCGCCACCCCCCGACGCGATGACGACCTTGACCGGCAGCCGCCTGGTCGGTCCATAGCCGGCTTCGGTCATCAGCGCCTTGGCGGCGTCGGCGTCGTAGCGGATATTGAAACTGGGCTTGCCGAACCAGGGATCGCCGGGCAGCACCTTGCCCTTGGCGGCCTCGGCGGTGCCCGACAGCAGCTGCACCATGCCCTCGCGATCGATCGCGAGATTGGCCGCCTTGCGCACCCGGATATCGGCAAACGGGGTGCCCGGATTGAGGTTGAGCCGCCAGGCCCAGACATGCGGATAGGAGTTCTGGACGATGGTCATGCCGGCGGCCTTCAGCGAGGGGATGGCGTCGGGTGGCAGCGTCTCGGCGATGTCGATGGTACCGGCGCGCAGCGCCGCGATCCGGGCATTGCCGTCGGGGATCGGAACGAGCACCGTGCGTGCTGTCCTGGGCACCCGTTTGGCGTCCCAATAGGCGCCATTGGCCTCCAGCTCGGTGCGCTCGCGCGGCGTCACCGACACCACCTTGTAGGGGCCGGTGCCGGCCGGCGTCACCGCGAATTTCTGCCAGTCGCCGCCCAGCTCGTTGAACCGCGACGGGCTGACGAACCAGAGATAGGCGAGCTGAAACGGGAAGGCGCCGTCGACGAATTGCGTCGCGATGGCGATGGTCCGGTCGTCGATCTTTTCGTAACTCGCAAGCGAAGAGAGCCGTGAGCGGATCAGGCCGGAGCGCGGCGCGTTGAACTGGGCTGCATCCGGCTTGAACACCGAGTCGAGGTTCCAGAGCGCCGCTTCGACATCGAACGGCGTGCCGTCATGGAATTTTACGCCCTGGCGCAGGGTGAGGATCCAGCGCTTCTTGTCGGCCGGGTCGACGCGCCAGCTCTCGGCAAGGCCGGGTGTCAGCCGCGACGGCCCGTCGGCCCTGGTCATGTCCCAGTTGATCAGGGCGTCGAACACCATGTAGCCGCCGAAGCGGACGCCCTCGAAACCGCCCTCGGGGCCGCCCCACATGCGCGGCACGTCCGACAGCGAGATGCCGATGCGCAAGGGCTGTGCGGCCGCCTGGGCGGCGCCCGGTCTGGCCAGGGCCGCCGAGCCGGCGAAAGCCGCCACGCTCTTCAGGACGTTGCGGCGGGTCATGGTGAAGCGGGACGTGGCGCGGCGGGGCATGGCGGACTTCCGGAGTGGCTCTCTCGAAGGCGTTCCAAGTTCCGTGCCAGACCGGGGTCGCGGCGTAAGGCCCGGACAAACATCGGATATCCGTCCCGGCACGCGGTCCATGACGTGCATGCAATGATCGGGAACTGCCGTGATTCAAGGCATTCGCATGCGTTCGGCGGGCAGATGCTGTGGTTTGCGGGCGCGCCTCAGTCGACCTTGAAATTGGCTGGCCGGAGCGCCGGGGGCAGCGGCGGGGCGACGTGATTGCGAGCCCAGAAGCTGTTGAAGAAGGGCAGTTTGGCGGTGACCTCGCCGCGGGTGAGCGGCCTCAGCCGCGACACCGTCTCGGTCCACAGGACGATGGTGGCGCCCGAGGTTCCGAGCACAGCGTCGGGATGATGGATCGGCACCTCGGCCCAGTCCGCCGCGCCATTGCGATCCGGCTGGAAGTTGCGCCGGTCGGCCAGGAAGATCACATCCGGCTGCAGCGGGTGCTCCTCACGGCCGTCGATCTCGGTTGTCGCGGAGCTGAATTCGTAGCGCCGCGACTGGGCCGCGACATGCTGGATGCCGCTTTCGATCGGCTCGCGCAGGTCGCCGCCCATCGCCGCGATGACCTGCCGGATGATCCAGTCGGGCGCACCGTCGCGAATGGGCGTGACCAGCATGACCACCGCCGCCCGCGCGCCCAGCGACAGGACCGCCGCCTCGCCGCGTATCGAGGCGTGGGCGGCCCGGCTGGAGCTGGTGAAACCCGGGCCGATGCGCGCCTTGATCTCGATGACATTCGATGTCGAGCGGGTCACGCCGTTGACCGTGACGTCCATGCCGATACGCACGCGCGCCGTATAGGTCGGAAACAGCACCCAGGCATAGAGGACATGGCCGATCACGGCGAGCACGGTGGCGACCCGCACCCACGGCTTCCGCCAGGCCAGGCGCAGGTTCTTGATCGACGTGTTCAAGTCCCCGACGATCGGCTTGAGCACCATGCGCGACCCCGGTCAGTGATCCCTCCTGAGGCCGGCTAGATGGCGCAGGCAGGATCGGCCGACAGGGGGCGGGACTCAATGTCGCAGACCGGCCGTGACGAGGGCTCAAGCCGCCCGCCCTATTTTCCGAGCGGCGCGCCGACCCCGGTACGTTCGACGATCAGGCCGTAATGCTCGACCCGGCGATGCCTGGCGAAGTCGAAGATCGTCTCCTTGCCGAATTTGGTGGCGTCGAGGTCGCACGGCACCACCAGGACCCCGTCTTCCTCGCCGGGCAATTCGGCGAGGATCTTGCCGTTGGGGTCGCAGATCAGCGTGCCGCCCATCAGGGGATTGCCGTCCTCGTCACCGGCCTTGGCCACCGCCACCACGAAAGTTGCGTTCTGATAGGCGCCGGCCTGCACCGACAGGCGATGGTGGAACAGCCGGTCCTCCAGGCCCTCGCCGCTGCGCTGCGAATTGACCGAAGGCGTGTTGAAACCGAGCACGACCATCTCGACGCCCTGCAGGCCCATCACCCGGTAGGTCTCCGGCCAGCGGCGGTCGTTGCAGATCGCCATGCCGACCAGCCCGCCTTCGAAATTCCACACCGGCCAGCCGAGATCGCCCGGCTCGAAATA
>BFBZ01001823.1_pt1 | contig 13175 bp, 13 predicted proteins | sample 1888401 | NCBI WGS metagenome assembly BFBZ01 (sample SAMD00112614, study PRJDB3348) | symbiont metagenome | host: Chara braunii | reverse complement strand
CCCAAGGCTCGATGCAGGGCTAACGCCCTGCCTTAGCCGCCGCTCTCACCGACGAAGGCCCCCCTTACATGTCGAATTCCGCCCCCTTCGCGATCGACCCGCAGCTGACCGGTATCGCGATCGCGTACCGCAACCGCGAGCTGATCGCCGACCTCGTCCTGCCGCGCGTGACGCCGGTCGGCACCAAGTCGTTCCGCTACACCAGCTTCCCGCAAGGCGAGATGCTGACCATTCCGGACACCAAGGTCGGTCGCCGTGGCGCGCCGAACACGGTCGAGTTCTCGGGCACGAAGCTGACGGCCGAGGCCCTGGACTTCGGTCTTGAGGACGAAATCCCCCAGGACGACATCGATCAGGCGGCCAACGACCCGACGATGGCCAATCCGCAGGAGCGCGCCACCGAGTGGCTGACGAACCTGATCGGCCTGGATCGCGAGGTCCGCGTCGCGAACCTGGTGTTCAACCCGGCCAATTACGCGGCCCCCAACAAGACCCAGCTTTCCGGCGCGACCCAGTGGTCCAACTCCGCTTGCGACGCCGTCGCGTCCATCTCGACCGCGCTTGAAGGCGTGCTGATGCGCCCGAACGTCGCGGTGTTCAGCGGCCAGACCTGGTCGGGGCTGCGTCGCAATCCGTACATCGTCAAGGCGGTGAACAAGACCAGCGGCGACACCGGCCTGGTGAGCCGCGAGGCCTTCGCCGAGGTCTTCGAGCTGGAAGAGGTGCTGGTCGGCGGCGCGTTCTTCAACACCGCCCGCAAGGGTCAGCCCGTCCAGCTGTCGCGCGCCTGGGGTAAGCACGCGGCCTTCATCTACCGCGACAAGCTGGCCGACCGTGAGCGCGGCGTGACCTTCGGCATGACGGTTCCCTATGGCTCGCGCATCGCCGGCCAGCGTCCCGACCCCGACATCGGCCTGCGCGGCGGCGTCCGCGTCCGTGTCGGCGAGACGGTCAAGGAGCTGATCACGGCCTCCGACGCCGCCTATTTCTTCCAGGACGCGGTGGGCTAACCGTCATGCGCATCCTTCTCACCACCATCTCGCTGACGCTGCTCGGCCGGTTCTTCCCGGAAGGCGCGGTCGTCGAGGGCGTCGAGCTGCCGGAGGGCGAAGCCTATGGCGAAGACCAGATCCCGCTGGAGCTGGCCACGGCGCGCTTGGCCGCCGGCACGGCCGAGCCCGCCATCGAGGGCGTCACCTCTGTCTCGCCGGCCGCTTCGGCCGCCATCGCCCAGATCGCCGCCTCGGTCGCGACGGCGAAAGCCGCCGCCGTGGCGTTCCTCGACGCGGCCGAGGCCGGCGACGACAGCGACAAGCTGGCGCTGGCCGAGGCGCTCAAGAGCGTGAACTACGACCTGGGCGAGGATCAGCGCGAGCGAATGCGCGCCTTCCACGACCAGGTCGACGCCATCCAGGCCGGGCCGGAGACGGCCGCCGCCGACAAGCCCAAGCGCTCGCGCGCCAAAAGCGGCGACGCCTGATGCAGGGCGCGGCTGAACATCACCGCGCCCTGACGCCCGAAGCGGTCGCCGAGATCGCCGAGGTCAAGCGCGTGGAGGCCGAGTTTCTCAGTCTCCTCGCCAACCTGGCGGAACACCACCCTGACGGCCGGCGCGAAGTCGCCCTGGCCAAGACCAACCTGCAGCAGGCCCGGTTCTGGGCCATCGAAGGGATCACGGCCTAACCCATGTCGTACGCCGTCGTTTCTCAGTTCGTCGCGCTGGTCGGGGACGTCGAAGCGCGCGCGCTCGCCACCCCGGCCGCGCCGGCGACGGGCTACGACGCGGCCAAGATCCAGGGTGCGCTCGACCGGGCGTCGGCCACCCTGGACAGCTATTTCGCGACCCGCTTCACCGTCCCGTTGACCCCGGTCCCCGACATCGTCGTCGCCAACGCCTGCATCCTCGCCCGCGAGGAGATGGACCGCCAGGGCCGCGACTTCGTGATCAAGGCGGCCGATCGCGTCCGGGCCTGGGCCAAGGACGTCTCGGCCGGCCGGGCCACGCTGGGCGTGGACGCCGCCAGTCCGCAGGCCCCGGCCACCAGCGCCGGCGGCGGAGCCGTCCTGATCGACGCTCCGGCCCGTGTCTTCGATGACGCCGGCCTGGCCGCTTTCCTGGGAGGCCACTGATGTCGGTGACCTATACCCTGCGGGTCGACAACGCCGAGATCCTGTCGGGCCTGGCCAGGATGCGCCACGTCAGCGAAGACCTGCGCCCGGTCCTGACCGACATCGGCGCGGAGCTGGAAAGCTCGACGGTCAAGCGGTTCGTCACCAACATCGCCCCGGATGGAACGCCCTGGAAGGGTTCGCTTCGGGCCGAGAAGACCGGCACGCCGACCCTGGTCCTGACCGCGCACCTGCGCGACAGCATCCATTTCCTGGTCGAGGCCAACGCGGTCGAGGTCGGTTCGAACCTCATCTACGCCAAGGTCCACCAGACCGGCGCGGTGATCAGCGCCAAGGGCGGAGCCCTGGCCTTCACGCTGTACGGCGGCCAGTTCGTCACGGTGAAGAGCGTCAAGCTGCCCAAGCGCGAATACCTGGGCCTGTCGGCCAACGATAACCGCGCCGTGGTCGAGATCGTCGGCGACCATTGGGCGCGCGCGGCGGCGGGTGCGGCATGATCGGCCTGTTCGACGCCATCACCGCCCGGCTGGCCGACCAGGCCCGTTGCCCGGCCGTCCTTCAGGTCGCCGTGTCCATGGACGCCGAGGCGACGGTCGAGACCCTGGCCTTGGGCGCGGACGTCACCGCGATCGTCGCGCCGTTGTCGGACGAGGCCTATCCGGTGAACCACGCCGCCATGATGGTCACCCAGGTCGAGGACTGGACCTTCGGCGTGACCATGGCGCTCGTGTTCCCCGGCGGCTTCGCCCAGTTTGAGCCGGCCCGAGACCAGATCAAGCGCGCCCTGCGCGGCTGGACGCCTGAAGGCGCGCAGAGCGCCGTCCAGTACGCCGGCGGAACCCTCCTCGAATACGCGGCGAAGGACGGCGGCCGGTGGCTGCACCTGCTGCGCTTCCGCGTCCGCGTCCATGAAACCTACGGAGCCCAAACGTGAGTGAAGTCGATCCCCGCGCCGTGCCCGGCACCTTCGAGAAGACCGAGGAGGGCGCGTTCGTCCGGACGGACGAGCCGACCCTGCCGGCCGACTCGGCCGCCGGCGGTCCGGACCTGGCGCTGGCCGACCTGCAGGCGATCGCCGAGGCCAGCCAGGCGTCGGGCTTCCCGGTCCCGCCCCAGGTGGCCGCCGCGATCGAGGCCGCCCAGGCCGCCCAGGCCGAAGCCTCGGCCGACGCTCGTCGTCAGGCCCGCGCCAAGCCGGCCGCCAGCCCGCCGACCTCGCCGCCGGCCACCGACACCAAGCCGGCCGCTTCGGCGGTCGAAGCCCCCAAGGAGTAAGCCGCCATGGCTGACCGTCAGCTACTGCTGATCAAGCAAGAGACCGTCGAAGGCACGGACGCGGCCCCGGCCGCCACCGACGTCGTCTGGGCCGAAAGCGTCCAGTTCACGCCCAAGGGCGATCGCGGCAAGACCACCGTCGACAAGCCGGGCGTCGGCCCGGTGGCGGGCAAGCTCACCGGCCAGTACGGCGAGCTGACCTTCTCGACGCCGCTGATCGCTTCGGGCACCAAGGGCACGGCGCCCAACTGGGGCAAGCTGGTCAAGTTCTGCGGCTGGACCGAGACGATCGTCGCCACCACCTCGGTGACCTACGCCCTGGCCGCCGACCCGAGCGCCTCGCCCTCGGCCACGATCACCTGGCGCGAAGGTCGCCGCCTGCACAAGCTCTTGATGGCGCGCGGCCGCGTCGGCCTGAAGCTGGACGAGAACCAGCGCCCGATGCTGACCCACAGCTTCAAGGGCCTGAAGGTCGCCGTCACCGATGGCGCGGTGATCGCCCAGACCGACGCGACCTGGACCGGCTGGGCCGACGCGGACGCCATTACCCAGGCGCGCACCACCTTCACCGCCGCCGGCGCCTCGCCGCCGTTCCGCAGCCTGTCGATCGACCAGAGCGACAACGTGGTGTTCAGCGATCGGCCCAATCAGAAGCGCGTCGACCTGGTCGGCGAGCGGATCTTCTCCGGCAAGCTGAAGGTGGGTTCGCTGCTGCCGTCCGTGCTGAACTGGGAAAGCCTGGCCGAGGCCGACACGGTCTCGACCTTCAGCCTGGTGCACGGCGCGACGGCCGGCAAGATCATCACGATCAACGGTCGCTTCCAGAACGGCCAGCCCAGCTATTCCGACGACAAGGGCTTGGACGTCACCGACGTCGACCTGGGCTTCGTGCCCTCGGCTCTGAACACCGACGACGACCTTTCCATCGTCCTGACCTAGCGCGCCCGCGCCGACCAGACAGAGCGGGCGCGGAGGCCTTCTCCGCGCCCGAGTTGTGCCCGCCATCAACCACCAAGAGGAACATGTTCCATGTCCGCGAAATTCAACTTCGACACCCTCGATCGGGGCTTCCAATGCGCTTGGCCGGTGCTCGTCCCGGTGCCGCAGGACGGCGGCAAGGTCGAGACCCAGGAGTTCACCGCGATCTTCCGTTCGCTGACGCCGGCCGAGGACGAGGCGGCCAAGAATGCCTCGACCGACGAAAACCCCTGGGCCTGGCTCGATGCGCGCTTCGTGGGCCTGGTCGACGCCGAGCTGACGTCGGAGCTGCGCGACCAGTTGATGCGCACGCCCTATGTGCGGAACGCGATCATCAACGCCCTTTCCAACTTCAACCAAGGCATCCCGGCAAAAAACTAGCCGAGGCGGCCCGGCTGATCGCCACGGGCCGCCGCGAACAGGCCGAGCTGGTGACGGCGGAGATCGAGGGGATGCTCGAAGATCTCCGCATGTTCGGCCTGGCCCAGGCGGAGATCGACAGGGCTCGGGCGGATCTGCTGGCCCAGCGCCGCGCGCCCGACGCCCTGGACATCCATCCGGACAACATCGCGGCCGTGAAGCTCTTCCAGGCCCTTCAGACCCAGTGGAACCGCGTGCCGCTCTCGACCATGTCGTCCGCCCGCCTGATCACCCTGGGCCTGAAGTACGAGAGCGTGGAGACCACGGCGCGGCTGTCGGGCCTGGGCGAGGTCACGCCCGACACCTTCACGCGGGTCCGGTTCATGGAGGTCGAGGCCCTGGAAGCCTGGGCGGAGGCGGCCCGTGACTGATCTCGTCGCCCGCCTTCGCCTCGAAGCCAGCGCCGGCAACACCGTCCAGGTGATCGGCCAGACCGACGCGGCCACCCGCAAGCTTGGTCAGGCTGGGACCGTGGCCGCCGGCGGCCTGCGCCAGGCCGAGGTCGCCACGGCCGGCTTCGAGCGGTCGGCCAGTTCGGCGCGGGCCACCAGCGTCGCCTTGGGCGGCGCCCTGGCCGCGATCGGCGGCAAGGAGATCGTCGGCAACATCAAGGACGCGGCCTTCCAGGTCGCGGGCCTGCAGACGGGCCTGGCGGCCGTCACCGGCGGCGCGCTAGGCGCGGCCGACGCCCAGTCCTTCGTCGCCCAGCAGTCGGCGCGCCTGGGCGTCAACATCCGCGACAACACCGAGGGCTATCTTCAGCTCGCGGCGGCCACCAATGGCACGGGCCTGGCCGGCCAGAAGACCAAGGACATTTGGCTCGGCCTCAACGAGGCCAGCGCCGTCCTCGGCGTCTCCCAGGAGCGCCAGAAGCTGGCCATGGAAGCCATCAGCCAGATGGCCAACAAGGGCGTGGTCAGCCAGGAAGAGCTTCGCCAGCAGCTGGCCGAAAGCCTGCCCGGCGCCTACCAGGTCGCCGCCAAGGCGATGGGCAAGACGACCCAGGAGTTCGGCAAGCTGGTCGCGAGCGGCAAGCTTCTGTCCGAAGACTTCCTGCCCAAGTTCGCCGCCCAGCTGCAGAAGGACTACGGCTCCAAGCTCGACGCCTATCTGACCTCGCCGATCGGCCGGGCCAAGGTGGCGTTCGCCGAGTTCAAGAACACCACCGACGCCCTGGAAGCCAGCGCCGGCGCGGCGTTCCTGGGCGGTTTCACCAGCGGCCTGCAGGCGCTGAACGCCGAGCTGAAGTCGGCCGACACCAAGGCGGCGGCCGAGGCGTTGGGCCATACGCTGGGCGAGGGCCTGGCCACGGCCGCCCAGGGCGCGGCGTTCCTGGTCGGCAACCTGGATAAGGTGGCGCTCGCCGGCGGAGCAGTCGTGGCGATCGGCCTGGCCCAGTGGCTGGTCTCGACCGCGACCGAGGCCCGCGCCGCCGCCGCCGCCTACCTCGCCAAGGGCCAGGCCGCCGAGGCCGCCGGCGCGATCTCGGTGACGACCGCCCAGGGCGAGGTCGTGGCCGTGACCTCGCTGCGCGGCGCGGTCGTGGCGGCCGCCGAAGCCGAGGTCGCCGCCGCCAGCGCCGCGCGCGACCTGGCGCTGGCCAACGAACAGGCCGCCGCCGCCGCTCTGGCCCAGGCCCGCGCCCAGGCCGCGAACCTTAACTCGACCCTGACCCTGGCCGAAAAGCAGGCCCTGGTCGCCGCCGCCGAGCGCGATCTCGCCGGCGCCCAGATGGCCACGGTCAGCGCCTCGGCCCGCGCCGAGGGCGCGGCGGTCACCCTGGCCAAGGCGACGACCGCCGGCGGCGCGGCCGCCCAGGGCGCGAAGGCGCTGTTCGGCAGTTTGATGGCCATGCTGGGCGGGCCGTGGGGCGTGGCGCTGCTAGGCGCGGCGGCCGTCGTTGGCTCGGTCACGGCGGCGCTCGCCGAGAGCAAGCGGGTCCAGGACGATCTCAAGGCCTCGGCTACGACCTACGCGCAGACGATGCGCGATACGGCCGACTATCTGGGTCCGGCCACCGCCGGCGTGAAGACCTTCAGTGACGAGGCGCTGAAGGCGACGACCAGCACCAATTCGCTTGCCGACTCCGTTCGCGGGCTGACCATCGAGACGATGCGCTATGCCAGCGCCAAGGCGCAGGCGACGGATCAGGCGCTGGCCAAGGAGTACAACGACAACCTCGCGGCGATCCAAAAGATCGAGCGCCCGAGCGCCATGGCGGCAACCGGTAAGCTCCTCTTGCGGGGTATCGACACGCTGGCGAACCGGTACGCCGGCCAGGGCAGTTTCGACCTCTCGAATACCAAGGCCGACGAACAAGCTCTCGCTACCTACCAGGCGAGAAACGCCAAGATCATGGCCGCCCGCAACGCCATCATGATGGACGAGCGGTCGTACAAGCCCGACGCGACCCTGCCGTCCACGCCCGCCGCCACAACCGGCAAGCCCGACAAGGGCGACCTGAAGGCGGCCGAACGCGCCCATGACCTCGAAGCCGCCCGCGTCGCCCAAGACGCCTATACTCAGGCGCTGATCACCGGCGGCGCGGCGCTCGACGACTGGCGGGTCAAGGACGCGGGCCGCCTGGCCGTCGAGCGCCTGTCGATCGACCAGCGCAAGACGCTGACGGCCGCGGAACAGGCGCTGATCGAGAAGATCCGCACCTCGGCCGAGGAGACCGAGCGGCTCAAGATCGCCAACGAGCGGATCGAGAAGTCGATCGGCATCCAGAAGTCGGCCGAGGCCGACACCAAGGCTCTGCAGGAACGCTCGGCCGCCGCCGCCCAGGGCGAGGCCGCCCTGGAAGAACTGCAGGTCAAGGAAGCCGGCGTCGCCGCGCTCCAGCAGATCGGCGTCGACACGCTAAGCCAGCTGACCGGCGAGACCCTCAAGTATGCGAAGGGCGCGGTCGCGGCCGCCGAGGCCAAGGAACAGCAGGCGATCGCTACGGCCAAGGCCGAGCGCGTCGCCGCCCAGATCCGCGACCTGGACGAGCGCATCGCCGCCGAGAAGGGCTATGCCGAGGCCGTCGCCGGCGGGACCGAAGCCCTGGTCGCCTATCAGCGCCAGGAGTTCGAACGCCAGGAGATCGAGCGGGCCGGCAAGACCCTGACCGCCGACCAGGTCGCTGCGATCCGCGCCAAGGCCGACGCTCTGTTCGCCATGAAGGCCGCCGCCGACAGCGCCGATCTCAATCAGCGCCAGGCCGAGGAACTGCGCCTGGCGCGGATGACCAACGACGAGCGCGCGGTCGAGGAGCGATACCTGCAGCGCAAGTCGCTGCTGCTGGCCCAGCACGTCGACTGGACCAAGGAAGAGGTCGACGCTCGCGCCCGCGCCCTGGCGCTGGCCGACGAGGCCGCCGCCCAAGACGCCAAAGCCAAGGGCGAGTTGCGGGACGGTCTGAAGCAAGCCTTCATCGAAAGCGGCCACTTGGGGTTCGCCGACGTCGGCGACTTCGTGGAGCGCCGGCTGCGCGAGGCCGTCTACAACGCGCTCCTGGCCCAGCCGATCGACATTCTGATCAATGCCGTCATCGGGTCGGTGTCGGGCATGAACGCCCTGGGCGTTGGGAGCGGCGTCGGCCAGCTCGGCGGCGCGCAAGGTCTCGGCTCTCTCTTCACGACGGCAGGCGCGCTGAAGGGGCTGACCTCGGCGGCCGGTAATCTCGCCCTCGATGGGCTGGGCAAGCTGGGTTACTCCGGCCTTGGGGCCGCGAAGTTGGCGGGTGGGTTCGGCTCGGCCGTGGGCGGCGCTGGCACCGGGATGCTGGTCTCGCAGATCGCCGGCCTGATCGGCCTCAAACAGTCGACGGGCAGCCAGGTTGGCTCGACGATCGGCGGCGCGATCGGCAGCTTCATCCCGATCCCCGGCGGTTCGATCCTCGGCTCGATCGCGGGCAACCTGATCGGCGGCCTGATCGGCGGCAAGGAGAGCAACCACGCCGCCGTGGCCTCGCTCGACAGCAAGGGCGCCGTCGTCTCGATGGACGGGGCCAAGCGCACCGACGCGACCACGGCGGCCGCCGCCCAGATCGCCCAGGCCGTCCAGCAGATCGAGGCGGCGCTGACCGCCGGCGGCGCGACCCTGACCGCCACGGTCAGCAAGATCGACATCGGCACGCGCGACCCGACGCACCTCAATTTCAGCAACGGCCAGTCGATGGACACGGCCGTGGGCGACGTCGCCGCCGCGATCGACGCGGCGACCAAGACGATCCTGGCCAACGCCAAGTGGGCGACCGACGCCCAGACGGCCTATGCCCACAAGATGCTCGCCGCCGGCGCGACGATCGACCAGGTCGTCGCGGGCCTGCAGACGGCGGCGGGGTTCACCGGCTCGATCGACGACGCCATCGCCCAGCTGACCGACCCGGCCGCCTACGCCAAGAAACAGGCCCTGGACGCGATCGACGCCAACTATCAGGCGCTCAAGAAGCAAGCCCAGGAGCTGATCACCGCCGGGATCGCGACCCAGGACGTCCTGGGCAAGATCGACCAGCTGAAGGATCTTCAGGTCGCCGACGCGCTCAAGCGCCTCGGCGCGGCGGCGGACGGCGCGGCGGCCGCCCTCGATCCGCAGGCGTTTCAGGCGTCGATCGCCTCGTCGATCGCCCAGCTGAAGGACCCGACCGGGTACGAGCGCAACAAGGCCCTGGCCGACATCGACGCCAATATCGACAGCATGAAGGCCCAGGCCACCGCCCTGGTCGAGGCCGGCAAGCTGTCGACCGAGGTGTTCGGGCAGCTCGACCAGCTGCGCACGCTCCAGGTCGCCGACAGCGTCAAGAAGCTGGGCGACGCGGCCAGCGACACGGCCAAGGCCCTGAAGGACGCGGCCGACGCCCAGAAGGCGGCCACGGACTTCTCCGGCTCGATCGAGGACGCCATTCTTCAGATCACCGACCCGGTTAAGGCCAAGGTCGTTCAGATCACCCGCGACTATGAAGGCAAGGTCGCCCAGGCCCAGCAGATGATCGAGGCCGGCTTGATCGGCGCGGACGTCCTGGATCGGCTGTCGACCCTGCGCGATCTCCAGATCGATGAGGCCCTCAAAAGCCTCTCCGATGGCGTCACCCAGACCGTGGACGCCTTCGCCCAGGCCCGGCCTCGTCTCCAGCAATGGCTCGACAGCCTGGCCCTCGGAGCCAATTCGCCGCTCAACCCGGTTGGTCAGCGCGGCGCGGCCTTGGAGGCCTATCAGCGGACCTTGTCGGCGGCGAGGGGCGGCGACGCCGACGCGCTATCGCAGATCACCAGCGCCGCCGACGCGCTACTCTCGGCCGACCGCAACGCCACGTCCTCGGCGTCGGACCGCCTGTCGCTGTACAACAGCGTCCAGTCCGACATTCGCGGCCTGATGGGCATGTCGGGCGCGAGCGTTGGCCAGACGCCCGAAACCACCCAGTTGATCAAGGTCAGCAAAGGGATCGACAGGCTGGTCGACGCCACCGACCCGGCACTGGTCGCCATCCGCGCGCCGGCGCCCATCGAGGTCAAGCTGTCACCTTGGCTTCAGTCCGCCCTGAAGGATGAACTCAAAGCCCAGACCACCGTCGTCAAGGATCTGCTCGAAAAGGTCGTCGCCGGCGTCGAGGCCACTCGCAATAGCCTGGTCACCCAGATCGGCGGTCTAACCGTCGAGATCCGGGATGGCCTTAACGGGCTGAAGGGCCAGCTCGGCGGGATCGGCGACCTGACCCAGTCGGTCGACAATATGGCCGGAGCTGTCGACGACCTGACCGCCGAGACCCGCACCCTAAACGCCTCGGTGCGGGCCGTGCTGGTGATGCGCTGATGGCCCAGACCGTGATCTTGGTCGAAGCGGATCTGACGCCTCCCGGCGGCGGCGCCGGCGTCACCCTGCGCTGGGCCGATCGCGCCATCCGGCCCATGAGCCCGTTCGACACCCTGCGCCCCAACAAGGCCTGGGAAAGCCGCCTGATCGAGACCCCGACCCTGCGCCGCGCCCTGGTCGAGGACATGACCTCGCTGGCCGCCGGTTGGGGCGTGGGCACGCTGCTGCTAGCCAACAGCGACCGCGCGCTGGACGCCTACCGCGCTCACAGCTGGAGCGAGATCCGCGTCTATCGCTGGGTCGAGGGACGGCCGTTCGCCGAGGCGCGCCAGCTCTTTGCTGGCCGGGCGGGCTACGCCACCAACAACCGGTCGGCCAAGCGCCCCAATCGCATCTCGGCGGCCATGTACGACCCCCGCGTTGAGCTGGACCAGCCGTTGCAGGTCAACCTCTACACCGGCGGCGGGGGCATGGCGGGCGACAGCTCCATCGCCAATCGCGCCAAGCCATTGGCCTATGGCGACCTCTCCACGAGCCATGTCCCGGCCCCGAAAATCAATCCGGCGACGGGCGTCTATCAGCTGCACGACGGGGCGATCCAAGCGCTGACCGGGGTCTATGATCGCGGCGACAACGCCGGCCTGGTCAACGATGGTGACCTGGCCAACAGCGCCTTCGACGCGGCGACGCCGGCGGCCGCCCACTACGTCACCAACAAGGCTCGCGGGCTGGTCAAGATCAACTCAAACCCGGTCGGCCTGGTCACCTTCGGGCTGCAGGGCGAGGCTGGCCCATATGTCTCGACGGCAGGCCCGATCCTGGCGCGCCTGCTCCAACGGGCCGGCGTCCCCGCAGGCCGGATCGGCGCGAGCCTCACAGGTCTGGCGTCGGCCTATCCCCTCGCCGTCTTCGACCAGTCGGGCGGCCCGGTTCGGGATCTGGTCGAATGGGTGGCCCGTTCAGCGCTGGCGGCCGTCCTTCCGGATCGGTCGGGCGCCTGGGGCGCGACGGTCATCGCGCCGCCCAAGGCGACCCCAGATTTCTTCATCGACCAGTACGACGTCGTCGACCTGGTCGAGGACGACACCGCGCCGCTCCCGGCCGGCGTGGTTCGCGTGGGCTATGATCGCGTTCTCTCGACCTTCCGGTCCGACGATGTCGCGCCCGCGATCCGGGGCTCGGCGGCGGCCATTCGGCTGGAGACCGAATATCGCTACGCGCAACTGGATAACGCCGCCGCCAAAGCGCGCGGGCCAGGCGCTTGGCGCACCCTGACCGTGGACACCGCGCTGAAGCAACAGGTCCACGCCGAGGCCCTGGCCGCCGACCTGATGGCGCTTTTTGGCCTGCGCCCCGATGGCCAACCCCGCACCCAATGGACCGTGCAGATCCGCCTTACCGATGCGGCCATGGACGTGCCGCTGGGAGCCACGGTTCGTCTTCGCTATCCGCCGCGCGGGATCGACTACCGCTTCCTCCTGATCGCCGAGCAACCGCTCAAGCCGCGCCGCGACTACACCACCTGGACCTTGTGGGGCTGACATGGCGCTAGGCCAATTCGCCGACACCAACCTGGCTCTGACCTCGACCCTGTCCGAGGGCGGGTTCGATCCGGCCTATCCGCTCGGCAACTTGCTCTTGGGTGACTATCTGGGCCATCCGGCTCGATGCGCCACGCCGGCTATCCTGGCGTCGAGCAAGTTCAAGGTGGTGCTGCCCTGGCCCCGAAAGGTGACCATGGTCGCGGTGCTCTTCCACTCGCTCTCCTACAGCGCCCGATACCGTCTGACCGTTTCGGATCTGGCCGGCGACTTCACGACGCCCAAGTACGACAGCGGCTGGCAAGCCGTGGTTCCAGCGCTCTACAAGAGCAGCGATCTGCCCTGGGAAAGCCCTAACTGGTGGACAGGCCAGCCGCTGGCCAGCGAGATGGACCTCTATCCGCGCCATCTGTGGATCGTGCTGCCGGCCGATACGCTGGTGGCGGCGTTCCGCCTGGAGATCAACGACGCCGCCAACCCGGCCGGCTACTTCGATCTGGGCGGCTTGTGGGTCGCTTCGGGCTGGTCGCCGACGTTCAATTTCGAGCGCGGCCGCAAGCTCGATATCCAGAACCGCGCCCAGGTCGATGAGGCTCCCTCGGGGCGACGCTTCGCCGAGGATCGCCGCCCGCGCCGGCGTCTGTCGGTCTCTTGGCGCGGCCTCTTTCAGAGCGACGCGCACCGCCTGGCCGACGCCTTCATGCGCGCGGGCACGACCCAGCCGGTGCTGTTCGTGCCCGACATCGACGATCCGCTGGCGCTTTTCCGAGAAGCCTTCCCGGCCACCTTCGAGGCCGCTCCGGCGCCGACCTTTCTGTATGAGGGCCTTCACCAGGCCGACGCGACCTTCGAGGAGATCATCGCATGAGCGCCGCCCGCGACCGCCTGAAGGCAGGCTATTGGAACAGCCTGGAAAAGACCGCCAGCAACCCGGGCGGTATGGCCGACTTCGCTCACCGGACCAATTTCCCGCTGGCCCTCCAGGACGTCGGCAACGTCGGTCAGGAGATCGTCGACGACAACGACGCGACGAAG
>BFBZ01001822.1_pt1 | contig 13177 bp, 14 predicted proteins | sample 1888401 | NCBI WGS metagenome assembly BFBZ01 (sample SAMD00112614, study PRJDB3348) | symbiont metagenome | host: Chara braunii | reverse complement strand
CCGCCAAAGGAGCCCGCCATGCCCGCCCCTGTCGTGTTCTTCGATATCGCCGGCCCCGACCTGCCGGCCCTCGGTCGCTTCTATTCACAGGTGTTTGATTGGGATGTCGCCGCCGACGGCCGCTTCACGATCTCCGCGGCTTCGCCCCTTCCGGCGACCCTCCGGCAGGATCCCGCCGACAAGATGATCTATCTCGGCGTGGACGACGTCACCGCCACCCTGGCCCTGGTGGTCGCCGAGGGCGGGAGCATCCAGGCGCCCCGCTTCGAGGTTCCGGGCGTGGTGGTGCTGGGCCTGTTCAGCGACCCGGCCGGCAACCGCATGGGATTGGTGGAGATGTCCGGCGGCGCGCCGAAAATCCCTTAGAGGCCCTGCTTCTTCGCCAGGGCGGCCTTTTCGGCGCGGACCTGCGCGGCGTGCTGCTTGGCCGCCTCGCGCGCTTCAGGCGAATCTATGATCCGGCCGGTGATGTCGGAGATCGGGATCGGACGTGCGCACACCCGGGTCCGCCAATCCCACCAATGCTCCAGCTCGGCGCACTTCTTCTCGGGGATCGCCCAGCCGATTTGATAGACGCCGACGCCTACTGTAAGCACCCCGAACACCGTCAGGAAGATCACCATCAGACGGTGGATAGTACGGTTCATAGTCTCGTTCTTCTTACTGCTTTTGCGTCGCCCATCCGACGCTTCCACCAAAAATGCGGCGGATTCAAAGGCGCGCCCGACTTGCAAAGCGCGTCCAAACCGTTATGCCGCATCCGACCGATTTTTCCGCAATACAAATTTGAGGCGCTAGCAACCCATGAAGGTGTTGGTCCCGGTCAAACGGGTTATCGATTACAACGTCAAGGCCAGGGTGAAGTCCGATCAGTCGGGCGTCGATTTGGCGAACGTGAAGATGTCCATGAATCCCTTCTGCGAAATCGCAGTCGAGGAAGCCGTCCGCCAGAAGGAAAAGGGCGCCGTGACCGAGGTCGTGGCCGTTTCCATCGGCCCGGCCCAGGCGCAGGAAACCCTGCGGACCGCTCTGGCCATGGGCGCCGACCGTGCGATCCTGATCCAGACGGACGCTGATCCGGAACCTCTGGCGGTGGCCAAGCTCCTCAAGGCGATCATCGCCGAAGAGAGCCCCAACGTCGTGATCATGGGCAAGCAGGCCATCGACGGCGACAACAACGCCACCGGCCAGATGCTTTCGGCCCTGCTCGACTGGCCCCAGGCGACCTTCGCCTCGGCCATCGAACTGTCGGCCGACAAGGCCAAGGTGACCCGCGAAGTCGACGGCGGCCTTCAGACCATCGAAGTCMCCCTGCCGGCGATCATCACCGCCGACCTCCGCCTGAACGAGCCGCGTTACGCTTCGCTGCCGAACATCATGAAGGCGAAGAAGAAGCCGCTGGACGTCAAGGAAGTCGCCTCGCTCGGCGTCGACCTGGCTCCGCGCCTCAAGGTCGTGAAGGTCGTTGAGCCCGCGAAGCGCAGCGGCGGCATCAAGGTCGAGACCGCTGCCGACCTCGTTTCCAACCTGAAGACCGCGGGGGTGCTCTAATGGCCGTTCTCGTCATTGCTGACCACGACAACGCGTCCCTGAAGGACAACACCCACAAGACCGTCACCGCCGCCCTGGCCCTCTCGGGCGACGTGGACGTGCTGGTGGCCGGTTCGGGCGCCAAGGCCGTGGCTGACGCCGCCGCCAAGATCAAGGGCGTGCGCAAGGTCCTGCTGGCCGAAAGCGACGAGCTGGGCCACGGCCTGGCCGAAGCGGTCGAAGGCGTGGTGGTCCCGCTCATGGGCTCCTACGACGCCGTCCTGACCCCGGCGACCTCGCAGGGCAAGAACCTCTCGCCCCGCATCGCCGCCAAGCTGGACGTCTCGCAGATCTCGGAAATCGTCGAAGTCGTCGACGGCTCCACCTTCGTGCGCCCGATCTACGCCGGCAACGCGCTGGAGACCGTTCAGTCCTCCGACGCCAAGAAGGTGATCACCGTCCGTCCGACCGCTTTCAAGGCGGCCGAAGAAGGCGGCTCGGCCTCGGTCGAGACCATCGCCGCCGGCGCCGGCGCTCCCAAGACCCACTTCGTCGATCAGCAACTGGTGAAGTCGGCTCGTCCCGAACTCGCCGGCGCCAAGATCGTCGTCTCGGGCGGTCGCGCCATGGGTTCGGCCGAAGAGTTCCAACGGGTCATCGACCCCCTCGCCGACAAGCTCGGCGCGGCGGTTGGCGCTTCGCGCGCCGCGGTGGACGCCGGCTACGCCCCGAACGACTACCAGGTCGGCCAGACCGGCAAGGTCGTCGCCCCGGAGCTCTACGTGGCCATCGGCATCTCCGGCGCGATCCAGCATCTCGCCGGCATGAAGGACTCCAAGGTCATCGTCGCGATCAACAAGGACGGCGATGCGCCGATCTTCCAGGTCGCAGACTTCGGTCTGGTGGCGGACTACAAGACCGCCGTGCCGGAACTGATGACCGCCCTGACCGCCGCCGGGAAGTAATCCCCGCGCCAGTCAGCGTGTGAAACGATCAAGGGCGGCTCCTCGCGGAGCCGCCCTTTTTCGTCACTGCGCGGACGCCGCCTTGTGGGGTGCGGGGTCTCCGAGCGTGAGAACCAGATTTCGACCGATCAGCTCCGTCGGCGCCTGATCGGTCCTGAGATTGCGGATCGCCGAGATCGCCCGGGCGTCCAGCTCCGACGATCCGGACGACCTGGCGACCTTCACGCCCGATATCCTGTTCGGGCCGATCCCGATGCTGATCGAGAGCGGCGTGCCGGCCACGTCCACGCCGCGTTCGGCCAGGCGCGCCGCCACGTCCTCGCGGGTGTTTTGAACGAAGCGGTCTTCGAGACTGATCGGACCGGCCTGGGCGACGGAGGCCAGCAACAGGCCAGCCGCGCTCAGCATGAGAAGCTGGGCTTTCATGGTGTTTTCCTTTGGGTGTTTGGTCTTGGGGAGGAGGAACCGGCGCCGTGCGGTCCATATGGCTCCGCTCAGGCCGCCTCACCGAACGATGATTGTTGATCCAGGTTGTTACGACAGCTAACAACCGTTCGTGACCCGCCTGCCACCCTTCTTCGCCCTGCGCGCCCTGGAGGCCGCCGCCCGTCGACGCAGCTACAGCCGCGCCGCCGAGGAGTTGGCCGTCACCCACGGCGCCGTCAGCCAGCAGATCCGCAAGCTTGAGGCCGAGCTGGGCGCCAGGCTGTTCGAGCGGCGCGGCAACAGCATGATCCCGACCCCGGCCGCCGCCCGGCTGGCCGGTGAGGTCGGCGCCGCCATGGCCACCTTGCAGGACGCCGTGGCCACGTTCCGCGACGCCGCCGAGCTTGAGCCTCTGCACATCAGCCTGGAGCCTCAGTTCGCCAGCCGGTGGCTGCCCTCCCGCCTGCCACGCCTGCTCGGCGACCCGGCGGGGTTCAATCTCGACTTCACGGTCGACGAGGCGATCTCGAACTTCGTCACCGACGGCGTCGACGTGGCGATCCGCTATGGCGGCGGTGGCTGGGCGGGCCAGGAGAGTGTGCCCCTGGTCCTTGAGACCCTGACCCCGCTCTGCAGCCCGGACTTCGCCGCCCGCCACACCATCGCCGAGCCCGCGGACCTTCTGAAGGTCCCGCTGCTTCACCACACCCATCGGCCCTGGAGCCTGTGGTTCAACGATCTCGGGATCGCCCCGCCGCCGGTGGACGGCCTGACGTTCAGCGACTCTGTCATGTTGACCGAAGCCGCGGTCCAGGGACTGGGCGTCGCCCTGGCCCGCAGCGGCCTTGTGGAGCAGGACCTCCGCACCGGCCGATTGGTCACCCCTCTGGACCGCTCTGTCGACTCTGGCCTGGGTTTCCACGTGGTCTGGAGAGCCGACAGCCGCAAGCTCCGGCGGATCGAGGCCTTGCGGGACTGGCTGTTGACGGAGGTCGCGGCCGGCGCGGGTTGAGATACCCGATCCCACACGCCCAGATACGCCTACGCTGCGTCGCAGCAAAAGCCTTGGCGGCGTGGCCATTCCATATGTTAGAAACTCGCCACAAGCGGCCTTAAGGGGAACGGGGCCGCATGAACGAGGCTTCCTTATGGTTCAGATCAAGTCGGTCGGCGTCATTGGCGCGGGCCAAATGGGCGCCGGTATTGCGCATGTTTGCGCCCTGGGCGGTTACGACGTGCTGCTGCACGATGTCAGCGCAGATCGGATCACCACCGGCCTCGGCCTGATCGAGAAGAACCTTACCCGACAAGTGGTCCGCGGCATCATCGCCCAGGACGCCATGGACACCGCCATGGGCCGCATCAAGCCGGCGGTCGAGCTGCAGTCCATCGGCCAGACCGACCTCGCCATCGAGGCGGCCACGGAAAACGAAGAGACCAAGAAGTCGATCTTCAAGGCGCTCACCCCGCATCTGGGGGCCGACACGATCCTGGCCTCCAACACCTCGTCGATCTCGATCACCCGCCTGGCCTCGGTCACCGACCGTCCGGACCGGTTCATCGGCCTGCACTTCATGAACCCCGTGCCGCTGATGAACCTCGTGGAGATCATCCGCGGCATCGCCACCGGCCCAGCCACCTACGAGACCGCTGTGAATTTCGCCCAGTCCCTGGGCAAGACCACCGCCAACGCCGAGGACTTCCCGGCCTTCATCGTCAACCGCATCCTGGTGCCGATGATCAACGAGGCGATCTACACCCTGTACGAAGGGGTCGGCACGGTCGACGCCATCGACACCGCGCTCAAGCTGGGCGCCAACCACCCCATGGGCCCCCTGGAACTGGGCGACTTCATCGGCCTGGACACGGTCCTGTCGATCATGAACGTGCTCTACGAGGGCCTCGCGGACTCCAAGTACCGCCCCTGTCCGCTGCTGGTGAAGTACGTCGAGGCCGGATGGCTGGGCCGCAAGGCCGGCCGCGGCTTCTACGACTACCGCGGCGAGACCCCCGTCCCCACCCGCTAAGGGACTGCGGTCGTGTACTGCGACCGTTAATCATTCGACTTGCCCCGGTTCCACAGCCGATAATCCGGGTTGATTCGGACCGGCGGGCCTAATGCGGCAGTTCACGACGGTGGCGCTCTCCGCCACCTACATCTGTCTAGCGCTGATCGTCGCCCTTCTGCTGTGGCGGAATGGGGGCGGCTGGGGCGCGGGCGTCGCATCGTTCTTCGGCGCCATCGCCGCCTGCTTCGCCATCCACAACATGATCATGCAGGCCATCCGCGTTCGCGGTCTCAGGGGCGAGCTGGAAAGCATCCGCCTCGCCCACCGGATCATGATCGACCAGATGGAGCGCATCGACGCCCGGGTCACCGAGGTGGTGGACGGCTTCGCCGACGACGCCCAGCGCCGCTCCGACGAGCTGACCAACGAGGTCCACCTGCTGGAGGATCTGGTCCAGCGCATGAGCGACCGTCTGGAAGACCGGATCATGTCCGGCGCCGTGACCTCCTCTCACCACCGTCACGCCGAACCCCAGCGCGGCCGACAGTCCGCCGCCCTGCTGGAAACGGTGCGTGAGGCCCTGACCGAAAACCGGGTCGATCTCTACCTGCAGCCGGTGGTGTCCCTGCCCCAGCGCCGGACGGTCTTCTACGAAAGCTATTCGCGTCTGCGCGACGACACCGGCCGGGTGATGATGCCCGCTGAATATCTCTCGGTCGCCGAGCCCGAGGGCCTGGTCACCTCCATCGACAACCTGCTGCTGTTCCGCTGCGTCCAGATCGTACGGCGGCTGGCCAAGCAGGACCGCAAGGTCGGGATCTTCTGCAACATCTCCATCGCCAGCCTGGCGGACGAGACCTTCTTCCCGCAATTCCTCGACATGCTCTCGGCGAACAAGGACCTGTCGGGCGCCCTGATCTTCGAACTGGGCCAGGCCGCCTTCGACGCCCGCGGCGCGGTCGAGGCCCGCAACATGGGCAAGCTGGCCGACCTCGGCTTCCGCTTCTCCCTGGACAAGGTCGTGGACCTGGACCTCGACTTCCAGGACTTGTCGCGCTCGGACGTGAAGTTCCTGAAGGTCGCCGCCTCCGTCCTGCTGGACGAGTTGACCGAGACCGACGAGGGCCTGGTTCTCCGCTCGCTGCCCGACCTGGCCGCCGAGGACTTCGCCTCCCTGACCCGCCGCTACGGCATCGACCTCATCGCCGAGAAGGTGGAGAGCGAGCGCCAGATCGTCGACATCCTCGAGCTCGACATCACCTTCGGCCAGGGCCACCTGTTCGGCGAGCCCAAGGCGATCAAGGAGGCCGTCCTGGCCGAGACCGATCCACCCGCGCCGAACCTTCGCCCCAGCCTGCGCGGCGCTCGCACCGCCCGGCGCGCCTGAGCCGAAACGCGCCTAGCCGATTGACCCCCGGCTCGCAGGCGGCTACCGCCCGCCCATGACCGCGCCCACGCCGATCCCTGGCCTCTCCGCCCTTTCCGACCGTTATGACGTCCTGCTGTCGGATGTCTGGGGGGTGATCCACAACGGCCGGGAGAGCTTCCCCGCCGCCTGCGCGGCCCTCGCCAAGTGGCGCGCCGAGCGCGGCCCGGTGATCCTGATCTCCAACTCGCCCCGCCCGTCCGCCGCCGTCCACTCGCAACTGGACGAACTGGGCGTGCCCCGGGATTGCTGGTCGGCCTTCATCACCTCGGGCGACGCCACCCGCATCCTGTTGGGCGCCCGCGCGCCGGGCCCAGTCTGGGCGATCGGCCCCGAGCGTGACGGCGCCCTCTACGAAGGCCTCGACCTGCAGTTCTCCGAGCCCGACGAGGCGTCGTTCGTCTCGGTCACCGGCCCCTATGACGACGAGATCGAAGGTCCCGAGGACTACCGCGCGCGGTTCGAAGGGACGGTGGCGCGCGMCCTGCCGATGATCTGCGCCAATCCCGACATCGTGGTCCAGCGCGGCGACAAGCTGATCTACTGCGGCGGCGCCCTGGCCCAGCTCTACACCCAGATGGGCGGGACCGTGGCCATGGCCGGCAAGCCCCACGCCCCGATCTACGACCTGTGCCTCGCCGAGGCCCAGGTGATCCTCGGCCAGCCTATCGACCGCAGCCGCGTCCTCTGCATCGGCGACGCCGTCGCCACCGACGCCTTGGGCGCTAACGCCCAGGGCCTGGACCTGCTGTTCATCGCCAGCGGCATCCACGGCGCCGAGACCATCGGCCCCGATGGCCTGAACGCCAAGGCCGTGGAAGATCTCCTCGCCAAAGACGGCGCCAAGGCCGCCTGGGCCATCGCCGATCTGGCGTGGTGAGCAAAACCCGCTAACTAGATCAGGCTGCAAGGGAGCGGGCGACCAATGGGACTGTTCTTCGAGGACCTGACGGAAGGTCAGTCGGCCGAGATCACCAAGGTCGTCGGCGCGGCCGACATCGACGCCTTCGCCGAGGTGTCCGGCGACACCAACCCCGTGCATCTGGACGCCGACTATGCGGCCGCCACGCCGTTCCAGGGCCGCATCGCCCACGGCATGTTGAGCGCCGCCTACATCTCCGCCGTGCTCGGGACCAAGCTTCCGGGGCCGGGCGCCATCTACCTGTCCCAATCGCTGAAGTTCCGAAGGCCGGTGAAGATCGGCGACCCCGTCGTCGCCCGGGTCACCGTCCAGGCCCTGGACGAGCGCCGCGGCCACGTGACCTTCGCCACCGTCTGCCAGGTGGACGGCAAGACCGTCGTCGACGGCGAGGCCGTGATCATGGTCCCCAAGAAGGGTTCGTAGGCGCCATGCGTATCGTTCACGGCTGGAAGGGGCTGGACCCCGCCGACCGCGGCGCCGCCGTGGCGCTGGGCAATTTCGACGGCGTCCACCGCGGCCACCAGAAGGTCATCGCCCAGGCCGCCAAGGCCGCCGGCGAGCTGAAGGCGCCCTTGGGGGTGATCAGCTTCGATCCGCATCCGCGCCGGATCTTCCAGCCGGATCAGCCCGCCTTCCGGGTCATGCACCCCGACCAGCAGGCCCGCGCGCTCGCCGACCTGGGCGTCGACATCTTCTACATCCTGCCGTTCAACGACGAGATGGCCGGTCTCACCGACCGCGAGTTCGCCGCCCAGGTGCTGCATGAGGGCCTTGGCGTCCGCCACGTGGCCGTCGGCTTCGACATCTCGTTCGGCAAGGGTCGCACCGGCAGCCCCGCGATCATGGCCGAGTACGGCCGCGAGATGGGCTTCACCGTCTCCGTCGCCGAGGCCCTGGGGGACGGCGAGGAGAAGTTCTCCTCCACCGGCGTCCGCGCCGCCCTGCGCGACGGCCATCCCGAGATCGCCGCCGCCACCCTGGGCCGCCCCTTCGCCATTGAGGGTGTGGTGGAGCGCGGCCGCCAGCTCGGCCGCCAGCTCGGCTTCCCCACCGCTAATGTCGCCCTCACCGACTATGTGGTGCCCAAGTTCGGCGTCTACGCCACCCGCACCCGCCTGCCCGACGGGCGCGAGATCGCCGGCGTCGCCAATATCGGGGTCAATCCCACCATCGAGGGTGTCATCGCCCCGCGCCTGGAAGTCTGGCTCTTCGACTTCGACGAGGACCTCTACGACCAGGTGATTGAGACCGACCTGGTCGCCTTCCTGCGTCCCGAGCTCAAGTTCGACGGTCTGGAACCCCTGGTCGTTCAGGTCATGGCTGACGCCGACCAGGCCCGGAAACTCCTGCTGCCTGAGTTCTGACCGGGTCCTCGATCTCCAGGACCTCGATCTCTCGCAGGCGCTGGTCTGGCCCCGACCAGCGGAAGACGTCACCGACCGCCAGCCCGATCAGGGCCGCGCCCACCGGGGCCAGGACGGAAATGCGGTTGGCCTCCATGTCGGCCTCGCCGGGCAGGCCGACGAACACCGTCCGCTGCAGGCGCAGCGCCCGATCCAGATAGGTGACCTTCGAACCCAGGCTCACGAACCGCCCCGCCAACTTCATCCGATCCGGGACGATGGTGAAACGCTCGAGTTCCTCCAGCAGCAGGGTTGCGCCGGGCATGGGCGAGCGGCTGACCCGCCCGATATTCATCAGTTTCTCGAAGTCGGCCTCGGTCACCCGCACGCGCGGGCGGGCCATGGCTTGAACCGTCATCTGGCAATCCTTTGGCGATGGGCGGTTCGCGCATGCCAAAGGGCACGCCGCAGTATTACCGCGCCGATTTTGTTTCAATGCGCACAAGAAAATCCGCCCCTGGCCTGAAGTCAGAGACGTTGATCCCGAAGATCAAGATTTCAGATAAATATCCCCGAGACCCCGGCGCGCAGCCGCTTTGGGTTCGGGGCTAGTCTCCTTCGACTAGGCGTCCCGCATGGTGCGCTCGGCGCGGCATGTTCATGCAAATACACATCAGGCCCCGATCTTGGTCGGCCACCGCTAGGAAGTCAATTCACCTTGCCAGCGCGCGCGCCTCGGCAAAGGGGGCTCGCGCGGGCGCACGCCCTCTGCTACAGCCCGACCTCATGACTTCGGTTCGGAAATCCCGGCGAATTATCCGCCCGGCGTGACGCCGCCGGACGTTCGATCCAGCGCGCGCCGGGACGACCCGCCCTAAACCTCCGAACTCCGCTGGAAAGCTTAAAATGGCCGACGACGCCGCGAATGCTCCGCGCGATTACCGCGAGACCGTCTTCCTCCCCGACACGCCCTTCCCGATGCGCGCCGGGCTGCCGAAGAAAGAACCTGAGATCCTGGCCAAGTGGGCCGAGATCGACCTCTACAACACCATCCGCGCGGAGCGGCAGCGCGCTGGCGCGCCGCTGTTCGTGCTGCACGACGGCCCGCCCTACGCCAACGGCGCCATCCACATCGGCCACGCCCTGCAGAAGACCCTGAAGGACTTCGTGGTCCGCTCGCGCTTCCTGCTGGGCTTCGACGTCGACTACGTCCCCGGCTGGGACTGCCACGGCCTGCCCATCGAGTGGAAGATCGAGGAAGAGCTGCGCGGTCAGGGCCGTCGCAAGGACGAGGTCTCCAAGGCCGAGTTCCGCACCCGCTGCCGCGAGTACGCCTCCCACTGGATCGACGTGCAGCGCGAGGGCTTCAAGCGCCTGGGCGTGATCGGCGACTGGGAAAACCGCTACGCCACCATGGACTATTCGAGCGAGGCGTCGATCGTCGCCGAGTTCCACAAGTTCGTCGCCTCCGGCCAGCTCTATCGCGGCTCCAAGCCGGTGATGTGGAGCCCGGTGGAACGCACCGCCCTGGCCGACGCCGAGGTCGAGTACCACGACCACGTCTCCCCCACGATCTGGGTGAAGTTCCCGGTGGTCGAGGGCTCCGACGCCGCCCGCGGCGCCAGCGTGGTCATCTGGACCACCACCCCCTGGACCATCCCGGCCAACCGGGCGATCAGCTACAACGACTCCATCGCCTACGCCGTCTATCAGGTCGAGGCCATGGAAGAGGGTCTCGAGTTCGAGCCCTGGGCCAAGCCGGGCGACCGCCTGATCCTGGCCGAGAAGCTGGCCGACGACGTCTTCAAGACCGCCAAGATCGCCAAGGCCCGTCGCCTGGAGAAGGTCGACTGCCAAGGCATGGTCTGCGAGCACCCGCTGGCCGCGCTGGACACCCACTACGCCTTCCAGGTGCCGCTGCTGGCCGGCGATCACGTCACCGACGACGCCGGCACCGGCTTCGTCCACACCGCGCCGGGCCACGGCGCCGACGACTACCTGGTCTGGCTGGCCCACGGCCATCGCGAGATCCCGGAAACCGTCGATCCGGACGGCGCCTATTACGACCACGTCCCCCTGTTCGGCGGCCTGAAGGTGCTGGAGACCGAGGGCAAGAAGTCCGGCAAGTTCGGACCTGCTAACGGCGCAGTCATGGAAAAGCTGATCGAGGCCGGCCGCCTGCTGGCCCGTGGCCGGCTGGAGCACTCCTATCCGCACTCCTGGCGCTCCAAGGCGCCGGTGATCTACCGCAACACCCCCCAGTGGTTCATCCGCATGGACGAACCGGTGGACACCAAGGAACTGGGCGGCCGCACCCTGCGCGAGACCGCCCTGGAATCCATCGAGGCGACGGCCTTCTATCCGGCCGGCGGCAAGAACCGCATCCGCGCCATGGTCGAGAGCCGCCCCGACTGGCTGATCAGCCGTCAGCGCGCCTGGGGCGCGCCGCTGGCCATGTTCGTCGACAAGGAGACGAACCAGCCGCTGCACGATCCCGAGGTGGACCGCCGCATCGTCGACGCCATCGCCAAGGAAGGCGCCGACGCCTGGTTCAACCGCCCGGTGACCGACTTCCTCGGCTCGCACGATCCGGATCGCTACGAGAAGGTCGAGGACATCCTCGACGTCTGGTTCGATTCAGGCTCGACCCACGCCTTCACACTGGAGAACCGCGCCCATACCCACTGGCCGGCGGACCTCTATCTGGAGGGCTCCGACCAGCATCGCGGCTGGTTCCAGTCGTCCTTGCTGGAAAGCTCCGGCACCCGCGGCCGCGCGCCCTACGACGCCATCCTCACCCATGGCTTCACCATGGACGAGGCCGGCGAGAAGATGTCCAAGTCCAAGGGCAACGTGGTCGATCCCGAGGTCGTCATCCGCGAAAGCGGCGCCGAGATCATCCGCCTCTGGGCCGCGATGATCGACTATTCGGACGACAGCCGCATCGGCAAGACCGTGCTGCAGACCACGTCGGACGCCTATCGCAAGCTGCGCAACACCATCCGCTACATGCTGGGCGCCCTGGCCGACTATTCGCCGGACGAGGCGGTCGAGCTGGACCAGATGCCGCCGCTTGAGCGGTTCATCCTTCACCGTCTGTGGGAGTTAGACGCCCAGGTTCGTGCCGGCTACCAGAACTACCTGTTCCAGGACGTGGTGCGGCCGATCACCGAATTCTGCCAGAACGAGCTGTCGTCGCTGTTCTTCGATATCCGCCGCGACAGCCTCTATTGCGACAAGCCCGACGAGATCCGCCGCCGCGCCGCCCGCACGGTGATGGACGCCGTGTTCGAGCGCCTGACCGCCTGGCTTGGCCCGCTGATGCCATTCACCACCGAAGAGGCCTGGGGCGTGCGCTATCCGGACGCCCTGTCCAACGCCCTGCGCGTGATCCCGGCCACCCCGGCCGAATGGGCCAACCCGTCCGAAGCCGAGCGCTGGGCCAAGGTCCAGGCCGTGACCTCCGTGGTCACCGGCGCCCTCGAGGTCGAGCGTCGCGAAAAGCGCATGGGCGCGGCTCTCGAGGCCGCCCCCACGGTCTACGTGGCCGACGCCGACCTGCTGGCGGCCTTCGAAGGCCTCGACGCCGCTGAAGTGTTCCGCACCAGCCAGGCCACCCTGGTCGCGGGTGACGGCCCGGCCGGTGCCTTCCGCCTGGCCGAGGTCGCCGGGGTCTCCGTCGAACCCACCCGCGCCGAGGGCCAGAAGTGCGCCCGGTCCTGGCGGATCCTGCCGGAGGTCGGCTCCGATCCGCGCTATCCGGACCTTTCCCTGCGCGACGCCGACGCCGTCGCGGCCTGGGACGCGGCCCACGGATGAAGGCGGTCTCGAAACTCGGCCTGACCGCCTACGCCCTGGCTGTGGCGGTGCTGATCCTCGATCAGCTCTCCAAGTACTGGATCCTGTTCGTCCACGACCTGCCGTCGAAGGTCTCCACGCCGATCGGCGGACCGCTGGCCTTCACCATGGTCTGGAACCGTGGCGTCAGCTTCGGCCTGCTCCGCGCCGACCAGGACCTGGCCCGCTGGCTGCTCAGCGTGTTCTCCCTGGTGGTGGCGGTGATCCTGATGGTCTGGGCGCGCAAGGCCCAGCGCCCGCTGCTCTCCATCGGCCTCGGCCTGGTGATCGGCGGCGCCATCGGAAACGCCATCGACCGCATCCGCTTCGGCGCGGTGGTCGATTTCATCGATGTTCAGGCGCTCGGCTTCTTCCCCTGGGTGTTCAATGTGGCCGACAGCGCCATCTCCATCGGGGTGGTCTTCTTGCTGCTCGATTCTCTGCGTAAGGACCCTGCGACCTAATCCGCGTTGGCGGTGAACTTGGTTTGCGGTATTTCACTATCCCTTCCCGGCCGGGGGCGGCCCTAGGAGCTAAGATTTCATGCGTTTGAACCGTGTACTGGTTGCGACCGCCCTCCTGGCGGCTGTCGGGGTTTCCGGCTGCAACTCCACGCGCAATGCCCTGGGCATGAGCAAGGTGACGCCGGACGAGTTCCGCGTGGTGGCCAAGGCCCCCCTGGTGGTTCCGCCCGACTACGCCCTGCGTCCGCCGGCTCC
>BFBZ01000010.1_pt377 | contig 13180 bp, 16 predicted proteins | sample 1888401 | NCBI WGS metagenome assembly BFBZ01 (sample SAMD00112614, study PRJDB3348) | symbiont metagenome | host: Chara braunii | reverse complement strand
CGGATGCTGCGGCGCTGGCTCGACAAGCAGCCGCGGCTCTAACGCAAGACGAGGATCATTTCGATCGGACGGTGGACGCCTCTTCACCTCGCCCGTAAGAACGGGGTGAGGGAGCGCAGCCCCAAAAACAAAAGCCCCCGGACAATCACCGAGGGCTTTTCGTTGAGGGAGGAGCAGAAAGTTTATGCGGCGTCGGCGTCCGTCTGGCTGGCGGCGGGGCGCGGACGGCGCGGCAGCGGGAAGGCTTCGCTCTCATACAGCGAGCGGATGCCGTTCTGGTCGAAACGGGCTTCCTCGACCTGCAGATAGGCGCCGTTCAGCGAATCCGCCGGCAGCTGCTCCATCGCGAACTGCACGGCTTCGGCAGCGGTGCCGAAACGACGGTACGCGAAGCCCGCCCGCTTCTTCTTGCGGATCGCGGCAGGAAACAGTTCGGCAGACGTATTGTAGTTGAACGGACGCAGGGGACGCATGGTCGACGACCTCTTGTGTTCTTGGCAGTTAGCGTGGCGAAAGGGATTTGGGGGACGGCGGCCTGTACTTGGCGGCGCGCCGTACATGTCATTTCGACCCCTAATATAGGCCTCTTTGACAAAAATGCGACCCCAGAAGCGCCCCCGGCAGGGCACATGATGAATCCGCGCATGGCAAGAGGGCGGATTAAATAAGTGTATTTATTTCAATGCCTTATGGCTCTCAGATCTTGTCGAGCCAGGCCAGGATCGCGACCACGATCAAAATCACCCCGAAAAGCCCCATTCCGGAGTGGCCGAGACCATAGCCATAGCCGCGGATCCGGCCGCTATAGCCGCCCAGCAGGATAACCAGCAGGATGATGATGAGGATCAATCCGAGCGACATGGCGCCCTCCTCGGAACAGGCGGCAGCCGCACGGCGAGACGCCGAAGGCCCCGCGGGTTCCAAGCAAAGCACATTCCGGCCCGCGAGTCGTTAAGGCCGGCGGCCGATCACGAGGATGTTGTTCGGCCCCCGAGGTCAAAACAAAGCCCCGCGCGACCGGTTGGCGGCCGCGCGGGGCCTGGGTGGTGACGGCCTACTTCTTCTCGTCGAGCTTCAGCGCCGCCGAGTTGATGCAGTAGCGCAGGCCGGTCGGGCCGGGGCCATCGTTGAAGACGTGGCCGAGATGGCCATCGCATTTCGAGCACAGCACCTCGGTGCGGATCATGCCGTGGCTGGTGTCGCGCAGTTCGGCGACGTTCGCGATCGGCCGGGTGAAGCTCGGCCAGCCGCAGCCGGAATCGAACTTCTGGTCGGACTCGAACAGCGTCTGGCCGCAGCCGGCGCAGACATAGGTGCCCTTGCGCGGATCGTGCTCATATTCGCCGGTGAACGGCCGCTCGGTCGCCTTCTCGCGCAGCACGGCATACTGCATCGGCGACAATTCCTTGCGCCACTCGGCTTCGCTCTTGCGGACCTTGCCGTCGGTCTTGGTGTCGGACATTCAACCTCCTTTGCGAGATGCTCAGTTGGTGACCTTGGTGCTGCTCACCAGCGTCGGCTTCTCGATGTAATTCTCCGCGAAGATCTTCTTCAGGTTCTCGACCTTCGGGATGTCGTTATACGCGATATAGGGTTGGTTCGGGTGCAGCGTCAGATAGTCCTGATGATAGCCCTCGGCGGGATAGAACGCCTCGAGCGTTCCGACCTTGGTGACGATCGGCTTCTTGTACACCTTGGCGGCGTTGAGCTGGGCGATATAGGCGTCCGCCACCTTCTTCTGCTCCTCGCTGGTGGTGAAGATCGCCGAGCGATATTGCGTGCCGGAATCGGGGCCCTGGCGGTTCAGCTGGGTCGGGTCATGCACGACGGAGAAGAAGATCTGCAGAATCTTGCCGTAGGAGATCTTCTGCGGGTCGTATTTGATCTCGACCGATTCCGCGTGGCCGGTGGAGCCGGTCGACACCTTCTCATAGTCGGCATTCGCCTTGCTGCCGCCGGAGTAGCCGGACACCGCGCTGACGACGCCGGCGGTGTGCTGGAACACGCCCTGCACACCCCAGAAGCAGCCGCCGGCGAGCACGGCGGTCTTGATGCCGGTCTCCGGCGCGCTTGCGGCCGGCGGCGGGATGACCACGGCGTCCTCGGCGGCAAGCGAGGGCGCGATTGCAAAGGCGGCCACGGCCAGCGCGCCGATCGCGGCTGCGCAAAGCGAGAGGCGGCTGAGGGAGCTTTTGGGCATGGGTTCCTCGTGGGATCGGGGGCCAGTTTAGAGCGGGCGCCGGCATTGGCAAATCGGACCGGGCTGCTCCGACGCTTCAAAATACGGGCGAGGGGCCGTTTTGTTACGGCGCGGGCCACACGGTTTCGTGAGGGAAATCAACGAAGTTCAGGGATGACGGTAATTGCCCGCGGCCTCTCCGCGCCTGTCGTCCTGGCGAAAGCCAGGACCCATAACCACCAAATGTAACTGTCAGCGGGATCGTGGCCCCAGCTTCCCGCAGCAACAAGCAGCCGGGGTAGTGGGTCCTGGCTTTCGTCAGGACGACGCAGAATGTTGGTGCCGCACACTCATCTGTTGTCAGGATGACGTCGGCGCCTGCGGGACGTTCACACCACCACGCTCAGCCGCTTCGCCGCCCGCGTGATCCCCGTGTACAGCCACCTTGCGCGCGAGTCCTGGAACGCAAAACTCTCGTCGAACAGCACCACGTCGTCCCATTGCGAGCCCTGCGACTTGTGCACGGTCAGTATGTAGCCGTAGTCGAACTCGTCATAGGGCTTGCGCTGCTCCCATGGAATGCCCTCGATGCCGCCGTCGAAGCATTCGCCGCGCACCGAGACCTTGGTGACTTTGTGGCCGAAATCCTCGTCTGGCATCACGCGCATGGTGATGATCTTGGATTTCGACTGCGCCCGCGCCTTGACCCGCCACAGCCCGCCATTGAACAGCGCCTTCTTGCGGTTGTTGCGCAGGCAGACCAGCTTGTCGCCGGCTACGGGGAGGGGGTCCTCGATCTTCAGCCGCTCGCGCATCCGCATGTTGTAGGCGCGGCGGGTGTTGTTGCGGCCGACCAGCACCTGGTCGGCGCTCATCACGCGATCCGGATCGAGCTCCTTGCGCGACACCACTTCGCTCTCGCCGTGGCGGCCGATCTCGAGCTCGCGGCCCTCGCGGATATCCATCGACATCCGCACGATCGGATCGTCCTGCGCCTGGCGATGCACCTCGGTCAGCATCGCGTCCGGCTCGGCGTCGGTGAAGAAGCCGCCACCCTGGATCGGTGGCAATTGCGCGGGATCGCCGAGCACCAGCAGCGGGCAATCGAACGACATCAGATCGCGGCCGAGCTCGGCATCAACCATCGAGCATTCGTCGATCACGATCAGCTTGGCCTTCGATGCCGGCGCGTCGTCCCAGAGTTCGAAGCTCGGCTGCTCGACGCCGGACTCGCGGGCGCGGTAGATCAGCGAATGGATCGTGGAGGCGCTGTCGCAACCCTTGTTGCGCATCACGAGCGCCGCCTTGCCGGTGAAGGAGGCGAAGACGACCACCCCATTGACGTCGTTGGCGATGTGGCGGGCGAGCGTGGTCTTGCCCGTGCCGGCATAGCCGAACAGGCGGAACACCGGCGGCGTCCCGTTCTGGCCTGGCTTGGCTTTCAGCCAGTCGGCGACGGCTTTCAGCGCGGAATCCTGATGCGGCGTAAAGGTGGTCATGAGCTTTCGGAAGGGTGAGCGCGCGATCAATAACGCCGCGACTCAGCTTGTTACAAGCTAACCATTCGTGCGTTCCGATCAAGCCGGCTTCCGCTRCGCGGAATTGGCGTTTCGYCCCTGAGGCTRGACTTGGTTCGRGSYAGCACTAGACTGCCTGAAAACAACAARTGGCCGGGCCACMCTARGTGGGAYCCGACCTTGGGAGTGACGCCATGAAATTCGGCATCTTTTACGAGCTGCAACTGCCGCGCCCCTGGAACGACGGCGACGAGCTCCGCCTTTACCAGAACGCGCTGACACAATTGGAGACCGCCGATCGACTCAACTACGACTATGCCTGGGTCGTCGAGCATCATTTCCTCGAGGAATATTCGCACTCGCCGGCGCCGGAATCCTTCCTCGCCGCCGCGAGCCAGCGCACCAAAAATATCCGGCTCGGCCACGGCATCTTCCAGCTCACCACCAATCATCCGGCGCGCGTCGCCGAGCGGATCGCGGTGCTCGATCTCCTGAGCAACGGCCGCTGTGAGTTCGGCATGGGCGAGAGCGCCTCGATCACCGAGCTCACGCCGTTCGGGCGCGACATGGAGACCAAGCGCGAGGTGTTCGAGGAAGCAGTCGAGGCGATCTTCCCGATGTTCACCAAAGTCGGCACCGAGCATCACGGCAAGTATTTCGACATCCCGTTGCGTAACGTCGTGCCAAAGCCGGTGCAGAAACCGCATCCGCCGCTCTGGATGGCCTGCTCGCAACTGCCGACCATCGAACGCGCCGGACAGAATGGCTTCGGCGCGCTCGGCTTCCAGTTCGTCAGCGCCGAGGCGGCGCACGCCTGGGTGCACGCCTACTACAACGCGATCACCAAGCGGCTGAAGAAGCTCGCCGACTACGAGATCAATCCGAACATGGCGCTGGTCTCGTTCTTCATGTGCGCGGAAACGGACGAGGAAGCGCGCCGGCGCGCCGATGGCGCAACCTTCTTCCAGTTCGCGCTGCGCTATTACGGCCAGGCGCAGAACCGGCAGCGACCGGCGCCGGGCACCGTCAACATGTGGGACGAGTACAACAAGTGGAAGCGCGAGAATCCGGAGGCGCAGGAGGCCGCGCTGCGCGGGGGCCTGATCGGTTCGCCGGAGACGATCCGTAAGAAGCTGCGGCGCTTCCGTGCCTCGCATATCGATCAGGTGATCCTGCTCAACCAGGCTGGCAAGAACACGCACGAGCACATCTGCGAGTCGCTCGAGCTGTTCGGCAAGGAAGTGATGCCCGAGTTCCAGCACGATCCCGAGCACGATGCCTGGAAGAAGGGCGTGCTTGACGGCTCGATCCAGCTCGAGGAGATCGACACCCAGGCGTTCTCGGACCGCTATGGTAAACTCGCGGTCAATGTCGGGTCGAAAGCCGCCGCCGCGGGCTGATCAATTGATGTGCAGCGACCTCGCGATCCCGTGAGGAAAATAATTCGCTACACGCGATCGACGCCTTAAAAGAAACGGCACGCGCGATGCCCGCACCGAAGTGCTGGCATCGCTATTTTTGTGCGGCGCTCGACAGCTTCATTCGCGCGCCCCATCATCCTGACATCGCATGATCGCGCGCCCGATGGCGCGTTTGATCGTCAGGAGATTTTTGGAATGAAGCGTCGTGAGTTCCTCCAGCTGTCGCTCGTCACAGCCGCATCCGTTGCGCTGTCACGCGGCGCGCAGGCGCAGGCGGACACGAAGGAAATTCGTATCGGTTACCAGAAGAACGGCGTGCTGGTTATCACGCGGCAGCGCGAAGCCTTGGAAAATCATTTCAAGCCGCAAGGCGTCAGCGTGAAGTGGGTCGAGTTCTCCTCGGGGCCGCCGATGATGGAGGCGATGAATGTCGGCAGCGTCGATTACGGCGCGGTCGGCGATTCCCCGCCGATCTTCGCGCAGGCCGCGGGTGCGGCCATCGTCTACGCCGCGGCCCAGCCCATCATCAATGGCTCGGGCATCCTGGTGCCGCAGAATTCGGCGATCAAGACCATCGCCGACCTCAAGGGCAAACGTGTCGGCTTCACCAAGGGATCCAGCGCGCACAACGTCGTGATCCAGACCCTGGAGAAGGCCGGGCTGACCTATGACGACATCACGCCGGTCTATCTGACGCCGCCGGACGCGGGCCCTGCCTTCGCCAATGGCGGGATCGATGCCTGGGCAATCTGGGATCCGTATTTCGCGATCGCGGAGACCAAGCAGAACGGCCGGATTCTGGTCAAGACCCGCGACATCACCAAGACCAATTCGTTCTACATCGCCAACCGCGACTTCGCGAACAAGCATGGCGCCCTCCTCCAGCAGATCGTCGATGTCACGACGTCGACCGCGGCATGGGCAGAAGCGCATCCCGACGAGGTTGCGAAATCGCTGGCTGCCGTCACCGGGGTGCCGCTCGATATCCAGACCATCGCGGCGAAGCGAGCGGGCTTCTCGGTCGGCCCCGTGACCGACGATATCATTGCGACCCAGCAGGGTGTCGCCGACCGCTTCTTCAAGCTCGGTCTGATCCCAAAGCAGATCGCGATCCGCGACATCGTCTGGCGCAACACCCAGACCTGATCGGCGTGCGTTTGGTCATTTCAATGCAGAGGAATTTTCCATGACGCGTTTGTTCCGGCGCTGGGTCGCCCGCGCGGTGCTGTCGGTCAGCATCGTCGCCGCCACCGTCGGCGTGTCCTACGGCCAGGACAAGGTGGTCCGTATCGGCTACCAGAAATACGGCAAGCTGGTGCTGCTGAAGAGCAAGGGTTCGCTCGAAGAGAAGCTGAAGGCGGTTGGCTATAAGGCGGTGTGGACCGAGTTTCCGTCCGGGCCGCCGCTGCTCGAAGCACTCAATGTCGGTGCGATCGATTTCGGCAACACCGGCGAGGCGCCGCCGATCTTCGCGCAGGCTGCCGGCGCGCCGATCCAGTATGTCGCCTATGAGCCGCCGGCGCCGAAAGGCGAGGCGATCCTGGTGCCGAAGGACAGCCCGATCAAATCGGTTGCCGATTTGAAGGGCAAGAAGGTCGCGCTCAACAAAGGCTCCAATGTCCACTATCTCCTCGTGAAGGCGCTGGAGAAAGCGGGCGTCAAATATTCCGACATCGAGCCGGTGTTCCTGGCACCGGCTGACGCGCGCGCGGCGTTCGAGCGCGGCTCGGTCGATGCCTGGGTGATCTGGGATCCGTTCCAGGCCGCCGCTGAAGCTGCGACCGGCGCGCGCGCCGTCGCCGACGGCACCGGCGTCGTCGCCAACTACCAGTTCTACTTCGCCTCGAAGACATTCCTGCAAAGCGATCCGAAGATCGTCCAGCTCGTGCTGGCGCAGCTCAGCGAAGTCGATGACTGGGCCAAGAACGATATCCACGCCGTCGCCGAACAGCTGGCGCCAAGCATCGGGCTGCCGGTGCCGGTGGTGGAGGTCGCGTTGAAGCGGCAGGCCTACGGCATCAAGCCGGTCACCGATGCCGTCATCGCCGATCAGCAACAGGTCGCCGACACGTTCTTCGCGCTCGGCCTGATCCCCAAACAAATCAAGATTTCCGACGTCGCATGGAGGCCGGGCACGTGAGCACCCCTGATAACGCCAATATCCTCTGGTTCCTGCCGACCCACGGCGACAGCCGCTATCTCGGTACGTCGATCGGTGGCCGTGAGGTGAACTTCAACTATCTGCGCCAGATTGCGCAGGCTGCCGACCAGCTCGGCTACTACGGCGTGCTGCTGCCGACCGGGCGAAGCTGCGAGGATTCCTGGGTGGTGGCGTCCGCCGTCGCGCCCTGGACCGAGCGCCTGCGCTACCTCGTGGCGGTCAGGCCCGGCCTGCAGTCGCCCAGCGTCGCCGCGCGCATGACCGCGACCTTGGACCGGGTGTCGAACGGCCGCCTGCTGATCAACGTCGTCACCGGCGGCGACCCGATCGAGAACAAGGGCGACGGCATCTTCCTCGATCACGACGAGCGCTACGCGGTGACCCGCGAGTTCCTCAACGTCTACAGCGATCTGCTCGCCGGCAAGACTGTCAATGTCGAGGGCCAGCACATCCGGATCGAGGACGGTCGCCTGCTGTTCAATCCGGTGCAATCGCCGCGGCCGCCGCTGTATTTCGGTGGCTCGTCGGATGCCGGCATCGACGTTGCGGTCGACACCGTCGACAAATACCTGACCTGGGGCGAGCCGCCGGCGCAGGTCGCCGAGAAGATCGCCAAGGTCAAGGCGGTCGCCGCGCAGCGCGGCCGCAAGCTCTCGTTCGGCATCCGCCTGCACGTGATCGTGCGCGAGACCAATGCCGAGGCCTGGAAGGCCGCCGACGAACTGATCCAGCACGTCACCGACGACACCATTGCGACCGCACAGAAGATCTTCTCCCGGATGGATTCGGTCGGCCAGCAGCGCATGGCACAGCTGCATGGCGGGCGGCGTGACCAGCTCGAGATCAGTCCGAACCTGTGGGCCGGCGTCGGCCTGGTGCGTGGCGGAGCCGGCACCGCGCTGGTCGGCGATCCCGAGACGGTCGCCGCGCGGATCAAGGAGTATCAGGACATCGGCGTCGATACCTTCATCATGTCGGGCTACCCGCATCTCGAGGAAGCCTATCGCTTCGCCGAGCTGGTGTTCCCGCTGCTGTCGCTCGGCCACGGCAACAACGTGACGCCGATCCGGGTCAACACCGGGCCGTTCGGCGAGACCATCGGCAATGAATTCCGTCCGCAGAAGCAGGCATCGCAATCATGAGCTTGATCGATTCACTCCCGCGCGTCGGCGCGCCTAAACTTCCGAAGGTCGACGGCTTGATCCCCTGGATCGTGCCGCTCGCGATCGTGCTGATCTGGCAGCTTGCCTGCGTCACCGGCTTTGTTCCGTCGCGGGTGCTGCCGGCGCCGACCGACGTCGCGCTGGCGGGGTGGAAACTGCTGCTCTCGGGTGAACTCATCCGCAACATCTGGGTCAGCTTCTGGCGCGCCTCGATCGGCTTTGTGATCGGCGGCGGCATCGGCTTCGCCTTCGGTCTCGCCAACGGGCTGTCGCAGCTCTCGGCCAAGCTGACCGACACCACGTTGCAGATGGTGCGCAATATCCCGCATCTGGCGCTGATCCCGCTGGTCATCCTGTGGTTCGGCATCGACGAGTCGGCAAAGCTCTTTCTCGTGGCGCTCGGCGTGTTCTTCCCGATCTATCTCAACACGCTGCACGGCATCCGCACCGTCGACCCGCAGCTGATCGAGATGGGCCGCATTTACGGCATGACCGACGGCGAGCTGTTCCGCCGGGTGATCTTCCCGGGCGCGCTGCCCTCGATCTTCGTCGGCCTGCGTTTCGCGCTCGGCATCATGTGGCTGACCTTGATCGTCGCCGAGACCATCGCGGCCTCGTCGGGCCTCGGCTACATGGCGATGCAGGCGCGCGAGTTCATGCTGATCGACGTCGTCGTGCTCTCGATCCTGATCTACGCCCTGCTCGGCAAGCTCGCCGACAGCGCCTCGCGGGCGCTGGAGCGGCTGACCCTGTCATGGCACCCGGCCTTCCAGAACAAGTGAGAATGAGCATGCAAGAAGCGCTTCGTTTCCAGGCGGTGGACGCCGAGCCGGTCGACCGCGCCGACATCATCGTGCAGGCGCGGCAGCTGCGGCGAGGACCGGAAGCCGAGACCCGCGGGCTGTCGCTGACCATCCGCGGCCTGCGCAAGGCGTTCGGCGACAATGAGGTGCTGCGCGGCATCGACCTGTACATCCCCGCTGGCCAGTTCGTTGCGATCGTCGGCCGCAGCGGCTGCGGCAAGAGCACATTGCTGCGCCTGGTCGCGGGCCTCGACGCGCCAACCGCGGGGACGATCGCTTTCGGCGAACAGCCGCGGGCCCAGGACGTCCGCGTCATGTTCCAGGAGCCGCGGCTGCTGCCCTGGGCACGGGTGCTCTCCAATGTCGAGGTCGGTCTGGGCCGCGAGCGTTCCTCGACAGATGCGCAGGCGCGCGCCGAGCAGGCACTGGTCGAGGTCGGTCTCGGCGACAAGCGCGGCCAGTGGCCGTCGGTGCTCTCGGGTGGCCAGAAGCAGCGCGTGGCGCTGGCGCGGGCGCTGGTCAGCCAGCCGCGCGTGCTGGCATTCGACGAGCCGCTCGGTGCGCTCGATGCCCTGACGCGCATTTCGATGCAGCAATTGCTGGAGCGGGTCTGGCGCGATCAGGGCTTCACCGCGATCCTGGTGACGCACGACGTGGCCGAAGCGGTCGCGCTCGCCGACCGCGTACTGGTCATCGAGGACGGCCGCATCGCGCAAGATGTCACGATCGATCTGCCGCGGCCGCGCCGGCGCGGGTCGGCCGAGCTAGCCGCGCTGGAAGGCGAGATCCTGAAGCATCTGCTGGAAGGCAGTGAAGACACATCCGACCTGTGAGGCCGTCATGAACTCCGTCGTCCGCAATGTTTCGATCGCATCAGCGGTTACGGCCGCTGACTTCCGCGGCGCGATGCGCCACCTCACCGGCGGTGTCAGCATCATCACCGCTGGTCGAGGCAAGGATATCTCGGGGATGACGGTGACCTCGGTGTCGTCGCTGTCGGTCGAGCCGCCGTCCCTGATCGTCAGCATCAACCGCGCCGCCTCTTCGTGGCCGCTGATCGCGCGCCATGGTGCGTTCGGCGTCAATATCCTGACCGCGGACCAGCTCGACATCGCCGAGCGCTTCACGGGCAAGGGCGGGCTGAAGGGGGCCGACCGGTTCACCGGGGCCGAATGGACCACCCGTGCCTCCGGCGCGCCGCTGCTGGTCGGGGCGCTGGCCGCCGTTGACTGCGAGGTCGAGGAGGTCATCGAGCGGCATTCGCACGCGATCGTCATCGGTCGCGTGCTCGACGTGATCGCCTCGGAGCGCACCGCCGCGCTGGCTTATTGGCACGGCGAATATGTCGCGATCGACCGCGAGGAGGACGCCGCGCGGCTCGCCGAGGTCAGCCTGCCGTCGCGTCACGTCCACCACGGTCGGGGCGTGCGCTAGGGTGCTCGCGACAAACGCGTAGGCGTTCGCGCGGAGATCGCGCTCAAACAACAGCCCAAGGCACGGTGTCTGTCCGCATCACCCTTCAGATGATCGCGGAGAGCGTCGCCGGCGTGTCGATAATGACATTGCTGCCGCGAACGCCGGACCAGACCGCCTGGATGGTCTGAGCCGCGTTGCCGAGCGCAACTCCGACGACCAGCGTGGTCGGGATGCGGCCCGTGGCCGGCGGGGTCGCCTCATTGTAGGTGAAACCGGCGACGACCGTTGAGACCGCGCCATTGATGCTGACGCCGAAATTGCCGCCGGGCGTATCGTTGCCGGTCGCATAGGGCATTGGGATGTTGAGAATGATGATGGCTGTGGTGCCCACGCCCTCGGGGATCTTGATGCTGAGACCCGGGATCGGGGTCCAGGTGGGTGAACCGGTCGAATGGGTGCCGGTAGACTGTGCGTAAAGGGCCATGTCTCTCTCCGGTTGTCTAAAAATGAAAAACAATGGGAGATTGAGTAAGGCAACGCGCCGCGAGATTCAAGGGATGAAACGTTTCAGTGAATGAAAGCGCCGGCAGCGCGCCATGTTGCCTGTGGCGCTTGGCGGGGCTCGGGATTAAAAGCCGGGGATGTTTCGCAGACGTGACGGTTCGATGAAGCGCGTGGGAGCCTGGCTGTTCTATCTCGTCGGTGCGATCGCGGTCGCTTACCTTGCGCTCTACGCCTATGTGACGTTCACCGGCCGCCAGATCACGCCGGGTGATCCGATCCGGATCTTCCGCAAGCCTGACGCGCCCAGCTATTCGTGACGTGCGGCAAACGGTGGGCCTTGCCCCGCCGCCTGCGTGATTCAGCCGGCCGTCGCCAGCCGCTGATAGTCGCCGCCGCCATTGCCGGCCGGGGTGATCGGGATGCCGCCGTCGGCATATTCGTTCAGCTTGTTGCGCAGCGTGCGGATCGAGATGCCCAGGATATTCGCGGCATGGGTACGGTTACCGAGGCAGTGCTTCAGCGTTTCCAGGATCAGGTCGCGTTCGACGTCGGCGACGGTGCGGCCGACCAGTGCGCGGGTGACCTGCTCGGCGGCGAGCGTGGCGTGGGCGACCGCAGGTGCGGTCTTGGCGAGGTCGAGACGGTCGCCATCGGGGGTGAGGATCGCCTCGGGACCGATCTCGTCGCCCTGCGCCATCAGCACCGAGCGATGGATGGTGTTCTCGAGTTCGCGCACGTTGCCCTGCCAGCGGTTCGCGGTCAGGATCTGGCGGGCCTCGGTCGAGATCGGACGCACCGGCAGGCCGTTGGCCTCGGCGTACTTCTTGGCGAAGTGCTGCGCCAGCTCGAGGATGTCGGCCGGACGGTCGCGCAGCGGCGGGATCTTCAGGTTGACGACGTTGAGGCGGAACAGCAGGTCCTCACGGAAGCTGCCTTCGCGCACCGCTTCCGACAGATTGCGGTTCGAGGTCGCGATGATGCGGATGTCGACCGGGACCGGCTTGGTGCCGCCGACGCGGTCGATCACGCGCTCCTGGATCGCGCGCAGCAGCTTGGATTGCAGCCGCACGTCCATCTCGGAGATTTCGTCGAGCAGGAGCGTGCCGCCGGTGGCTTCCTCGAACTTGCCGATGCGGCGCGCCACCGCGCCGGTGAAGGCGCCCTTCTCGTGGCCGAACAGCTCGGACTCCAGCAGGTGCTCGGGGATCGCCGCGCAGTTGATCGAGATGAACGGCCGCTTGGCGCGGGCCGAGCGGGAGTGGACATAGCGCGCCAGCACCTCCTTGCCGGTGCCGGACTCGCCGGTGATCATGACGGAAGCCTCCGAGCCCGCGATCTGCTGCGCGAGCTTGATCACCCGGCCCATCGCGTCGTCGCGCCAGATCAGGTCGCGCGCGTCGTTGGCGACGGCGGCGAGCACGGCCGCGATCAGTTCGGGATCGGGCGGCAGCGGGATGTATTCCTTGGCGCCGGCATGGATCGCGGCGACCGCGGCGCGGGCATCGTTGGAGATGCCGCAGGCGACGATCGGCACGTGGATATGCTCGGCCTCGAGCCGCATCACGAGATCGCGGATGTCGAGGCCGACATCGACCAGCAGCAGGTCGGCGCCCTTGCCGCCGCGCAGCACGTTCATCGCCTGTTCGGCGGCCTCGGCGTGGGTCACCGAGGCGCCATTGTCCATCGCGATCTTGGTCGCGGTCGTGAGCTGGCCCTTCAGGGTGCCAACGATGAGAAGCCGCATGATGATCTCCTGTTCGTCTGGTCGCGCAGGTTCCGCGCGCTACCGCTAGATTGTTAAGAGCGTTCTGCCTTGATGATTTCGGTCATCGTCACGCCGAGCTTGTCTTCCACCAGCACCACTTCGCCACGCGCCACCAGGCGGTTGTTGACGTAGATGTCGATCGCCTCACCGACGCGGCGGTCGAGCTCGAGCACGGTGCCCGGCCCGAGCTTCAGGAGGTCACCGACGTCCATCTTGGAGCGGCCGAGCACCGCCGAGACCTGCACCGGCAC
>BFBZ01001821.1_pt1 | contig 13181 bp, 11 predicted proteins | sample 1888401 | NCBI WGS metagenome assembly BFBZ01 (sample SAMD00112614, study PRJDB3348) | symbiont metagenome | host: Chara braunii | reverse complement strand
CCCGACCGGGAAGCCAGCGGAATCGGAACCGCCGGCGTCTCTTGTCGCGTTCTATTGGCATTTTGCGAGCCAAGCGAAGAGCCTGTTCATCGCGCTGTTCGTGACCGGCTTCATCGTCGCGGTGCTTGATTCGGCGATTCCCGCGTTCATGGGCCGCATCGTCACACTTGTGACATCGAGCCAGCCCGCGACGCTGTGGACCGAGAACTGGCATCTCCTTCTCGGCATGGCTGCCGTGCTGCTGGTGCTGCGCCCGCTCGCGCTGATGGCGCAGAACCTCGTCGCCAACCAGGCGATCGCGGTGAACGTCGCCAACATGATTCGCTGGCAGAACCACTGGCACGTGGCGCGCCAGTCCTGGGCCTTCTTCCAGAACGATTTCGCGGGTCGCATCTCCAACCGCGTGATGCAGACCGGACCGGCCGTGCGCGAGAGCCTCGTCGCGCTCATCACCGGCGTCTGGTACATCCTGGTGTACGGCACCGCCGCGATGATCCTGCTCGCTTCGGCAGACGCTTGGCTCGCGCTGCCGATCTCGCTCTGGTTCATCGGCTACCTCATCATGCTGCGCTGGTTCGTGCCGCGCATGCGCGACCGTTCGAAGACCGTCTCCGAAGCGCGCTCATGGCTGGTCGGCCGCATCGTCGACACCTACACGAACATTCTCACGGTGAAGTTGTTCGCCCGCGCAGGCGACGAAGACGCCTACGTGCGCGAGGCGTTCGACGAGCACACCGGCCTGTTCCACGCTTCGCTTCGTCTCAACACGGCGTTCAGCTTCTGCCTGTCGACGCTCAACGCCATGCTGGTGACCGGCACGGGCGCGATGGCGATCTGGCTCTGGGTGCACGGCAAGGTCGAGGTCGGCACCGTCGCGATGGCGCTCCCGCTGTCCTGGCAAATCATTTCGATCGCCGGCTGGGTCGCCATGCGCGTCACCGAAATCTTCGAGAACATCGGCGTCGTGCAGGAAGGCATGATGACCATCTCGCGGCCGATCGCGCTCACCGACAAGCCGGACGCCAGCGAGCTCAAGGTCACGCGGGGCGAGATCGAATTCCGCGACATCCGCTTCGGCTACGGCCGCGAGAACGGCCTGATCGACGGGCTCTCGCTCACCATTCATCCCGGCGAACGCATCGGCCTGATCGGACGCTCCGGAGCGGGAAAGTCCACGTTGGTCAACTTGATGCTGCGATTCTTCGATCTGGAGGACGGCAAGATCCTGATCGACGGGCAAGACATTGCGGAGGCGACGCAGGAAAGCCTGCGTGCGCAAATCTCGGTCGTGACGCAGGATACCTCGCTGTTGCATCGCTCGATCCGCGACAACATCCGCTACGGCCGCCCCGAGGCGACCGAGGAAGAGATTGTGCGTGCAGCGAAGCAAGCACAGGCCGAGGGATTCATCCATGAACTCGAAGACTGGCGCGGCCGCAAGGGCTACGACGCGCATGTCGGCGAGCGCGGCGTGAAGCTCTCGGGCGGTCAGCGCCAGCGCATCGCCATTGCGCGCGTCATCCTGAAGAACGCGCCGATCCTGGTGCTCGACGAGGCCACCTCCTCACTCGACAGCGAGGTCGAAGGCGCGATCCAGGCGAGCCTCGACACGCTGATGGCGGGCAAGACCGTGATCGCCATCGCGCACCGGCTCTCGACCATCGCGCGCATGGACCGCCTCGTGGTGATCGACCGCGGCCGCATCGTCGAACAGGGCACGCACGAGGAATTGCTGCGCTCGGGCGGCCACTATGCCGACCTGTGGCGCCGTCAGTCCGGCGGCTTCATCGACGCTGAACCTGCACCGCAGGCGGCGGAGTAACGCAGCGCGCGTCGCCACGTCCGCTGGCGACTTCCTCGGAAACGTGGTTGTCTCCCTCAAAATAATGCGACGGGAGGAAATCTTGGTCCGTTTCGCGTGCGCTCTGCTCGCTGCTGCCGCTTGCTATGCACCGCTCTCGGCACAGGCCCAACAGGACTACCCCAACCAGCCGATCCACGTCATCGTCGGCTACCCGCCTGGCTCGACCGCCGACCTGTCGGCGCGCGTGGTCGGCGCACGCATGAGCCAGATCCTCGGCCAGCAGATCGTCGTGGAAAACCGCGTCGGCGCGGGATCGAGTCTCGCGGCGGGGCAAGTCGCCCGTGCGCCGAAGGACGGCTACACGCTGTTCGTGGCCAACGCCGGCAACGTCGTCAACGCGGCGATGAATTCCAATCTCAGCTTCGACTTCTACAAGGACCTCACGCCGGTCGCCCTCGTCACATCGACGCCGACGGTGCTCGCGGTGACGCCCGAGCTCGGCGTGAAATCGGTGAAGGAGCTGATCGCATATGCCAAGGCCAACCCCGGCAAGCTGTCGTTCGGCTCGTCCGGCGTCGGCTCCTCCACGCATCTGGCGCTTGAACTGTTCAATTCACTGGCGGACGTGAAGATCACGCACATTCCCTACTCCGGCAGTCCGCAAGTCATCACCGACATGCTGGCAAACCGCATCCAGGGGTACTTCTCCCCGGCCTCGACGGTCATGGGACATGTCGCAGCCGGAAAGCTCGTTGGCCTTGCCGTGACCGATGCCAAGCGCAGCTCGATCGTTCCGAATCTGCCGACCATGATCGAAGCCGGTGTTCCGGAGTTCGAGTCGGTCCTCTGGTTCGGATTTCAGGCGCCCGCGGGCACGCCACAGCCGATCGTCGACAAGCTCCACCGGGCCGTGAACGAAGCACTCAAATCCGACGACGTGATCAAGTCGCTCAACGCACAGACCATCGCGCCACTGGTCGGCACCCAGGCCGATTTCGCAAAGCACCTCGAAACCGAACGCAAGCGCTGGACGCCAATTATCGAGAACGCTGGCCTGCGCAAATAGTCCGATCGTTCAAATTTTATCGACCTTCTTAGTGGCGCGTTGACCGCGCGCCGCGATCTCCGCCGCCCTTCGCCGTCCCTAGCGCCGTCTTAACGACGACCATGCTAATGCGAGACGAATTGCGGGGATTTTGTCATGAGCAATCTTCGTTTCTCGGTGATCACGATCCTGCTGTTTGCCGGCGCTTTCGCCAGCATGGCCTGGGCGTCGAAGGGATTCCCATTGCCTGGCTTCATGTCCGCGAGCGTGGAGCCCAAAGTTTCACCGCAAGCGGCTGCGCCACAAGTGACCGCGGCTCCCGCTGCCGAGGCACCGGCGCAGCCCAAGGTCACGCACGAGATTGCGTCCGTCCTGAACCATCCGAACGCGGCCACGGTTCCGCTCCCGGCGCCCAATCCGCGCGTCGCGCGTGCGCCGGCCTTCGAGGACAGCGTGAAGGAGGAACGCAAGGAACTGGCACAGCCGAAATCCGTGCAGCCGAGCAAGCCTGCACAACGGGAGCCTGAGCTGCCCGCCGACACCGATCCGGGCCGCAATCAGGTGCGACTGACCGCGATCCAGGCCGCTAGTGCCTACGCCTACGCGCCGTGCGATCCCGCGATCAAAGCGGCCTTCGTCGTCGCGGCCACGACCTACATCAAGGCGGTGACGGACAACATCAGCACCGCCGGCGCCTTCGCCACGCCAATGGATCGGCGCGTGCGCGCATCGATCCAGGCTGCGTTCGTCGCGGGCGGCATCACGTCGAGGGACTTTCCGACGGGCACACAGACGCTTGTCGCAGCAATCGCGAAGACCGAAGGCACGCCGAACGCTCCTTGCTCGATGGGCCGGCAGGCCGACCGGTCGCGCCGCGACCGGTCCTGATTATTGCTCCGGCTGCGCCGAGAAGATCACAACGTCGATGTCCTTCGACGGCACGAAGTTCGTTGCCGTCCATTCGAACTGCGTGTCGGAAATCTTCTTCGCATTCGCCGGACAGAACGCCGCGAGATGGTTCGGCCGGCCCTTGTCCACCACGAGGCGGAATTTGCCGATCGGCCCGCTCCAGTACTTCGCGGTCTTGACCACATAGCCGATCCACGCGGGGTCCATTGAGCCGCGACGCTTCTTCAGCGCCGCACGGAACGCCGGATCGGCGCAGTATTTCTTCAATCCCTCTCCAGTCTCGAAATAGTCGCCGAAATCGCTGCCGTCGCCAGTGATCGGGCGATAGGAAATCTCTACCTTCGTCGGACCCGGCTTGAACGCCTGCTCCCACTCGAAGAGAACCTGATAGCTCCAGTTCGTCATGTAGAAGCCATTGCTATCGGACTTGGACAGCAGCTCCTCCTTCACCAGCGCCGCCTTTGCATTCTCGGACACCTTCGACAGCATCTCCTGCCGGTCCTTGCCGGTCAGCAGCAAAGGCACGCCATCTTTCTTCAGCCGCTCTGTGATGTCCTTGCCGTTGAACAGCGCGCGCTCGACCATGCGCGACTGCACCGGCTTGCCGTCCACTGCCACCTTGAAGTTCATGTAATTCCGGGCATCCGGAATCTTGTCGTTCATGAACGCATCTTCGGTGTCCGGCCCGTCGTCGAGCGGCACCTCCGGCATCGGAAACGAGATCGTGACGTTCTGATCCTTCTTCGCCTTTGACTGATAAATATAGGAGACGCGGATCTCATCGATCGAGATGTAGAGGTCCTCGCTCGCAATCGAGATCGTGTCGGTCTTGGTGAAGACGAGACCGCCGACCTTGCGCTGAGTGACGACGCCGTTCGCATGGGCGGTAGAGATCAATAGAAGCGACGCAGAAACGGCAGCAACGATCTTCAAGCCTTTGCGGATCATGAATTGTTTCCAATGAGAACGAAGCACACCCAGGAAAGCAAAATTCCCTGCGTCGCGCACGCCTGATTTTTCGCGCTCCACTCACCGCTCAATTATGCATGCGACCCGCTTGTAGACGCCACATCCGCCGTGCCACCGTCCCTGCAACAACCGGCGCAAAGTCCGGTGGGGGTTGGGGAGGAATGCATGGCGGACACGCAGCAGAAATCGGCTGAGCTTGCGGCGCGACTCGACCGGCTGCCGTTCTCCAAATGGCACCGCAACTTCTTCACGGTCTGCTTCCTCGGCGTGATGTTCGACGCCTGCGACTTCGCGCTGTTCGGCATGGCGCTGCCGCCCGTCGCACGCGAATTCGGCCTCAATCAAGCACAAGCCGGTCTGCTCGCAACGGTCGGCCTGGTCGGCGCGTTCGTCGGCGCGCTGTTCTGGGGCACGATCTCCGACTACATCGGCCGCCGCACGTCCTTCGCGGCCACCATCGGCATCTTTTCCATATTCACCGGACTGGTCGGCACCGCCCAGAGCATCCTCTCGCTCAGCATCTATCGCTTCCTCTCCAATTTCGGCCTCGGTGGCGAGGTGCCGGTCGCCCTCACGCTCACGTCTGAATACAGCCCGAGCCGCATCCGCGGCCGCATGACGGGCACGATGATGGCCGCGTTCCCGGTCGGCCTCGCCCTCGCCGCGCTGGTGAGCCTCTGGCTCCTGCCGACTTATGGATGGCGGGCGATCTTCATCGCCGGCATCGTGCCCGCCGTGCTGTTGTTCTTCGTGCGCATGGTGATGCCGGAATCGGTGCGTTATCTGCTGAGCCGCGGCCGCGTCGAGGAGGCCGAGCGCACCGTCGCCAAGATCGAACAGGAGGCCGCGAAAGAAGGCCCGCTGCCTCCCGTGGTGCCGGTCGCCGCCACGCCGGTCGTCGAGCAGCGCGGCGTCACCGTATTCGAGCTTCTCACACCGGAGCGCAGGAGGCGCACGCTTCTGCTCTGGACCGTCTCGTTCGGATTCCTCTGGGCGTCGAACGGCATCATCTTCATGTTGCCGACGATCCTGACGCAGCGCGGCTTCCCGCTCACCCAGATTCTGATCTTCCTGCTCGTGCAAGCGCTCGCAGCCTGCGTCGGCTACACAGCCTGCGGCTTCCTGATCGACCGTTACGGCCGCCGTCCTGTCCTGTTCCTCTATTACCTCGTCGGCGCGGCCTTCCATCTCTGGTTTGCGGAAGCGACCGGACTCTGGATTTACGTCGCCATCGCTGCGGTCGGCTGGGTCAACCCCGGCGTCTATGGCTCGTCCGGCATCTATGTCAGCGAGCTCTATCCAACGCACCTGCGCGCCACCGCCGTCGGCTGGTTCTTCGGCATCGGCCGCATCGGCTCGTTCCTCGCGCCGACGGTCGTGGGCTTCATGCTGTACTACGGTGCGGGCGCCTACGTGCTGCACACCTTCGCATTCTCGTTCCTGATGGCTGCGATTGCACTGTGGTTCGTCGGCATCGAGACGAAGGACCGCTCGCTGGAGCAGATCACAGGCACGGACACAGCTCGCGCCTGAAAGCGAAAACAGCGTTCCGTCTCGCGCTCGCGCGCGAGACGGCGCTTAGCCGAGCTTGATGCCCGCGTCCCGGACCACCTTGCCCCACTTCTCCGTCTCGGTCGTGACAAAGGCCTTGAACTCGTCCGGGGTGTTCTCGCGATAGTCGATATTGAGCGTCTTCAGCCGCGCCTGAATGTCCGGCTGGCGCAGCACCTCGTTGAGGCCGGCGTTGAGCTTGGTGGCGATTTCCGCCGGCGTATTGGCCGGCACGAACACGCCGTTCCATTCGTAGGCTTCGAATCCCGCGATCGTGTCCTGCATCGCTGGCAGGTCCGGCAGCGTGCCGAGCTGGCCCTTGCCGGTGTGTGCGATCGCCTTCACCTGCCCGCCTTGGATCAGGCCGACCGAAGCCGAACCGTTGGAGAAATAGAACTTCACCTGCCCGCCAATCACATCGTTCAGCGCGAGGCCACCACCACGGTACGGGATGTGGTTGATCTGGACCTGCGCCATGTGGCGGAGCAGTTCGAGACAGAGATGCTGGAGCGTGCCGTTACCCGACGACGCGAAGTCGAGGCCGCCCTGCGTTTTCTTCGCAAGCTCGATGATATCGGTGACGGTCTTCGCCTCGACATCCTTGTTCACGACCAGGATGTTCGGAACCAGCGACGCCAGGAACACCGGCGCGAAATCCTTCGTGTAGTCGAAAGAGAGGTTCTGATAGAGCGCCGGGTTCACCGAGAACGCCGTCGCATCGTGGAGGATGGTGTATCCATCGGCGTCGGCCTTCGCGACCTGCGCCTCGCCGATCGTGCCGCCGGCGCCGCCGCGGTTGTCGATGACGAACTGCTGGCCCCACATTTCGCCAAGCTTCGTGAAGAGGAGACGCGCCGTGGTATCAGCGCCGCCCGCCGGCGGATATGGCACGACGACGCGAACCGGACGGTTCGGCCAGGTCGATTGCGCGGACGCCGATGTGATGAAAGCCGGCGCAGCCAAAGCCGCGGCCGTGGTGGCCAGCAATTTCCGCCGCGTGATCATGGCGGCCCTCCCCCTAGGTAGTATCTTTTGTCCCTATCCACTTTATGTTGCCAATGAGGCCGGCCAAGCAAGGGGTTCTTGCGGTCCCTGAGGGGTCGGATCGCCGCACAGGGTTAATTTCATAGGGTTTTTGGGCGCTAGGCGACTCACGGAAGGGTTGCTACGACTTTGGATACGGTGGCTGCCTCGAACAAACCAACAGGTCATGCCCAAAGACAAAGCCAGTCCCAACGACAAATCCAACGACACGATCCGGCGCACGGTGCATTTCAAGTTCACCCTTCCCGGCGCATCGGAGCAGATGATCGCGATGATCAAGTCGGCCGCGCCGATGTATCAGATGTTCGGCGACGCAAAGGTGAAGCTTCTGCAAAACGTCGATGACCAGACCCGCTTCATCCAGGTGGTCGAGTACGACGCCCCAGCCGCGCTCGAAACCAGCCGTCAGCAGATCGCCAGCGACCCACGCGTGCAGACCTACATCCAGGGCTGGCGCGCCATGTTCCCTGGCGCGATCGAGATCGAAGTTTTTCAGGACGTCTGAATCAGAAAATCGACGCGCGCCAGGCCAAGGGGTTTCGCCTGACGCGCGCCGGGCTAGCCGATGCGGCCGGTGGAGGCCCGCATCGTCGGGGGAGACTTACATCGCGGGCAGGATCGCGATGTCGCGCACCTGGCCCTTCACGCCTTCGATTTTGATCGCGGGGCCCGCCTTGCCGGTCGCGAGATCGACGGAGTGCAGCGAGTCGCCGACCATCAGCCAGGCTTCATTCTTGCCGTTGCCGTCCGACCAGATGTCGAACGCCGCCTGCTCCGCCTTCACGCCGAGCTTGCCGACCGCGCCGAGGATGCCGTCGTTCGGAGGAGCCTGCTTCAGGAGGCCGCCGATCGTGCCGTCGATATCGTACAGCGCGGTTTCCTTCGCGCCCTTCACCGAGTTGATATAGGCGCCGGCGACCACGTTCGGCTTCTCGCCCTTGTGCATGTCGGTCTCGGCGAACTTCAGCATGCCGTCGGTCGTGACCTTGCCGTCATCGACGTTGGCGCGAAGGTTCATACCGTCGTTGCCGATGATGCGAAGACGATCAGCCACCGGGTTGAAGTCCACCGTCGCCCATGTGCCGGGCTTCAGCATCGTCTCGAGCTTCGATTTCATCGTCGCCTTGCCGGCCGAGTCGACCGTATAGACGGTGCCGTCCACGCTGACTGCGTAGAGCATTCCGTCGGCCGGACGCACGTCGATGCCCACGACCCTGCCGTTTACGCCCTGGATGTCCCAGGTCTTCACCACCTTTTTCGCACCGGTGTCGACGATCGCGATTGTCTTGTCGCCGGTGAGCGCCGCAACCTGCGCGGCCTGCGCCGCAACGGCGGAAATCAGAAGAGCCGCAGAGGCGGCCAGAATGGAACGGAGCTTCATTACACTCTCCCTTGGTTCGCTGTCGCCCGTTTGCGACCACAAGGCGGATACGAAAGGGGAGCCCCGGATGGATGCAGGTCCTGCCGATAACAAACTTGTGAGCCGCCTGCATCCAAGCGCTGTGATGCGCCGTATCCGCTACATGATTGGCCAGAACCAGGGCTTTTCGGCTATTAAGAAGGGTCGAAACGACGGGATCGCATGCGGACAGCCTCGCCAGACAATGCGACCGAAGCGCAAATTGCCGCAGCGATGGCCCGCTGCGCGTCCGGCGAGCGCGCGGCCTTGCGCGTGATCTACGATATCGAAGCACCGCGCATGGTTGGCGTCGCCCGGCGCATTCTGAAGCGGCAAGACCTCGCCGAAGAGGCCGTGCAGGATTGCTTCATGCGGGTGTGGCGGGCGGCGCGCTCGTTCGATCCGCAGAAGGGCGCGGCGCGCTCGTGGCTCTATACGATCCTGCGCAACTGCGCGCTGTCGATTCTTCGTGACGAAGGCCGCTTCGTGTCCGACGACGAGAAGATCGAGGACGCAGCGACCGAGAGCGCGCTATCACTGTTGCCGGAAACGAGCGCGCTGCGGCGCTGTCTGGAGCAACTCGATCCCGAGCGGCGGTCGGTCGTGGTGCTCGCTTATGTTCATGGGCTGAGCCACGGCGAGCTCGCCGGAAAGCTCGGCGTGCCGCTGGGGACCGTCAAAAGCTGGGTGCGAAGAAGCCTGATCTCATTGCAGGAGTGCATGGGATGATGCTGAACCGCGACGATAAAGCCCTCGCCGGCGAATACGTGCTCGGCCTGCTCGAAGGCGATGCCAAGATCGAAGCCGAACGCCGCATCGCATCCGACGCCGAATTCGCGCGTGAGGTCGAGAGCTGGCGTATGCGTCTGATGGCCTTCGACGATGCGACCGCCCCCGGCGCGGCGAGCGACGAGTTGTGGCGCAAGATCGAAACCGGCGTACCCACGCGCGCCGCCATGATCACCGAGCCATCCGCCGTCGCGAAATTCTGGAGCAGCCTCGCCGCAATGCGCGCGACTGCGCTCGGCGCGACCTTCGCGGCGCTCGTTCTTGCTGTCGGCCTTGGCTTCGCGATCAAGGCTGCGCGCCAGCAGCCGGTCATGGTCGCCGTCTTGCTCGACGGCAGCAAGCCGGGCGCCGTGGTGCATGCCTTTGCCGACGGGCGTGTGGTGCTGGTGCCGCTCACGGCGATCAACGTGCCGGAGGGCCGCGCTCTCGAAGTCTGGACACTGCCGAGCCGCGAGCGCGGCCCGGTGTCGGTCGGCCTGATGAATCGCGCGCGCACGCTCACGCTGTCGCTCAAGGACTTGCCCGCCCCCGGCACCGATCAGTTGTTCGAGATCACGCTCGAGCCCGCGACCGGCTCGCCGACCGGCCGCCCCACGGGTCCGGTCCTGTTCAAGGGCAACACGGCGCTGGCGCTTTAGAGCGCTAGGGTCCCGAACCCGAAGTTCGCTTCGGAATGCGCCGAGAATTCAAGCGAACTTCCGAATCGCGACACTAGCGTTATTCCGCCTTGATGTTCCCTTCCTTGATGACCCGGCCCCACTTGGCCATCTCGCTATCCATGTAAGCGCCGAACTGCGCGGGCGTCATCTTGATGACGTCGGCGCCCTCCTCCGCGAAGCGCTTCTGCACCTCGGGCACGTCCTGGATCGCGGTAATTTCCTTGTTCAGCTTGTCGACGATCGCCGCCGGCGTGCCCGCGGGCGCGGCAAGGCCGATCCAGTTTCCGGCCTCATAGGAGACGCCCGCTTCCTCGAAGGTCGGCACGTCGGGCATGATCGGGCTGCGCTTTGTCCCGCTGACGCCGAGCGCGCGCAGCTTTCCGCTCTTCACATGCGCCGACAGCGTCGTGACCGTCGCGATGATCGCCTTGGTGTGGCCCCCGACCGTATCGATCACCGCCGGGCCAGCGCCGCGAAACGGCACATGCAGCACATCGATTCCGGCGGTGAGCTTGAACAGCTCGAAGCCAAGATGCAACGAGCCGCCCATGCCGCCGGACGAATACATGATCTGCCCCGGCTCCTTCTTGGCGAGCGCGATGAACTCCTTCACGTTGTTCGCGGGCACGCTCGGATGCACTGCAAAGGCGTTCGGGCTCGACACCACGAGCGAGATCGGCGCGAACGCCTTGTGCGGATCGTAAGGCAGCTTGTAGAGGTGCGGATTGACCGCATGCGCAAGCGACACGATCAGCAGCGTGTAGCCGTCCTTCGGCGAAGTTGCCACCAACTCGCTGCCGACGATGCCGCCGGCGCCGGTGCGGTTCTCGACAATGAACTGCTTGCCGAGACGCTCGCTCAGGTGCGTTGCGACGGTGCGCGCGACGATGTCGTTGAGGCCGCCGGGCGCGAACGGCACGATGATGCGCACGGGTTTGGTTGGATAGTCCTGCGCCGTGGCCGCCGCCGCAGATGCCAACAACAACGCGACGGCCGTCAACGCCAGTTTACGCAACATCGTCATCATACCTCTGATTTACAGACATTAGAGCTTCGTGATCTTCGCCTGCTCGATCACGTCCTTGAACAGCTTCACCTCGCGGACCACGCGTTCCATGTGGCCCTTGCCGTTCTTCGCCGTGACCTCGAAGCCCGCGGCGGTGAGCTTGGTCTTCATATCCGGCTTGGCGAGGATATCGAGCGAGGTCTTCTCCAGCTTCGCGACGATCTCCGGCGGTGTCTTCGCCGGCGCCATGAAGGCCGTGTAGGTGTCGAACACGAAATCCGGGAAGCCCGACTCGATCATGGTCGGGATCTCCGGCAGATCGTGCCAGCGCGACGTGCCGGTGACCGCGAGACCGACTATGTTGCCCGCCTTGATCTGCGGATGCGCCGGCGCAAGCACGCCCGAGGAGAGCTGCACCGTGCCGGTCATCAGCGCTTTCAACGCGTCGCCGCCGCCGGGGAACACCACCGTCGCCATTCTCGGCAACCCGGCGCGCATCTTCAGCACCTCGGCCTGGAGTTGCGGCGTGGTGCCGATCGGCGGCACCGAAACGTTGAACTTGTCCTGATCCTTCTTCGCGAGTTCGACGAAGTCCTTCATCGTCTTGACGCCGAGCGAGGGCTGCACCGCGAAGACATGCGGCGACACCGCAAGCTCGCAGATCGGTGCGAAGTCCTTGAACGGATCGTAGACCGGCTGGTTGTAGAGGCCGGGGTTCACCGAGAAGGCGCTGGTCGAGAGCAGGATGGTGTAGCCGTCCGCATCCGCGCGCGCGACATAGCCCATGCCGATGTTGCCGCCGCCGCCGCCCTTGTTCTCGACGACCACCGAGCCGCCCATCGCCGCCTGCAATTCCGCAGCCATCATGCGGGCAATGATGTCGGAAGGGCCGCCCGGCGTGTTGGCGACGACAATGCGCACCGGACGGTCGGGATAGGCCGCGAAGGCCGAGCTCATCTTAAGGAAGGTCGGCGCGGCGAGGCCGGCAGCGATCGCGGCGGTGCCCTGAAGGGCGCGGCGGCGCGTGAAATGCTTCGAATGTGCCAAGGTCAATCTCCCTAGTCGGCCTGTTGATTTGTTGGGGCGCACACTAGGAATTTCAGGCGGTTGCGGCAACTGGGGCGGCTCGCCGCAGAACGCGCATTTGCGTGCTATTTTCGCAAGACCTTCGCGGTCGCCGCATCCGCCGGGAAGAACGCTTCCACTGCAAGCTCCGCGAGCGTCACATCGACCGGCGTGCCGAACACTGTCGTGGTGCTGAAGAAGGCGAGCATGCCTCTCTCCGTCACCAGTTCGAACGGCACCGCGATCCCCGCATAGTCGCGCATGCCCGTCCTGCTGGTCGCCGCACCATGGGCTGGATAGCGGCGCAACTCCTCCAAGAGAGCGGAGAGCGTCGTGTCCGCCGTCTGCTCGATCTGGTTGTGCAGCCGCGCGAGCAGATGTGCACGCCACTCCGGCAAGTTGGCGATGCGCGGCGCAAGTCCCTTCGGATGCAGGCTGAGCCGCAGCACATTCACCGGCGGCTTCAGCAACTCCGCATCGACGCCCGCGAGCAGCGGCGCCACCGCCGCGTTCGCCGTCACCAAAGTCCAGTGCCGGTCCACCGCCAGCGCCGGATAGGGCTCGTGGCCTTTCAGCACGAGATCGACAGCCTTGCGCGCCGCATCGAGCGCCGGGTCTGCAAGCGTCCGCTCCGGATAGACTGGCGCGAACCCTGCCGCCATCAGCAGCGTGTTCTGCTCGCGCAGCGGCACCTGGAGCCGCTCCGCGAGCCGCAGCACCATCTCGCGCGACGGCTGCGCCCGGCCGGTTTCCAGAAAGCTCAAATGGCGCGTCGAGATGTCAGCATCGCTCGCAAGATCGAGTTGCGTGAGACGGCGGCGCTGACGCCATTCGCGGATGTGTTCGCCGATCGGCTGTGTGTTGGCCATGGCCTGAACCATATCAGCCCGGAAAGGCCGCTCCATAACCTCGCAGGTAATCGACCGCCGGCTCGCGGCGGG
>BFBZ01001820.1_pt1 | contig 13190 bp, 11 predicted proteins | sample 1888401 | NCBI WGS metagenome assembly BFBZ01 (sample SAMD00112614, study PRJDB3348) | symbiont metagenome | host: Chara braunii | reverse complement strand
CCTTGAGGTAGCGGCGGTTCTTCTGGAACGGCTGGGCGCGGCGGATGTCGACCTCCCAGAGATCGAAAGGCGCTTCGCCGTCGTTGATCCACTGCGCCAGCGCCATTCCGGCGCCGCCGGAGGAGACGATGCCGATCGAATTATAGCCGGTCGCCATCCAGTAGCCCCGGAGTTCCGGCGCCTCGCCGAGATAGTTGCTGTCTCTTATACACATCTAGATGTGTATAAGAGACAGGCATAGAGCAGGCCGAGCGTTTCGGAGACGCGTTCCTTGAGGTAACGGCGGTTCTTCTGGAAGGGCTGTGCCCGACGGATGTCGACTTCCCAGAGATCGAAGGGCGCTTCGCCGTCGTTGATCCACTGCGCCAGCGCCATTCCGGCGCCGCCGGAGGAGACGATGCCGATCGAATTGTAACCGGTCGCCATCCAGTAGCCCCGGAGTTCCGGCGCCTCGCCGAGATAGTAGCGGTCGTCGGGGGTAAAACTCTCCGGTCCGTTGAAGAAGGTGTGGATGCCGGCGGTCGCCAGCATCGGCATGCGGTTGACGCCCATTTCGAGGATCGGCTCGAAGTGATCCATATCCTCCGGCAATTGATCGAAGCAGAAGTCCTCGCGGATGCCGTCCATGCCCCAGGGCTTGGCCACCGGCTCGAAGGCACCGAGCATCATCTTGCCGGCGTCTTCCTTGTAGTAGGCGCACTCGTCGGGAACGCGCAGCACCGGCAACCGGCTGAGGCCGGGGATGGGCTCCGTGACGAGATAAAAATGCTCGCAGGCATGCAGCGGGATGGTGACGCCATTCTGCGCGCCCAGTTCGCGTGCCCACATGCCGGCGCAATTGACGACGATGTCGGCTTCGATCGTGCCCTGCTCCTCGCCCTGCGCCCAGGACACGCCGGTGACGCGGCCGGCTTTCGTGTGGACCTTGGTCACCTTCACATTCTCGACGATGGTGGCGCCGCGCTGGCGCGCCCCCTTGGCCAGCGCCATGGCGATGTTGGCGGGGTCGCACTGACCATCGAGCGGCAGATGCACGGCGCCGACGACGTCGGAAACATTCAGATGTGGGTACATCTGCTTGACTTCATTGGGCGAAATCTCGCGCACGTCGACATCGAAGGCGCGCGCCAGCGAAGCCTGCCGGTAGATTTCGTGCTTGCGCTCTTCGGTCAGCGCGACGGTGATCGAGCCGACCTGCCGCATGCCGGTGCCGACTTCGGTCTCGGCTTCCAGCTTGACGTAGAGATCGGCCGAGTATTTGGCCAGCCGCGTCATGTTCTGGGAGCCGCGCAACTGGCCGATCAGTCCGGCGGCATGCCATGTCGTGCCGGATGTCAGTTGCTTGCGTTCCAAAAGCACGATGTCGGTCCAACCAAGCTTGGCCAGATGATAGGCGACCGAGCAACCAGAGACGCCGCCGCCGATGATGACGGCTCTTGCTTTGGTAGGGATGGCTTTGGTGGTCATGCGGCCTCGCGACGGTAGCTGGAGACAAAACGGCGCAACCGGAGGGCTGCTTCCTGGAGAACTGGCTCGGGTTGGCAGAGGCTGATGCGGATATGGCCGGCGGCGGCTTCGCCGAAGCTTGAGCCGGGCATGACGCCGACATTCTCCTTGTCGAGGAAGGCGAAGGCGAATTTCTCGTCGTCGGGTTCGATGTCTGATATGTCGAGCATGACATACATGCCGCCCTCGGAACCGCGCACGGTGACGTCATTCATGCCACAAACGGCATCAAGGAAGACGGTGCGCCGCGCGGCGTAGCGCTCGGCGATTTCCTTGACACCGTAACGGTTCTCAAGCGCCTCGGCGCAGGCGATCGAGATGAAGGCCGGCAGACCGTAAGTCGTCACCAGGTTGAGATTGGTCAACAGCGTGACCATGTCCTCCGGTCCGGTCAGCCAGCCCATGCGCCAGCCGGTCATGCCGTGGCTCTTGGACATGGAATTGATGACCAGCGTGCGCTCGGCCATGCCGGGCAGCGAGCGCGGCGAAACGTGCTCGCCGCCGCCCAGCGTCCAATAGACCTCATCGGAGAGCAGCCAGAGGTCATGCTCCCTGCAAATCTCGGCCAGCTGTTCCAGCCGCTCACGCGAATAGACCGCACCGGTCGGGTTGTTCGGCGTGTTGATCAGGATGGCGCGGGTGTTCGGCCTAAGTGCCGCGCGGATCATGTCCGCGCGTGGCTGGAAACCATCTTCCGCCGGCGTTTCGACAACGGTGAAGCTCGCGCCGGCGGCGCTGAACGTGTTGGGGTAGGTGGCGTAATACGGGGCCACCACGATGGCATGATCGCCCTGATCGAGAACAGCCTGCACGGCGGCATAGAGCGCGGCCTGGCCGCCCGGCGTGGCGATGACCTGATCCGGTGTCGTCTCGACGCCGGTGCAGGCGCTCGACGCCGCAGCCATGGCCCTGCGCAGGCGCGGCAGGCCAGGCAGGGGCGTGTAGTGGTGATGGCTGCCGCGGACCGCTGTAACGCAGGCTTCGATCGTTTCCGAAGGCGTGTCGAAGTCATGGTCGCCGACCGAGAGCATGATGATGTCCTCGCCGGCTTCCTTGCGGGCCCAGGCGGCCGAATGGACTTCCCAGCCATCCCTGCCAGAGGGCACGATGCCGGAAATGCGTGATGATGGTCTGGGCATTACTGAACTCCCGAGATCTGGTAGCCGGCCTGTTCGAGTTGGCTGCGTAGTGCCGCGATATGAGCAGGGCCGACTTCGCAGCAGCCGCCGACGATCCGCGCGCCAGCTTCGACCCAGCCGAAGGCCTTGTCGGCATAGGCCCGCGGGTCGAGATCGTGGCGGGCATGCAGCACCTCGACGGTGCCGCCATGCTTCAGCGCCTCGACCGAGGTGAAGCCGTTGGCATAGGCGCCAACCGGCCCGCCGAGCGCGATCAGTTCCGGCAGCGCGGCGCTGACGGCTTCGGGCCGGCAACAATTGATCAGTCGCGCCGCGACCGGCAGGTCGCCGAGTGCCGAGGAGGCAGCAGCGAGGGCTTCGCCGCTGCGCAGCCGTGGCGCGCCATGGTCGGCGAGCGTCCATGACACCCAAACAGGTTTGCCGCTTTCCGACGCCGCGGTGACGGCCGCGCGCGCTTCATCGGCGGAGGCCATGGTTTCGCAGAGAAAGAGATCGACGCCATCCGCCTGCTCGGCAACGATGCGGCGGKAGATGTCGAGCGTCTCCTGATAGGAGATGGTCAGCGCCGGCGCGTAGCTGCCGAAAAGCGGCGACAGGCAGCCCGCGATCGCTGCCTCGCCGGCATCGTCACAAGCTTGCCTCGCCAATTCGATGCCACGCTTCTGCAGCGGCTTGAAAAGGTCCTCGGCACCCTCGCGCGCCAGGCGTTCGGGTGTGGCCGAATAGGTGTTGATGGTGATCACGCGGGCGCCGGCGCGGATGAATTCCGCATGCAGGTCGCGCACCAGATCGGGTTCGTCGATCAGCACCCTGGCCGACCACAATGGCGTCGGCTCGGATTTGCTGCGCCGGACCAGTTCCTGACCCATGCCGCCATCGGTGAGGATAACATTCTTCACGCGCGCAGCCTCTCATTCCTGGGATCCCAGAGCGGCTCGTCCTTCTGCACGACCGCCTTGAAGCGGTCGCCGAAGATCTCGATCTCGATCGCGGTCCCCGGTTCAGCCAGGTCGGCGCGCAGCATGCCGAGCGCAATCGACTTGTCGATCCTGTGGCCATAGCCTCCCGATGTCGTCTCGCCGACGATCTTGCCGTCATGCCAGAGCGTCGACACGGAAGGGGCGTCGCAGTCGCCGGGGTTTTCGACGACCAGCGTGACGAAGCGCTTCTTCACGCCCTGCTGTTTTTCGCTGAGCAGCGCCGCCTTGCCGCGGAAATCGGGCTTGTCCCATTTTATGAAGCGCTCGAGCCCGCCCTGCAGGACCGAATAGTCGGTCGAAAGGTCGCCCTTCCAGGTGCGATAGCCTTTTTCGAGCCGCAACGAATCCAGCGCATACATGCCGAACGGTTTTAGGCCATGCTTCTGGCCAGCCGCCCAGATGGCATCGAAGATGGCGGCGGTGTCGTCTACCCTTGTGTGGATCTCCCAGCCGAGTTCACCGGCAAAGGAAACGCGCACCAGCCGTGCCCAGTGGCCGGCGATGCTGGTTTCCTGATGCGTCAGCCATGGCAGCGAAAGGTCGGCGGCGCAGACTTCGGCGAGGATCTTTCGCGAGTTGGGTCCGGCGAGGATCTGGGTGGAATATTCCTCGGTCCGGTCGCTCAGCTTGAAGGTCGCATCCTTGGGCATGCGCGACTTCAGCCATTCGAAATCGTGCCATTGCGCGACCGCCGCGGTGATCAGCGTCATCAGGTTCTCGTCATGGCGAACGACGGACATTTCTGTGACGATGCGGCCCTTGTCGTCGGCGAAATAGATCAGGCCGATGCGGCCGGGTTTCGGCACCAGTCCGGTGACCTGCAGGCTCAGCCATTCGGCCGCACCGGGACCTTCGAGATTGAAGCGCGAGAAGCCGGGCAGGTCGAGGATGCCGGCGGCGTCGCGCACGGCGAGGCACTCCTCGCGCACCCGCTCGTACCAGGGACCCTCGCGACGGAAGGTCAGCGTGGCTTCTTCCGACACGTCGTCGCCGTCCTGCGCATACCAGGTGGCGCGCTCCCAGCCATTGTAGGCGTCGAAAGAGGCGCCGAGCGCCTTGATGCGATCATGGATCGGCGACAGCTTGCGGTCACGTCCCTCGGGCCAGGCATGGCGCGGGAACTGGATGGCGTATTCGTTGCCGTAGATTTCCATGCCCTTGACGATGCAATAGTCGGGCGCGGACGCGAAAGAGGTGAAGCGGCGCGGGTCGCATGACCACATGTCCCACTCAGTCTGGCCTTGCGTGATCCATTCCGCCAGCACCTTGCCGGCGCCGCCGCCCTGGGCGATGCCGAAGGTGAAGACGCAGGCCTCGAAGGCATTGGGAACGCCAGGCATCGGGCCGATCAGCGGGTTACCGTCCGGCGTATAGGGGATCGGGCCATTGATGACCTTGGACAGGCCGGCGGTGCCGAGGATCGGCACGCGGGCGACGGCGTCGGCCAGATAGTGCTCGAGGCGGTCGAGGTCGTCAGGGAAAAGCTGGAACGAAAAATCGTCGGGCATCGGATCATTGTGGCCGACCCAATGCGCGCGGCAATTGCGCTCATAGGGGCCGAGATTCATGCCGTTCTTTTCCTGGCGCAGATAATAGGAGGTGTCGACGTCGCGCAGCAACGGCAGCTTCGAGCCGTTTTCCTTCGACCATGCCGCCAGTTCGGGGATTTCTTCGAACAATATGTACTGGTGGCTCATCACCATCATCGGCACGTCTCGGCCAAACATCCTGCCCACTTCCGCCGCGCGGTAACCGGCGGCGTTGACGACGATCTCGCAGCGGATCTCGCCTTGCGCTGTTACAACCACCCACTCGTCCTTGTCACGACGCACGCCGGTGACCGGGCAGAAACGGATGATCTTGGCGCCGAGGTCGCGCGCGCCCTTGGCCAGAGCCTGGGTCAACTGCGCTGGATCGATATCGCCGTCGCTCGGATCATAGAGCGCGCCCTTCAATTCATGCGTTTCGATGAACGGGTAGCGGCGCTTGATCTCGTCGACGCCGATCACATCGATGTTCATGCCCTGGTAGAGACCCATGCCCTTGGCGCGCTGGAATTCCTGCATGCGCTCGGCCGAGTGCGCCAACCGCAGCGAGCCGGTGACGTGGTAGTTCATGGGATAGTCGACCGCGTCGGCCAGCCCGCGATAGAGCTCGGTCGAATAGCGCTGCATGTTCATCAGCGACCAGGACGAGGAGAAGGTCGGCACATTGCCGGCGGCATGCCAGGTCGAACCGGAGGTCAGCTCGTTCTTTTCCAGCAGCACGCAGTCGGTCCAGCCCGCCTTGGCGAGATGGTAGAGCGACGAGGCGCCGACGGCGCCGCCTCCGATGATCACCACGCGCGCCGTGCTCGGCAAACCAGCCATGTTCTTCTCCCAAATTCCTAGCGCGTCGCGCTGCTATTCTGTTTTGACGCATTTCCGCCCAAAACCGCTGCACGGTTTTGGGCGAGATGCATTTCAATAAACCGGTGGCGAAACAACCCAGATGACAACCGCCGGCTCGGACCCTGGATTGCGCCAGCGGAACGGCTTGCCGTCGAAGCGAAAGGAATCACCCTCGCTCAACTGGTGCCAGATGCCGGCGATCTCGATGTCGAAGGTTCCCGAAGCGACGTAGCCGGCCTCCTCGGTCGGCCGGCGCGACAAGGTTTTCAATTCCGCTCCCGGCGCGAAGACTGAACGCAGCATTTCGAAGCTACCGCCGAGATCGGGCGACAGAAGCTCCTCCACCAGGCCCGATTCGCTTGTGCCAAGCCGGCGGCGACTGCCGGCGCGCACGACCACGCCGCGTTCGTTTTCAACAGGCGCGTCATGGCTGAAGAACAGGCTGACAGGGACGCCGAACAGTTCAGCCAGGGCTTTGAGATCCCCCAACGAAGGCGTCGACAGGCCGCGCTCGACCTGGCTGACCCAGCCGACCGAGCGGCCAAGCTTCAACCCGGTCTCGGCAAGCGTCAGCCCGCGCGCCTTGCGCAGCGCGCGAATGTCGCCGGCCAGCAGCCTTTCGTCAGGTCCCTGCAATGTTTGGGCTGTAGTTGGAGGCAAAATCGCTCGCTTCATGAAAAAATCTACTCGAATTTCATGAGAAAGCAGGCTCGTGAAAAAATCAAGTGGATTTTCATGCATTCGCAAGATTTGCTTGCGCGATTTTGGCTGATCATGCAAAGGCTCGGCCACGAACGGCGAGTGGGGACGTCCGGTCGAGACAAAGGCTAAGGGACGGCCCATGCTGGAAAACAACCCCCGGATTGCGGATGAAGCCGAGATCGTCGACGAGGCGATCATCTCGCGCCGCTCCGTGCGTGCCTTCCTGCCGGACATGGTCGATGACGATACGATCCGCGCCATCCTGGCTGTTGCCGCGCGTGCGCCATCGGGCACCAACATGCAGCCGTGGAAGGTCTACGTCACCAAGGGGGAGGTCAAGCAGCGGATCACCGACGCCATCCTCAATTCCGGCATTCGGGCCGAGAAGGTCGAGTGGGATGAGTATCAGTACTATCCGACACAGTTCTTCGAACCTTATCTGACACGGCGGCGGGCCAATGGCTTCGGGCTCTATGGCGCACTCGGCATCGGGCGACGCGAGGTCGACAAGATGCGCGCCCAGCACGACCGCAACTTCGTCTTCTTCGACGCGCCGGTCGGCATGATCTTCACCATCGACCGACGGCTGAACCAGGGTTCGTGGATCGACTACGGCATGTTCCTGCAGAACATCATGGTCGCCGCGCGGGGCAGGGGTCTGCACACCTGTCCGCAGGCCGCCTTCGCGCCATACCACCGGCAGATCAGGCCGGTGCTCAACATTCCCGACGAGGAGATCGTCGTCTGCGGCATGGCGCTCGGCCATGAGGATACCTCCAAGCCTGAGAACGATTTTCGCACCGACCGCGTGCCGCTGGAAGAATGGGTGACGTTCAGCGAATAGGGCAGCTGAGCTGCCAGGTATGCTGATTTGAGCGGTGACGCTATTCCGTGTTCATCTGCATGCCATGGCCGCTGACATGGGCGCCGTCCTGGGGCGTCAGCTTGAGGTAAGCGAGCAGCGCGCAAAGCGTGATGCCGCCCTCGATCAGGAACAAAATCCGGAAGTCGCCGCTCATGGCGGGGCCACCGCCYGCCAGAAAWGACAGCGTCGCCGCGGCCAGGCCGACGCTGATCGCCACCGCCAATTGCCAAAGAATATAGTAGAGCGCGCTGAAGCGGGCGAGCTGTTCTGGCGCAATGTCGGAATAGGCGAGGTTTCCGGTCGAGGCCCACTGAATCGAGCGGAAAACGCCGAAGGCGAAGATGTAGGCAAGGACGATCCAGACCGGGGTGGTCGCCTGCATCAAGGCGAAGCCGGCGACCATGGCCGCGACGATCGGCGTGTTGAACACCAGCACGCGGCGGAAGCCGAACCGGTTGAGGACGCGCGGCATGAAGAAGCGCATGACCACCGAGCCGAGCGCCGCAACGAAGGTCAGGGATCCCGCCTGCACCGCGCTCATGCCGAAGCCAAGCTGAAACATCAGCGGCAGCAGGAAGGCGACGGAGCTGAGGCCGATCGTATCCAGCCCGCCGCCGGTGAGGAACGAGACACGGAAGGTGCGGATGCGCAGGAGCTTGAGGTCGAGCAAGGGATTGCGCACACGCAGGCAGTAAAACGAGGCAATCGACAGGATGATGACCGCCAACGCCAGCTCACCGGCAATCATACTGCCGGCGACGTCTTTCGCTGCCAGGGAATCCATGCCGAAGACCAGCAGAATCATGCCGCTGCCGACCAGCAGAAAGCCCGGAAAATCAAACGGGGTGCGCACCGGCTTGGTGACCGTCGGAAACAGCGAGGCGGCGAGAATTGCAGCCGCCAGCGCGAACGGCACGTTGATGAAGAAAATCCAGCGCCAGGAAATGTAGGTGGTCAGCGCGCCGCCGACCAGCGGACCGACCAACGGCCCGGTTTGGCTGGCCACCGAGATGTACATGTTGATCTTCAGCGTCCGGTTGCGCGGAAAGGTCGACAGGATGACGACCTGGCCGAGCGTGCCCATCAAGGCGCCGCCGAAACCCTGCAGCGCGCGGGCGCCGACCAGCATCCATATGTCATTCGACAGCCCGCAAAGCGCCGATGAGGCGGCAAATACCAGCAAGGCAAAACAATAGACGTTGCGCAGGCCGAAGCGGTCGGCGGCCCAACCGCCGAGCGGCATGGAGATGATGAGGCTGGCGACATAGACGGTGATCAGCAGGCCGAGCTGACTGGGTGGTCGGGCGAGGCTTTCGCCGATCCCAGGCAGCGCCGTCACCACGACATTCTGGTCGAGGCTGGTCATGAACACGCCGCAGGCGACAGTCAGCGGCAGCAGGAGCAAGGCTCTGGCCGACACATCGGCGCGATCCGTGGCGCCGGCGGATATTTCTGCGGTCATGGGGATTTGCGAACCAAACGAATGCGCCGACTCAGAGACGGGATTTTAGACCCTTGGACCAGCTTTGCGGCCATTTTCGTCCATGATGCTCGCCTGAATCGGATTTCTCTAGCGGCAGAACCGGCTGGCCTTGATGCCAGATGCCGTTCTGCTTCGCCAAATGTCGTCATTCAACCAAGCAGGTGCTGAAGCTGTGCCCGCAGCCACTGGTGCGCGGGATCGGCGTCGCGCCGCTTGTGCCAGATCTGGATGAATGGAAAGGTAGGAGTTTCGAAAGGTGGGGTGAACACGCACAGCCCGTTACCTCGCGCCGGCAGTATCCTGCTGGCGACGGTCAGCACCAGGTCGGTGCCGGCGATCAGGTAAGGCGCCACGCCCCAATGCGGAATGATCAGGCAGATCCGCCGCTTGTGGCCCAACTCGACCAGCGCCGCGTCGATCTCGCTGGGGCGATCGGCCCGCAAATCGACAAGCGCGTGCGGCCGCTCCAGATAGGCAGCCAGATCCATGGCCTGCCTGCCACCAAGGCTCGCCGCATCGGCGAGACAGGCAAAGCGCTCGTCGAACAGGCGATGCGAACGCACCGACCGGTCGAGACCGGGAAAGACGCCAAAGGCCAGATCGATCTCGCCGTCGACGATTTGCGAAACCATCACTTCTCGGCTTGCCTGGCTGACCACAAGGTCGACATGCGGCGCCTGTGCCCGGATGAGTGGCAACAGGACAGGCAGGATGACCGCGGCGCCATAATCCGACATGGCCAGGCGAAACGTCCGGCGCTCCGCCGCCGGGTCGAAGCCAGCTGGCGCCAGGAGGTGTCGCATCCGGTCGAGCGTTTCGGCGAGTGCTGGGGCGATTTCCAGGGCGCGCGCCGTCGGCTCCAGGCCACCGGAGCGCCTGACCAGCAGCGGATCATCGAGAAGGTGGCGCAACCTGGCGAGCGCATGGCTGACGGCGGGCTGGCTCTTGTTCAGCCGTATTGCCGCCCGCGAGACATGGCGCTCGGCAAGCAAGGCATCCAGAACCACGAGGAGATTGAGATCGACACGGGAAAGACTATTCATTCTGTGCATACTATGCGTGCGATATTCGAATTTCCATATGAACAGCTGATGCTCTAGCCCGGCATGATCGATATGGAGACAATCTCATGCCCGGTTCCTTTTCCTTCCTTGTCGCCGCCTTGCTGGCGGGGGCCGCCGTCCCCTTCCAGGCTGGGGCGAACGCCATGCTTGGCCGCCTGCTTGGCCACCCGCTCTGGGCGACATTCGTTTCGCTGGGCGTCAGCGCCGTGTTGATCGTGCCGGTGATGATCGCCTTCAGGCTGCCGGTTCCATCCGTCGGGATGGCGCTCAAGGGCCCCTGGTGGATCTGGATCGGCGGCGCGGCTGGCGTTGTCTACATCACAGCCGCATTGCTTCTGGCGCCGAAGCTCGGTGCGGCGAGCTTCATCGTTGCCGTCATCGCCGGCCAGATGATGGCGTCGCTGGCGATCGACCATTTCGCCTTGCTGAGTTTTGCCTCTCGGCCGGTCAACATCGCCCGTTTCGCGGGACTTGTGTTCATCATCGCCGGGCTCGTGGTGACGCAATGGGCAAGCGCCGTTGCGCCGGCAATCCAACCCGTTTCAAATCCGACCCAGAATGGAGACCAAAAATGAATCCTCATCTCGTCCTGCGCGTGGCGCGACCGACGAACGATCTCGCGTCGGTCATCCGCTTCTATCGCGACGGCCTCGGTCTTCAGGAACTGTTTCGCTTCGATGGCCATGATGGCTTCGACGGCGTCATGCTCGGGCAACCCGGCGACGCCTATCATTTCGAATTCACCCATGCCCATGGCCACGACGCGGGCAGGGCGCCCACCCCAGACAATCTGGTCGTCTTCTACCTGCCGGATCGTGGTGGATGGGAGGCGGCCGTGCAGCGGATGAAGAACCACGGCTATGCCCCGGTGCTGTCCTTCAATCCCTATTGGGACAGGCAAGCCGTCACCTTCGAGGATTGCGACGGTTATCGCGTCGTCCTGCAGAACTCGGACTGGCGGACTGTGCCGCAGCCGACGTGATCGATACGAGCGAGGGGATCTATTGCACCTCGTAGCCGACTTCGTCGGCGGCGTGGCAGAGTGCCTTCCAGAAGGACCGGGCGAACGAACGAAAGACGTAGATGTCGAACTGGTCGGCGCCGGTGCGCTGAATCTGCGCGAAGACATCGTGATGAACGGTCGAGCGGCCGGCACCAATCGGGAAGGCCGGCAGCGCGAAGTCGATGGCGAAGAATTTCGCCAGCACCCATTCGGCCTTCGGTCCGGCGACGCGGATGGCGGTGCGCCCATGCGAAAGATCGGTCACCGTGCCGATGGCAGGGGTGATGACCTTGGCAAAGGCCGCAGCCAGGCCCTCGGCCTCGTCAACCACGGTGAATTTTCCCGGCGCGAAGCCGAACACCGATCTGGTGCCATCAGTGCTTCCGCCGCCGGCGCCATCAGGCAAAGCAAGGCCGGTAACCGCGCGGATGCCGGCCATCAGCATCTTTTCCTCGCCCGGCCATGCGGCGAGTTGCACGATCGAGCCGGGGCTCGTTTCGGAGAGGATGACATCGATGCCATTCTCGAAATTGCCGTGCGAGCCGGGGCGCAGTTCCGGCTCCAGCGGTGACAAGCGTTCGGGTAACTGGCGCTCAACCATGCATGCGGCTCCCGTCCGGATCGAAGAAGTGGTTGGAGACAATCTCGATCGGCCCGAAGCGATTGCGCAGCGGATCGGAGACGTAGGCGCGTGTCCCGTGGCGCGCCTTGCCGCCCTCGACCAGCGCCAGCGCGATATGCTTGCCCAGCGCCGGCGAATAGCAGCAGGCGGTGATGTGGCCGATCGAGCCGTGCGGATTGGCCTCGTCAAGTTCCTCGACGATATGCGATCCGCCATTGAGCGGCTTGTTGTCGAGCGAAACCAGGCCGACGAGTTCCAGGCGGTCGGAGGCGATCAGGCCCTCGCGGTCCATCATCGCCGAGCCGATGAACGGCTTCTTCTTCGAGAGCATCCAGTCGAGGTGCAGGTCGCGCGCCGTGGTGCGGCCGTCGATCTCGGCGCCGGTGACATGGCCTTTCTCGATGCGCATCGTGCCCAGCGCTTCAAGCCCGTAGGTCACAAGTCCGAATGGTTTGCCGGCTTCGATCAGCGCGTTCCAGACATGGGTGCCGTAACCGGCGCCGGAATAGACTTCGAAGGCCATTTCACCGGAGAAAGATAGTCGGCAAATCATAACGGGGACGCCGGCGATCTCACCGCGCACGATGCCCATGAAGGGCAGGGTGGCGTTGTCGACGGCCGTGCCGGTGACGCAAGCGGACAGGATTGCCCTTGCCTTTGGCCCGCCGATCGCCGCACCCGCCCACTCGTCGGTCACCGAGGTGACATGGACCTTCAACTCCGGCCAGATGACATCGAGGAAATACTCCAGATGCTGCATCACCTTGCCGGCATTGGCCGTCGTGGTGGTCATCAGGAAATCCTGTTCGCCAAGCCGCCAGGTGGTGCCGTCATCGAAGGCAAGTCCGTCCTCGCGCAGCATCAGCCCGTAGCGCGCCTTTCCGACGGCCAAGGTGGAAAACATGTTGGTGTAGACGCGGTCGAGGAATTCAGCCGCGTCCGGACCTTGCACGGCAATCTTGCCCAAGGTCGAGACATCGACGATGCCGGCGCTCTCGCGCGTCGCCCTGGCTTCGCGCACATAGGCCTGCTCGATGGTCTCGCCGGCATGGCCGTAGATCATCGGCCGGTACCAGAGGCCGGCGGAATACATGGTGGCGCCATTGTCCACGTGCCAGTCATGCATCGGCGTCAGCCGCTCTGGCTTCAGGTCGCCAAAACGCTCCGCCGCCAGCGAGCCGATCGACACCGGCGCGAAGGGCGGCCGGAAGCGGGTCGTGCCAACCTCCGGGATCGGCTTGCCCAGTGCTTCCGCCATGATGGCAAGACCGGGGACGTTGGAGCTCTTGCCCTGGTCCGTCGCCATGCCCAGCGTGGTGTAGCGCTTGAGGTGCTCGACCGAGACGAAGCCTTCACGATGCGCCAGCCGCACGTCCTCGGCGGTCACGTCATGCTGGAAGTCGACAAAGCTCTTGCCCTTGGCCTTGATCTCGAAC
>BFBZ01000023.1_pt186 | contig 13190 bp, 13 predicted proteins | sample 1888401 | NCBI WGS metagenome assembly BFBZ01 (sample SAMD00112614, study PRJDB3348) | symbiont metagenome | host: Chara braunii | reverse complement strand
GCCGCGCACGCTCCTGGCGCTGCTGATCGGCGCGACGCTGGGCCTTTCCGGCGCCGCCTTGCAGGGGCTGTTGCGCAATCCGCTGGCGGAGCCCGCGCTGTTCGGCGCACCCCAGGCCGCGTCGGCGGGCGCCTCGTTCATGATCGCCTATGGACTCGCGGGCGCAACGTCGTTCGCGGTGCCGCTCGCGGGCATCGCCGGCGCGCTCGTCTCGATCGGCGGGCTCGTCGCCATCGCCGGCCGCCGCGCCAGCCTGACGGTGACGCTGCTCGCCGGGCTCGCGCTCGCGAGCTTCGCCGGCGCGCTGACCGCGCTGATCCTCAACTTCGCGCCCAACCCCTACGCCGCGCTCGAGATCACGTTCTGGCTGCTCGGCTCGCTCGAGGACCGCAGTTCCGCGCACGTGCTCATGGCGCTGCCGTTCTTCGTGGCGAGCTGGATCGTGCTCGCGCTCAACCTGCGCGCCTACCGCGCTTTGGCTTTGGGTGAGGATGCCGCCGTCTCGCTCGGCGTCGACATCGACCGCACGCGGACGATGGTGGTGATCGGCACCGCGCTCGGCGTGGGCGCGGCAGTCGCGGTCGCGGGCTCGATCGGCTTCATCGGCCTCGTTGCGCCGCACCTGGTGCGGCGCGCGGTCGGCTCCGATCCGGCGCGGGTGTGCCTGCCGGCCGCGCTGATGGGCGCGGTGCTGCTGATGGCCGCCGACATCGCGGTGCGCATCGTGCCAACGCCACCGAGTGCCATCGCCATCGAGCTCAAGGTCGGCGTGGTCACGGCACTGATCGGCGTGCCGTTCTTCCTGGCGATGATCTTCTCCGAACGGCGACTGCTCGAGGGGGCGCCGTCGTGAGCGACGCTGTGGTTCTTCAGGTCGCAGACCTCTCGGTGCGGCTTGCCGGCCGCATCATCGTCGACGGCATCACCTTCGATCTCGCCGCCGGCCAATTGACCGTGCTGGTCGGTCCCAATGGCGCCGGCAAGACCACGCTCATGCGTGCGCTCGCCGCCCTCCTGCCCTCAGCGGGACGCATCACGCTCGCGGACCGCCCGCTGCAGGCATTCTCGCCGCGCGACCGCGCCCGTCGCATCGCCTATCTGCCGCAGGGCCACGTGTTTCATTGGCCCATGAGCGTCGCCGCGGTGGTGGCGCTCGGTCGCCAGCCCCACACTGATGTGTTCGCGCCGCTCGCCGACGACGATCGCACCGCCGTCAGCCGTGCGCTCGCGGCGACCGGTGTCACGCCATGGGCGGACCGCGCGGTCACGACCTTGTCGGGCGGAGAACGGGCGCGCGTCGCGCTGGCGCGCGCGCTGGCAACGCAGGCCCCGATCCTGCTCGCCGACGAGCCCACGATGTCGCTCGATCCGCGCCATCAGCTCGTGGTGATGGAGCTCCTGGCGCAAGCAGCGCACGACGGCGGCGCCGTGCTGGCGGTCATCCACGACCTCGCGCTCGCCGCGCGCTTTGCCGATCGGGTGCTGATCATGGAGCAGGGCCGCCTGGTCGCCGACGGCCGCCCGCGCGATGTGCTTACGCCGGAACGGATCGCCGCGGTGTTCGCGGTCGAAGCGACCATCACCGACAGCGCCGTCGGCCCGATCCCGATTTTGCAGCGGCCGCTTTGATCTGCGTCACCTGTTTCAGCCTCGGCCGGGCATCATGGCGGTGACGCCACCGTCGACAAAGAGAGCGGTGGCCGCGATGAAATCCGAATCATCGCTGACGAGAAAGAGCGCCGCACGCGCCAGATCCATCGGAACGCCGGCGCGCCCGATAAGATTAACCACCGGCCGCGACGGATCGAATTCGTCCTTGCCGACGGGCGAGCCAATCTTGTTGGGGACCACGGCGTTGACGCGAATGTTGTGCGGCGCAAGCTGGATGGCCATTGATTTCGTGAGGTTCACCAAGCCGCCCTTCGCCGCCGCATAGGCGGTGGCGCGGTCGCGGCCATAGTAGCCCGAGGTCGAGCTGACATTGACCATGCGCCCGCCTTTGCCGCGCGCGATCATCTCCTTCGCCACGTGCTTGCCGAACAGGAACGGCGACGTCAGCGTCACCGCCAGGACGCGATTCCATTCCTCGGTGGTCAGGTCGAACATGTTCTTGTGGTCGGTGATCGCGGCGTTGTTGACGAGGATGTCGATATGGCCAAACTCCGCCACGACATCCTTGACGCACTTGACGATATCGTCCTCCTTGCCAACGTCGCAGACGAAGCTCTTGGCGTTGCCGCCGGCAACGACGATGTCGGCGGCAACCTTGGCACCACGTGCGCGATCGAGGTCGACCACCGCAATGGCCGCACCTTCGCTGGCAAACAGCTTCGATGTGTCTTCACCGATGTTGCGGCCGGCGCCGGTGATGATGGCGACTTTGTTGGCGAGCTTCATGTCGATCCTCACATTTCAGCTTCATCTCTCACGGCACGATCGGCGACGAGTGTGAATTCCGATATCCGCACCCGCAGTGAGGCGTGAACGTCAGACCATCAACGCCTTCATCTTCTCCTGATTCATGCCCTTCATGAGCTGATCGACCAGCGCCGCCAGCGGCACGGGTGTCTTTGCGTTCTGCGCAAGCTCGAGAGCCACGTCCATGTCCTTCTCGGCCCATTTCCCGGTGCTCTTGCCCCAGCGCGACAACGCCCAATTCGCGCCGCTTGAATGCTCCAGGGCCCCGATCATCTTCGGAATGTCCGCACCCATCGCCTTCGCAAAATTGAGAGCCTCGTAGTTGGCCGACATGCAGGCCCACAGCAGCATGTTGTTGATCGTCTTCGTGAGCTGGCCCATGCCGGCCTTGCCGACATGCATGACATTACGCCCGAACGCTTGCATGACAGGCTTGGCCTTTTCATATGCCGCCGCAGAGCCGCCGCAGAACACCGTCAACGTCCCGTTGTCGGCCGCCTCCTGACCGAGCACCACGGGCGTGTCGAGGATGCCGATACCCTTCGCGTCTCCAATCTTCTCGAGCTCCTCCGCGGTATCGACCGAACACGAGCTGGCCACGCAGATCACCGAGCCCTTTGCCAAGCGATCAAGCAGGCCGGATTTGACGATCACGTCTTCCACCTGCGCGTCGGTCGCCACCATCACGACCACGACTTCCGCATTGGCGCCGACCTCCGCCGGCGTGCCGACAATTCGGACGCCCGCGGACTTCGCTCGTGCGTTGCACTCGGCCAGCACATCGATGCCGTAGACCTCGAATCCCTTTTCCACCATGTGCCGCGCCATCTGATAGCCCATGGCGCCGAGGCCGATCATGCCTGTCTTGGTCATGCCGTTTTTCCTAGCTGCTCTGCGGTTTGGATTGTCGCCGCGCCCTTCGCGCGTCGTTTCGCCGTCCCAGGCGCATCGAGTTGATAGTGGCGTCCGCGCCTCAGCAGCGCGACACCGTAATCTCGTTCCGCTGCCTCAGGCGAGACATAGCCCTCGTTGACATCAGCGACGACGGCTGCGGGATCGCGTCGGAAGGGATCGCCGCTCCCGCCTCCGCCCGGGGTGTCGAGGCGGAACACATCGCCCGTCTTGAGGGGGTAGTCGGCGTAGCGCGTCGGGAGCCGCCGCTCTCCGTCGCGCCCAGGATTGACGATGATGTCGCCGACCCGCCCCTTGCCGCCTCCCGCAACGCCATTCGGCGCGATGACGTGCTTGGTCGAGCGAATCGAAAATCTTGCATCCTGAAGGTTGAGGTATTCGCGTCGAATCCCAAGGCCGCCGCGATATTGCCCGGCGCCACCCGAGTCCGGAATGAGCTCGAATCCGAGCACCCGCGTCGGAAACTCGCTCTCGATGATCTCTATCGATGCGATCTTGGCATTGGACTGATTGACCGAGGTTCCGGAGGCACCATCCTTCACAGCGCGCGCCCCCGCTCCACCGCCGAGAATCTCGTACTGGACGTAGCTCTGTCCGGCTTTCGTGCTGCGGCCGCCCAGAATGATCGAGCGGCTTCCGCAACCGTCGGCGCGTGCCTTGGCCGGCAAGATATGGGCCAGCGCGGCGAACACCGCCTCGACCGTCGCATGCACGGTCGGATTGTAGGTGTTCACCGGCGCAGGATAGCGCGGATTCATGATCGAGCCGTCACGGACCTTCAACGCGAACGCCCGCATCAAACCGCTGTTGATGAACATGTGCGGGTCGACGAGCGCGATCATGCAATAGGCGATTGCAGCGCGCACCAGGGGCGGACGGATATTCGCTGGCCCGAGCGCCTGATCGTCGCTGCCGGAGAAATCGAACGAAATTTGGTCGCCGTGCTTCTCGACCAGGACATGGATCCGGACGGGCTGATTGGCGCGGACACCATCGTCGTCGACGAAGCGCTCCGCCTCGAAGCGCCCGTCGCCCCATTCGCTGATCGCAGCACGCATCCGTCGTTCCGCGAGATCGAGCAGCCGCTCGAACGAGGCCAGCGCCTTGTCGCGGCCGAATTTGGCAATCAATGCCGCCAGCCGGTCCTCGCCCAGGCGGCTGGCGCCCAATTGACCGCGCAAGTCGCCAAGCACCAGCTCGGGTGTCCGGCTGTTGCTCGCGATGATGCGCTCGATCTCGACGTTGCGTTGGAAACCGCGCTGATAGCGGACGGCAGGAAGCTGCAGGCCTTCGTTGAACACCTCGCGGGCCTGGCCCGAGCAGGAGCCCGGCACGGGGCCGCCGATGTCGCTCTTGTGGGCGATCGATCCGCAGAATCCGACGATGACGTCTTCGGCGAACACGGGCGTCAGGATGCACATGTCCGGAGCGTGCGGGCTGCCGCCTTCATAGGGATGATTGATCAGAAAGGCATCGCCCGGCCCAATGTCCTTGTACTCGCGCAGGACGGCCTCGCAGCACGCCGGAAACGATCCGATGTGCAATGGCAGCACCACATGCTGCGCAATGACCTCCCCGCGCGCATTCATGATCGCGCAGGATGCATCCTGGCTTTCGCGCACGATCGTCGAATAGCCGGTGCGGAACAGCGAGGTCTGCATCTCCTGGACGATGCCGTCGAGGCTCGACTTGATGATCTCGAGCTCGACGGCGTCGACCGTGCCCTGCCTGCCCCTATCGCTCATCTCAGGCTGCCTCGGTCTCGACAATGAGGTTTTTGTAGGCATCGACGGTCACGATCTGACCGGGCGCGATCACGCTCGTGCAGTCAAGCTGATCGATGATGGCGGGCCCGGCAAAGGCAACACCGACGTTGAGCCGTTCGCGCTGGTAGACCGGACAGTCCAGCATCGCTCCCTGGAATCTCGCCTTGCGAACTTCCCGGAGCGCGACGTCGAGGCTCAAGCCAGCCGGTTCGTATCGCGGCGGCTGCACCGGAGGAACGCGGCCAATACCGCGCACGCGCCAGGACACGATCTCCACCGGCTCCGTCGGCGCCGTATGGCCAAAGCTCGCGCGATGCTCCTCGTCGAACGTGCGCCGCAACGTCGCAAGATCGCCGCCCCTGAGCGGATGCGGGCATGGCAGCGTCATTTCGTAGCCCTGCCCGGCATAGCGCATATCGAGCGCATATTCGATGCCGATACGGTCGGCGGGAAAATCCTCGCCGGCCAGATCGGTGCGCGCCTGCGCTTCCAGTTCGGTGAAAACGGCATTGATGTCGTCTTCCGTGACACGCGTCAGGTTGACGAGACGAGAGCGGATATAGTCGTGCTTCACGTCCGACATCACGAGCCCCATCGCCGAATAGACGCCGGGATAGAGCGGAATGATGATCCCCGCCATGCCGAGGTCGGCGGCCATGCTTGCGGCGTGCAACGGGCCCGCACCGCCAAACGCCAGCAGCTTGAAGTCGCGCAGGTCGTGGCCGCGCATCGTCGAGATCGCCTTGATGGCCTCCTGCATCTTGACGTTGATGACGCGCACGATCCCCTCCGCCGCTTCCATCACGTTCATGCCCAGGGGCCTGTCTCTTATACACATCTAGATGTGTATAAGAGACAGGAGCGGAATGATGATCCCCGCCATGCCGAGGTCGGCGGCCATGCTTGCGGCGTGCAACGGGCCCGCACCGCCAAACGCCAGCAGCTTGAAGTCGCGCAGGTCGTGGCCGCGCATCGTCGAGATCGCCTTGATGGCCTCCTGCATCTTGACGTTGATGACGCGCACGATCCCCTCCGCCGCTTCCATCACGTTCATGCCCAGGGGCTGGGCGACCGCAACCTCGATGGCCGTCCTCGCGGCCGCAACGTCCAGCCGCATCCGGCCGCCGAGGAAATTGCCTGGACTGAGATAGCCAAGGACCAGATTGCAGTCGGTGATCGTCGGCTGCGTTCCGCCCCGCATGTAGCAGGCGGGGCCTGGCGCTGCGCCGGCACTTTGCGGGCCGACCGCAAGCTCACCGAAACGGTCCACATGCGCCAGCGTCCCGCCGCCCGCACTGATGGTATTGATATCGATCATCGGGAGCGCGATATCGCGTCCTTCGACCTTGCCGCGATTTGACACTGACGGCGCTCCGTCCTTGATCAGAGCGACGTCGCATGAGGTTCCACCCATATCGAAGGTGATGAGATTCTGAATCCCGGCCGTGCGACAGGCGTGGACGCTCGCCGTGACGCCACCGGCAGGGCCTGACAAAATGGTGGCGACGGCCTTCCTCGCGGTCGCCGCGAACGTCGACATGCCGCCGTTCGATTGCATGATGTATTTCTGTGGCGTGACAACGCCGGCGCTCTTGAGGCGCAGATCGAGGTTGTCGATGTAGCGCGCCAGGATCGGCTGCAGATACGCGTTCAGCACTGTCGTCGACAACCTGTAGTATTCGCGGATCTGTGGCACGATCTCGCTTGAGAGCGACACGCTGCAGCCGGGGATTTCCTCCGCGGCGATGGAGCGCACGCGCTCCTCGTGTTGCGGCGCCAGGAATGAGAACAGCAGGCAGACCGCGATCGAGTCCACGCCTTCGGCGCGAAGGTCGCGCAGCGTTTTCCGCAAGGCATCTTCATCCAGCTCCTGGAGGATTTCGCCGTCGAACGACACACGCTCGGCGACCTCTCCGGTCCGGCTCGGCGGGACAAGCTTGGCCGGCCGGTCGTACATGATGTCGAAGATCACCGGCCCGTGCGGGCGGGACTGTTCGGCAACTTCATAGATGCCGCGAAAGCCTCTGGTTACCAGCAATCCGGTTCGCACGCCCTTGCCTTCAAGCAGCGCGTTGGTTCCGACCGTCGTGCCATGGCAAAAGTAGCGGATGTCGGCGGGCGCGACGCCGCCGGCAATTAGCAGTTCGACGCCCGTCAGGATCGCCTTTGATGGGTCTTCGGGCGTCGAGGGGACCTTGGCGATGCTCACTTGCTGCGTCGCGTCGTTGACGAAGACGAAGTCGGAGAACGTGCCGCCCGTATCGACAGTTAAACGGTGCATCGCCATCACTTGCGCGAGGCCGGCGCGACGAAACCTTCCGCCTTCAGGCTGTCGATCAGGCCGAGGTCGATGTAATCCTCCAGCTTCCGACTCGTGCCGGGCTTGGCGATCTGCTCGATCACCGCGCGCGCGCCATCGATGTCGATTTCGGCATCGGCTGGCGTCTGTTCCCTGAACTCGGTGTAGTTGATGTCGACGATGCTTTGATCGGCGCCGCCAAAATGCTTCCTCAAGACGGCCTTGGCGCGTGCCTCGTCCGAAACCGCGAGACGATTGCCTTCGATCGTCGCCTTGAGGAAACGCAACAGCGCATCGCGACGATTGGCGATGTCGGAGCGCTTGGCGACGAGGCCGGTGAACAGCCATGAAATGCGCTGCGGCGCAAGATCGATGAGAGCGGTCAGCCCGGCCGCATAGGCTCGGCTGCGGTCCGGCTCATTGAGAGCCGTCGCGGTGACCTGACCGGCCTGAATGGCGGCGAGGCGCTCAAGGCCAAGTTCTTTGATCGCGACGTCAGCGCGGGTCAGGCCGAGCTTCGCCAGCATGATGGTGATGGTGGCGTCGCTCTCGGATCCGAGGCTGCTGATAGCGATCGTCCCCCCCTTCAGGTCGGCGGGGGTCTTGATGCCGGGAGCCCCGAAGAGCGCAAACCGGATGACGTTGCTCAAGGAACCGAAAGCCCGCAGGTCGGCGCCCAACGCGTTGGCGCGCACGACCGACGACAGACCAATGTGCATGGCATCGATCCGGCCCGCGGCAAAGGCATCGGCAATGTCGCGGCCGCCCGCCATGGGAACGACTTCGAGCTTCAAGCCATTGGCCTGATAGAAGCCCGCATCGTCAGCCATCCAGATGGCGAGAAAGGTGTTGGCCGGCGACGACTGGCCGATTCGGAACGTGACGGTGTCGGCAGCGGCGGATCGGCCCTCGGCCAGGATCGCGGCCATCGCCAATCCTCCCAGGACAGCCGCGGTTATCTTCTTCATTGGCGCCTCCTGCTCCCCGGATGTCCCGGCTCGCATGGGACAAACGCGGCCTCGATATTGAGCACGAGGGGGCCGGTTGGTAAATTTAAGACTTCGTGTAGCCGAGATAAACTGCAAGTTTACCTGCACCGAGATCGGAGGACGAAGGGAAATGAATGTCTAGCCTCACGCGTTTCCTCGCCCTCTCCATCGCGGCAGTCACGCTGGTTTGGCCGTGGCCGAGCGCGGCGCAGCAGCCCTATCCGTCGCGAACCGTGAGAACCGTGGTTCCGTCCGCTCCGGGCTCGACCACCGACGTCCTTGCCCGCCTCGTGGCGGATCAGCTCGGCCGGATCTGGGGCAGGACGGCAATCGTCGAGAATGTCGCCGGCGGCTCAATGAATATCGGGGCGGCCAGCGTCGCGCGGTCGGCTCCCGATGGATACACGCTGATGGTCGCGCCCCCGACGCCGCTGTCGTTCAGCCACCTGCTGCATCGCAATCCCGGGTACGACCCGACCAAATTCGCCCCGGTCACCATTCTTGCAACAATTCCCAACGTCCTTGTGGTCCGCAAGGACCTTCCGGCGGCGACGCTGAAAGAGCTCGTCGCGTACGCCAGGCTTAACCCGGGCAAGGTCACCTACGCTTCGGGAGGCGCGGGCTCCACTGCGCATCTCACGGCGGCGCAGCTTGGCGTGCAAACCGGCATCAACATGGTTCACGTCGTGTATCGAGGGGCGCAACCCGCGCTGTCCGATATCGTCGCCGGCCACGTCGACATCTTCTTCGATACACTCGCGACATCGGTCCCTCTCTACCGCGACGGAATGTTGAAGGTCCTCGCCATCCCCGACGTGCAGCGCGCTCCCGCCTTGCCCGATATTCCGACCTTCGCCGAGGCCGGCTTGCCGGGCTTCGTGTCGACCACCTGGTTCGGCCTTGTGGCGCCACCGGCCACGCCCTCCGACCTGGTCGAGAAAATCAATCGCGACGTCGTTGAGGTGCTTCAGAGCAAGGAGACCGTGGACATCCTGGGTAAGGTTTCACTCACACCTGCTGCCACGTCGCCCGCCGAAGCCAAGCGATTCATCGTCGAAGAATCGGAGCACTGGAGCAAGGTCATCAAGGACGTCGGCATCGATCCGCAGTGACCGCTGATCGATCTCAGGCCATATGAGCACGGACATGTGAGCGCGGACATGCTTCAACTGGATACGCTCGACTTCCAACGGCTGCGCGCCTTTCATCTCGTCGCGAAGTTCGGCACCCTTCGGCTCGCGGCGGATCGGCTGCGACAGTCCATTCCGGCCATATCGGCCAAAATCCGCAAGCTGGAGGACGAGATAGGATTCGATCTGTTCGAGCGCATGCCCAACAAGCTCGTGCTGACCATGGCGGGCGAGCAGTTCCTGCGCGAGGTCGGTGGCATTTTCGAGCGCGCCGAACAAGCCCTGGCGAGTCTCAACCGTTCGACGCCGGAGGGCCGGCTCGCCGTCTCCGTCGGCAGCGACCACGCCTGGTACTATGCGCCGAAGTTTCGCAACTTCCTGAACCTCCACCCGAACGTCACATTGAGCTTGCGTGTCTACAAGTCGGCGGAGGCGCTGGTTGCGCTCGACCAGGGTGAAATCGATCTGAGCTTCGGCATATTTCCGAAGCTGGCCAAGCACCTTCAGCGCATCGTCATCGAAGAGACCACCCTTTCGCTGGCGTATAGTCCAAGAGAAATGGGACGAAAGGGCAAGCCTATTGGCCTTGCCGACCTGGCGCGGCAGCGTGTCATCGTCCCGCCGCGCTCGACAGCGACGCGATGTTTGATTGAGCGCAACATGGCGGCTGCCCTGGAACGGGCCTCGACCATCATGGAGGCCCCGACCTGCGAAACGGCGGCAACCTTCGTCGAGATGGGTGTCGGAGTCGCGCTCGTTCACACGCTCTGCATGGAGCGGCATCGCTCGCCACTCGTGCGGACGGTCGACCTCGGGGCGCGCGCGGGAAAGGTGGAATTTTGCGCCGTTCATCGGAACGCGGCGCTGCGCCAACCGCTGGTCCGCGCGTTGCTCGATGAGGTTCGTTTCCCCGGAACGCTCCCGGCTGAGTAACGGAGAAGTTTATCTGAGGTTTATCCCCGAAAAGCAGCGCGCGTAGTCGATCTGATTGCCGGCGCGGTCTTATCTCGAAGGAATCGCGACTTGAAATCGGCGATCTGTCTGGCAAGAGCGCGGTCAGTGGTGCCGTTCCGCCCGGTCGAAAAGGGCGACCAGTGGGCCCGCATCAACGATGGCTTCGGTCATCGCGGCCGAAACCCACGAGATGCTTGGGATTCGAAGCGAGATCGGGAACACCGGAATCAATCATGCCGCATGCGCGCTTGGTCAGCCCGGCAAGGCTGGAGTGGCGACGCCTGTTGCGCGGAGCTTCGAGGACGAGCCGCAGTCCCTCCTCGACCAGATCCCGGAACTTGCGGCCGCGCAGCGCCGCTTCCGCCTTGGCTCGACGGTAGAGCTCATCCGGGACTTCGATAGTAGTCTTCATCGTCGCATCCATATAACCATAAAGCCGTATTGATGGCAGCCGATCAGGATAATCAAGAAACGCGACAAGACCAGGGACCGAAGGCATTAGATTTTGCAGCGGCCGCTGTAGCGCCGTTCGTAGCCCGGATGGAGCGAAGCGCAATCCGGAGTTGGTGCCTCGCGACAGGCGTTCCCGCATTTCGCTTCATGCGGGCTACGATCAATCACCCGAGCCGTTTCCACGCATCGCGTATGGCCTTGGTGAGCTTGGCGCCCAACGTCGCCGGGGGCTCGTCGTCATCCGGCAGGCGGAGGCCGACGCTGGTGACACGGCCGTCGGCGACGCGGTGCGCCAGCAGGGCTATGGGCCCGAGCTGTCTCTTATACACATCTAGATGTGTATAAGAGACAGCGGCGATGGGACGCGCGATGAACATGAGCACTCCGGCGACCGCCAACGCCGGCCACAGGCTCGCGATCAGGCGCTGCGGTGAGACCAGGAGGCCGAGCAGCACGAACATCACGATCTGGGCGAGCCAAGTCGCGGCATCGAGGAACACCACCACCGTGTTGTGCGCGCGCGTCGCGCGGTTGCCGACGACGAGTCCGGCGAGATAGACCGCGAGGAAGCCGGAAGCATGGATCGCGGAGGCGAGGCCGAAGATCACCAGCGCGCTGGTGGTCACGAACGGCGCGTGCAGGCCTTGCGCGAGCGACAGCCGGTTGAGCACGAAAACGATGACCCAGCCGCCAATCGCACCGATGACGGTGCCGAGGATCGCCTGCTCCGAGAGCACCGCCAGCACGTGTTGCCACGAGCGGTCGCCGACGGCGAGAAACTCGACCAGGAGGATGGTCAGCAGGACCGCGAACGGATCGTTGCTGCCGGACTCGACCTCGAGCGTCGCGCTGACGCGCGGGCGCAACCGCAATCCTCGCGCATGCACGAGGAAGAACACCGCCGCGGCATCGGTCGAGGCGACGACCGCGCCCACCAGCAGCGCCTCGACCGCGTTCATTCCCAGCGCATAGGCGGCGATCGGGGCGGTCAAGGCCGCGGTCAGCAGCACGCCGACGGTGGCGAGCGTGATCGCCGGCCCGAGCACGCTGCGGAAGGTCGTAAAGCGCGTGCGCAGGCCGCCGTCGAACAGGATCAGCGCCAGCGCGATCGAGCCCACCACATAGGTGGTGCGAATGTCGTCGAACATCAGGCCGCCAGGCCCGCCCTCGCCAGCGAGCATGCCGACGATCAGGAACACCAGCAGCAGCGGTGCGCCGAAGCGCAGGGCGACGAGGCTCGACATGATGCCGGCGAGCACCAGCAGGGAGCCGAGCAGAATTCCGATACTGAGAGCGTCGAGAGCGGCCAATGTGCGAATCCTTGAAACCGGTTTTCCGACAAGGGCATGCGCCAACGCAAGAAAAATGAGAGGTGGCCGTGCAACCTCGTGTCCCGGGCGAGCGAAGCGAGACCCGGGACCCAGTGCAAAGAATGCGAAACACACCATCGAGACAGTGTTCGAGCCGCCCCTGGGTCCCGGCTCTCGCTACGCTCGGCCGGGACACGCCCAATCCCGCCGCGCCTCAGGCGCGGGCCGCCGGGATGCCGGCCACCATCGCCTTGGCGATCTCGTGCTCGCCCATCACCACCTTGGTAGCGCCGTGCTTCTTCAGATGCTCGATCTCGGTCTCGGAATGAGCGCGGGCGATGATCGGGAGGCCGGCGTTGAGGGCGCGCGCCTGTGTCACCACCTGCCCGCCTTCGAATGCATCAGGAATGGCCACGAGCAGGCAGCGGGCAGCGGGCAGGTTCGCCGCGCGGATCACCTCCGGATCGGCAGCGTTGCCGGCGATCGCCTCCTGCCCGGCGCCCTTCAGCGCGGCGGCGCGATCCGCGTCATCCTCGATCACCAGCAGCGGCGTGCCTGGAGGCAGCGCGGCGCTGATGAAGCTGCCGACCCGTCCATGACCGACCAGCACCAGGTGGTCAGTCAGGCCTGTGACAGGCAACACGGCACGCGTCGCGGTTTCCTTCGCCGGTACAGCCGCGGCGTCTTCGTGTCCCTCGGCGAGCCACCAGTCGAGCGCGACGAAGAGCAGAGGATTGATTAGGATCGAGATGATCGCGCCCGCGAGGATGAGGTCGCGCGCCGGCGCCGGCAGCAGGGTCAAGGCGACGCCCAAGCCGGCCAGGATGAAGGAAAATTCGCCGATCTGCGCGAGACTCGCGGCGATCGTGAGCGCGGTCGAGGTCGGGTGGCCGAAGAGCCGTACGATCGCGAACGCGGCCAGCGATTTGCCCGCCACGATGATCAGCACCGTCGCCAGC
>BFBZ01000012.1_pt145 | contig 13206 bp, 10 predicted proteins | sample 1888401 | NCBI WGS metagenome assembly BFBZ01 (sample SAMD00112614, study PRJDB3348) | symbiont metagenome | host: Chara braunii | reverse complement strand
CTTGACGGCATAGCTGCTTGATTTCTGCGGGTCGCGCTTGGCCGCATCCTTGGCACAAGCCGCGTAGGCGGATGCGACAGCCGCGGCCTGCGCGCGATTCGGAACAAAATTCCCGGTGTCGACGATCCTTATCGCTTCGTCATAGTGGCGTTGGCCGATATTGGCCTTGATGTCTTTCCACGGATCGACCGCAGCCGGCTTCGGCGCAGCAGCGAGCGCGGCCGGCGTGACTTCCGCAGGCGCTTTCGCGGCTTTCGCCTGTTGCGCGGCGAGGGCCGAAGGCGTTTTGGGTATCTTGATGGACTGTCCTTCGTTCACCTTGGAAGGCACGGCAATACCATTGTATCGCGCAAGCGCGTAAAAGCTGAGCGGATCGCCCAGATAGGTTCTTGCCAGCGAAGACAGGCTTTCGTCCTTGGCAAGGTTGACGCGAAAATTTTCCGCTGGAAACAGTTTGTCGAGCGGAGTTTCGATCTGAACAACCAAATCATGTGCGGGTTTGCTGTAGGGCATATCTTTCAGATAGGCATGCAGTTCTTCGTCTGCCTGTTGTGACTGACCGCTTTGCAGAAGTTCCAACGCCATCTGGAAGCGTTCCGCAGGAGGCTTCGCGACAGGTGCGACAGAGGCCGATGATGCCACGACCGCGGGCGTCGCCACCTTGCTCCCCGTCACGGAAGAACAGGCGGCAAGGACGCAAACCAGCGGCAACAACACCGCGAATGCGCCGCCCCGTGCGATCCTCGGGAGACTGGCCATCGTGGGATTTCTCCCATTGAGCAGAGGCTGCACGGGTTATCCTGCGCGAAGGTGTTGTTGGATTGCCGCGCCGATGGCTATCGAAGAGGCTGGCATCTGTTGTTCGACGCGCAATCTGGTGCCGCCGAGCGTTAGGTTTGCGCCGATGGCAAGCGGAACAGATTCCCGGAAGACGATATCATCAATGTGCGAAGTGCACTGCGAAGAGGGCACAACCCAGAAACCACTCTGATACCGTATCGCGGCGATGATGCCCGGCAGATCCCCGTCCACGCGTAAGGCGCAGTCTTCCGCCGCACTTACGCCGATCTGTTCGCGGAACACGACCCAGCGCCGCTTGATGTCGTCCTGCATAGAAGGCCAGGGGTCCGGTTGCGAATTTGCGGACGCTGGGACGCCGCTCAATGTGATCACGACCGCGCCGGGATCTTTGGCGGGCCGGTGAATATGCACCACGGCAAGGGCCGTTGCGTCTTTCGCAGCGCCCACCTCGATACGCGTTTCGCCAACGGGTAGCGCGAGCGGGTGGCCCGGCTTCAGGGCCTGTCCTTGAACGAAGCTGCCATTGGTGCTGCCGATATCTTCGACAAACCAGCCTGCGCCTTCGCAGAACAGCGACAGGTTGCGGTCACCACGCGAGAACCAGCGGCAATTCACGGTCACATCGACAGTTTTTTCCGAAGACGGTCGCCCGATCAGGACTGAGCGGCGCGGTAGCAGGTGGGTTCGCCCGGTCGCGGATACCAGATCGATGTCCTGTGCGGTCAGCAATTCATGCTCAAGCGCCTTGCGCAATTCGGCGATTTTTGGCCTGAGCACACTTTGCAGGGATTGCTGATCTGTGGCGCACAGTGCTGTGTGGCAGGCGGCGAGTGCTTCGAGAGATCGTCCCGCAAGGACGAGGGAAGGAATCTTTCCGGTTGCTTGCGCGCCTTCGCTGTTAGAACCTCCATGCGTGTTCGAGAGGATGACGGTCGCGTCCACAGGCGCATTGCCCATGAGCGTATCCAGGAGCGATCGCACGATGGCGATTTTGGAAGGTGCTGCCTGTGATGTGGCGGCGGCCCGGTGCGGATCTTGTGTCATGACGGCCGGGCTCGTTCCGGGCCGACGTCGAAGGCGAAGTCGCGTGCTATGTCTTGAGCATAAAACATGGTTCGCCCCGTCATAACCAGCCTGGTGAGCATTCGTCTTTTCAACATCGTTCATCTTTGCAGCGAACCGTTTATGCGGCCTTAACCGCAGGAGAAAGAACCAAGATTACAATCGCTTGGGCAATATGCTGGGAACTTAGGACAAAGCGAAGTTCCTCTCGCGCCGTTTGGGCGTAGCGATGCGAACATCCTTAAAAAGTGGTTTGCGGCGCTCGTTGTTTCGCAGCCATTCCTTAATCGTTCGGCGGCAAAATGCAGCCTGAGGAGAGCGGGAAATGCTTGCGGGGGCCAAGGACTGGCTGACGGCGCGGTTGTCGCCGCACGACATGATCGGTGCGAAGGTACGCATCGATCAACTACGCGCCATCGCACACAACAATGTTCAGTCTGCCGTTCTCAATGCCGTGATTGCAGCCGTGGTGGCGGTTGTCGATCTGCAATGGGCGTCGGGCCTGCGCGTTTCCATCTGGCTTGTAACTGTCCTCACATCGCTGGTGTGGATGTATCGAGGCAGCCGCAAAGCGCTCTTGCGTGACTGTGAGCCGGAAGAGGCGGGTTGGTTAACGCTGGAAATGATTATCTGGACACTGCCGTTCATGACGCTGTGGTCCACGATGATCCTCTATGTGTGGGTTTCGGGGCAAATCCTCAACAACGGTTTTTTGATTATCTTCCTGTTTGCCAGCATGGCTGCCAGCGTGCCACAAACAGGATTGTGCCGATATGTTGCGTTGCCGGGCATGGCCATCGACATTCCGCTTCTGGCAACCCACTCTCTGACGGGTTCGACTGTGATGGACTGGCTGGGTCCGGTCTTGCAAACTCTCGCCGGTCTATTGATTTGCAATCTCTCCCTCGTCTTCGAAAGGACCTATAGAACCGTTGCCATGCAGCGCTTCGAGAAAGAGGCGCTGGCCCAAGAACTGTCAACGACCGCGCAAGAACTCGCCCACGCCCGCGACTTTGCGCAGGAAGCGAGCCAGGCGAAGAGCGAATTCCTGGCCAATATGAGCCATGAACTGCGCACGCCGCTCAATGCCATCATCGGCTTCTCGGACCTGATCCGCACCGAGGTGCTTGGACCGATGAGCCCGCCGAAATACGCCGATTATATCGGCGACATCCACAAGAGCGGGCTTCATCTGCTGAACCTGATCAACAACCTTCTCGATTTGGCGAAGATCGAAGCGGGAAAACAGGATATGCAGGATACGGAAATCGTGCTCGGTCACGCGGCGGCGGGCGCGCTACGATTTGTAGAGATGCAGGCGCGCAAGGCCGGGGTTTCACTGAGAACGGAGATCGATGACACGCTCGGTCTGACCGCCGATGAACGTGCTATCACGCAGGTGCTGACCAATCTGCTTTCGAACGCGGTAAAGTTCACGAAAGCCGGTGGCAGTGTGACGCTGTTTGCTCACACCGTTAGCGGCGGTGGACTTGCACTGGGCGTCAAGGATACCGGGATCGGAATGGATCCCGAAGAAGTTCACCGCGCGCTCGAACCTTTCGTCCAGGTGGCTCATGTGACCACCGTAGAAGGCTGGGGCTCAGGTTTGGGCATACCGCTGGTGAAGGCGCTCGTCGAAATCCATGGCGGCTCGTTCCATATCGAAAGTCACAGTGGCATCGGGACCTGCGCTTGGGGAGAATTTCCCGCAAAGAGAACCCATTCGACAGTTGATATCGCGGTGCGATCCAATTTGGCGTAGGCAAATGTCTTGCCAGCACTGTCCGATCCGTGCCGATTCTGTTGAAGAAAGGTGTTAGGTGCGATATCCCTGCAGCCAATCATTCAAGCTGGGTGTTTTCGGCGGCAGTCAGATATGGTCGTTCCACGAGCAAAAGACATGTGGTTCAGCAGACCACGCCCCCAGCATTTTACAAGTACAACCCAAATTATCCGCTCCCGCACATTGACAGTACCGAATGTCGGCGCACTCGTCGGAGCAACCTTCCGCATTGAAAACGTCAAGGTCAGCTCCGGCTAAAAGGCCGACTTGTTTTTGGGCGCGATGGACGGTGGCATCGACGCGTGCAAGACTTATGATCAAAGCTTTTACGGCCCCTTTGCGACGGTAAGCATTGGCTTGGGTGGGTAAGGGGTTTACGGCGTGCTTGGTTTTGGTTGTGCCTTACCAAATGCCCGCGCGCTGGTGCTCGTGAACCGAGTTGACCGTCTCGGCCCTTGGCGTTGCCCCCCTGGCAGGTTCAGGCTTTGCCCGAGCGATAGCGCTGGCGCTGGCGCGCTGACACTTATCTTCGTCGACCCGAACGATCACGCTCTAGAGTTGCGTGCCGCGCGGTTGGCCGACGATCCGGCAGGCTGGGATAACTTGCGAAAACTTTGCGTCTACGTTCTCCTATGTTCTGCCCCCGTTCGGCCTGCGTTCTCACGGGAAATCGGGCCAAATTGGCCGAAACCATAGGTTTTCCCTGTCTTCGTCGGACGTTGACATGGTAGGGGTCACAGGTTCGATCCCTGTCGCGCCCACCACCTAAGCAGTTGATCCCTCAAGGGAACATCACTTGGGTACCGCTTCAAAAGACCATCGCAAATCGACGTGTCACACCACAGGCACATCGAGACACGCGCAATGGCAACTATCAGACAACGCAACGGCAAATGGCAGGTTCAAGTCCGACGCCAAGGAATACCCGCTATTGAGCCGACCCTTAGACAGCGAGTCTTCCGCGCAGATACGCGTTGGCAGTAAGATCCTCTAAAATGATGGCTTACTAGGTCCCAACTCCTAGCTCGGGTGTGTTGCGCGCGTTCCCTTGATGACCGCATTTGGCGCAATTCGGCCGATGATGCTGGGGCTTGCCAAGGCTAGAAAGAGAGCACGCATTCTAGCGACTGAGTTGTCGTGATGCTCGGCGTGTTTGGAGACGGCGATGACGGAGCGGGCGTTCAATTTGGCCGACAGAAGTCCGCGCTTGACGCGCAAATATCGCCGCTGGATGGCTGCACCTCGCGCAGTTCGCTCCGTCAAAACCCGCGACGCGGAATGTGCAACTTTGAGGTGCTCATCGCTTCTGCGAAATGCCAATCTCTTTCGACTTCTGCGATACTGATTTGGCCGCCGCGGCCTTGCATCCTTGACTCTGGTTAACGCCTTCTTAACAGCAATTGTCATATACTTGCGCGATCTCGCGAACGGGTGCGGCCTCCCGCTTGAGGCAGACTCCGGTCTAAGTTTGAAGCACGGGGCGCATGGATATGTCGGTGTACCTAGACGTCGCAATGGGATTGTTGATTCTTGCCGGCGTAGTCGTGATCGTCGTGTTGGGATCGGCCTATTCGCGACTGTCCGTCGTGGCGCGGGAGCGTGCTGTGGCGCTGGAACGCGAAACGGCCAGGGCCGCACGAAACGAACAACTGATCGCCGATCGGACGCTCGAACTGAAGCGCTGCAACTCCGAATTCGAACAATTTGCCTATATCGCGTCGCACGATCTGCAGGAGCCATTGCGTATGGTGGCAAGCTATACGGAATTGCTGGCACAGCGCTACAAGGACCAGTTCGACGAACGCGGCGAAAAATATGTCGCGTATGCGTCCGACGGCGCAAAAAGAATGCAGCGCTTGGTCGAAGCCCTTCTGATCTTCTCACGTGTCGGAACACGCGGCCGGTTACCGGAGCCGACGGATCTGGCTGCGGTGGCTCGGGCCGCGGTAAAGAATCTGAGCCCAGCGATGATACGGTCTGGCGCGCATGTTGAGGTCGGCACATTGCCGATGGTCATGGCCGATGGCATACAGATAGGTCAGGTGTTCGAAAATCTTATAGACAACGCAATCAAGTTTCGTGGCGATCGCGCCCCTCACATCCATGTCGGAGCGGAAGCCGACGGCAATCAATGGATCGTCCGCGTCGCAGACAATGGCATCGGCATAGACACCAAATTTTCCGAGCGCGTGTTCCTGCTGTTTCAGCGCCTGCACGATCGGGAGAAATATGACGGCAGCGGAATGGGGTTGACCATCAGCCGGAAGATCGTGGAACGGCATGGTGGACGGATATGGTATGAATCCCAACCCGGCAAAGGCACGACCTTCTTCTTCACCCTTCCCGCCGCTCAGCAGAGGGCGGCAGCCGCATAAGGCTCACAAATCGCTGACAACAGTTGCTGCATCGGGCATGGCAGCCCGCGACAGCACATGACCCTGATCGTCCGCCGAAAGGCGCAACCGCACGATCCGCTCAAGAAACGGTTTCAGCTTGTCGAGTTCGGCAGGCTTGGCGAGATAGCCGATTGCGCCCAACGCTTTCGCCCGTTCCATATCCTTGTCGTAACCCGACGTCGTGCAGATCAACACCGGCACGTCCCGCAGCGCTTCGCTGGCGCGCATTTCTTCGAGCAGTTCGAATCCGTCCATCCCCGGCATGTTGATGTCGAGCAGGAGTAAATCGACCATCGAGGACTCGCCCGCATTGTTTCGCAGGATTTCCATCGCCACATAGGCATCGCGGGCCGTGAGGAGATTGCAACGCAGATTCGATTCCTCGAGCAACATGATCCGGGCAAGCTCGATATCGGCCTCGTTGTCATCGACCAGCAGGAGATTGGCCAGCGTCTTCTGGTCTTTTTCCGCAGCGCCGGCCAGCGTTTCGTGCCGGGAATATTCCCGCTCGCCCGCGGTGTCGACAACTGCGCCTTTCGGCAGAGAAAAGACAAAAGCCGCACCCTTGGTGGGGGCAGATTCGCACCAGATTTTTCCGCCGTGAAGCTCGACGATGCGTTTGCAGATCGCCAGGCCCAGCCCGAGGCCTTGCACATTGGGTTGCGCAAGGCGCCTGAACGGCTCGAAAATCTTCTCCCGCTGCGCCTCCTCGATGCCCGGCCCGTTATCGGTCACCCGGATCGACCAGTGATCGGGCTCTTCCGTCGCCGTGACCCGGATAACGGGGGCATCGCCGCAATGCTGGATCGCATTACACAGCAAATTCTGTAGAACCTGTATCAGTTGCCTGCGGTTTGCCACGACATGAGGCAGCGCATCGCCGACGACGACCGCCTTGCGCTCGCGAATAAGAGTGCTGACATCGGCCTTGGCTTCCCTCAGAACGGCGGCAACTTCGCAAACTTCCTTGCTGATCTGCTGCGTCTGGCCGTCGAGCCTAGTATAGAAATAGACCGCATCGATCAGCGCTTCCATGCGGTCGGCCGCGCTCTGGATATAGCTGAAATGTCCCTGTCCCCGCTCCGTAAGCGTTTCGTGCGAGGAGATGACGGAGAGGAACGATTTGATCGTGCGCACCGGCTCCTTGAGATCGTGCGCGAGTGCGCGTGTGAATATCTCGAGCGAGCTGCGCTGCTCCTGGATGCGACGTTCCATGGCGCAATGCTCTATCGCCACCCGGATGGCACGCTGAAGGGCCTCGGGCGTGATCGTCGCCTTGGAGATATAGTTCTGCGCGCCTTCCTGCATTGCGGTGACGGCGACGGTCTCGCTGCCTTGTCCGGTCAGCATCACCACTGGGACGAATGGATGTTTTACCCGCAGACGCTTGAGAACTTCGACGCCATTGCGGCCGGGCAGGGAATAATCGAGCAACACGCAATCCGGAGACAGATCGTCCAGCCGTGCAAGCCCTGCCTCGCCGTCCTCGGCCTCGGCGATCTCATAGGTCGCCTCGCTGTTCTTGGCGAGTGTGCGCCGATACAACGCCCGATCGTCCTCGCTGTCATCGATGATGAGAACGCCGATGCTCTCATTCATTGGCGCTGTCCTTTGGCAGAAGCGCGATCTCGAACCAGTATTCCTTCAACCGTTTGATCGCGGAAATGAGTCCGTCGAAATCGACCGGCTTTTGTATGAAGGTGTTGGCGCCCAGCTCATAGCAGGCTTTCACGTCACGCTCGTCGTCGGACGTTGTCAGGATTACGACTGGGATTTTTTTGAGATTGGGGGCCTGCTTGATGATTTCGAGCGTTTTGCGTCCATCGAGGCCCGGCATGTTGAGGTCGAGGAGGATCAACCCCGGCTTGGTCTTGGCGTCGGACCGCAGATAGGAGAGAGCCTCTTCGCCGGAAAGCACATGCGTGATCGCGTTGCGCAGATTGGCTTTGACGAAGGCGCGCTTGGTGGCCTCGAAATCGTCGGCACTGTCCTCGACGATGAGGATGGGCTGCGATTCACGCAGCTTTTGGTTCAAGTCCCGGTTCATGACGCGATGCCTCCAAAGTAAAATAGAATGTCGTGCCATTTCCCGGCTCCGACTCCAGCCAAATTTCGCCGCCGTGGCGCTCCACGATTTTCTTTACGAATGTCAGGCCCACGCCTGTGCCCTCTTCGGGCTCTTTGCTCGCCTGGAGTCGCTTAAAGATGCGGAAAATTTCCTGATGAAACTCAGGCTGTATGCCCAACCCATTGTCTCTCACAAAGAATGCGTTCTTGCGGAGCGTCCCGCCCGGCGTGTTCTTGGAAGCCAAGAAACCTATCTCGATTGTCCGATCGGCCTTGTCGTTATATTTGACCGCGTTGGTGATGAGATTGCGGAACAGCTCGGTAACCCGCGGCCTGTCGCAGGTAATGACGGGTAGCGTTTCGCCCACAACGATCCGCGCCCCGCGTTCTTCCAGGAAGTGTTCGAGCGTGGATTCGATGTCGGAGATGACGATATTCAGATCCGTCGCCTGAACAGCAAGTTCCTGCCGCCCCAGTCGCGAGAAATAAAGCAGATCGTTGACCAGCCGTTCCATGCGCTGGCTCAGGAATACCAGACGATTGAGCCTGCCAACGCTTTCCTCATCGAGCTTGTCGGAGTTGTCCTCCAGCAGGAAGCGGGAATGATTGTGGATGCCGCGTAAAGGTTCCTTGAGATCGTGGGAAGCAATATAGGAGAAGTCGTCCAGTTCCTTGTTGCTTCGTTCCAGCGCGCGCGTGTATTTCGCCAACTCCAAGTCGGCTTCCTTGCGTACGGTGATGTCTCGTATGATGCTGGAGAAGTGACGGCCATCGCCCGAGGTAAATGCGCTGATCGAGAGCTCGATGGGAAAAATGGAGCCGTCTTTTCGTCTGCCGATCGCCTCGCGGCTCGCGGGTCCGTCGATATCGTCCTCACCGGTCTGCAGATAGGGCGAATGGCGGCCGTCGAATTCGCCGTGAGCGGACTCCGGCACGAGAGTTCCCATATTCTGCCCGATCACCTCGCCGGCCGCGTATCCGAATATCCGCTCGCAAGCGAGATTGAAGCTCTTGATCGATCCCGTCGCATCCATCGTGATCAGCCCATCGAGCGTGTGATCGACCACAGCGCGCAAATGGTTCTCGCTGCGGTCCAGTTCGGCAGCGGTTTTCTTGATGTCTTCAAGGTTCTGCTGAAAGACGCGCAGCACTTCGGAAAGTTTGCCGATCTCGTCGCCCCGGTTCTCCGGCATGGCGAACTCCACGCTTTCTCCCCTTGTCGCCTTCATCAGCGCGTCCACCATGGTGTTGATGGGACGGATAACGCGCCGCACGATGATGCGGAAACTGTAAGCGCACAGAAGCAGTGCCAAAAGGAAAATGGCGGCCTGCACCGCAATTTGTTTTTCCGTCTTGTCGATGAGGGTCTGGGTGTATTTCTGGGTCTGCTTGATCGAGGCATCTCGCAAGGCGCTGAGAGAGTCGGATGCCTGCATCGACAGTTCGAACCACAAATCGACGCTGATGGGATACGTCTCTCCGTGCCGTGCGCCGGGGACATAGAACATGTCCTGGATCATGTCGTGCATCGTGGAATAATGGCTTTTGGCGTCGGTGTAGTAGGGCGCGATCGTGCCATAGAGGCCGCTTTGCCCGGCCAGCACCCGGGCCATCTGCCAGCTTTCCTCGGTGACGCCTTGCCCGCGCAGCAATTGCGCAACCTGCTCCGGTGTCGGATCGGCGTTCTCGACGATCAGTTGGCCGATGAGCGAGCGTTCCCGACCGGAATAATCGGTGATGGTACGCAGAAAATGTTTGTACCAGAGGTGTTCGGTGACGACCGGATCGATCTCTGTGAAATGCCGGACAAAGCCGATCCAGAGATTTTGTGTCTCCAGTATAAGCGACGTCACTTCCTTCGACCAGCGTTCGGAAACATCGCGTTTGTGCCGGCCGACGGGCAATCCAATGGCGGCATCGACCTTCGATCGCAGTGTGCGAACGCCGGAAAGCCCAGCCTTGATTTCGCCGCGCAGGCCGGCAAGCTCGGGAAAATCGTATCCGTCCAATGCCGTCATGGCGCCGCGCAGAGCTTCGTCGGTGTCGTGACGGCTTTCCATCAGTCGCGGCCGAAGGTCCGCAACAGTGTCCGAACCCGGTGCATTCAGCATGGACAGCGTGATGTCGCGTTCGACGGAGAGTTTCTCCGTTGCGTCGAAGAGCTGATCGCTCAGAGCCGATGCGCTCTTCAACGAGCGTATGTCGCTCAGTCGCTGCCAGTCGCCATACATCTCTCGGGCCGCCAACAGCGCGATGATTAGCGTCAGGGCGCCGGTGATCAGCAGCAGGATGTCGCGAACGGAGGGCTGCGGTTTGCGCATGGCCTCAGTCCGTCGCCGCCGAGTGGACGGTGCTGGCAAGCCGAAGCAATCGGCTCTGTACCATCAGATGCGCTGCGGTGACCGCATCGACATTGATTTTCACGCCGATGCGATTGTCGTTGCGGGTGAATTCGATCATTCCGCCGGATTCGGCAAATCCCTCGAAATCACTGACCGTCAGGACATTCTTTCCCGCCAGCACTTTCCGGAGTTGCGGCCAATTGGGTTTCTCGCTTGCGTGAACATACAGAAGCGAACAGGCTTCGATGTTTTGGATGTTTTCCACATTGCGAATTTCGATACTGTGCTGGTTGACGGTGCGCCCCGCCATGGGCTGCAGATGTCCGCCGAACGGATCTCCGCCGATCAGGCAGACCACCGCGTCACGGTTAGTGTGGCCCACGGGCCACTGTGTGTATTTCAGGAAGTTGTAGAGAAGGCCGGCCTTGATTTCCTGTTCGACGAGCCGGACGTTGTCTTGGCCATAAGCAGGCGAAAGAAACGCCGCCGCCAGCAGCAGCGCCAGACCCGCGCGGTGTATCTTGCTCAGGAACGCCACGTCAGTCGGCCATAGAAGCTCCGGCCTATGACCGTCGCGCCCACATCGGTCGGTGCGCCGAACTCGCGATGGGAGCCGTCGAGGATGTTTTGTCCCACGAGTTCGAATTGCAAATCGTCGGTCAAACGCCAGGCCGCACGCGTGTCCAGCCGCCAATAGGCGCTCACTGGGAATGCCGGCAACGCGTCGACATAATACACAGTGGTATCGAGCGAGAGTTTATCGTTGATGTCCCACTGCGAGCGCACATTGAACTGATGACGAGGCGATTGTCCTTCGGCGGCCTCGGACGCGATCGCCAGGTTGCTCGGCGGGCCGTCCAGATTCATGTGCAGATAGCTGTAGGTGGCGGAGAAATTGAGATGTTCGTTCGCGCGCCAGTTGATCACCGCTTCGAAGCCATACGTCTTCGCCTTGGTCAGGTTCGTCGTAGCGATGGGAAGAATGACATGGAAGGGACTGATAACGATTTCCGGCGCCATCAGGCTCAGCGTCGCGAGCTTGTCATAATCATTATAGAAACTGCTGACGTCCAGCTGCACATCGGGCGCCAATTGCCGACGATAGCCCAGTTCATAGGCGATCAATACTTCGCTGTCGAAATTCGGGCTCGGCCGCAATTCTACGGCAATAGGCAAAGGCAACACGCCGGGTGGGATGACGCCGGAGAAAATATCGAGATCCTGCTCAAGCTGGCTTGGCGTGCGCACGGCGCGCGATACGGAAGCCCAGGCCATCTGCTCCTTGCCGTCGAGCCATTGCAGCCGGGCCGTGGGCTGCACCTCAAAGCCGGAATAGTCGTTGTGCTCAAATTTCGAGCCGAGCGTGACGATCCAGCGATCGGCTTCCAGCGTGATCTTGTCCTGCACAAAACCGCTAATCAGCTGGTCGGCGCGCGTGCCCTTGGCGAAGGTGATGATCGGTGTGGCGGTGAGCGCGTCGACCGTATAGCGATAAAGTCCTCCCACGATCAGCTTCTGCCAGCCCCAGGTCGGAAGTTCGTATTGCCCTTCGACGTCAAGGGTGGAACGCTCATCCTTGAGCGTGAATTGGCTGCGGCGCGTCAGATCGACATAGCTTTCCAGCGTGAAGCGGGAATCGTCGCCCAATTCGCGGCTCCAGCGCCCATGCAGATTGGCACCCGAAGCCGAAACGCTTTCATCCGTGGTGTATGCGTAAGGCGCGGTCAGGAGCGGAACGGAGCGCAGATCGCCGCCATTGCCGCCATAGACTTCGCCCAACAGCGTAAAGGTATCTCCTTGCGCGTCGGGATCCCAATCCATGCGGAATCCGCCGCGCCAATCCGACCATGCGTCGTTGGCGTCCGCGCTGGCCGGTGTCTGTGTCGAAGCGCGGGCGAGGTATTTGCCGTAGACGCGCCAATGCGCACCATCGCCCATGCTTCCGCCATAGCGTGCGGTGACGATGGCGTGATCGTCGTTGCCGCTGGCGACGCTGACGAGCGAGCCTTGCGTATCGGCGGCGTTCTTCGTGATGATGTTGATGACGCCGTTGACCGCGTTGGCGCCCCAAAGACTTGCGCCGGGGCCGCGTATCACCTCGATACGTTCGATATCTTCCAGTGGCGTGTCCTGCACATCCCAATAGACACCGGAAAACAGCGGGTCATAAACTTCGCGCCCGTCGATCAGCACGAGCAGCTTGTTTGCGAGTGCGTTGTTGAAGCCACGCACGCTGATCGCCCATCCCGATGCGTTTGTGCGCGCAACTTGCAACCCCGGCACCATCCGCAGGGCTTGGGGAATGGAGGTGGCGCCCGAGCGTGCGATATCTTCGCTGGTCAGCACGTATACGGCGGCGGGCGCGTCACGAAGGTCTTCCGACGTTTTAGAGACCGACATGACGGTCGCATCGAAAAGCTGTTCGGGTGAAAGGGCGAACGGGTCGACGGTATCCGCCGCGAATGCAACCGGTGCGGCGCACACCGCACAGAGCATTGCCGTGCCCCCTACCAAGGCATTTTTCCGCCAACGCAACATCCGGCTGTCCCCCCAAAAAGGATGGCACTCAATGGAGGCTAAGGGTAGAGATTTTAAGTTAACGGACGGTATAGCCACGATGTTTCGTTACCAAATGCTTTACAATATTTGGCCAGCACCCGGTTCGGATGACACCCGCTTAAACTAATCCGGTCATCCTCTCGAACTCCATGGGGCTCATATATCCGATCATCGAGTGTCTGCGTTTGGGATCGTA
>BFBZ01001819.1_pt1 | contig 13208 bp, 13 predicted proteins | sample 1888401 | NCBI WGS metagenome assembly BFBZ01 (sample SAMD00112614, study PRJDB3348) | symbiont metagenome | host: Chara braunii | reverse complement strand
CGATGCTGACGCTGATCGGGATCGTGATCCTCCTGGTGCCATTGTTGCGCCGGACCTGGCGCGACCACCGGGGAGCACGCTGATGTCCGCTCCTCGGGCCTTGCGTCAGTCGATCGCGTTGCGCGTCGGCTCCGCCAGCTTCCTCGCGCTCTGGTGTCTGGTCGCGGCCTTTCCAATCCTCTGGATCGCGGTGATGAGCTTCAAACTGCCGCTCGACGCCTTTGCCTCGAATCCTCTCGACGTGATCCTCGGCCCGCAGACCCTGGCCGCGGGCCATGGGGTCTCGATCGTCGATATCGTCCTCGGATTGGCGGTCATCGTCATGACCGCTCGCCTGTCGCTTCGGCAATTACCCGCACTCGTGGCGCGGTTTACCCCGTCTGGCTGGATCGCGGTCGGCTGGACAGTCGCCGCGGTGTTGGCCGCACTGGCCTTCCTCGTTGTCTTCTTCGGCCTTCTGCCCCCGGTTGCCGCTGCGCTTGACGCGGTCGCCGGACCGTTTGGCAAGCCTGTCCTTGGCCTTACGACCGAACAATACCGCGCGATCTGGATCGAGCGGGGCTTCTACCACAACTTCCTCAACTCGCTTCTCGTCACAGGTGGCGTCGTGGCGGTCTCGCTGACGGTCGGTACGCTGGCAGGCTACGGTCTGGCCCGCTCCGGGTCTAACCTGGCTTTCTGGATCTTGCTCCTGGCGCTGGTATTTCGGGCGCTGCCGAACTCGGTCCTTGTCTCGGGCTACCTGCCGGTCTTCATCAATTCGGCCGAGATCCTGCGCCCCATCCTGGGCGACGCGGCGCCCACGCTGTACGGCAAGCCGTGGGCCGTGATCGCGGTGCTCGTGGCGATAAACCAGCCGTTCACGATCTGGATGCTGCGCTCATTCTTCCAGAGCATCCCGACCGAACTTGACGAAGCGGCCAGGGTTGACGGTTGCACGCACTTCCAGGCCTTCCGATGGGTCATCATGCCGGTGATGTGGCCGGGCGTGATAACCACCGGCCTCTTCAGCTTCCTCTTGGCCTACAATGATTTCCTCGTCTGCTCGCTGCTGCTGGACGCGCAGAACCAGACGATGGTCCCCGCCATCATGAGCTTCTTCAATCGTGAGACGACGACTACCGATCAGGTCCAGGCCGTCGCTGCCGCCGTCTCGATCACCGCGCCATTGTTCCTGCTGGTGATGATTTTCCAGCGCCAGATCGTCAGCGGCCTGACCGCTGGAGCGGTCAAGGGATGACCGCCTCGAAAAGCAACCCACACAAAGGAGATGAAAGATGAAAGGTTCACGCCCCGAGCAAGCCGCACTGACCCGCGGCACGGATATGACGAAAACGGAAGCCACCCGTGCCGTGATCGAAGGCATGGTCGACGGTTTGAATGACCACAGGATTGATGACATCGGCGCTTTCTTTGCCGATGGCTTCCGCTGGATGGGCAATGCCGGCTGCGGCACCAAGATCGGCCTGACGGAATTTCAGAACAATTGGCAGCGCCCCTTCCAGGCTGCGTTCTCGGACAAGAGCTGCATCGATGAGGCCCGATTGTTCATGGGCGAATGGGCGGCGGCGTTTGGCCGGCAGGAAGCGACGCATTCAGGTGAATTCATGGGCATCGCGCCCACGGGTCGTCGGGTTGAGATCCGCTATATGGATTTCTGGAAAGTGGTGGACGGCAAGATCACCGACAACTGGGTCATGGTCGATTTCCCCCATGTCATGGCGCAGCTCGGCGTGGACGCGTTCGGCGGCCACGGCTGGGAAGCATTCGATCGAGGCGAAAGAACGCCTCCGAAGCCAGCAAATCAGGGAAAGTGACATGGCAATCGAGTATCTCAAGCGGGGCAAGTCCGCCGTTGAGCGGTCCGAGGACGACGCGAAGGTCCGCGGGCTGGTCGAGTCTACCTTGGGCGATATTGAGGCCCGCGGCGATGCGGCGGTCCGCGAACTGTCCTTGAAATTCGACAGCTATTCACCGCCGTCCTTCCGTCTCTCCAACGACGACATTACGGCATTGATCGGGAAGGTGGGCAGCCGAGATCTATCCGACATTCGGTTTGCCCAGGCGCAGGTGCGCAATTTCGCGCAGGCGCAGCGGGATTCGATGACCGACATCGAGGTGGAAACGCTGCCGGGTGTCATCCTTGGCCACAAGACCATCCCGGTACAGTCGGTCGGTTGTTATGTCCCGGGGGGCAAGTTCCCGATGGTCGCGTCGGCACATATGTCGGTCGCGACGGCCAGCGTGGCCAAGGTACCTAGAATCGTCGCGGCGACACCGCCATTCAAGGGTGAACCGAACCCGGCGGTCATTGCTGCGATGCACCTCGGCGGTGCTCATGAAATCTACGTCATGGGCGGCATCCAGGCCATCGGCGCGATGGCTCTTGGCACCGAAACGATCGATCCCGTGCATATGCTCGTTGGTCCCGGCAACGCGTTTGTTGCCGAGGCCAAACGTCAGCTGTTTGGCCGCGTCGGGATCGACCTGTTCGCTGGTCCAACCGAGACAATGGTCATCGCCGACGACACTGTTGATGGCGAAATTTGCGCGACCGACCTGCTTGGTCAAGCAGAACACGGGTACAATTCCCCGGCAATTCTGGTGACCAATTCTCGCAAGCTCGCACAAGACACACTCTCGGAAATAGATCGGATCCTGCGGATCCTGCCCACTGCCAATACCGCCTCGAAAAGCTGGGAGGACTACGGCGAGATAATCCTCTGCGATAGCTATGACGAAATGCTGGCGGTCGCCGACGACATCGCCTCCGAGCATGTCCAGGTGATGACCAACCGGGATGACTGGTTCCTCGAGAAGATGACCTGCTACGGCGCTTTATTTCTCGGGGCCCGCACAAATGTTGCCAATGGCGACAAGGTGATTGGGACGAACCACACGCTGCCCACCAAGAAAGCTGGACGCTATACGGGCGGGCTTTGGGTTGGAAAATTCCTGAAAACCCACAGCTATCAAAAAATAACCACGGATGCTGCCGCGGCGGAAATCGGCGCCTATTGTTCCCGTCTGAGCCTTCTGGAGGGATTTGTCGGGCATGCCGAGCAAGCGAACCTGCGGGTTCGCCGCTACGGAGGACGCAACGTCGCCTATGGAGCCGCCGCGGAATGACCGCCCACGACGCCATCAAAGCCGTGGTGTCACCGATGCGGCGCGCTATGGTCGACTTTGACCGCAACGACGTACGCGCCGCATTGGGCGGTGCGTTTGCGCCGGAAGCTGTCGTTCATCTGTGCCATCCCTTTGGTGATCTCACAGGCCCTGAGCATCTCTACGATGTCGCTTATGATCCGCTGTTTGGCGCAATCCCCGACCTCGAACGACGCGACTATATTGTCATCTCCGGACAAGCTGATCGAGCCGACTGGGTCGGCTGCGCAGGCTACTACACAGGCACCTTTCGCGCGCCCTGGCTGGATATACCGCCGACGGGGCATCAGGTCTCGATGCGGTTTCACGAGTTCTACCGTATCGAGGACGGTCGCGTGGCCGAGCTTCAGGCAATCTGGGATATTCCCGAAGTGATGATGCAGGCTAGCGCCTGGCCGATGGCGCCGAGCCTTGGGCGCGAATGGCTCGTGCCAGGACCCGCAACACAAGACGGATTGCGACAGAGCGGTAACGACCCGGCGCACAATGAAACAAGCCGAAGACTGGTTCTGGAGATGCTTTCCGGCTTATCCAACTTCGCAGACGGTGGGGTACCAGCGATGCGGCTGGCCGACTATTGGCACCCGCGCTGCAATTGGTACGGACCCGCCGCAATAGGCACTTGCCGCGGCATCGAAGGGTTTCGCAACTGGCACCAGATCCCCTTCCTGAATGCCATGCCGGATCGCGGCAGTACCGAGGCGGGKAGCGAATGCTTCGCCGAGGGCGATTTCGTGGCCGTGACCGGTTGGCCGAACATGCGCATGACTGTCACGGGCGATGGCTGGATGGGCATCGCCCCTTCTGGCCGCAAGATCACCATGCGCAGTCTTGATTTCTGGCGCTTGGAGCGGGGCTTGATTCGCGAAAACTGGGTTTTGGTGGACCTGCTGCATGTCTATCGCCAGCTCGGCGTGGACGTCTTCGCGCGGCTGCGGGAGTTCAACAAGGCTCGTAACACAAGCGCGGTCAGCCGTTCCGGAAGAGAGGATTTCTGATGGTCGATCTGCCCCGCACGCCTTCGTTCAGGCTGACCGGAAAACGGGCTTTGGTCGCAGGTGCGTCGTCGGGGATCGGCCTGGCCTGCGCGGCTGCTTTGGCGGAAGCTGGAGCCGAGGTCGTTCTGGTGGCGCGAAACGGCCAGAAACTCGATGCCGTTGTAGCAAGCATTGAGGCGGTTGGCGGCCGTGCCCGCGCGCTGGTCGCGGACGTGGCCGATGTGTCGGGCATGGCGGAGGCCGTGGCGGATAACGGACCGTTCGATATCCTGGTCAATTCTGCCGGACTCGCGCGCCATACCCCAGCGGTCGATACGACCCCCGAAGACTTCGATGGGGTTGTCGCGCTGAACATCCGCGGCGCCTATTTCCTGACACAGGCCGTGGCGCGGGGATTGATCGCTTCTGGCAGGCCTGGATCCCTGATCAACATCTCGAGCCAGATGGGGCATGTCGGTGGAGTGGACCGTGCGGTCTATTGCGCGACAAAGCATGCGGTCGAGGGCTTCACCAAGGCAATGGCTATCGAGTGGGGTCCGCACCGGATCCGGGTCAATACGGTCTGCCCGACATTCGTGCGGACAGCCTTGACCCGATCGACTTTCGAAAACCCAGAACGCGCACGCTGGATCCTCGACAAGATCAAATTGGGCCGGATCGGGGAGGTCGAAGACATCATGGGGGCTGTGGTCTACCTGGCTTCCGACGCGTCTGCGCTGGTGACGGGCACCTCGATGATGATCGATGGGGGGTGGACCGCGGAATGACGCTCAAACCGAAGGTAACGTCCCAAGAGGTAGCACTGGCTGCGGGTGTCAGCCAGTCAGCCGTAAGCCGGGTTTTTACGCCTGGAGCTTCGGTATCCCCCAAGACAGCCGCAAAGGTGAAGAAGGCGGCGGAAGAGCTTGGTTATCGTCCCAATGTGCTGGCCCGGTCGCTGATCACGGGGAAAAGCCGGATTGTCGGACTCGTCGTTGCCTATCTGGACAACCAATTCTATCCGATCGCACTGGAACTCCTGTCGCGGGCGCTGCAGGCGCGTGGTTACCATATACTGGTGTTCATGGCACCGAACTCGATCGATGGCGTCGAGCCGGTCATCGAGGAGTTGCTGGACTACCAGGTGGACGGCATCATCACGGCCTCGGTCGCGATGACCAACGAACTGACGACCCGATGCGATGCCGCCGGAATTCCGGTGGTGATGTTTAACCGCGGTCAGAAAGATGCCAGGCTATCCGAGGTCACGTCCGACAATTTTGCCGGCGGAAGAAAGGTCGCGGAATTCCTGTTGGCGGGCGGGCATAACCGGATCGCGCATATAGCCGGCTGGCAAGGCGCGTCCACCGGTGTCGATCGGGCAGCGGGCTTCCTGGCGGGCCTTGCGTCGGCCGGTGCCGAGGCGCACGCGATGATCGATGGCATGTACGACCGTGATGTGGCGGCCCAGGCCACCCGGCGCCTGTTTCAGTCCGCGTCACACCCTGATGCGATCTTTGTCGGCAACGACCACATGGCCTTTGCCGTCATGGATACCCTGCGTTTTGAATTGGGCGTGCGCGTTCCCGATGACGTGTCGGTCGTGGGTTATGACGACGTGCCGCTCGCGGCGTGGCCTGCCTATGACCTGACCACGTTGCGACAGCCGGTCAATCGAATGGTTGACGCGACCGTCGAGGCGCTTCTGTCCCGCATCGAGGAAGGCGACATCGCCCCTCGCAAGCATCGCATCGACGGACCGCTGATTGTCCGTGGATCGGCACGCAAACCTGAAGGATACACACCGTGAAAGGCTTCGATCCTAAGTTCAAGGATTTCCCCGACTACATCATCGGCATTACCAAGGAAATCTGGGAAGACCGCGCCATAGCCTCGCTGCAGCACTACTATGCGCCCACCATCCCGGTCCGATCGCCCGCGAGCGTCGTCGTCGGCAACGGCGGCGTGATCGCGGCGACCATGGCCACGCTGGCGGAGTTCCCCGACCGAACGTTGTATGGCGAAGACGTGATCTGGTCGGGCACGCCTGAAACGGGAATGCTGTCGTCGCACCGCCTGCTCTCGACCGCGACGCATACAGCCGACGGCATGTACGGCAAGGCGACCGGCAAGAAGCTTGTCTACCGGATCATCGCCGACTGCCACGCGATCAACAATCAAATCAACGACGAATGGTTGATCCGCGACCAGTCGGCCATCGTTCAGCAGATGGGATGGCAGCCCAAGGAATTTGCGCGCGACCTGATCAAGCGGGAAGGCGGTCCGGAATCGTGCGTGAAGCCATTTACTCCGGCCAACGACGTGCCGGGGCCCTATGCGGGGCGCGGCAACGACAATGAATGGGGTGCCAGATACGCCAATACCCTGACCCGGATCATGAATGCCGATTTTGCCGCCATCGAGAACGAATACGACCGGGGCTGTCAGCTCGAGTATCCTGGCGGCATTACGGGTCATTCCTTTGGCGATGTCGATCGCTTCTGGATGGGGTTACGCGCGTCCTTCCCCGACGCTCGCTTCGATATCCATCACGTGATCGGCCGCGATGATCCGATGATGCCACCGCGCGCCGCACTGCGATGGTCATTGCACGGCAAGCATTCGGGCTGGGGACGGTTCGGCACGCCGACCGGTGCCGAGGTCTATGTTTTGGGCATGAGCCATGCCGAGTTCGGACCATTCGGTCGGCAGGGAGCCAGCGTTCGCCGCGAATACACCCTCTTTGACGAAACGGCGATCTGGAAACAGATCCTGCTGCACACCGGAGACCTTTGATGACCCCGCAAGAAATGGAAGCCCGCATCGTCCGCTATGGTGACCTACGGCCCTGCAAGACAGCCTTCATCGACGCTCACACGCCAGGCAGCGACCAGAAGGAGAATTTTACGATCATCGGCGGCGGCGTATCGGAAAGCGCTGATCAGCATGTCCACATCACCGAAACGCCAGGTTTCAACATTGGCGCGGCGGGKCAACCCCCGAAATGCCGCAACAGTCTGCACTCTCACCGCACTGCGGAGGTGTTCTTCGTCCTGAAAGGTCGCTGGAAGTTTTTCTGGGGCCGCTGGGGCAAGGCGGGAGAAGTGGTTCTGGACGAGAGCGACATCATCAATATCCCCACGGGCATTTTCCGGGGCTTTGAGAATATCGGTACCGACTATGGGATGATCATGGCGATCCTTGGCGGCGACGATGCCGGGGGCGGTGTCATCTGGGCACCGCAGGTGATCGAGGATGCCAAATCTCACGGACTGGTTCTGGGGGCCAACGGCAAGCTCTATGACACCAAAAAGGGGCAGGCCTTGCCCGATGGGGTCAAGCCAATGCCGTTGCTTACCGATGAAGAACTGAAGGCCTTCCCCGAGCTGCCACCAGCGGCTGTGGTGCGCGATTATGTAGCCCGTTATTGGGATTTGATGGCACTTGCCATGCATGAACCCGCCAAGGTGATCGGTCCTGAGGCTTTGCTACGCGACCGGCCAGGATTTGAAGTCGAACTCCTGACGCGCGGCTCGATTGCGGAAACGCCATACGTGGTGGATCGGCATGAGGTGCTCATGGTTATGCGCGGCCATTGGCGTATGACATGGGATGGCGGCCAAAAGGTTCTGGCTCCTGGCGACGTCTGCGCCGTACCGCCGGGCCTGCCACACAGTCTGGTCCCGGCAATGACGGGCGAAGCAAGCCTCTATCGGGTGCGCAACACTGACGACAAGGCCGGCCCCACCTGGAAGGCGTGACGATGAACATCCAGACAGCCGTGGATCCGGGATGGACGAGCTGGGGTGACCCGTACCCTATCATTCTGTCATTTACCGGCCTCTGCTGCTGCCTGCGGTTCGCGCTTCGCCAACGACCGCTGCCCACTGCCTCGCAGACCTGCTGGCTCGGATGTCGGGGTGCGCTCAATTCCGACCCGTCGTGACAATCAGACTGGCGAAACCATGGTCCCGCTGCTGTTGATCCCTGGCATGATGTGCGATGGGCGTCTTTTTGCCCCGCAAATTGCGGCCCTGTCGGGCCGGCGCAGCTTGGTGCTTGCTTCAATCGTAGCGCACGACACCATTGAAACGCTGGCCCGTGACATCCTTGCCAATGCTCCGCCGCGCTTTGCTCTCGCAGGGCTGTCGATGGGTGGCATAGTCGCGATGGAGGTCATCCGGCAGGCTCCGCAGCGGGTAGAGCGATTGGCGTTGTTGGACACCAACCCCCTTGCCGAGATGGAGCCCGTAAGGCAACGCCGCGAACCGCAGATCGAAAAGGTTCGGGCAGGCGGCCTTCGTGCTGTCATGCAAGACGAGATGATTCCGAATTACCTTGCCAAGGGCGGTGGTAACCAGCCGATATTGGACCTCTGCTTGGATATGGCGATCGGGCTCGGACCGGATGTTTTCATTCGTCAGTCCCGAGCGCTGCAAAATCGCACCGACCAGCAAGATACCCTTCGCGCGGTGATGGTGCCCAGCCTGGTCCTTTGTGGTGCAGTTGATGCACTGTGCCCGCTCGAGCGGCACATCCTGATGCGAGACCTGATTGAAGGCGCGCGACTGGAAGTCATCGAACGCGCTGGCCATCTCCCAACCCTTGAAAATCCTGAACAGACGACAGCGGCGCTGGGCCGCTGGCTGGAGAGATGATGGAAAACGCGCTTTTGAGCCTTCTGCGCCGCGTCGATACGCCCACGGTCTGCAACGCTATCGAAGTCGCGCAAGGTCAACGTGGCTTTGCTGCATTCACCCGAGGCACCATGCTGTGCAGTGCCCCGCACGACCCCCCGATCGTGGGATATGCCCGCACAGCCAAGATTGCCGCCCTAAGCCCGCCGGACGAGGCGTCGGCGACGCTTCGTGAACGCCGCATGGCCTACTACCGTTACATGGCTGAGGCTCCGCGACCGGCGGTGACGGTCATCGAGGATGTAGACTTTCCGAACTGCGTTGGCGCCTACTGGGGCGAGATCAATACGAACATCCACAAGGGGTTCGGAATCTCCGGCGCGCTGACCAATGGTGTGGTTCGCGACCTTGGCGATTTGCCCGATGGCTTTCCTGTGGTGGCCGGGTCCGTTGGCCCCAGTCATGGCTTTGTGCATGTCAGGGAACTGGACACACCAGTCACGGTTTTTGGACTGACCATTCGGCCTGGCGAGTTGATACATGCCGACCGGCACGGAGCGGTCGTCATTCCCAGGGCAGTGGTCGATCACCTGCAGGCAGCCATATTGAAGTTGATGGAAACCGAAAAGATCGTATTGGACGCGACCCGGCGCCCCGACTTCGATTTCAAGGTTTTCGAGGCCGCATGGACAGCGTTTGAAAAAGCGCGAACTTAACAAACGCGATTCTTGAGGCCCGGGCCAAGTCCATCGCTCGCATTTCTCATCTGTCTTCGCCATTGGTTGCGAACGCATAGATGTCTGGGCGAAATGAATGCGTTCGGGGGTTGTCGAGCCAAGGCGGATAAGCGGCGGTTTCGGCTCCGGGGCCGCACGGAGGKCAAGATTGGCGATACGATTTGGTTTCCTGCTTGTTCGTGACTCTACGCTTCGCCACTGTCTTCGGGTTCAAGCCGTAGCGGGCGGCAAGGGACCGGGTGCTCTCTTGCGACGTTTGGAACTCCGCTCGAAGACACGGCGCCGTGCGGGCGCTGCCTCGGGCGGCGGCGTGGAGTTCATGCGTGGCTTTGCCGAAAAGACATACGGAATCCCGCCCGAGCAGGTGGTCGGCTCTTCGGGAAAGACCGAGTTCAAGCTCGATGAGGACGGCAATCCGGAGATCATCAAGGACGCCGCGGTGGAGTTCGTCGATGACGGTCCGGGCAAGCTGCTCGGCATCAACCGGTTCATCGGTCACCGCCCAATTTTCGCCTTCGGCAATTCGGACGGCGACCAGCAGATGCTCGAGTGGACGGCGACCGGAGAAGGGCTGCGTTTCGCTGGCCTGGTTCATCACACCGATGCCGACCGCGAATATGCCTACGACCGGTCCTCCCCGGTCGGACGCCTCGATAAGGCCCTCGATGAAGCAGCATCCAAGGGCTGGACCGTGGTCGACATGAAAGACGATTGGAAGACGGTGTTTGCCAACGAAGCGGAAAGAAAGCCGTGAGGCGCGCGAACAGAATGGTTCCAGAGGCAAGTCCGCTTGCTCAGTTTCACTCTGCAAAGCTGCCAGTCCGTCCACGTGAAGAGTTTCGGGCGCCGGCAGGCGTACGAAAGTCCCCGAGGAAGGAACCCGCGGGCCACAGACGATGGCTATGCCGATTGCCGCCGCAAGTACGTCCGCGAGGAGGTCCTGGAAGAGACCTTTGGCGCCTTGCTGGACAAACTCCATTTCGATGAGGAGGTGCTGGATTGGGTCCGCGACGCGCTCAAGGCCAGCCACGCGGACGAGCGTAAGGAGCAGGAACATGCGATCCAGCGATGCCAGAAGGAATACAAGCGCCTCGAGGATCGGCTTCAGGCAATTTACCTGGACAAGCTCGACGGCCTCATCGACAGCGCCTTCTACGATCGAATGTCAGCGCAATGGCGGGTCGAGCAGACGCGCCTACTCCGCGAGATTGAGCGGCATGGCGAGGCCGAGGAATCATACATGGAGGATGGCGTGCGCTTGCTGGAGTTGGCTCGCAACGCCCGCCAACTGTTCGCCCGGCAGGCTCCGGGTGAGAAGAAACGGCTTCTGAATCTGCTGCTGTCGAACTGCACATGGGACGACGGCAAGGTTCGCGCTGTCTCTCGACAACCGTTTGATTTACTTGCTGAAACAACTGCGACGCTATCGACAGAGCAGTCCCAAGGGATCGTCATGTCGAAAGGACATCCAGTTTGGCTGGGGCGCCAGGATTCGAACCTGGGAATGTCGGTACCAAAAACCGATGCCTTACCACTTGGCGACGCCCCAATAGCCGTCAGAATCGCTAGTGCGGCGCGTTATTAGCAGAGCAGCCGAAAAGCACAATGCTTATGAACGATGCCGGGAACGCCCAGTTGGCCGACCGGCAAAATACCGGCATATTCTGCGCAAGGAGCTATTCGCCCCAGACGGCCAATTCATTTCCAGCCGGATCGACGAAATGGAATCGCCTGCCGCCGGGGAATGAAAAGATCGGTCTGACGATCGTGCCGCCGGCGTTTTCGACGGCATCCAATGTTTCTTCCAGATCCTGGGAATAGAGTACCGGCAGTGGTTTTGCCGGCGCTTCGCCGCTCTCGGCCTGAAAGCCGCCGTCAAGGCCTTCCGAGAATGCGGAGTAGGTTGGCCCATAGTCGGTGAACGACCAGGCAAAGGCGGCGCTGTAGAAAGCCTTCAGCCGGTCCAGCTTTCCTCCGGTTGCCGGCATCTCCAGATAGTCGAGTTTTCCGGTCAGTTTCATGAGGTACCTCTTGTTCCCTTTATGTTCTATTATGGGCGCCGCTTGTCCGCAAGTCTTTTTGCCTTGGGTTTCTCTTAATCGATTGTAGAGGCCGGCCGGCTTTTCCGGCGCTTGCCTTTCGCACTGCAGCATCATATCGCTCCGAAGTCGGACCCGGCGGAACTATTCGTTTCGTCAATCTTTCCAATCTCCTGCAACCGGAGAGCAAAGCATGACCAAGTGGGTTTACACCTTCGGCGATGGCGCGGCGGAAGGCCGTGCCGGCGACAAGAATCTGCTGGGAGGCAAAGGCGCCAACCTCGCTGAAATGTGCAGCCTGGGCCTGCCAGTGCCGCCGGGCTTCACCATCACCACCGAGGTTTGCAACGCCTATTACGCCAATGCCAGGACGTATCCCGCATCCCTGGAGGCGGATGTCACGATCGCCCTTGACCATATCGGCCGGCTGACCGGCCGCCGTTTCGGCGATCCGTCGAAGCTGCTCCTGGTATCGGTTCGTTCAGGCGCCCGCGCCTCGATGCCCGGTATGATGGATACGGTGCTCAATCTTGGCCTGAACGACGAGACGGTGGAGGCGCTGGCCGCCGATTCCGGCGATGCGCGTTTTGCCTATGACAGCTATCGTCGTTTCATCCAGATGTACTCTGATGTCGTCATGGGCCTCGACCACGAGGTCTTCGAGGAAATACTGGAGGATCAGAAGGGCGGGCTCGGTCACGAACTTGACACCGAACTGACTGCCATCGAATGGCAGGGCGTCATCGCGCTCTATAAGGCCAAGGTCGAGGAAGAACTCGGCAAACCCTTCCCGCAGGATCCGCATGAACAGCTCTGGGGTGCGATATCAGCCGTGTTTTCGAGCTGGATGAACAACCGCGCCATCACCTATCGCCGTCTGCACGACATTCCCGAAAGCTGGGGCACGGCGGTCAACGTCCAGGCCATGGTTTTCGGCAATATGGGCGATACCTCCGCCACTGGCGTCGCCTTCACCCGCAACCCGTCAACCGGCGAAAGGATGCTCTATGGCGAGTTCCTGGTTAATGCGCAGGGCGAGGATGTCGTCGCCGGTATCCGTACGCCGCAGAACATCACCGAAGCCGCGCGCATTGCCGCCGGTTCCGACAAGCCGTCATTGCAGAAGCTGATGCCGGATGCCTTCCACTCCTTCGTGACGATTTCCGACCGGCTGGAGCAGCACTACCGTGACATGCAGGACCTCGAATTCACCATCGAGCGCGGCAAGTTGTGGATGCTGCAGACGCGCTCGGGCAAGCGCACCGCCAAGGCCGCGCTGAAAATCGCCGTCGAGATGGCCAGGGACAAGCTGATCACCAAAGAGGAAGCGGTTGCCCGCATCGATCCGGCCTCGCTTGACCAGTTGCTGCATCCGACTATCGATCCGAAGGCCGCCCGCGATGTGATCGGCATCGGCCTGCCGGCTTCGCCAGGTGCCGCCACCGGCGAAATCGTCTTTTCGTCCGGCGATGCCGAGGATCTGAAGACGCAGGGACGCAAGGCCATCCTGGTGCGCATTGAAACCAGTCCCGAGGACATCCACGGCATGCACGCCGCAGAAGGCATCCTGACCACGCGTGGCGGCATGACCAGCCACGCCGCGGTGGTGGCGCGCGGCATGGGCAAGCCTTGCGTGTCGGGCGCCGGCTC
>BFBZ01001818.1_pt1 | contig 13226 bp, 8 predicted proteins | sample 1888401 | NCBI WGS metagenome assembly BFBZ01 (sample SAMD00112614, study PRJDB3348) | symbiont metagenome | host: Chara braunii | reverse complement strand
GTTCTGGCGCGTGGTGAAATGGCCGTAGCCCTTGTCGTATTTGCGGGCGATATGGCCGAGCATGCGCAACTGCTTGCCGTTGAGCGTGCCATAGGGCACCGCGATGCGCAGCATATAGGCGTGCAGCTGCAGGTAGACGCCGTTCATCAGCCGCAGCGGCCGGAACTGCTCCTCGGTGATCTCGCCGGACAGCCGGCGAGCAACCTGGTCGCTGAACTCGGCGACGCGGGCCTGGACAAAATCGTGGTCGAACTCATCGTAACGGTACATGCTTCGTCTTTCAGGGCGCGTCCGCCCGTGCTTGGTGTCTTACTGCGCTGCCCGGGCAGCCTGCTTGCCGAGATCGCCACGGATGGTTGGGCCGGCGGCGCGGATCTTCTCGCGCAAGCGCACCGGTTCGACAACGCCGTTGACGACATCCGCGTCGATCAGATTGACGTCGACCACTTCGTTGTCGGCATAGGCCTTGGCGCCGATCGCCTCAAGCCGGTCCTCGGCCGCCTTGTCATGGGCAAGGTCGGCCTGGTCCACCGTCTCGGCCCAGCCGCCATCGGCATACCAGACGGCAATGCCATCGCCGAGGCGGTTGGCGGTCAGTATCTTCATTGGTGAACTCCCTCGGTGGCAGCGATGGACGCGCCTTCATGCTTGCGTGCCGCGAGCGGCTCTGACCGTTCGAAATTGGCGCCGGCGACTGCATCGCCAATGATCGTCATGACCGGACCGGTCAGGTCCGCGCGCGCTTCCAGCGACGGCAGGTCGGCGAGTGTGCCATGGAACCGGCGACAATCGGCAAGGCTGGCATTCTCGACCACGGCGACCGCCGTGTCCGGCGACAGCCCGGTCTCGATCAGCCGGCCGGCAACTTCGGCCGCGACCGAGCGGCCCATGTAGACGGCGACAGTGGCGCCGGAAATGGCGAGCTTGGCCCAGTCGGGCAATGAATTTCCCTTGAGGTCATGGCCGGTGGTGAACACCATCGAAGAGGACACGCCACGCAAGGTCAGCGGCAGCTCGAAATCGGCGGCGGCGGCGAAGGCCGCGGTGACGCCAGGGACCACCTCATAGCTTATACCAGCATCCCGCAGCGCCGCCATTTCCTCGCCAGCCCGGCCGAACACCAGCGGATCGCCCGACTTCAGCCGCACGACACACTTGCCTTCACGGCCAAGCTCGACCAGCAGCGTATTGATCTCGGCCTGGCTCTTGGAGTGGCAACCCTTGCGCTTGCCCACCGGCACGCGCTCGGCATCGCGGCGGCCCATGGCAACAACCGCCTCCGGTACCAGCGCGTCATGAACGATTACGTCCGCTTCCATCAGCAGGCGATGAGCGCGTAGCGTCAGCAGATCTTCCACACCGGGGCCGGCGCCGACCAAGGCGACGTGACCCGAGGCTGGCGCTTTTGAAAGCAGCAAGTCGATAGCGGCATCATGTGCCTGCGAAAGCTGGCCTGCCTCAACCGCGCGGGCCGGCGCACCACCGAAAAAGTCGGTCCAGAAGCGGCGGCGGGCATTGCCCTTCGGCAGCAGCTTCTCGGCTGCGCCGCGAAGCGAAGCGGCAAGTGATGCAAGCGAGCCGAGCGACGGCGACAGCATGCGGTCGATCCGGCTGCGCAGAATCTGCGCCAGTACCGGGCCTGCGCCTTCGGTGCCGATGGCAATGGCAACCGGTGCGCGGTTGACCAGCGCCGGCGTGAAGAAATCGCACAGTTCCGGCCGGTCGACGACGTTGACAGGAATGCGGAAACGACGCGCATCGGCGACGATACGACGATCGAGCGACTCGTCGCCGCTGGTGGCAAACACCATGACGGCACCTTCGAGATGCGCGCCATCATAGGCGGCATCAATGTGAACCGCGCCGCTCTGAGCGATGAATGTCAAAAGACCGGGTTCGGCATCGTCGGCGATGATGCGCAGCACCGCGTTCGACTGGCCGATCAGCCTTGCCTTGGCCAGCGCTTCCTCGCCATTGCCGACGATGGCCACGACTGCGCCCTCGACCCGCACGAAGACGGGGAAGGCATTGAGCTTGGAGGGTGCATGCGACATGGCGACGAAGGGGACCTGAACAATCCGGCAGTTTTACGCGCGAGCGCCGAAAACCAGAAGGAACCCACTCGCGCACTGCCGTATAAGAGGCAATCGCTTTTCTTAAAGCCAAAGAGCGAAGAGAAAATTATTCCGCATTCAAACGCAAGGCGGATTCAAGTCGCTGTGGCGGGCCTTGATCCATGGTCTTTCTAGTGGCTGGAAGACCATCGGGCAAAATAGTTTTTTCTAAATTCTACCAACTTAGTAGATTAAAGCCGCTGGCAGGCAGACTGGCCCAGACTGGGCACCGTCTTCTGATCCGCAGTCAGCACGCTCGTCCAATTCCGGCATGAAACCAGCCGGGAACATTCCCTTCTGTCACCCGCCGGTTGACCGCAGGCAATTTCCGCTTGCGGTGATCGATTTCGTCGCCTTGCGGGTTGCATCGCCGCCACCCCATCCACCATATTGGAAACGCGGCGGCTTCGGGCGGCGCACATCCGACATCGTTGTTTCGAAAGGCGCTCCATAGACAATGCCGCATGACACGCCCCTTATCGCCACCATCGTCGCCGGTCTGGGGCTGGCTTTCGTCTTCGGCGCTCTCGCCAATCGTTTCCGAATACCGCCTCTCGTAGGATACCTGATCGCCGGCGTGCTGGTCGGGCCGAACACGCCCGGCTTCGTCGCCGATGCCGGCCTGGCCAATGAACTGGCCGAGATCGGCGTCATCCTGCTGATGTTCGGCGTCGGCCTCCATTTCTCCCTGAAGGACCTGTTGTCGGTTCGCGCGATCGCCGTGCCCGGCGCCATCGTGCAGATCGGCTTCGCCACCACACTTGGCGCCGGACTGTCCTGGATGCTCGGCTGGTCGATGGGCGCGGGCCTGGTCTTCGGCCTCGCCCTTTCCGTGGCCTCGACCGTGGTGCTGCTGCGTGCCTTGCAGGAACGCCGCCTGATCGAGACGGAACGCGGGCGCATCGCCGTCGGCTGGCTGATCGTCGAGGATCTTGCCATGGTGCTGGCGCTGGTGCTGTTGCCGGCACTTGCCGGCGTGCTGGGTGGCCAGGAACAGGCGGCCGTTCACTCCAACGGCCTGCTGTCGCTACCGGCCAGCTACGGCATATGGGGCGTCGTCGGCATCACCCTGGCCAAGGTCGCCGCCTTCGTGGTTGTCATGCTGGTGGTCGGCCGCCGGGTCATTCCCTGGATCCTGCATTACGTCGCCCACACCGGATCGCGCGAACTGTTCCGGCTGGCCGTGCTGGCCATAGCGCTGGGCGTCGCCTTCGGCGCGGCAAAACTGTTCGGCGTGTCGCTGGCGCTGGGCGCCTTCTTCGCCGGCATGATCATGAGCGAATCCGAGCTCAGCCATCGCGCCGCTGAAGAGTCGCTGCCGCTGCGCGATGCCTTCTCCGTGCTGTTCTTCGTCTCGGTCGGCATGCTGTTCGATCCGTTCAGCCTGATCAGCAATGGCTGGCCGATCCTGGCGACGCTGGTCATCATCGTCATCGGCAAGTCGCTGGCGGCATTCGCCATCGTCCTTGCCTTCGGCTATCCTTTGGCCACGGCGCTGATGATTTCGGCGAGCCTTGCCCAGATCGGCGAGTTTTCCTTCATCCTCGCTGAACTCGGGGTCGGTTTGAACCTGCTGCCTGAACAAGGCCGGGATCTCATCCTCGCCGGCGCCATCCTGTCGATCGTCCTCAACCCGCTGATGTTCATGGCCATCGAGCGCATGAAGCCATGGCTCGACAAGCGCGCTGCCAGGACCGCGCCTGCCGCCGAGGCAAAGCCGGTCGGTCCGGCGACGGAGCCCGGCCAGGTGGCATCGGTCGCCGCGGCTGTCGCGAAGGAAGACGGCCCCCCGCCCAAGACCACGCTCAGCAACCACGCCATCCTGATCGGCTACGGCCGTGTTGGCGGCCTGGTTGGCGCGGCGTTGAAAGGGGCTGCCCTGCCCTTCCTCGTCGTCGAGGATGCCGACAAGACATTGGCGCGGCTCAAGGCCGACGGCATCGAAACCGTGGCCGGCAATGCGGCGAATGCCGAGGTATTCGCCGCCGCCAACCCAGAGGGTGCCAGCCGGCTGATCCTCGCCATTCCCAACGCCTTCGAGGCCGGCCAGATCGTACTGCGGGCACGCGCCGCCAATCCGAACATCAACGTCGTTGCCCGCGCCCATTCCGACGCCGAGGTCGAGCATCTCAAGGGGCTCGGCGCCGACACGGTGATCATGGGCGAACGCGAGATCGCCCGAGGCATTGTCGAGGAGGTGCTTGGCCACAAGCCAGCGCCGGCTGAGCCGTCCGCCGTCTGAGCAATGCCAGGAAGATGGCGCGGTCGATCTCAACCGACCGCGCGCAGGCGAGTTGATCAAGCCACGAATGCAGAGCCGCCATTTTGCGCCACGCTGCCGAGGTATTTCGCCGGCGGCTTCCCAAGCGCCTTCTTGAACATGGTGATGAAGGCGGTGACGGAAGCATAGCCGAGATCGCCCGAGACCTGCTGTACACTTGCACCGGCGGCCAGCTCCCGTATTGCGACGATCAGGTGCAATTGCTGGCGCCAGCGGCCGAAGCTCAGCCCCGTCTCCTTCACGACGAGACGTGCGAGACTGCTCTCGCTGAGTGCAACGCGATTGGCCCACTCCACCAGGGTGCTGCGGTCAGCGGGGTCTTGCGCCAACGCTTCGGCGATCCGCCTCAAGCGCGGCTCGGAGGATATCGGCAAATGTAGCTGCTGGACAGGCATACGCGGAAGTTCGGTGAGCAGCATCCTGGTCAAGAGTTCGCCCCTCGCGCCTTGGCCGCGCGGTGGACAGACATGGCTCAAGCGGTGGAGGCACTGAGACAGCGCAGCATCAGCGGCAAGGCCGTTCTCACCATAACCGGATGAGCAGTCCCTAAAGCAATTTCAGGAAAAGTGTGAAGCGGTTTTCCATCGGAAACTGCGTCAAATCAAAGAGGGAGTCTCAGACATGCTGGCCGCCATTGATGTGGATTTCCGAGCCGGTCACATAGGATGCCTGCTGCGAGCACAGGAAGTAGATGATGTCAGCGACCTCGGCGGTGGTGCCAAGGCGCCGCAGCGGGATCGTCTCCACGATCTTGTCGGTACCCGGCGACAGAATCGCCGTGTCGATCTCGCCCGGCGCAATCGCATTGACGCGGATGCCGTGCGGCCCGAAATCGTGTGCCATCTCGCGTGTAAGCGAGCCAAGCGCTGCCTTCGACGTCGCATAGGCGGTGCCGGCGAAGGGATGCACGCGCGTGCCGGCGATCGAGGTGACGTTGACGATCGAGCCTTTGGCAGCAGCCAACTCTTTGAACAGCCCCCGCGCGAGCATGATCGGCGCGAAGAAGTTGACCTGGAACACATCGCGCCAGACATGCATCGGCGTATCGATGGAGTTCATGCGGCTGTTGCCGTCCTTGAGCTTGGGCGAAATGCCGGCATTGTTGACCAGCGCGTGCAGCTGTCCGCCATGCGCCTCCAGGCGGTGTCTGATCTCCGAGACGGCGATGCCGACATCTTCCTGGTCCGCGAGATCGACCTTGATATGGTCTTCGGGGCCGGCCGGCCACGGGCAATCCTCGGCGAAGGCCTGTCGCGAACAGGTGATGACCCGCCAGCCCTCGCGCGAAAAGCGCTTGACCGTAGCATGGCCAATGCCCCGGCTGGCGCCGGTCAGCACGATGGTTTTTCTGGTGTCGGGTTCAGCCATGTCGAAATCTCCGGGCGGAGATGTAGCGGAACACGGCAGCGGTGGCGAGTGGCGGATTGACGCTCAGCCGCCACCAAGAATGTCGAGGATCGAAGTCTTGCGTTTCTTCGTCGGTCCACCGACATCGCCGGGCGGCACGGGATGCTTGATCGACGCGGTGGCGCCATTGTCCTCCGGCATGTTCAGGCCATCGGCATCGACAGTCTGGGCGGGACGCGCGGCGCGGACCGGCGCAGCAGTCTGGGTAACCGCTGCCGGGGGCTGCGCCACGGGTGCCGCCTGGCCAACGGCTGCGGACGGAACCGGCGCCACCTGGTTGTTGTCGACCGAGGGTATATCGTCGGGCACGACGGTGTCGGCTGGCGTCGATTTCCATGTTCCAGGCAGCGGCCGCACCGGCACGCCCTCGTGCGCGGCCACCATGAACTCGTGCCAGGCCTGCGCCGGCAGCGCACCGCCGGTGACCTTCTTCATCGGGCTGCCATCGTCATTGCCGAACCACACACCCGTGGTCAGGTTGGCCGTGTAGCCGACGAACCAGGCGTCGCGCGAATTCTGGCTGGTTCCAGTCTTGCCGGCGGCAGGCCAGGCGAAGGCCGCCTTCTTGGCGGTGCCGGTCTCGACGGTGCCGGTCATCATCGAATTCATCATGCCGACGATCTGCGAGCTGACGACGCGTGGCGCGCTGCCGTCATTGTTTTCGTAGAGCACCTTGCCGTCGGTCGTCGTCACGCGACGGATGAAATGGATGTCCGGCTTATAGCCGCCATTGGCGAATGGAACATAGGCCGATGTCAGCTCCAGCGGCGTGACCTCGGAGGTGCCGAGCGCGATCGAGGTATTGGCCTGCAGGTCGGACTGGATGCCCATGCGATGCGCCGCCTCGACCACGGCGTTCGGCCCGACTTCCATGGTCAGCTGGGCCGCCACCGAATTCAGCGACTTCGCCAGCGCCGTCGCCAGCGTCACCTTGCCGAAATACTTGCCGCCATAATTGTCGGGCGTCCAGTTGCCGATCTTGATCGGCGCATCGTTGCGGATGCTGTCCGGGGTGCGGCCGGCTTCCAGCGCCGCCATGTAGACGAACGGCTTGAACGCCGAGCCCGGCTGGCGTCGCGCACCCGAGGCGCGGTCGAACTGACTGCTGGCGTAGTCATAGCCGCCGACCATGGCGCGTACCGCGCCGGAATTGTCGATCGACACTAGGGCGCCCTGGCTGACATTGAGCTTCTTGCCGCTTTCGTCGATGAGACGGCGGATCGATTGTTCGGCGAGCTTCTGCAGCGTAAGATCGACCGTGGTGTCGACGATGATGTCGCCGCGCACGTCGCCGATCAGGTCCGGCAGCTCTTCCATGACGGTATCGGCGACATAGTTCTCCGAGCCTGTCCAGTAGGAGGGCGCGCGCGTCGCCGGCGCGCTCATCGCCGACGCCAGCTCCTTGGCGCTGATCTTGCCTTCGTCGCGCATGGCGGCGAGCACGAGCTGCGAACGCTCCTCGGCGGCCTTCGGATCGCGCGCCGGCGACAGCCGCGACGGCGCCTTCAACAGACCGGCTAGCAGTGCGGCTTCCGACAGGGTGACATCGCGCGCGCTCTTGCCGAAATAGCGCCGCGAGGCCGCTTCGACACCAAAGGCGCCAGAGCCGAAATAGACCCGGTTGAGATACATTTCGAGGATCTGGTCCTTGGTGTGCTTGTGCTCCAGCCACAGTGCCAGCAGCACTTCCTGCACCTTGCGTTCCAGCGTGCGGTCGGGCGTCAGGAACAGGTTCTTCGCCAACTGCTGGGTCAGCGTCGAGCCGCCCTGCGAGAAATGTCCGCCGAGCAGATTGGTCACCATGGCGCGTGACAGGCCGATCGGATCGACGCCGAAATGCGAGTAGAAGCGACGGTCTTCGATGGCAATGACCGCCTCGGGAATATAGGGCGACATTTCATGCAGGCCGACGGCCTCGCCGCCGCTCATGCCGCGATTGGCAAGCAGCTTGCCGTCGACCGAGACGATCTTGATGTTGGGTGCGCGGTCGGGAATGGACCATGTCGTGGCCGCCGGCATTTTCGCGCCGTAGTAGATGACGAGACCGGCAACCGCGATGCCGCCCCAGATCGCCAGCACGAAGCACCAGTAGAACAGCCGGCCGAGCACGCTAAACAGGCCGCGGCGGCTCCTGCCGCGTCCGCCACGCGCGGCTTTGCCCTTGGCGGCCTTGCGCTTTGTGGAGGCCTTGCGGTTGCTTGGCACGACGCGATCCTCTTCGCTCACCGAAAGACCGGCCGAAGGTTTCGCCCTGGACGATCCCTCGAAGCTGGGTTCGATGCGGTCTTTGCGGTTCGCCATGCGTTGCGCTGTCTGTCCCGATGCCTATGGCGCTCCGATTGAAGAGTAGATGCGGCGGTTTAAAGGCGCGTTAAGCGTGAAAAGTTTGAAGCGTTTAAGTCTCAGTTGCATGCTACTCGGCGCTATCGGCCGGGCCGCATGGAGCCCTTGAGAACCGCAGGGCAACGGCCTCAGATCACCGAGGCGTCACGATTTGATCGTAGAAGTGCATGGTCGCGCCCAGATACCGCGAACCTTCATAGGAGAGATGGGCGCCGTCGCGATAGATCATGACATTGCCGTCCCGAATCTTGCAAAACGTCTCACCGCACAGGAAATCGTCGAGATTGATGACCTTGTATTGGTTGCTGAAACTGTCCAGCATCCTGCGTACATTCGCGCCCGACTCGCGCACATCGGCGACGGATGGTTCACATCCCCAGCCGTTTCCGCCCAGCCATCTCGATCTCACCAGACMCCCGCCTATGTCGCTGCCATCGATCGGGACCGGTGAAACCAGAACAGGAGTAATCCCTAGTCCGGTCAGCCAGTCGAGAGTGGCCTTGAGGCGGTCCCTGGCGAACTCTTTGTTCGATGGGACTGTCTGTCCTTGAAAGCGAACGGTTCGATCGTTCACATACCCGTAGGTCGATGACAGCACTGCGAAACGCAGTGACCTTGTTTGGGCAATGTAGGCTTTTGCACTGTCATTGAAGGCTTGGCAGTCACCCGTAAGGTCTACTCGTGCGGGCGACGCGTCCAGAAGCGGCCAGCAAGAGCTTTTGGTGAATTGCACGATGTCCGCCTCAGGATTGGACGCCATGATCGCGCCGACCAATTGCATGGCGAAAGAATCGCCCCATACGATGATCGCCGGAGCCTCGCTCGTTCTGCATGCGTCGGAGAGAGGCAAGCGCCCATCGCAATTATCGCCAAGGCCAGTGTTGGGACGCATACGCTCCTTGAGATCGATAGCGAATTGCGGATCGTCACCACGAATTGGCAGGCCGCTGGTTTTGTCCGCGACAACTCCGAACGCGATCAGCGCTGTCGCCACGATGCCGAGCAGGAAAAAGAAACGCGCCCTGCTGAACCTCTCGCGGTCTCGGAACGGCTGCTCGACAAATCGCCATGTGACGTATGCAAGCACCAATGCCAGGACGATCAAGGACAGGAATACCGAGGTGGAGACCTCGCCCAGCAGCCGCATGCGCGCGAAAGCAAAAAGTGGCTGATGCCAAAGGTAGAGGCTGTAGCTGATCAGGCCTATGAAAACCAGGGGGCGCCAGGCCAGAAGCCTGCCAACCATGGTCTCGGCGTTCGCCACGGCGATGATCAAGCCGGAACCGACGACAGGCGCAAGCGTCCATGGACCGGGATACCACATCGAGCCGTTCAAAAGGAAAATCGACCCGATGACCATGGCCAGGCCAGCCATCGAAAGGACCTCCCCGCGAAGTCCACCCGGCTGGACTGCAGGCCGCCACAACGCCAGCAGAGCGCCGGCGCCAAGTTCCCAGAACCTGGTTGGCAACAGGTAGAAATTCGCGGCTGGTCCGAACCTGGCGAAGACAAAGGTCAGCGCAAAGCTGGCCGCCACCAATGCGACGACAGCCGGCCAGGCGCTACCGCGCCGGCGCAACGCCCAGAGCAGCATTGGAAACACCAGGTAGAACTGCTCCTCGACGCCAAGCGACCAGGTATGGATCAGCGGCTTCAGCGCCGCGCTGGCATCGAAGTAGCCAGCTCTCTTCCAGAACAGGAAGTTGGAGACAGAGAGGTTGGCCGTCGCGAGGCTCTGCCCATAGGCGTCAAACTCCAACGGAACCATCCAGAGCCAGGCAAAGGGTATGGTTGCCGCGCACACGACGGCGAGCGCAGGCGATATGCGACGAAACCGGCGCTCGTAGAAACCCATGAACGTGAACGTTCCGGCCTTGAGCTCATCGTCTATGATCCGCGCGATCAGGTAGCCACTGATGACGAAGAAGACATCGACCCCGACGAAGCCGCCGGGAATCCACGCGAAACCGGCGTGAAAGAAGAGCACTGGCAACACCGCGACGGCGCGCAGGCCATCGATCTCTGGACGATACTTCATCGGCTGGGATGTCAACGATTGAGTTGGCGGTCAGGGTTAAAGGTAATGAGGCAGTTCAAACGCGGGGAAAGTCTTGTTCAAGTATCGCTTGGTTGATGATTGATTATCGATGCCAGCGCAAAGAATGCCAGCGTCTGCTGTTCGCAGGTGATCTGCCACTACGCTGTTCGATCGGTCTATGTCGAGGCCTGACGGCCAGCTTTTTCGTCATTGCTCCTGCCGTGCAGGAAGGTGTCTCCATCCAGAACAGCAATGAAGCGCGATGACAGCCGAAGCCTTCCAAGCCCTGCTGCGCGGCAAAGGCTTTTGTCGGCCCGACTTTAGATCGCGCTCCAAGTTCTTGTATCCACGGATGACCTGTCATCAGGTCATCCGACGTGGTGCATCATCCGTCAGCGAAGGGAGTCGCGCAATCCGGCGAAAAACCCACGACCTCCAATGGCGGAACGAACGGATTGCGCGGCTCGCGATGCTTGCATCGTCGCGCCAACATGGCAGTAGCAGACAATTTCGTGGAGTTGATTGTCGGTCAATTCGAAGAAGCTCTTTGCTTCGCCATAACTGTCGTCTTTCAGCCCCTCGTCGCGAAGAATCGCGTCCTCGAACGCAACCGATATGGGCGAACCCTCACTCCGCATGACATCGCGTTCAGGCGCCGAACGGTACTCGGTTCCTGCAAGTGCGGAAAGAAGCCGGTTGGGCTGTTGTTCAAGGAGCTCCAACCAGCGTTCGAGACGCTGGGTTCGGTTCATTCCAGGATGTGTCAGGTCTCTGCTGACCTCGGCCACGCTGTGCAGTTGGTCCAATGTTTGGTGCCTCATGGCAACCTCCTAAGAGTAGGTGGTTAGACCCCAAACGCCCTATGTCGTGATCATACTGCCGAAGTGCCGTCACGTCACTCCTGTTCCATATCCTGATTGGCTTGCCTCTCGACATGTTGAAAGCGGAGTGGTTCCGCCCTGTCGTCGACCTTCCATGTCCTCGACAAGATATTCAAAATAAAACCAAAGCCTTACTATGGAACCGGATCAAATCTCAGTGCCTGCCGGTTATCGATGCCAGCGCGAAAGCCAGCGTCGGCTCTTCGCAGGTCACCGCCACCACGCGTCAGAAGCCCGCTGCCTTGGCGAGATAAGGCGCCAGGGCCAGGGCGTAGCTTGCCGTGATGTGATGATAGTCGCGCCAGACGATGATGTTTCCGACCATCGCCGGGCAGCTTTCCTTGCTGCACAAGCCATCGTTCATGTCGACCACGGTGACATTTCTCATTGGCGCGGCAGCGAGAGCGAAGATATCGGCCCGTTCGACCTCTCCTCGCGGATTGATGCATTTTTTCGGGTCGGCAGCCAGGCAATCACCGGGATCAAACTTGCTGTACGGCGTGTTGCGTATCGTGACGATCCGCGCGCCCAATTCGTTCCAGACGCTGCGCAACCCCTCTATCATCACCTCAGGTGGGATGCTGCCATAGTTGGACTGGCTGGTGATGACGACGTCGGGCTTCAGCTTCCGGATCTCGACGATCACATTCTCCCGCCATTGGGCGCATTTGGGATATGGCTTGCCGCCGTCGGTCACGGTGACGCGGCTCATCGGGCAAGCGGCCTTGGTGAAGGTGACGAGCTTCCACTTGCGATCCCTGGCGATCTTGTCCACCGCCGGGATCCATTGTGCCGCGTGAGAATCGCCGGTCACGACGATGGTCGTGGCTCCGTTCGGGTCGCCGAGCATGCAGCCCACCGGCTCCGTGCTGTCTTGGTCCTGATGGCATTTCAGGCGATACACGATCGGCACGTCGCGCCCCAATTGGCCAAGCGGCGGCAGCGGCTCCACGCCATCTGGAACGAACGCGTTGGAAAGCAGCGCGGCCGGTCCTGGATAGTCTGGCGTTCCGATCAATGCGGCATCGACCGCTTGCCGGCTCAGGAAATAGCCGAACCCGCCGGACATGGCCACGCACAGGCAAACCGCGGCCGTGCCGTAGGTCAGGGGTTTCCATTCCAGCCTCGCACGCGGCTGGCGGTATCGCTGTTCGACATACCGGTATGACAGATGCGAGATCAGCAGCGTTACCGCGATCAGCCCAAATCCGGCGGTCAGACCGATCACCGGCTGATGCACGGCATAGAACGTGATCAGTGGCCAATGCCACAGGTAGATCGAATAGGACCGATCACCTAGATAACGCAGCACGGCAACGTTGAGTCCACGAAACCAGCCAATCCGAACGTCGCCGGCTGCGATCACCAGCACCGCTCCGAGCGTCGGCAGCAACGCGTAGGCGCCCGGAAATGGGGTAGACGCGGAAAAGAGCAATGCGGAGATCGCTATGGCGCCAAGGCCGGCCACGGTCATCAGCGGATGTAAAGGCAACCCCACCTCGCCCCGACGGATCACCAATGCCAGCAGGCCGCCAAGCGCCAGTTCCCACAGGCGGGTATGTGTCACGAAATAGGCCGCGGCCGGATCGGTCCGGGTGATCAGCACCGAGGCTGCCAATGAGCCGGCAAAGATCAGCCCCAGCGCTACGAACAATCCAGCCCTCGGCGATGGGCCGAAGCGGCGCGCCACCCAGACCGTTGCCGCCATCAGCAATGGCCAGACGATGTAGAACTGTTCCTCGATCGACAGCGACCAGTAGTGCTGCACCGGGCTTGCCGCTGCTTCCGCGCCAAGATAGTCGACCGCCTGCATGGCAAGCCGCCAATTCTGGACATAGAGCGCGCTGGCAGCGACCTGTATGGCCGTCTCTTCCCACCGGGCCTTGGACAGAAAGAGCAGCGTTCCGACCAGCGTGGCGGCAAGAGCCAGCAGCGCTGCCGGCAGCAGCCGTCGCACCCGTCTTGAGTAGAAGGCAATCAGCGATATGTGGCCGTCCCCAGCCATTCGGGCGAGCAAGCCGGTGATGAGATAGCCTGAGATGACGAAGAACACGTCGACGCCGATATAGCCCCCTGGAAGAGCCTGGGGCCAGATATGGAAAACAACGACAGAAGCGACGGCAATGCCGCGCAGCCCCTGAATCTCGGGCCGCAATGCCCGC
>BFBZ01000064.1_pt5 | contig 13233 bp, 14 predicted proteins | sample 1888401 | NCBI WGS metagenome assembly BFBZ01 (sample SAMD00112614, study PRJDB3348) | symbiont metagenome | host: Chara braunii | reverse complement strand
GGTCATGCCCGTGCACAATGTGACGGTCACCGTATCCGGCGGTCTGCTCGTCCGGGTATCGCTTCCAGAGCAAGGTCTGCCGGGCTTGCCGGTCGAGCGGCCGCGCAGCATCAAGACCGGCATGAACGAACACGCGATGCCGGTCGATGTGCATCAAGGATAGTGCTTCCAGCCATCGGACATGCGCTTCGGGAACGACGATCCCGCCGCCCGGCCGCTGACCGTAGGAGGACAACGCGATGTCCCCGCCCCGCGCCATCCAGAAGTCGCGGGCTTCCGGCTTGCGGATGGCGTCGCTCATCATCGCATCGTGATTGCCCATGAGGCAGATCACGCGCCATCCGGCCGGCGGGTCGCGCTGCAGGGTGCTCATCGCCTCGACGACCTGGCGACTCCGTGGCCCCTTGTCGACATAGTCGCCGAGCGCAACCAGCGTCAGCGGGTCACCGGCGGCCCTGGCCGAGATCGCCTCCAATGCGGCGATCAGCAGATCGTGCCGCCCGTGCAGGTCGGGAATTGCGTAGCTGCGGGCCAAGCACTCCTCCACAAGTCGCGCTCCACGTGTCACACGCCACATGCCCCACCCTACCAGCGCGCAACGCATTCTCCACGACCTTGTGCAGCCTCACCTGGCCTTGAGCCGCCCTCGGACCGCGCGCTGCTTCGGTGCCTGGCTGGCGTGATAGTTCAGCACCTCCAGCACCGCCATCTTCAGAATGAGCTCCAGATCGCGAAGGCCCAGATTCCTGGCTGATTGCATGGCGCCTTCCAGATTCGTGAGCAGGTTGGATTCTTCGTCGCCATCCGTCATCGACATATTGTCACCCATCGGCCGCTTCCTGAGCGAAACGGCCGCCTCCCAATGATTGCAAAATTACCGAACTTGCGAAGACAGCTTCGAACTCAAACGCAGATCGACGCGCGTTACGGACCCGAGGTTACGCCAGTGCAGCATCGGCCCGGTGATCCCCTTGCGCTCAACCATGTCGTCCCAGGTGTCCTCGTCGCAGGCGACGAACACCGCGACGGTCGACATGCCGTCGATCTCGATCGGAAGCCCGAGTGGCTTCGCCCGCCACCCCTGCTCCTCAAACCGGGGAAGCCACCAGGTTTCGAGAACGATGGTGAAGCCCGTGAGCCCGACGGCCAGGCCGTATTCGATGATCGCCGCTTGCAGGATTGTGGCGAGCCCCGGCCCGGAGTGTTCGCCGCGGCGCTCGGGAACGACGAATATCCGGGATAATTCGTAGACGTCGGGGCGATGAACCGGAGCGCGAAGGTTGAGTTGCGGGAAGACGTCGCTCATCAGCGTCGGGCACGTTGTGGGAACGGCCCGCATGGCTCCGACGATCCTCGCCCCGTCGAGCGCCAGAAGGTACACCGCGTCGTCGGTGTCGAACTGATCGATCTCGCGCCCGTCCGGACGGTCGAGCGCCATCCAGCGTCGCTGCTTGACATAAATCTCGTGCCGCAGCCGGTAATATGGGTCGAACAAGTCCTCGTACAGGCGCCGGTTCTCTTTCCGGACAACGTGAATTTCCACCATTCCTGCCCCCGCCAAAGCAATATCGCTTCGACCGGGACACTAATTTCAGGATCACATTCTTCCAGTGTAAGGACGTACAGGTCAGAGTTCGATTTCGCCCTTGACAAGGGCCTGCACCACCGCCGCGGTCCGGTTCGCCGCATTGAGCTTGTGCTGCGCCTCGGTCAGCAGAAATCGCACCTTGCGCTCCGGGATATGCATGATGATGCTGGTTTCCCACGCGGTCTTGCCGATGGCGGCCCAGCGCAGCACCTCGGCCTCGTTGTTCGACAACAGCCTGACCGGCAGCTTTTTCCGAAGCAGCGAGCGGATACGGGTGTGCGAATAAAGACCGATGATATGCAGCGCGCGCTTGGTCTCGTCCGTAATATAGGGACGGTCTCCCGCCATGCTGACGGCGGCCGTGGATGATTCGTAGTGGATCGGAATGCAGAATCCGCTGTTGAAGCGGAAGTCCACCGCCCGTTCCATCACGCTGTGTGCGGCGGCATCCGCGTCGCGGTCATAGACGGCTTCGCTCCAGAGAAACGGATGGACCGTGGTCAGGGCGTGGCGCGGAATGGGATCCACGGCGTAAAGATTATCCCGCACATAGAGATCGAACCACTCGGCCGGCCAGCCGTTCGCGATCGTCACACGATCAAACGAAACGTCGGAGGTCGGAATCCCGGCCATGATATAGGCGTGAAAGCCGAATTCACCGACGGCGTTCTCAAACAATGCCATCACCTGCTGCGGAAGCGTCGCGACTTCTGCGGCATCGATGAATTCAAGTACGCGACGCCCCAGATACGGGTCCGCCAAATTGGTCATGTGTGAGTCTCAGTCCCGACGAGAGCGTGGGAGCGCGTTCGATGTTAGTCAATGGGAGAAGCCCCGTCCACGCCATGTATACGTTATGCAACTTCGGACATTGCGACACCGTGCCGCTTTGCGCGTCATGGCTCGGCATTTGTGCGCACTGTTCGCGACGCGCCGGCGCGCTGGTGTCGCGCGGAATGACATGCCCGGCGAACGATATGCAACGAACGACACAACGACCGATGTGCGATCTTCCGATATGCAATCGTTTGCGTTTACGTTTTCCAACGATCGCAGCAAATGTCGTTCTCACCCGGCAGGGTGACGTGGCCTACGCGTCGCGCCAAATTTAACTTGTTACGCATCGTCATAGATCAAGCGCGGATCTTGCCGGCGGCAACTCATCATAGAGTTTTACGTCGAATCGTGCCAGCATCACCTAATTACCGTGATGTTTTTCAAGAGGGGTACGATGCAAAGCAAGCAGAACATCGTCGCCTCCCGGATCGCCGAGAGGTGCGCCGAACTGGCAAGCCTTGCAGCGTCGCATGGTCTTGAAACTCTCGCATTGGTCCTTCGCATGGGCGAACTTGAAGCCCAATCGCATCAAGCCAGCCGGCGCGACGATGTCGTCCCGTCACCGCCGCGCGCACCCTGCGTCGTTGGTTGCTGGAATTGGGACGTGACATCGAACAAGGTCTACGGGACCCGGCAGTTTGCCGAGTTCTACAATGTCGATCCGCGGCTTGCCGCCGCCGGCGCACCGATCGAGCTCTTCATCGAGGCCATTCATCCGCTCGATCAGGATCGAGTCTCTCAGGCGATGGAGATCGCGGTCAAGACCGGTGAGGATTACGAGATCGAGTATCGTGTGGTCGGCAAGGACCATGTCATTCGCTGGGTTCGCGCGCGCGGGCGATGCTGGCGCGAAGACGAAGGCAGGCCGCTGCATTTCCCCGGCAGCCTGGTCGACATTACGCACGAAAAAAGAATTCGCGCGGCGTAACGCCCGCTTCGTTCGGACGACAAATAAAAAGGCTTCTGGCTGACGAGAGATCGAAGCCAGCACAGTCGCGTTGTCTTCGGCTCCGATCCCTCGCCCCAGTGACGATCTAGATCACGTCCTCTGTTTTCAGATTTCGCGCACCCGCGTCGGCTTCCGAAATCACCCGCCCGGAATGCCTCGCCCACATCGCGGTCAGGATCGGCACCAGGATTGCCGTGATCAGGCAGGCCGCCGCAACCAGCGCGGTCGCCGCCGGCACGACCGGCTTAAATTTCGGAATCATCTCGCCGATGATGGTCGGATTGGCGACCGCGGCCCCGGCGGTGCTGGAGGCCGCAATACCGGCGGTGCCGTTGCCGCCGCCGATGAATTTGTCAGCGAGGATCAGCGGAATGCCGGTCACCACGATCACCCCCAGCCCGAGAAGGATGCCTGCGGGTCCACTGGTGGCGATGACGTTGAGATCGATGCCGCAGCCAAGCGCGAAGCCGAAGAACGGAATCAGCGGATGGACGCAGCGGCCGAAAAACTCCCGCAGCTCGGAATCGAGATTTCCCAGCACGAAGCCGATCAGGAACGGCAGCACCGCGCCAACGAACAGGCGCGGTTCGAACACGGCAACCCCGGCGGCCCCCAGGATCAGCATGCTGAACAGCGGTCCCGATTCAACCGACATCAGCACGAAAGCGCTCGCCTCCTCCTTGGTGCCGTATTGCTGCATCACCGCCGCGTAGAGACCGCCATTGGTCATGTCCATCGATGCCGTGATGGCGAGGACCGAAAGTCCGGCCAGCAGGCCCGTCGTGATGCCGCCGTCGGGAATGAACTTCGATGCGACCAGCGTCGCGAGCCACGCGACGATCACCTTGGTCACCAGCAGCGTTCCCGATTTCCGCAACACGACACCAGTCGCCCGCAAATCGATCGTCGCCCCCATGCAGAAAAACCAGACCGCGAGGATCGGCACCGTTCCAGTGATCAGGCCGTTGGTGAACGAGCCGAAGTATTTGCCGGCGTCCGGCGTGAAGGTCTTGCACAGCGCGCCCAGGATGAGCGGAACCAGCATCAGGCCGCCCGGTACTTTTTCGACGAATTTCTTGATTTGCACCGTATTTCCTCTTTGTTTGTTGTCCTTGCGTTGGCGGCAAGCTGGCAATGCGTCTTGGACGCCTCATCGCATGTTGCAATCCGGCCCGCGTCCGCCGGCATGATGCGGTCAGACGCGGGGCTCGACGCGATACCAAATCGGATTAGATAACGAAATCAGATTATTTTGCGAGATGTCGCGCTGCGGCTCACGCATGCGACAGCGTTCCGGCCCACGTTGTGGGATGGGCGCCACCGAGGCGACTGCCTCCAGTGAAATCCATTTCAAACTGATCAACTGCGCGGCGTGGCGGAGCGCAAACAGACGCTGGCATCAGGCCGCTGTCCCCGCTCACCGGGCATGACGCAGCTCTCAATCAGCAAGCTTGGTCAGGAGCGCCTTGAACTTGAGACCCGGCGCTTCTGCGGCAGTCCCTTCGCACATCGCGAGGTCGCCGTTGACGACTCCCGAAAACGAAATGCTGACCTCGTCGAAGGGATAGACGGAGGGAAGATTGACATCGTTGCTGTGCCGGCGACTGGACACATCGCCGGTGATCGTCGCGCCCTGCAGCGAATAGGATCCCACATAGGCGAAGGCCGAACTCCCGCCGCGGAGTTGACCGTCCTGTGCGTTGACGACACCACGCGCCTTACCACGAGGGGTTTCGAATTCGACCTTGTACAAACCTCTGAACACGACACCACCCGTCAAACGTCCACATCTGTCCCGTTGGTAAACCGAGAGCATTGATGAGTTGTTACCACCATAGATAGCACCGCGGTCTGCCTAAAAGAATTTTACGGTATTCATTACAATTCGAAATGACGCGCTGGTTCGATCTCGAAAGGGCCGCTTCATCGCAGCCGTGCGATCTTGAGTGTCGAAGCGAAGACGATGTTCGGCCGGAACGAAAGGCTCGTCGTCAAACAGCCGACTTACCGAGACGTCGGCCCCTCACGTCTCAATTGCATGAGATCGGCGGCCAGACGGCCACGATCCTCTTCATCCGGCACCTGTCTGGCCAAGGATTCAGCCTTGTCGAGATACTCCGCCAGACCCGCCGCGTCGTTTGCCAGGCGGGATGCCCGCGCCAACGCCTCGTAGGCATACCCCCGGTAGAACGGCCCAAGGTTCGTGCTGTAGCCAAGGCAGGTCCGTGCATGACGCATCGCCTCCTGAGCACTGCCGATGAGCGCCTGGATACGAGAGGCCTGCCAGTAGCCGATGGACAGATTTTTATCGGCGCAGTCGGGTCGGTTGATCCAGTGAAAGATCGACGCCTGGTTGAGCGCCACCATCATCCGGTCGTCCGCTTCGCTCCGATCGGGCTTTACGATCAGGTCCCAGGCCCGATTGAAACACCAGGCAGAGAAATGCCTGTGGGCTGCCACGAGATCGATGTCGGCCTCATCGATCATGAGAGCCCTCCGGAATTGAACAATCGCCCAGTATCGAAAACAGCGCCCATGGTGGCGTGGCCCCAATGTTGGCCTTCGCGGCCGCACGCCGGAAGATAGTTGAGAGCCGCTTTCCGAAATTCAAGGCGGCTCGCGGCGTTCGTTCTGAACTGGCGGAGAGGAAGGGAGTGAGTTCGAACCCGCCCTCCTACGCTAAAGCTTCGGAGGGCATCCCGCTTCGCGCATTGGATCCAACAATCCTGCGAAGCGCCTTGGCGCGAAGCAGGATGGCGGGCCATGAAACGATGAAGATGGGCACGACAGCGACGCAGTGGCTCTCTAAGGCACGCCTATAGCTCTCTGCGGCCCTCGAGCCGCCGAAGGCCGCATGCAAAGCGTCGGGCTTTGTCGGCGCGCCGCCCCAGCCCCCACCCCCCGATAGCGTCTTCGATGCGAGACACGACGCCGTTTTCAACGGATTGGCGGCGAAGGGCCATTGCGGACATTTTTCTTAGGTGCGCCGCGCAATGGCGTCCGCGAAGAAATCGGTCACTTGCCGGACTCGGGCCGGGACGAAACGGCGTTTCGGCCAAACGAGACTTATATCTCTGACATCGCTCATAAATTCCCCGAGGATCGTAATGACATCGGGATGGCTGAGTTCATCCGCAAGGGAAACCTTGGCGAACAGGCCAATTCCAACATCGCCCAGAACCGCGGCCCGGATCGTTTCGACACTGTTAGACCAGAGGTTCCCTCGAACCGGGACACTGAATGGGCCTTCTCGCCCCACGAACGGCCAATTCGCCGCCTCTGTTAGGCCACCGTACAAAAGGCAATTGTGCTCAACGAGCTCCGCAGGTGTCTTTGGTATCCCGTGGCGCTCGAAATAACGGCGAGATCCGACGCATACGAGGGGCGTGATTGCAACGCGCCTCACAACCGCGTCGGGCTCAGTGACTGGCCCAAGTCGTATTGCCAGGTCGATCCGATCTTCCACCATATCTCGCACGATGTCGGAGAGAACGAGATCCACCTGAAGGCCGGGATTGAGCGACAACAGGTTGGGGATGAGCGGCAAAACATGAAGACGGCCGAAAGTACCAGATGCGGCGATCCTAATTAAACCCGAAACACCCAGCGTGCTTCTGGTCAGTTCGCTATCAGCGTCCTGCATCTCGTCAATAAGTGGCTTTGTCCGATCATAGTATCTCCGCCCCTGATCCGTCAGGGTCACGCGGCGTGTGCTTCTATTAAACAGCATCACGCCCAGGCGTTTTTCCAACGCACCGATGGCTTTACTGACGGCGGACTGTGAGTCCCCGGTTGTGCGCGCGGCGGCGGAAAAACCGCCTGCTTCAACCACGGCGATGAAGGCGTTCAATTCGTTGAATCGATCCATCCCATTCCTCCTGGGAATTAATGTTATGGCAACTTAGGCCATTATCGTCCGTTCTGACATCACCCACATCCGGATCTCACCGCTGTTGAAGGAAGGGTGTCATGAATATCGAACTTACTGGCCGCAGAGCGGTCGTTACTGGGTCCACGGCAGGTATCGGCCGAGCCATTGCAGACGGGCTGGCACGTGCTGGCGCCGCGGTCGTGATCAACGGCCGCCGCGAGGACAGGGTCGCTTCAACGCTTCGCGAGTTGCGCAAGCTTTTCCCAAAGGGTGAGTTCACCGGCGTCACCGCCGATCTTGCGACCCCGGAAGGCGCGGCGGAGTTGTTCGCGCGGGCGCCGGATGCGGACATTCTCGTCAACAATGTGGGCACGGGGCGCGCGAAGCCCTTCTTCGAAATTGGCGACAGAGAGTGGATCGATCTCTTCGAGCTGAACGTCATGAGCGGCATTCGCGCCTCCCGCCACTACGTGCCGGACATGATGAAGCGCGGCTGGGGTCGCGTCGTCTTCATCAGTAGCGAGTCCGCGCTCGCAATCCCTGTGGACCTGATCGACTACGCCATGACCAAGACCGCTCAGCTCGCCATTTCGAGGGACTTGGCCGAGGTGGTCGGCGGAACGGGCGTCACCGTCAATTCGATCCTTCCCGGTCCGACAAATTCGGAGATCATGGGCGGTTGGATGAAGGCGGCCGCGGAGGCGCAAGGTATTTCAGAAGAGGAAGCCCAGCAGCAGTTCCTCAAAACGACGCGCCCGACAACGCTCATCAAGCGCTTCGCGACAACCGAAGAAGTCGCAAACCTGGTCGTCTATGTCTGCTCGGAGCAGGCTTCGGCTACAACCGGTACTTCCTTGCGTGTCGACGGCGGTGTCGTTCGGACAATTGCATAAGGCGCCCGCGTTTTCACTCGCTCAACGCGACTCCAGGATGGGCACAGAACATCTGCTTCCCTCCCGGGTAGACAACAGCCCACGTCAAATGCGCCAGCATTCGTCCGAATATTTCCGCTCTAAACGGCAGCCAGGAGGATCTCATGAGCTATGCGATTATAGGTTTTGGCGCAATTGGCCAGGCGCTTGCCTGGGCGTTCGCCCGTAAGAACATTCAAGTATCCGTCGCGGCCCGGCGGCCGCCAGAGGCGCTCGCGCCGTTGGCCACGGCGATTGGCCCGACAGTGACCGCGAGCTCACTGCAGGACGCGCTCAAGGCCCAGATCGTCATCTTAGCAATCCCTTTTTCGGCGATTGCTGAACTTGCTTCCATGACGAACTGGAGCGGAAGAAGGGTCATCGACCCGACAAACGCGATCAAGTTTCCCGATTTCACTCCGGCTGACTTGGGCGGTAAGTTTTCCTCAAGCCTCGTTCAGGAGACCCTAAGTGGGGCGCAGGTTGTCAAGGCGTTCAACACAATACCCGCTGCAGTCCTTGCACAGAGTCCTGAAGAAGATGGCGGGCGCCGTGTCGTGTTCTTGTCTGGAGATAACCCTGACGCCCGCAAGGATATCTCCGCCCTCATAGACGACCTGGGCTTCGCACCAATGGACCTTGGATCGCTTCAGGACGGCGCGCCCCAGCAGTGCTTCCACCCTCTTTGGGCGAAAAATCTGATCCTCAAGGGCTAATCCAACGCCCTGGCCGCCAGTTTTTCCCCGACCTCTGGCGGACTGCACCGGTTCGCAAATAATGGAAAGGCGTCAATATGACTGTGAACACCCGAGAGCGCTCTGCCATCGAGTCAACTATCCTTGCATATTTCCAGGCGCTGAACGATGCCAACATCGACGCTATACTTGATCTTTATTCCGAGGATCCGGTGATGTTGCCATTTCTCCAACCTGCCGTCGTAGGGTCCAACGCTGTTCGAGCAAACTATGAAAGCACTTTCCAACTCATCCGCTTTGAGATGCAAACCACAATCCAGGAACTTGTGGAGATGTCACCGGAATGGGCCTACGTGCGCACTGATACCAGCGGGATCTTCACACCAACCAGGACTGGAGAGGGCGCTCCGGCTGCTTTCCATGAACTCTTTCTTCTGCGAAAGACGGGTAATGAACATTGGCAAATCGCGCGGTATAGCTTTTCCCCGGCCGGCGCCCTCCTACCCATCTAGTCAGCAAGCAGAATCTCGCCGTCTTCGGCGGCATTGCTCGGCAGGCTTGCCGATGCGGCCTACGTAGCTAACAGGCGATGGGACGTGCTCGCCTGGAACATCGCTGCTGCTCCCTTTTCGGCAATTGCTGGACTTGCCGCCATGACGAACTGGAGCGAAAAAACGGTCGTCGATCCAACGCTTACAAATTTATCGATACCCAATCAAAACTCACGATTCTATCCACGTTTGAATCTCGGTTGCGGGCGGTAGATGACTAGAGGGCTTTCTTCGGCTTGCGCGGTCGCTTGGGCGTTGGATTAGCGAGTCTCTTTTGCTTCCGTGCGATATGGGCGGCATAGGCGTCCCATTCGTTTATTCCCGCCTTTCTAGCCCGGCGACGAATGCCCCGCATCGCGCGATTCGACGGCATATCCACGCCGGTCTTGTCGCGAAACGCTGCTCCTATCGCCAGACTGCAAATCAAACAAATAATCGCGACAACCCAATGCATGCGCTGCCCCCCTCTCCCACCCTAGCCTGAACGACTGACCGTTCAAGGCTCGGCGGCCACTGTCAGGATGGCATTGGTCCTGTAAGCTATCTCGACCTAAAACGGGGGGTGGGATGAAAACGCTATTGATATTCGTTGCGCTGATCGCTGGCGCTAACATTGCTCGGGCCGAAGAGCCCTCATCAGCGCCTAGTCGGATCGACAGTATCACCAAATCGGCGCGGGACATGATGCCTTCGATGCCGTCGGTATCTTTGCCATCAATGCCAGACTTATCCTTGCCCGACTTTTCAAACGCGGCGGGCAGCCTCATGACCGAGTTCAACGCTTTCACTCAACAGGTTGGCGATGCACTGCCAGTCCTTGAGCAAATGGGTTACGAGGTCACGACGTTCAAAGTGTCTTGGGGTTTAGTGCCAAAGGCTCGGCTCCGCTTGAAATCAACGGGCAACACGGACATTCAGAAAGTGGATGCCATCGCGGCTAAGGCGACGACCGGTGGCAACATGCTTGTTACGGCGCTCATCACAAGCGCAGCTACGGCGAAGCGCACTCAAAGCACAATGAAGCTGGGGACAGCTTTTCTTGATGTGGATTTCGCTGTGCCTCCGCGGGTCAATATGAAGTTCGTTAATTCGAAGGCTACCGAAAAAGAGCCTACCCTTCAGGACACAGATGATCTGGAAATCGCTTGTAAATAGGAGACAATCATCTAAATGCTGGTGCCGTGACGTGCCAGCGCACCAGACAGTCCATATCTACCAGAATGACTTTTTCCGAAAGCTCAGCGGACTCCATCGCTTCCTCCGTAAACGAGGAAGTGGTGACGATATAACCACGTAAAGCGTTTTGTTCTTCAATGACACCCTTAAACTGCTGGACCGTCGGTCGACCGACTTTGTTATCGATCGAATTTCGCTTGCACTGTGTAATAATCATCCCGTCCGGGTGCGCGGCAAAGCCATCAACGCCGAAGTCATTTGATTTTCGCGTCGCCCAGGCCGTAAGACCAGCAGCGTCAAAAAAGCTCATGACGTGTCTTTCGAAATGGAAAGGGTCCATGTCGAAAAGGTATTGCCGGAGTGCTGCCTCGTCCGCGGGTACCGCGAAACGCGTGGGGTCCATCGGCTGCTCCCTCATGGCAGCCTTCATCTGTGCGCTGGCGCGGCGCAACCTCTCATCTTCAACTATAACATCGATGATTTCGGCAATATGAGTCCGCGCTTCGGGGCTAGTCACGACAGCTTCGATGATTGCGCTGATGCCCGCTGCGCCAAGAAAAATAAGTAACAGCACCGGAACGCCAAGAGCACCCCCAAACGCCGCGATACCAGCGGCTTGGCCGCCAACCAACGGTATGGCGGCAAGCGTCGCAGGCAACGCAATTTTCATCGACCACGGGAGGTTAGATTTCCGGTAATTTGAAACGGCTTCGGAAACACTGTTGCCGATCGCTACGAAGGCGGTGCGTGAATTGATGAGCGCGTTTAATTTTTTGAATTTTTCGATTGAGCGCTCATCGCTCGCAACGATGTCGCGCGACTGGCTTAGCCACTGTACGGCCCGCATCCGGTCTTCTGACCGCGTCGTGTGATTTATGGCAGAGGCAAATAGACCAATCAGCCACTTCTTAATGCCTTCCGTAATGGCATCGAACTTTATCATATCGCCCCAAGTGCTCACGAACAGCCCGACCGATCGATCCCCGGTGATGGTCTCACGGCGAAGCACAATCGCAAAGGCGCGCCATCTGGCCTGCGGCGCGCTGGCCGAGGCCGATGCTACTTTGGAACAGATCATGTCGATCCTCCGTCACCTGCCGAAGACGAGGCGAGCACTTACATCAAGCAGGCGCGCCGCAAGGTGATGGCGGCGAAGGGCATGGCACTATGGGAGATTGCGAGCGCAGCCGACGAACGTCCCACGAACGAAAGTGGAAAATCGATCTTGCGAAATGCTGACTAACCTATTGATTTTATTGGTCAGTGGCGGAAGGGGTGGGATTCGAACCCACGGTACCCTTGCAGGCACGCCGGTTTTCAAGACCGGTGCCTTAAACCACTCGGCCACCCTTCCAGTTCGCTCCTCATGAGCGAACAGGGGCGGAATTGCAAGCCATTTGCGGGGGCCAGGCGCTCCCCTTTACCCATGCGGTATCCGAGCCTTCCGATCGGATCATCCGATCGGAAGCGCCTGGCGCTGCGAATTCCGGCCCGGTGCCTGACTAGCCGGCCTTTCTCAGGACGCGAGCGGCGACCCGATCCGGATCCTCGAGCACCGGTCCGTTCACCTGCGCGGTCCGCCGGATGCGCTCGAGCGAGGGTTCGTCGATATCGAACTTCACGGCGACCAGCGTCTCGCCATCGATCTCCTGCGGCAACCCCAGCGGATGCACCTTGAAGCCGGCGTTCTGAACCACCGGCATGCGAAACAGCCGGATGATTGCGATCACAGCCGACAGCCCCTGTTGCAGGCCGTACTCCTGCAGACCGGTCAGCAACTCGTAATAGGTGTTGCCGTGCCGGCGGTCGCGCGCGACCGAGATTCTGGTCATCTCCATCACGTCGGGACGCTGAAGAAGCTGTCCATCGACCAGTTGCGGGAACACCTCGCTGGTCATGTGCGGATCGAGTGTCGGATACAGTCGAAAGCAGCCGATCACTTTTTCATTGTCGTCGAGGGCGACGTGATAGATGGTTTTCTCGTTGTCGTATTGATCGACCTCGTATTCGCCGTCCTTGTCGAAATCGCTCCAGCCACGTTCGCGCACGAAGATCTCGTGTCGAAACCTGAACTGGCGATCGAGGGTTTCACGATAACGAAGGCGGTTGGCATGATCGATAACGCGGATCATCAGGTCCTCCTGTCGAAACAGGAGGACGCTCACATTTGGGCCCGTCGGGGCGTAGGCATAGGATTGGCCATTGACATCGGTGCGGTGGAGCTTTTACCGATTTCGATGGAATCGGAACGCGGCTCCAGCATTTTGTTTCGACGCGTTTTCGTCGCGCAAACACTGTGCGTTTGTCGCAAACGAACCGGTATCCACGTCGCTGGACAACGCGCTAAAGCCGGATTTCGCCGCGCCGCAGGGATTCGGCCACCGCCTGCGTCTTGGTGTAGGCCTTGAGCTTGCGCATGGCGGATGCCATGTGCTTGTTCACCGTGTCGGTCGAGATCGACAGGATGCAGCCGGTGTCCCAGGCGGTCTTGCCGATCGCCGCCCAGGTCAGCACTTCCTTTTCGCGCACGGACAGCACCGCCTGCTCCGTGTTTTCCTTGGCGCGCAGCCGCATCAACTGGTTCATGGCATAGAGCGCGACCAGTTCCATCGCGGCGTTGGCTTGCGCGGTGCAATCGACATCCGGTCCGGCAAA